>Ga0308163_10000656_pt1 | contig 52281 bp, 43 predicted proteins | sample PhyTR1_FD_201037 | JGI IMG/M metagenome (GOLD analysis project Ga0308163, IMG submission 201037) | Phyllosphere microbial communities from UC Gill Tract Community Farm, Albany, California, United States - DLSLT.R1 | ecosystem: Host-associated > Plants > Phyllosphere > Unclassified | place: USA...
TATGGCGAAGCCGAGGGCGTGCCGCGAAGCGCCATCCTGCAAATCGGCCAGACCGCCGACGGCACGCGGTGGTTTTCCAGTCCGTCCGGCATCTACCGGCTCGACGGCGCGAGCTGGCGCCAGGTCGCGCCGGAGGACGGCGTCCCGCGCGGCGACCAGCCAACCTTCAACGTCCTTGGCGATGGCGGTCTGCTCGTTACGCATCTTGATGGCCTGTTTCGCCAGATACCCGGCACCCATCGATTCCGCCGGGTGGACGCTTTCGGCAGCATGCAGCCGAGCCAGCTGCTGCCCGATGGCAGGGTCAGGGTCTTCCGCTTTGGGCTGCAGCCCCGTGTCTTCGACCCGGCGTCGGAGACGTCCGAACCGCTGTCCTTGCCCGATGTCGGCGTCATGCCCTACAGCGTGCACCGCGACCGCCGCAACGCCTGGTGGATCGGCCCCGGCGACGGCATGCGGCTGTACACGCCGGATTTCACGCTGAAGAAACAGCTGCTGGCACCCAACGGCTTCAGCGCCAGGCGCGTGTTCACCGGTCCGTTCGACGACCGCGAAGGCAATCTGTGGTTCCTGACCGAGAACGGCGTCGACCGCATACGGGAAACCCGCTTGTCGGTGCAGGACATGCCGACCGGTAGCACCGATTTCAGCATCACCGCGGGCGCCGACGGCGAGGTCTGGATCAACAGCCACTCGTCGTTGAACGCGCTCTCGCCGCCAACCTTTGCCATTGCGGCCGACGGCCGCCGCATCGCCAGCACGATGGAGTCGGCCACCGCCGGCGTGCTCGCCGCCGATGGCAGCCTCTGGTTCGGCAACGTCCATGCGCTATGGCGCCGGCGCGATGGCCAGGTGCGGCGCTGGCCGCTGCCGCCGGCGTTGATCCAGCAGCCGGTGCAGGCGCTGGCGATCGCCGCCGACGGCCGGCTGTGGGTGTCGGTCATGCGGCGCGGCGTGCATACCTTCAACGACGGCGTCTGGCAGGCCGGCGGCGGCCACGCCGAGCTGGCCGCGCGCGACGCCACTGCCCTCCACACCGACCCCGGGGGACGGCTCTGGCTCGGCTACGCCGGCAATGCGATGGCGATGCTTGATCAGGGAAAATTGCGGCGCTTCGGCGCCGCCGATGGACTGGCGGTCGGCAACGTGCTGACCATGTTCAGCCGCCGGGGCACGCTGTGGGTCGGCGGCGACCAGGGCGTGGCGCGCTTCGATAACGGACGCTTCGTCGCGCTCGGCGACAGCACCGGCCGGCCGTTTGCCGGCGTCTCGGGCATCGTGCAGACGGCGGCGGGCGATCTCTGGCTGCATGGGCTCGATGGCCTGATCCGCATCGGCGCCGCCGACCTGGGCGCCGCCACGGCGGCGAACGGGGAAGGTGGCGGAACGGGCAGGGTCGCCGCCGAACGCCTCGATCATCTGGACGGGCACGAGGGCGTGCCGGCCCAGGTGCTGCCGCTTGAGACCCTGGTCGAAGCCGGCGACGGCCGGCTGTGGTACGCCACTTCCGGCAGTGTCGGCCTGGTCGATCCGCGCGGCATCGCCCGCAACCCGGTGGCGCCGGCGCCGCTGATCACCGGGCTCACCACCGACACCCAACGCTACCGTCCCACCAACCGCCTTGGCCTGCCCAGGCACACGCACAACCTGCGCGTCGACTTTACCGCCGCCGTGCTGTCGGTGCCGGAACGGGCGCGCTTTCGCACCCGGCTGGTCGGGCAGGACCACGCCTGGCGCGACGCCGGCGCGCTGCGCCAGGCGTTCTACACCAACCTCGGTCCCGGCCACTATCGCTTCGAGGTGATGGCGGCCAACGAGGACGGCCTCTGGAGCGCCGCGCCGGCCAGCCTCGACTTCCATATCGCGCCGGCGTTCTACCAGACGCTGTGGTTCAAGCTGGCGTGCGGCGCGCTGCTGATCGCTGGCGCGTATCTGCTGCACCGGCGCCGGCTGTCGAGCATGACGGCGCGCGCCGTCGAACGCATGCGCGCGCAGCTAGACGAGCGCGAACGCATCGCCCGCACGCTGCACGATACCTTCCTGCAAAGCGTGCAAGGCCTGATCCTGCGCTTCCACAGTATCAAGAACGTGCTGCCGAAGGATGATGCGGCGCAGTCGCGTATCGACGCCGCCCTTGACGCCGCCGACGCCGTGCTCGACGAGGGGCGCGACCAGTTGATGGACCTGCGCGTCCAGCATGCCTGCCGCACCGATCTGGCGCCGGCGCTAGCGCTTGCCGGCGGCGCCGCGTGCGCCGAGCGCGGCGTGGCGTTCTCGCTGGACGAGCGCGGCGCGCGGCGCGCGCTGCGGGCCGACGCCCAGGACGAGCTGTACGCCATCGCCAAGGAGGCGGTCGCCAACGCGCTGCACCACTCCGGCAGCGGCACGCTGGCCGCCGCTCTGTCGTATGGCGCCGCCGCATTCACGCTGGCCATCCGCGACCAAGGCAAGGGCTTCGACGAGGCGCAAGGTGCGGTGCCGGCCGCGCACAGCGCGCGCCACTGGGGCCTGACCGGCATGCGCGAGCGTGCCGCGCGCATCGGTGGCACCCTTCGACTGCACAGCGCGCCCGGCGCCGGCACCTCCGTCGAGGTGTCGTTGCCGGCCGCGCTGGCCTACCGGTGACGACGCGTTTATGTCAAAATGGGCGCTCCCACTCGCCCCCTGGTGTTTATGAGCGCCTTCACGCCGCTGCCGATCACGATCCTGAGCGTCGATGACCATCCGATGTTCCAGCAGGGCATCGCCAGCGTCATCGCCACCGAGCCGGACTTGTACCTGGTCGGCCAGGCAGCCAGCGGCGCCGAGGCGATCGCGCTGCACCGCGCGCTGCGGCCGGCCGTCACCTTGATGGACCTGCAAATGCCCGACATGGGCGGCGCCGAGGCCATTGCCGCGATTCGCGCCGAGTTCCCCGCCGCGCGCATCGTCGCGCTCACCACGCTCGAGGGCGACTGCCACGCCGCGCGCGCGATCATGTCCGGCGCGGTCGGCTATGTGTTCAAGAGCGCGGTGCGCAAAAGCCTGCTTGAGACGGTGCGCCACATCCACGCGGGCGGCCGCAGCATTCCGCCGTCGCTGGAATCGGCGCTGGCCCAGACCCGCAACGGCACGGTGATCACGCCGCGCGAGGTGGACGTGCTCAAGCTGGTCGCGCGCGGCAACACCAATGCGGCCATCGCCGGGACGCTGGGCATCTCGAGCGAGACCGTCAAGGGCTACATGAGCAACATCCTGCTCAAGCTGCAGGCGCGCGACCGCGCGCATGCGGTGATGATCGCGCTGGAGCGGGGCATCCTCGGCCTCTGATACAAACCTCTGATGCCATCCGCGCAGCCCCGATAGTGCCGGCGCTGTCGTGGCCCCCCTTTTCAGGGGGGTAATCCGGCGCCGTGTGCGCGGGGCACCGCCCCGGCCGGCGAGAAATCAGGCAAGCTGGCCGCTACGAGTGACGACTTCCAAACGGGGACCGCTTTGGCAATGGACCAGATACATCTCATGCGCGTGTTTGTCGCGGTGGGCGAACAAGAAAGTTTTTCCGGCGCTTCGCGGCGGCTCGAGCTCTCGCCGGCGGCCGTCACGCGCGCCGTGTCCGCGCTCGAGGCGCGCCTGGGCGTGACCTTGTTGCTGCGCACCACGCGCAACGTGCGCCTGACCGAAGCCGGCCAGCGCTACCTCGACAACAGCCGCCAGATATTGGCCAGTATCGAGGAGGCGGGGCGCGCGGCGGCCGACGTCAACGCCGCGCCCAAGGGGCGCCTGTCCGTCACTGCCTCGGTCTTGTACGGCAAGTCCTTTGTCGTCCCCTGCGTGGTCGAGTTCCTCAAGCGCTATCCGGAGGTCGAGGTGCTGGCCCATTTCCTCGACCAGAACGTCAACCTAGTCGACGAGGGCATCGACGTGGCCGTCAAAGTGGGCCACTTGCCCGATTCGAGCCTGAAGGCCATGCGCGTCGGCCAGGTGCGGCGCGTGCTGTGCGCCTCGCCCGAGTACCTGGACCGGCACGGCGTGCCGCGCCATCCGGGCGAACTGCAGCGCCATACGATGATCGCCGCCGCAGGCGTGTCGCCCGGCGTGGAATGGACGTTCGGCGGCGCCGGCGAGCCGACCACGGTGCGGATGAAGCCGCGCCTGACCGTCACCAGCAACGACGCCGCGATCGAAGCGGTGCAGGCCGGCCTGGGCATTTCCAGGCTGCTGTGCTACCAGGTGGCCGCCGGCTTGGCCGAAGGCCGCCTGCGCATTATCCTGGCCGACTACGAGGAGGCGCCGTGGCCGGTGCACATCCTGCACCGCCATGGCACCTTGGGGTCATCGAAGGTGCGCCACTTCATCGACCTGCTGGCGGCGTCGCTGCGCGCGCATCCGTACATGAACCATCACGCCTGATTGCCAACGGCGGCAGCGGTATTTTTCACGTAGTGCTTTCCCGCTGGCCGGGCGGGAGCGGATCTGCGACGTCGAGGCCTGATTCGGGCATTTGCGCATTTCAGTTATTCGAAATTATGCCGATATAGAGGAAAGGAACAAAACAGGGCAATCTACGGCATGACGATTCGAGCGGTACTCTGCATTATCATTCTAGCCACAGTCCAGCAGGCCGCAGCCGCGCAGGGTCTCACGCTGCGCATCGCCACCGAGCGCATGCCACCGTCGAGCATGGTCGTGGACGGCGTCATCACCGGCCGCGAGACCGACAAGATACGCGAGATCATGGCGCGCACCGGCACCGCGTACACGCTTGCACTTTTGCCATGGAAACGGGCCTATGTCACCGCCTTGACGCACGAATACGCCTGCGTCTATTCCACCACGCGCACGCCGTCCAGGGAGCCGCTGTTCAAATGGGTGGGGGCGACCGATTCCGCGGATTGGCAGTTGTGGGGCCGCGTCGATGCCGGTCTGCACCTGAAAACCCTGGAGGACGCGCGCAAGCTGCGCATCGGCACTGCAAACGGCGATGCGCGGGATGAGTTTTTGCGCGGCCTGGGGTTTACGGTCGAGCCCGTCAATGACGACATGTTGAACGCCCAAAAACTGCTGAGGCGCCGTATCGACCTGTGGGCCGTCAGCGTTCGCAGCGGCACCAAGGGGCCGCGCGGACTGACCGGCGCCGAGGCTGCGCCGCTGCTAACGTTTCACCAGGTCCAAGTCTATCTGGCGTGTAACAGCTCGGTGCCTGACGCGCTGATCGAGCGGCTCAATGCCGCCGTGGCCGACATGTGGCGCGACGGCACGATGGAGCGGATCAGCCGCAAATACGAGAACTGGGCGGCTCCGGGCCGGTGACGCCCGGCCCGCCGGCGTCGATGGCTGCGCCTACGGCACCACTGTCACGAACAGGTACACGGCGAAGATCATCAGCAGCACCGTGCCCTGCATGATGGTGGTGCGCCCGCTGCCGAGCGACAGCGAGGTGACGATGATCGACAGCAGCAACAGCACGGTGGATTTGACGTCGATGCCCAGGGTCAGGGTCCAGCCGTTGACCAGCGAAACAATCGCCACGGCGGGGATGGTCAGGCCGATGCTGGCCAGCGCCGAGCCGAGCGCCAGGTTCAGGCTGGTTTGCAGCCGGTTGGCGCGCGCTGCCTGATACGCGGCGATCCCTTCCGGCAGCAGCACCACGGCCGCGATGATGATGCCGACCAGCGCCTTGGGCGCGCCCATCCGCACCACCGCCGCCTCCAAGGCCGGCGATAGCGACTTGGCCAGCAGCACCACGCCGCCCAGGCACACCAGCAGCAGCGCGCCGCTCCACCACGCCAGCCTGGACGGCGGCACCGGCGCGTGCGCGTCCTCGCCGCCGGTGGCGGGCAGGAAGTAGTCACGGTGGCGCACCGTTTGCACGAACACGAACGTTCCGTACAGCACCAGCGACACCACCGCGATGAAAATCAGCTGGCTGCCGCTGTAGGACGGCCCCGGCGTGGTGGTGGTGTAATTCGGCAGCACCATGGTCAGCACCGATATCGCCGCCAGCGTGGTCAGCGCCGCCGACACGCCGCTCAGGGTGAAGGTTTGCTCGCCGTGGCGGCTACCGCCGGCCAGCAGGCACAGGCCGACCATGCCGTTGAGGATCAACATGACGGCCGCGAACACGGTGTCGCGCGCCAGGCCGGTGGTCTCGGCGCCGCCGGCGATCATCAACGAAACGATCAGCGCCACCTCGATCGCGGTCACCGCCACCGCCAGCACCAATGTGCCGTACGGTTCGCCGATTTTATGTGCCACCACTTCGGCATGGAACACCGCCGCCAGCACGCCCCAGAACAGGCCGATGGCCAGCACCACCAGATAGGCGCCGCCCAGCAGCTCGTGGGCGCCGAGCGCCTTGCCGGCCAGGGCCAGCCATCCAACGATGGGGCCGGCGATGGACCAGACGGGCAGGGTGGTGGATATTTTCATGGGCGGCTCATCGGGTGGTGGAGGGAACGCGGACGATTTATTGCCAGCGAACCAATTTTACCCGATGGCAGGGCGCGGACGCGTCCCGGTCGCGTCCCGCTTGCGCCCGTCCATGATCACTTGCCGTCTTCTTCGATGATGGACACCTCCCACGGTCCCAGGGTCAGCTTGTCGGCGGCGGCCACGCGCCGTCCCGCCAGCAGCTCGGTGCCGCCCTTGCGCGGATAGCTGAAGCTCACCTCGGCGCCCGAGTAGTTGAAGTAGTAGTGCACCGCGCGCTTGAAGCCGTTGATGCCGGTGCGCGTTTGCACGCCGGCCGGCAACTGCTGGTCCGGCCCCTCCATGCCCAGCTCCCGCAGCGATGACTGCAGCACCGCCTTTTGCAGCTTGTCCGACAAGTAGGTGCCCTGGTACACCACCTTGCCCGCGCCAAACTGGTTGGACGTGATGGCGGGCCAGCGGCCAAAGAAGGCGTGGTCGTACCAGGCCAGCGCCTTGGCCGTGTCCAGTTGCAGGAACTCGGCCCAGTGCTTGACCTGGTTGTCCGCGCCCGCCTGGAAGGGATCGCCCTTCAACGCCAACGGCTGCGCCAGGTTGGAGAACTCCTGGTAGTGGAAACCGAGCGCCTCGCGCAGCGGACCGGGCGCCATGGTCCAGCGCACCGCCGCGTTCTCGTTGACGAAGCCGCTCTTGAAGGTCATCACGACGTGGCCGCCCTTGCGGATGTAGTCCGAGATGCGCTTCAGCAGCGCGTCGTCGGCCACATACAGCGACGGCACCACCAGCAGCTTGTAGGACGAGAAATCCTCGGTGTCGTCGAACACGAAGTCGGTGCCGACGTTCAGGTCGTACAGCTGGCGGTGCAGCTGGCGCACCAGCGAGCCGTAGTCTGCCTTGGTGGCGGCGCCGCCCCATTGCGTTTCCTTGGCGAAGGGCATGTCGTTGAGGGCGTTGAGCGAATCGCGGCTCCACAGGATGGCGACATCGTTCTTGATCTTCAGGTTCACCAGGCGCGGACCGATCTTCTTCAGCTCTTGCCCGGTGCGGCTCATTTCGGCGTAGGCGCGGTTCGGTTCCAGGTCGTGCGACAGCACGCCTTTCCAGTACGTCTCCTGGTTGGCGTGGACCGACGCCCAGTGCCAGTACTCGACCATGTTGGCGCCGTTGGACAAGTGGGTGTAGACGTCCTGGCGGAACTGGCCGTCATACGGCGGATACTGGAACGACGAGCTCCAGTCGGTCGATTGGGCATTGGTCTCCGTCACCAGGAAATTACCGCGCTTGAGCGAGCGCGTGAAGTCGGCGTCCAGGGTCTGCGGGGCGCCGTTGTAGTGTTCGCGCGGGCCCCAGTGGTAGACGTTCACGGCGGGCATGTCGAGTTTGCGCGAGACCGCCACCTCGTTGACGTCGCGGTGCATGGAGCCGGCGAAGTCGTGCGTGACGAACTGGCGCGGCGAGGCGCACTCGCGGATCAGCGCGGTCTGCCAGTGCAGGAAGTCGGTCACGCGCATCTGGCCCCAGCGCGACCATTCGAGCTTGTAGCCGGTGCTCTGGGCGCCGTCCGGGCGCGGCAGGTCGACCCAGCTGTGCAGGTTCTGGCCCCAGTAGTTCAGGAACCAGGCTTTGCTCAGCGCTTCCGGCGTGCCGAATTTCTTTTCAAGATAGTGCTGGAAGCGGATGAAGACGTCGTCATTGGCGGCGCCGTAGCTGCCGGTCTCGTTGTCGATCTGCCAGCCGATGACGTTCGGGTTGTCCTTGTAACGCGTGGCGATCTTGCGGATCAGGCGCTCGGCGTAGAAGCGGTAGGCGGCCGAGTCGGTGTTCATGTTCTGGCGCATGCCGTAGGTGTTTCGCGTGCCGTCAAGTTTGCGCGCGAGGATTTCCGGATTCTGCTTGGCCATCCAGGCGGGAATCGAGTAGGTCGGCGTGCCCATGATGACCTTGATCCCGGCCTTGGTCATGGCGTCGATGACACGGTCCATCCACTCGTACTCGAAGCGGCCGTCCTCCGGCTCCCACAGGCTCCAGGTCGATTCGCCCAGGCGCACCACGTTGAAGCCGGCCGCCTTCATCATCTCGACATCTTTTTCCAGCCGCTCGTAGGGCATGTACTCGTGGTAGTAGGCCGCGCCGTACAGCACGGTGGGCATTTCTGGCGGCGTGGTCCGGGTGGTGGGCGCGTTTTGCGCGGCGGCCGGCGCGTGCAGCGCGGCCGCGAGCGCGCACGACAGCGCATACGACAGGAGGGGGAGTTTCAGCATTCGGTGTCTCCGGGTTTATTTTTTAAATGGCGCTCACGGCTCTGCACGGCCTGATACTGGGGGCCATTGTGACCACGTCGGTGCTTTCGCGCAATTATAAAAATCACCGGCGGGCGCAATGATTTATCAGACGTTGGCGCCTGGGGAATGGATGGCGTTGATGGATATCGTTCAACGGATTAGTGGTTTTGGTAATTGCCGCGTGCTACGCTTGCTTGCACAATGTACAGTTCGAATCACTGATCGCAAGGGGCAAGGCATGGATGCGGCATACAAAAGCGCTTATCGGCGCATCGTCGTCGTTGGCGGCGGCGCCGCCGGCTGGATGGCCGCCACGGCGCTGGCGACGGCGCTGCCGGGCAGCACGGTGGAGCTGGTCGAGTCGGAAGAGATCGGCATCATCGGTGTCGGTGAAGCGACCTTTCCGTCGATCCGCGCCTTCCACAAAATCCTCGGCATCGACGAGGCCGAGTTCCTGCGCGCCACCAACGGTACCTACAAGCTGGGCATCGAGTTCTGCGACTGGCGTGTGCGGGGCGAGCGCTACTTCCACACCTTTGGCGATTTTGGCGCGCTGACCGGCGCGCAGTCGCTGTGGGGCCAGCACCGCCGGCTGGACGACGCCGGCCTCGGCGCACTGGGCGAGCAATGCCTGCCCAGCGTGATGGCGGGCCAGGGCCGCTTCCAGGCGCCGCCCGAGCAGGGACAGCTCTTCAATTATGCCTACCATTTCGACGCCGTGCTGTACGCCGGCTTCCTGCGCAGCATGGCGCTGCGCAAGGGCGTGCGCCGCACCGAGGGCCGCATCGTTGACGTCGGCCGCCGCGCCGATGGCGGCGTGAGCCAGTTGCGGCTGGCGGATGGCCGCTCGGTGGAGGGCGATCTGTTCGTCGATTGTTCGGGCTTCGCCTCGCTGCTGCTGGGCCGGACGCTGGCGGAGCCGTTTGTCGATTTCAGCCACTGGCTGCCGGTCGACCGGGCCTGGGCCTGTCCGGTCGAGCGCAGCGGAGCCGCGCTGGCGCCCTATACGCGGGCCACGGCCCTAGAAGGCGGCTGGGCCTGGCGCATCCCGCTGAGCAACCGCACCGGCCATGGCCACGTGTTCGCCAGCCGCCACATCGACGAGGAGCGGGCGCTGTCGCAGTTGCTGGCGCAAATGGACGCTCCGGCGCTGGCCGAACCGCGCCTGCTGCGCTTCACCACCGGCCACCGGGAACGCTTCTGGGTGCGCAACGTGGTGGCGCTGGGGCTATCTTCCGGTTTCCTGGAGCCGCTGGAATCGACCAGCATTTTCCTGGTCCAGAGCGGGCTGGGACGCCTGATCGAAGCGTTGCTGCCGGGCGTGGTGCCCGACGAGCGCGCGCTGGCCGATTACAACAGCGGCATGGTGCGTCAGTTCGAGCGGGTGCGCGACTTCATCATCCTGCATTACCGCCTGACGGCGCGCCGCGACAGCGCGCTGTGGCGCACGATGGCGACAATGGCGTTGCCCGACACGCTGGCCTTCAAGATTCACGCGTGGCGCCAGACCGGCATGCTGCACCAGTACGGCGAAGAGGGTTTCGATGCCACCAGCTGGCTGGCGATCCACGCCGGTATGGGACACTGGCCCGAGCATGCCGACCCGGCGCTGCGCGAGGTCCCGGCCGAGGCGGCGCTGATGGGCCTGCGGCAGCGGCGCGAGCACATCGCCGCCACCGTGGCGCGCATGCCCAGCCACGACGAGTATCTGCGCGCCGTGCTGGCGCGGCCCGCGCGGACATCATAAGCAAAGACAACCGGAGGAGACGGCATGAAGCGTAGGGACTTGTTGAAACACATGGGCGCGGCCATCCCGGCGGTGGCCCTGTCCGGCGTGGCGCGCGCCGCCGACGCGCTGGCGCAAAGCCCGCCGGGCGCCATCGCCGCCGGGCCGTTTTCGCCGGACTGGAATTCGCTGGAGAAGTACCAGACCCCGGACTGGTTCCGCAACGCCAAATTCGGCATCTGGGCCCATTGGGGCCCGCAGTGCCAACCGGAATTCGGCGACTGGTACGGCCGCATCATGTACGAGGAGGGCAGCGACCCTTACCGCTACCACGTGCGCAAGTACGGCCACCCATCCAAGGTCGGCTTCAAAGATGTCATCCACCAGTGGAAGGCCGAGCAATGGAATCCGGACCAACTGGTGGCCTTCTACAAGCGGGCCGGTGCCAGGTACTTTGTGGCGCTGGCCAACCATCACGACAATTTCGACCTGTACAAAAGCAGCTACCAGCTGCAGTGGAATTCCACCAGCATGGGCCCGCGCAAGGACCTGGTCGGCGGCTGGAGCAAGGCGGCGCGCGCCAACGGCCTGCGCTTCGGCGTCAGCGTGCACGCGGCGCACGCGTGGGCCTGGTACGAAACCGCGCAGGGCGCCGACAAGAAGGGCCCGTACGCTGGCGTCCCCTACGATGGCAAGCTGACCCGCGCCGATGGCAAGGGCCAGTGGTGGGAAGGTCTGGACCCGCAGGCGCTGTATGCGCAGAACCATGCGCTGAGCAAGTCGGGCGGCGATGGCGGCGTGTTGGACGAGCAATGGCAGTGGGGCGGCGGCGCCTCCATTCCCGACCAGGCCTATAGCGACAAGTTCTTCAACCGCACGCGCGAGCTGATCGACACCTACGACCCGGACCTGGTGTACTACGACGACACCGTGCTGCCGCTATGGCCGTTCAGCGACGTCGGCCTGCGCCTGACCGCGCACATGTACAACCGCAGCATCGCGCGCAAGGGAAAATTGGAGGCCGTCGTCAACGGCAAGATCCTCAACGCCCAGCAACGCCGCAGCATGGTGTACGACATCGAACGCGGGCAAAGCGACAAGATCGAGCCGTTGCCGTGGCAAACCTGCACCTGCATCGGCAACTGGCACTATGACCGGCGGGTGTACGACAACAAATCCTACAAGAGCGCGCAAACGGTGGTGCATACCCTGATCGACGTGGTGAGCAAGAACGGCAATCTGCTGCTGAGCGTGCCGATACGCGGCAACGGCACCATCGACGAGCAGGAGCGCGCCATCGTCGAGGAGATCGGCCGCTGGATCGCCGTCAATGGCGAGGGCATCTATGACACCCGGCCGTGGGCGTTGTTCGGTGAAGGGCCGGTGGCGTCCGAAGCGGGCGCGCCATTGTCCGGTCCCGGCTTCAATGAGGGCAAGGGCAAGTCGTTCTCGGCGGCCGATATCCGCTTCACCGCCAAGGGCGATAGCGTGTACGCGTTCCTGATGGGCTGGCCCGCATCGGGCACGCTGGCGATCCGCGCCATGGCCAGCGGCGCGGCGCACCTGGCACGGCCGGTCCAGCGCGTCGAGCTGCTTGGCAGTGGTGTGGCGCTGGCGTTCCGGCAGACCGGTGACGGCTTGCAGGTGACCTTGCCGGCGGACCGCCCCGCGCTGGCCTACGCCAGCGCGCTGAAGATCAGCTGACCTTGCAATCAGAGGCGGCGCGGCGGATGCATGCCGACGCGATATCCAACGTCAGCCGGCCTTGTCGGCTGGCGCCGGTGGCGGGATCGGCGCTACCAGTTTCCTCACTTGGATGTCCTTGAAAAACGCCTCGGCGCCCTCGGACTGGATCGAGAACTTGCCGCGCGTGAGCGGCACCGTTTTGCCGTCGACCACTTGACGCGAATTGGCTACGCGCAGCACCTCGTGGCCGTTGACGATGTGCACCAGCGTCTTGCCGTCGGCGATCACTTCCATCGTGTTCCACTCGCCGCTCGGCTTCTCGAAATTGCCCTTCTTCAGGATACGCGCCTTGATGTCGGTGCGCAGCGGCAGCGACGGCTCGTAGCGGTAGAACTTCCAGTCGCCCTGGTTGGCATCGCCGACATGGGCATCGACAGAGACGCCGTCGAGGCTGTGGTAGTCGGCGCAATCGCCTTCCTGCAGCTGGAACTCGTGACTGCGCATCCAGTGCCCGTCCTGCGCGCCTTCCTTGCCGACGGCGTAGTACAGCAAGCCGCTGTCGCGCATCACGTTCTCGCGCGGCGGCCACTTCTTGAGGCCCCATTTGAACTGGAATTTCAGGTGGAAGTTTTCATACTCGTCCAGGGTGGAGGCGCTGCCCCATTCCTCGCCGGAAACGCGCAGCGTGCCGTCAACCACGGAAAATACCTTCTTTGGGTCGTTGTTCACCCCGCGCACCGTCGTTGGCGTCTTCATGCCGTCGGTGGTCGGCTGCATGCTGACGTAGGTGCTCCAGCCACTCAGGTCCTTGCCGTTGAACAGCGATTTCCAGGGGCCGGCCTCGGCGGCCGATGCGGCGCAGCTCAGCGCGAACAGGGCGCCGAGCAGGGCGGTTTTGGTGAACAGGTTTTTCATATGGTCTCGTCTCCGTTTTGGAAAAAAGCGAATCTATCACGGGTCGCCGGAAGCGGGTCCCCAAAAGCTGCGATTGCCGAATTCGTTATAAAAATATCCGATTTTCTGCATTTGTTCATTGGCTTATCGCCGGTGCATGATTAATGATCCCATATCATTATCGGGAGCGGGTATCCGGGTAAAATCAAGCCTTCGGCGTATCCAAGGCCGCCCCACAAGTACATAGAGGACAACACTGATGATTTACGAATTACGCGTCTACCACTGCGCCGCCGGCCGCCTGCCGGCCTTGCACCAGCGTTTTACGCAGGTGACTTTGCCGCTGTGGCACAAGCACGGCATCGAGCAGGCCGGATTCTTCACCACGGTCGTCGGGCCAAGCAACCAGACCCTGACTTATTTGCTCAAGTGGGAAAGCCTGGCCGAGCGCGAGACCAAGTGGAGCGCATTCGCCACCGATCCGGAATGGGTGGCCGCACGCGCGGCATCCGAGGCCGACGGCATCATCGTCGAGCGCATCGAGAACTCGTTCATGGAGCCGACCGTGTATTCGTCGGTGCGTTGAAGGGTCGATTACCCATATTTATATATTGGCAAGAGTATTTCTCGTGCTAAAATTGAGTTGTTCAACAAACAATTTCGATTGCCAACCAGCTCACTTTTAGGCTCTTACCTATGAAATTTATCGCATTTCTGCGTCTATCCCTTTTCTCTGTGGTCTTTTCACTGCTTAGCGCAGCCCCGGCGTTTGCGGGAATGACTGGAGGTGTGGTCACGGCCTTCCAGCTGTCTCCCAATAAATCGAGTATTTACTATCTTCACGGGATGTTTGGCCATGGTGTGGTTGCCGATGATGGCATAACATTTACTCAACCTTACTTCTTCTCGGTGCATATCACCGATACGCAAATTGTCATCGATGGTTTCTCTGCGCAGTTTGAACAACAGCGTTTCACCGATGCCGAGTTCAATGGCATCAAGTTAGCGTTTGATAGCGAACGGAAAATACCCAATTTCACCATCAATGCAGCCACCGCTTGGGACGAGTTCACCGCGGATCGTCTCGAGGTCGTGTCGAATCAGTTGTTCTTGAATTTTCAAAATCTTGACGTCACGAAGTCGACCAGCCTCGTCCTCGACCTGACAGATACGTATCCCCCATTCGATCCTGGTTTCCCCGGTCCAGTCGCTTCCCCGGTTCCAGAGCCTGGCAGTTATGCAATGCTGCTGGCAGGTTTGGCAATGACGGGCTTTGCTGCCCGGCGTCGCAAGTCGTCCTGAGTCGAGGCCACGCGGACGTCGGCATAAAAAAGGGAAGCCAGCAGGCTTCCCTTTTTGCTTTGCCGGTGCGGCGCCAGGCGCCGCACCGTTCACCGGCTGATCGTTAGATGCTGTCCAGCGCGGCGTTAAAGCTTGCGCTTGGACGCATGATCGCTTCGGTCTTGGCCGGGTCCGGATAGTAGTAGCCGCCGATATCGGTCGGCTTGCCCTGCACATCCTTGAGCTCGCCGACGATCTTGCCTTCGTTCTCGGCCAGCGCCTTGGCCAGCGGCGCGAAGTGCGCCTTCAGCTCGGCGTCGTCGCTTTGCGCGGCCAGCGCCTGGGCCCAGTACAGCGCCAGGTAGAAGTGGCTGCCACGGTTGTCGAGTTCGCCGGTGCGCGGCGATGGCGACTGGTTGTTGTCCAGCAGCTTGCCGGTCGCTTCATCCAGCGTCTTGGCCAGGACCTTGGCCTTGGCGTTGCCGGTCTTGATGCCCATGTCTTCGAGCGACACGGCCAGTGCCAGGAACTCGCCCAACGAATCCCAGCGCAAGTGGTTTTCCTCGACCAGCTGCTTGACGTGCTTCGGTGCCGAACCGCCGGCGCCGGTCTCGTACATGCCGCCACCGGCCATCAGCGGCACGATCGACAGCATCTTGGCGCTGGTGCCCAGTTCCAGGATCGGGAACAGGTCGGTCAGGTAGTCGCGCAGGATGTTGCCGGTCACCGAGATGGTGTCCAGGCCGCGCGAGGCGCGCTCGAGCGTGTAGCGCATCGCGCGTACTTGCGACATGATCTGGATGTCCAGGCCCTTGGTGTCGTGATCCTTCAGGTACACCTGGACCTTCTTGATGACTTCGTTCTCGTGCGGACGGTACGGGTCGAGCCAGAACACGGCAGGCATGCCCGAGTTGCGCGCGCGGGTGACGGCCAGTTTGACCCAGTCGCGGATCGGCGCGTCCTTGACCTGGCACATGCGCCAGATGTCGCCTTCCTCCACTTGCTGGGTCAGCAGCACTTCGCCGGTGGCCAGGTCGGTGATGTTGGCGACGCCGCCCTCGGCCACTTCGAAGGTCTTGTCGTGCGAGCCGTATTCCTCGGCTTGCTGGGCCATCAGGCCGACGTTCGGCACCGTACCCATGGTCTTCGGATCGAAGTTGCCATGCCATTTGCAGAAGTTGATCATTTCCTGGTAGATGCGGGCGAAGGTCGATTCCGGCATCACGGCCTTGACGTCCTTCGGACGGCCGTCGGCGCCCCACATTTTGCCGCCGATGCGGATCATGGCAGGCATCGACGCGTCGACGATGATGTCGTTCGGCGAATGGAAGTTGGTGATGCCCTTGGCCGAGTCGACCATGGCCAGTTCCGGACGGTGTTCGTGGCAGGCGTGCAGGTCCTTCAGCACTTCGTCCTTTTTCGACGCCGGCAGGGTTTCGATCTTGTCGTACAGATTGGCCATGCCGTTGTTGACGTTCACGCCCAGTTCATCGAACAGCGCGGCGTGCTTCTCGAACGCCTGCTTGTAGAAGATGCGCACGCAGTGGCCGAACACGATCGGGTGCGAGACCTTCATCATGGTTGCCTTGACGTGCAGCGAGAACATCACGCCGGTCTTGAAGGCGTCGTCGATTTCCTTCTCGTAGAACTCGAGCAGCGCTTTTTTGCTCATGAACATCGAGTCGATGATCTCGCCGGCCTGCAGCGAGACCTTCGGCTTCAGCACCACGGTTTTGCCGGAGGCGGTGATCAGTTCCATTTTGACGTCGCGCGGCTTGTCGAGGGTCATCGACTTTTCGCCGTGGTAGAAGTCGCCGTGGTGCATGTGCGAGACGTGGGTGCGGGAGGCCTGGCTCCATTCGCCCATCGAGTGCGGGTTCTTGCGGGCGAACTCTTTGACGGCTTTCGGCGCGCGGCGGTCGGAGTTACCTTCGCGCAGGACCGGATTGACCGAGCTGCCGATGCACTTGCCGTAGCGTGCCTTCAGGGCCTTGTCTTCATCGGTTTTCGCGTCTTCCGGATAGTCCGGCAGTTTGTAGCCGCGGCTTTGCAGTTCGCGCACGCAGGCCACCAGCTGCGACACCGAAGCGCTGATGTTCGGCAGCTTGATGATGTTGGTGTCGGACAATTGGGTCAGGGCGCCCAGCTCGGCCAGGGTGTTCGGGACTTTTTGCTCGTCGGTCAGGAATTCCGGGAATTCGGCCAGCACGCGGGCGGCGACGGAAATGTCGGTGGCGACAACATCGACGCCGGCTGGCGCGGTGAACTTCTTGATAATCGGAAGCAGGGAATACGTCGCCAGCAGCGGCGCCTCGTCAGTCAGTGTGTAGATGATTTTTGACTTTTCTGTTGACATTGTCATTCCCTTGTAAACGGTAGTGTAGTTAATGTTCCCGTTCCGGGGGCAGGATGATTGCCGAAACCCGGGACGGGTGGTGCGCTGGCGCGGTCGCCATTTTCACTCAAGCGCTTATTTTAGGACAATACTGACGCACTTGGGCGGAAACCCCTGCAAAGGACACGGGCCCAGGGCGGTTTTTTACCATTCCACGGGCTTCCGTCGGGGTTGCTCCCCTGAATGTGTTATTGTGCGGCACGGTCCTCGTTCCCCGTCCCCGCAGCCCGTCTAGTTGACTACTGGTAATAAAGTTTCTCCATGCGTCTCAACGACCCCAACCAAAACCACCTGCTGTCCGCGCTGCTGGAGTCCGATTTCGCGCGCCTGTCGCCGCACCTCGAACCGATCATGATGCGCTTGGGCGACGTGCTGTACGAGTCCGGCGGCCAGCTGCAACATGTCTATTTTCCAACATCGGCAATCGTTTCCCTGCACTACGTGCTTGAAAACGGCGGCTCCTCCGAGATCGCCGGCGTCGGCAACGAGGGCATTCTTGGCATCTCGTTGTTTATGGGCGGAAATACAACGCCCAGCCGCGCGGTGGTCCAGACGGCCGGACACGGCTACCGGCTGAAGTCGCACATCCTGATGGACGAGTTCAACCGCGCCGGCCCCGTCATGCGGCTGCTGCTGCGCTACACGCAGGCGCTGCTGACCCAGATGTCGCAGACGGCCGTGTGCAACCGCCACCATACCGTCGAGCAGCAACTGTGTCGCTGGCTGTTGCTTACGCTCGACCGCTTGCCCGGCAACGAGCTGACGATGACGCAGGAATTGATCGCCAACATGCTGGGCGTGCGCCGCGAGGGCGTCACGGTCGCCGCCGGCAAGTTGCAGGAGAGCGGCTACATCAGCTACCGCCGCGGCCATATCACCGTGCTCGACCGGGTCGGCCTGGAGGCCGAGGTGTGCGAGTGCTACGACGTCGTCAAAAAGGAATTCGCGCGGCTGATGTCAGACGTGCGGCAACGCCAGGGAACCCAATGAGCCAGAACAAGTCCGACGCGCCGCTGCTGAAGGCCGACGCCTTGCAGCAGGCCATCTTCAAGAGCGCCAATTTTTCCTGCATCGCCACCGACGCCCAGGGCGTCATCCAGCTGTTCAATGTCGGTGCCGAGCGCATGCTCGGGTACAGCGCCGGCGAGGTCGTCAATCGCATCACGCCGGCCGACTTTTCCGACGCCCAGGAAACCGTGGCGCGGGCCCAGGCGCTGAGCCTGGAGCTGGGCACCACCATCCGCCCCGGTTTCGAGGCGCTGGCGTTCAAGGCCTCGCGCGGCATCGAGGACATGTACGAGCTGACCTATGTGCGCAAGGACGGCAGCAGTTTTCCCGCCAGCGTCTCGGTCAGTCCGCTGCGTGATGGCGACGACAAGATCATCGGCTACCTGCTGATCTGCACCGACAACACGGTCCGCAAGCAGGCAGAGGCGGCGCAGGCGGTGCTCGACGCCCGGCTGCGCGACCAGCAACTGGCGCTGCAGGAGACCAACGTCGAACTGGAGGCCGCCCGCGCGGTCGCCGACAAGGCCAACCGGGCCAAATCGGAATTCCTGTCGAGCATGAGCCATGAGTTGCGCACCCCGCTCAACGCCGTGCTCGGCTTTGCGCAACTGCTGGCGTCGGACAAGCCGCCGCCGAGTCCTTCGCAGCTGCGCTCGATCGACCAGATCCTCAAGGGCGGCTGGTATCTGCTGCAACTGATTAACGAGATCCTCGACCTGGCCATGATCGAGTCCGGCAAGGTGACGATGTCGCAGGAATCGATGGGGCTGTCCGACGTGCTCAAGGATTGCGAATCGATGGTTGGGCCGCAGGCGCAAAAGCGCGGCATCCGCCTCATGTTCAGCCCGATGGTGCGGCCGTTCTTCGTCCACGCCGACCGCACCCGCGTCAAGCAGGTGATGATCAACCTGCTGTCGAACGCCATCAAATACAACCGCGTCGGCGGCAGCGTGACGGTGACCTGCGCCGAAGGCAGCGACGGCATGGTGCGCGTCAGCGTGGCCGACACCGGCGCCGGCCTGAGCCAGGAGCAGATCGTCCACCTGTTCGAACCCTTCAACCGCCTCGGCCAGGAGGAGGGCGGCGAGGAGGGCACCGGCATCGGCCTGGTCGTCACCAAGCAGCTGGTGGAACTGATGCACGGTTCCATCGGTGTCGACAGCACCGTCGGCGGCGGCACCACGTTCTGGGTCGAGCTCGCCGCCAGCGACGAGCCGGTGCTCGAGATGGCCGCCTTCGACACCAGCACCTACATCGACCAGCAGGTCGACATTGCACCGCGCACCTTGCTGTATGTCGAGGACAATCCCGCCAACCTGAACCTGGTCGAGCAGCTGATCACGCGCCGTCCCGACCTCAAGCTGTTGACGGCGATCGACGGCTACGCCGGCATCCAGTTGGCGCGCACCTATCAACCGGATGTGATACTGATGGATATCAACCTGCCAGGCGTCAGCGGTTTCGGCTGCCTGAAGATACTGCAGGAAGACGTGACCACGGCCCACATTCCGGTGATGGCGCTGTCGGCCAACGCCATGCCGCGCGACATCGAAAAAGGCGAGGAGGCCGGTTTCTTCCGCTATCTCACCAAACCCATCAACGTGCCCCAGTTCATGGACGCATTGGACCTGGCGCTGGCCTTTGCCGCCGCCCATAAGGAAGTGCACCATGATTGACGCCACCCAGCTGTTGAATGCCAGTATCCTGATTGTCGATGACCAGGAGGCCAACGTCATGCTGCTCGAGCGCATGCTCGACAACGCCGGCTACACCCACGTCACCAGCACGATGGACCCGTTCGCCGTCGCCGCTTTGCACCTGGCCAACCACTACGACATGATCCTGCTCGACCTGCAAATGCCGGGCATGGATGGCTTCGAGGTGCTGGAGGCGCTCAAGCTGGTCGAGCCCGACGGCTATGTGCCGGTGCTGGTGGTGACCGCCCAGCCCGGCCACAAGCTGCGCGCGCTGCAGGCCGGGGCCAAGGATTTCGTCGCCAAGCCGTTCGAGCTGGTCGAGGTCGAGACGCGCATCCGCAACATGCTCGAAGTGCGCCTGCTGCATCGCCAGCTCAACCGCTACAACCAGCAGCTCGAACACCAGGTGATGGAGCGCACGGCCGAGTTGCGCGCCAGCGAGGCGCGCTTCCAGCGCTTCGCCGAGCTGTCGAGCGACTGGTACTGGGAGCAGGATGCCGGCGGCAAGCTGACCCACTGGTCCGGGCCGGTGATGGACATGGTCGGCATCGGCGCCAGCGCCGCCGACGGCTGGGATGTGGCCGAGCGCGCGACTTTGGCAGCCAACATCGCCGAGCGCAAGCCGTTCCTCGATTTCGTCTACCGTCGCACCGCGGCCAACGGCAAAGTGCAGCACTTGCAGGTTAGCGGCGAGCCGATGTTCGACGACGCCAGCCGCTTTGTCGGCTATCGTGGCGTGGGACGCGATGTGACCGCGATGGCGGCGATGTTCGCCGAGCAACACCACTGAGACACGGAAACGCAGGCGGATCAGGCGGAACGCCGTCATCGCCATGCGTGCGCCGCTGGCGGCTCATGGCCGATTACGCTACGCTAATCCGCCCTACGTGAAAAAGAGGAGTGTCGATGCTGCTGCCCGATGAAACGTCGCTGATTGACGCGCTGCCGCTCCCGGCATTGATCCAATCGCTGCGCTCGGCCTTCGCCACCGGCGCCGAGGTGCCGCTGCGCCACACCCACCACATCGGCAGCGGCAACAGCGCCGGCATCTCGCTGCTGATGCCGGCCTGGGACGCAGACGGCTTCTACGGCGTCAAGATCGTCAACATCTACAGCAACAACCACAAGCGCAACAAGCCGGGCCTGCACGCCACCTATATCCTGCACGACGCCACCACCGGCGAGCCGTTGGCCATCTTCGACGGCAATGTCATCACCTCGCGCCGCACCGCCGCCGCGTCGGCGCTCGGCGCCGACTACCTTGCCCGCCCCGACGCCCGCTCGCTGCTGGTGTGTGGCGCCGGTCGCGTCGGCGCGCTGCTGGCGCCGGCCATCGCAACCGTGCGGCAACTGGACGACATCATGGTCTGGGATATCGATGCCGACGCCGCCGCGCGGACGGTGCAAACGCTGCTGGCACAAGGCTTGCCGGCCCGCATCGCGGCCGCGCTGGAACCCGCCGCGCGCCGTGCCGACATCATCAGTTGCGCCACGCTTGCCGCCGAGCCGTTTCTGCGCGCCGAATGGCTGGCGGCGGGCAGCCATGTCGATCTGGTCGGCGGCTTCACGCCGCAGATGAGCGAGGCCGAGCCGGCCTGCTTCGCCGACGCCGGCGTGTGGGTGGACACGGCCGAAGCGACGCAAAAGTCGGGCGACATTCTCAACGCCATCAGCGCCGGCTACCTGATGAGCGACGACATACGCGGCGACCTGGCGTCGCTGGCGCGCGGACAATGCGCCGGCCGAACCTCGCCGCAGCAAAGGACAGTGTTCAAAGCGGTAGGCACGGCGCTGGAAGACCTCGCCGCCGCCAAACTAGCCTACAAACAATTACCTACAACGAGCTCCGTTACATAAAAACGTAGGGCGGATTAGCGCAGCGTAATCCGCCATGCCCGCTACGCCAGCGGCGCTAAGCACAGCTACTCCGGCCGCCGCCGCTTGAGCAACCAATAGCCCGCCCCGGCCACAGCCGACGCGATAGCCACCTTGCGTATCAGTCCCGCCCGGTTGTAGCGCCATTCCGACTTGATGCCCATCTCGGCGAAAATATTCGGCACGCTGCCTTTGCACAGGTCACCGGCGACGCCTTCGACCACGTTGACGCGGTCGGCAAACAACAGCAGCAGCCAGTGGCGGATGTCGTTCTCGCTCAGCTTGAACGCGGCGCCCCGCAGCCGTCCGCTCAAGCCGCTCGGTGGCGCGCTGGTGCCGAACACGGGTGTGACGCCGGGCCGCTCGACCGAGTGGTAAACCTTCATCGTCAGCGGCTGGTCTTCCGGCCTGGCCCAGTGCAGACCCTCGAGCCGCGCCGGCGTACGCTCCATCGGATAGCCGGGCCGGTCGGCGTGATCCAGGTCGGCGCCCCAGCCGGGCAGGTTGGCGGTGTCGGGCACGTTGCGCGGCGCGGATGGCGAGACGCTGTCCGCGCTGTGGTCGCGCGGCGTTGCGGGGTGTTCCTTGTTGGATATCGATTCCATGATCGCTCCTGATGGGATGTTAGGAGGCGCCAACGCGCGCCCGGTCCGCGCCGGGAGGAATCAGCACGGTCTTGATGCAATTATCGAGCTTGCTCGAGAAGATGTGATAAGCGTCCGAGACCTCCTCCAGCGGCACCCTGTGCGTGATGATCTTTTTCGGGTCGAGCCGGCCGGCCCGGATATGCTCGATCAGTCGCGGCAGGTGGCGCTTGACGCTGGCCTGGTTCATGCGCAACGTCAAGCCCTTGTTGACCGCATTGCCAATCGGCACGGCGTTGAAGGTCGGGCCGTACACGCCGACGATGGAGACGTTGCCGCCTTTGCGCACCGAATTGATGGCCCAGTGCAGCACGGTGGCCGCGCCGGCCTGCATTTTGAGGTAGCGCCCGACGACGGTCTGGGCCACGTTGCCGGAGGCCTCGCAGCCGACGCAGTCGATGCAGACGTCCGCGCCCAGCCCATCGGTCATCTTCTTGATGTGGATGGCCATGTCCGTGACGTCCTTGAAATTGACGACCTCGCACTGGGCGTAATTTTTCACGAACTCGAGCCGGTAGTCGACATGATCGACCACGATCACCCGGCCGGCGCCCAGCAACCATGCCGACTTGGCCGCGAAGATGCCCACCGGGCCGGCGCCGAACACGACCACCGTATCGCCCTCGTCGATGTCGCCCATCTCGGCAGCCTGGTAGCCGGTCGGGCAGGCATCGGTCAGCAGCACCGCGTCGTCGTGGTCGAGGTCGTCGGGGATCACGGTGGGGCCGACGTCGGCCATCGGCACCCGCACATATTCGGCCTGGCCGCCGTCGTAGCCGCCGGCGGTGTGCGAATAGCCGTAAATGCCGCCCACCGCGGTGGCGGCGGGATTGGTGTTGTGGCAGTTGCCGTAAAGTTCTTTCTGGCAGAAGTAGCAGGAGCCGCAAAAGACGTTGAACGGCACCAATACATGGTCGCCCACCTTCAGGTTGCGCACCGACGGGCCGACTTCGGCGACCACGCCGATGAACTCATGGCCGAAGGTGGTGCCGACCCTGGTGTCGGGCACCAGGCCATGGTAGAGGTGCAGATCCGATCCGCAGATGCAGGACCGGGTGACGCGGACGATGGCGTCGTTGGGATGCTCGATCACCGGCTCGGGCTTGTGCTCGGCGCGCACACGGTAGGGTCCTCGGAAATTCATGGCTAGCATGCTGTCCTCCTTGGCGATTTAAAGGCGAGCCGGACAGAGCCGGCACGTTTAAAGCGTAGCATGCATGCCGCGGACACCGCAAATCAATGCTGCAAGATAACAGCGTGGTTGCCGCTGCCCGTCTGCGCGATGCTGGCGGCAAACCCCTCGCCGATTTGCGTGATCGCGGCGATATTCGGCATCGAAGCGACGGGGCCGGCCTGCGTCACGGACGCCATGTTGAGGGCGCCCATCTGGCTGATGGTGGCCCCGTTGGCGCCGGAATTCTGGCGCACGGTGGCCGTGTTGGCGGTGCCGGTTTGCGTGGTCGTCGCGCCGCCCGACTCGAAGATGTCGGTGAGCGCCAGGTTGCCGGCGCCGTTCTGGGTGATGCTGGCGTCGGTCGCGAACCCGGTCAAGGTCAGGCTGCCGCGCGCTTGGTTGTCGCTGCCGGTCTGGCTGATCGCCATGCCCGAGTAGAAAGCGTTGTCGTAGCGCACGGTGGCCCGATTGGCCGTGCCTTCCTGGTAGACCGGCAGGCCGGCCCGGCCCGACAGGTTGCGGCTGGTGGTGATCACGTTGTCGGTGCCGTACTGGGTGGGACGGAAGCTGAGCTCGCCCGAGCTGTCGACCGTATCCTCGATCACGTTGCGTTCGCCGTTCTGCTCGACCCGTATGGTCGACTCGTACGCGCCGTTCTGCAGCAGCGAGGTGTTGTTGCCGGTGCCGGACTGGTGCAGATAGGCAAAGCCGAAAAAGCCGCCTTCATGATGCTGCAGCGTCAGCCGGTTTCCATCGCCCAGCTGGGTGATCTCGACGATCATGCGCGCCGTTTCGCTCAACATCACGCCGCCCGTGCGGCCGGCGGGGTCGCCGATGACGTTGTAGTTGCCCGTCTGGACGATGGCGATGGTGGCTTCCTCGCCGGCCTGGCGCTGCTCGACGTAGGCCTGATTGCCGAGCCCCGTTTGCGCGATGGTGGCCGTGGTGGGGACTTGGGCCGGGACGCCGGTGGCGGCCAGCGCCAATGACAACAGGAGGCTGGCGGAGAGGACGGCTTTTGGATGGTTCATGATGACTCCATGTGGTGATGGAAAAATGTCGGGTAGCGGCAGTGCTCGGGCAAGCCTGCCGCGCGCTTGATTAATGCTGGTAAATCCCGCCGCTGTTGCCGCTGCCCGTCTGCGTGATGGTGGCCCAGAAGCCGTCGCCGGACTGCGTGATCCATGCGGTGTTGCGTGCGTCCTGCGCCGGCGCGGCGGAACCGGTCTGCGTGATCGAGGCGCTGTTGATGCTCCCCGTCTGGTTGATGGTCGATCCGTTCGCAAACAGACTCTGGACGATGCTGGTGTGGTTGCCGTTGCCCGTCTGCGTTGTCGTCGAAACATTCTCTGCCCCGTTGGCCACCACCGCGGCCTGATTGCCGTTGCCGTTCTGCTCAATCAAACTGATGCCGTTAAACCGGGTGTTGATCTGGCTGGCGACGGCCTGGTTGTCCATCCCCAGTTGGCGGATCTCGATAAACGAATAGTCGGCCTGGTCCTGCGTGGCGGATGCGCGGTTGCTGACGCCTTCCTGTGTCACGCGCGGCCCGCCGAAGCCGGAGCCGCTGCGGGTCAGGCTGGCGGCGTTGTCCGAGCCGGTCTGTGACGCGGTGAAGCCATAGGCCAGGATGTCGCCGCCGGTCGAGTCGATCCGGTTGCGATCGCCGTTCTGCTCGATGCGCACCACCGATTCGTAGGCGCTGTGCTGCTGGATCGCGGCGAAGTTGCCGTTGCCGGTCTGATTGACGAAGGCGAGGTCCTTGTCGCCGGCGATCTGCCCGAACGCCGCCTGGTTGTAGTCGCCCTGTTGTACAAAGGTGATGCGCATGCGATCGGTGCCGCGTTGGACGATGCCACCTGTGCGCGCGTCCGGATCGCCCACGCTGTTGTAGTTGCCAAATTGCGTAATGGTGAGCTGCGATTCGCTGCTGGCCTGATGCTGCTCGACGTAGGACTGGTTGCCGATGCCGTTCTGCGTGATGGTGGCGCTGGTCTGATCCTGCGCCCCCGCGCGGGATGCGGCCAGCAGCAGTAGCAGTGCTAGCAGAGTAGCGGCGGTGGTGAAACTGGCGGTCTTCATGGAGGCTCCTTGCGGTGGAATGCCGACGGTTGTGGGCGTCGGCGCAAAACATCAGTGCTGAATCACGATCGCGCGCTTGCCGTTGCCGGTTTGGGTGATGCGGGCACTGGCGTCGCGACCGTACTGCTCGATGCGCGCGCTGTTGGTGGTGCCGTGCTGATCGACGAGCGCGCTGTTGCCCGTGCCGTTCTGGACGATGAAGGCGTCGTTGCCGCTGCCTTCCTGCTGGAGTTCGACGGTGTTGGCGTAGCCGTCCTGCTTCACCGTCGCCGTGTTCTGCCGGCCGCGCTGCGCGACCGACAGCCTGTCGGCACTGCCGCGCTGGTCGAGCACGAACGTGTTCCCGGCGCCGCGTTGGCTGACGGTGGCCACCGAGCCGTGGCTTAGCAAGCCGCCGGAGGACAACTCCGGGCTGGCCAGGTCGCCGGCCGAGGCCAGCCTGGCGACCAGCAGGGCGGCCGCCATCCCCAGCCGGGCGCTCATGGCATCCCCGCCGCGGCGTCGTAGCGGGTATCGCGGTCGGTGGCGTAGCGCTGCACCACCGGATCGGACCAGCGTGCCGGGTCCCGCAGCGCCCAGTGGCCCTCGCGCAGGCCCTGGACGATCAGGTGGGCCACGCCGGCCTCGATCGCCTCGTTGACGCACAACTGCGTCGGTTCATTCCTGGTCATGCCGGCCTCCAATTCCAACAAATCCTTGACGTTGACGAACTTGAACACGCTTGGATGCACTTCGTAGGCGTAGACGGTCTTGGTGGTCGACACGCTTTGCAGAATCTGGCCGCTACGGATATCGATGGTGCGCAGGCTGACCGTGACCTGGTCGACCCGGTACTGGGTGCTGATGCCGATGCCGAGAAAGCGGGCGCCGGCGCCGCCGGTGCGCACATTGCTTTCGAACGCGGTGATGCCGCCCTCGATCAGCACCGACGCCGCCAGCAGCGGCGGGATCTGCACCGTCGGGGCGCCGGCCGGCTGCGGCATTTCCAGCGCGCGCACGATCTTGCGCTCGGTCAGCAGGTTCTGCAGGTTTTCGCGTTCGACCGGAATGAACCAGCCCGATTCCTTGAGCGCCTTGATCAGCATCGACGACGCGCCTTGCGTGACGGCCGTGGAAAACGAGCTGTCCGGCGCCGGCTTGTATTGCCCGGTTTGGTCGCGGATGCCGTAGACGGCCACCGCCACTTTTCCTTTGGGCGGCGGCAGCTTGCGCAGGTCGCCGGTGGCGGCGGTCGCCTGCGTCAGCTGGGCGTCTTCGCGCGCGGCCGATGGCGGATGCGTGATGGCGCAGCCGGACGACAGCACGGTGGCGATCGCCGCCGCAAGCGGCGCCGCGCGCCGCATCACGGAGTTCATTGCGCCACCTCGAACGAGGTCGAGGCGCCGGTCACCTTGTCGGTGGTGGTGATGCGCAGCATGCCGCCGCCCAGGTCGACGACGTTGATGGTGAAGTTTTGGGTGGAGAACGTGCCGGGGACGAGCTTGCCGTCGGTGCCGGTCAGCTTGGAGGTGGCCGCCGCCGCCAGTTGACTCAGGACTGTGCGCTCGAGCGTCTGGTTGAACTGGGCCAGCGGCGACTGGTCCAGCATCGAGCGCCCCAGGCCGTCCTTGTCGACGTGCTTGTTGGTGGCCGTTGCCGTGGCCAGCAAATGCTGGCCGTTGCTCGGGTAGCCCCCAAACGCCGGATTCACCGGCTGGTAGATGATGTCCGTCGCGTCCGCGCCGCCGGCCAGCAGCAGGGCAACGGCGGCTGTGATGCGGGCGGTGAGACGGGCTGCGCCGCAAGCGTCGCGGGACGATCGGGTGATGGGCATGACGCGCTCCTCGGTGTCAGAATTCGTCGGGGGCCAGGTCGGCGTCCCGGATCAACTTGCGCTCGACATCGGTTTGCAGCACCGTTTGCCACACCGCCTCGGCCGCGTTTTCGCTCAGCGACCGGATGGCGGCGCGGGCCGGCGGCAGACGGGTTTGAAACACGCGCCGCTGCGCGAAGCCGATCCACACTTCGCTACCCAGGCGCGCCGACGGACGTTCGTTGATCGACAGCGTGTAGTGCTCGCTGCCTTCCATGTCGCGCCAGGCGGCCAGAAAGTACTGTGAGAAATCATGACCGGCGATGGTGACCGTTTGCACCGTCACCACGCCCGTCGCCGCCGCCATCGCACTCGGTTCAGGTTCGGGTTCGGCGGTCGCGGCGGTCGCGCCGAAGGCGCCACCCAGCCATAACAAGGTCGCGGCGATGACGATGTGACCAGTGGACATATGGACTCGCTGAGGTGGGGCGGCGGAAGGCGTGAAGTTCAGTATAGGAGCCGAACTCCCTTGCAAATTTGACGGCGATCATGCGAACCGGTCTTGGGTGCCCCGCGCTGATATCGGGTCAGGGGTTTCAACGCTGGTGCCATCGGTGATCGTGCTGGCCGGCTGGCCGCATGTCATCATCCAGTCACGGCCGGGAAATAAACTTCACACTTTTCAACCCGACCGAATGCGACATGAACCATCCCCACGGAACACAACTTGGATTCCTGCTTGGCGCCGCAACTCTCTCACTGGGCCTGCTCGGCTGCGGCGGTGGCGACGACCCGGACGTCACCGTCCCCACCTTGATCGGCTACGCGGTCATGCCGGCGGATTCTTTCGTGGCCGGCCCCACCTCGGGCCAGTTCATCAGTGGCGGCGACTACACCAATGCCACCGCCAACTACGGCTATACCTTGCCGATGGTGAACAAGCAGCCGATGCAGGGCTTCTCGGCGCTCGCCAATGGTCCGCTCGCCGGCTGCTACTACGTGATGCAGGACAACGGTTTCGGCAGCAAGCCGGCGTCGCCGGACGCGCTGCTGCATGTGTACGCGATGAAGCCCGACTGGGCCAACGGGAAGATCGTCCCGGCGAATTTCGCCACCTGCGACAGCCTGGCGGGCTTCGACGCCGGCAGCTTCATCCGCCTGCGCGACCCGGACCGCAAGCTCGGATACAGCCTGGTGGCGGACGGCGTCAACTACCCCGGCACCACCGTTGGCGGCAAGACCGTGGCGGTCGATCCGCTAATCAAGAGCAACCGCTGGCTGACCGGCGGCGACGTCGATCCGGAGTCGATGCTGATCGATGCGGACGGCAACTTCTGGTTCGGCGACGAGTTCGGTCCCTTCCTGATCAAGACGGACAAGACCGGCAAGGTATTGACCAAGGAGATCGCCGTGCCCAACACGCGCAAGTTCGGCGACAATCCGCTGGTGCAAAGCCCGAGCAATCCGTATCTGGGCTCGGCCACGCCCAACCTGGCCAATTCGGGCGGGCTGGAAAGCATGACGATCAACACTTCGCGCACCCGCATCTACGCGCTGACGGAAAAAGAAATGACCACCGACAGCGACGCCCGGCGCCGCATTCTGAATGTGTTCGATATCGCCAGCGGGGCTTTCCTCAGCACCACTTACGCTTACCGGGTCGATAGCGGCACCTACGTCAACGCCGCCGGGGCGACCGTGGCGGAGAACTTCACCGTCAACGATATCACCGCGATCAACGACCATGAGTTCCTGGTGGTGGAAAAGGATCGCGGCGCGGGCGACGCGCGCTCGGGCAACTTCCCGGCGTCCGGCGCGGATCGGGTCGCGGCCAAGGTCAAGAAGGTGTTCAAGATCGACCTCGACAAGGTGGATGCCAACGGCTATCTGGTCAAGGAACTGGTGCTGGACCTGATGAACATCGCCGATCCGAAGCAGCTGGGTGGCGCGGCTACCATCAACGGCGTGTTCACGTTCCCGATGGAATGCGTGGAAGCGGTCAGGGTGGTCGACAAGCGCACGCTGATGCTGGTCAACGACAACAATTACCCGGTCGCCTCGGCCTCGCGCAATCCGAAGAAACCGGACAACGACGAGTTTATCCTGGTGCGATTGCCGGTGGCGTTGAATACCCCGTGATGTGGGGTGCGCCGTAACGCTGGCACCCCGCAGTTCCACGTAGGGCCGATTAGCGAAGCGTAATCGGCCATGCATGCGTATCGGCGGCTCAACGATGGCGGATTACGGCGTTCCGCCTAATCCGCCCTACGTGCCTCCCTGGCCCGGTTGGGTGCGCGGTGCGATCCCGGACGCGGCTGGTCACCGGACGCGAGTGGCGCGATGTGACAGCGGCCCGTCCCGCAGCGTAGAATTGCCATCTTTCTTAATAACAAGGATGTCATCGTGCTGCGTTTCGTGTGGAAGACCATGGTGGCGATCATCCTGCTGGCGGCCGCCTATCTCGGGCTGGTCGCCGTTTGGGCGTCGACATCGTTCAACGCCGTCATGGAGGCGGCGCCGGCGCCGCCAATGATGCCGCTTTCCGTGCGCCAGACCGCCATCCTGTTGCGGGTCGAGGATCCCACATTTTTCAGCCATGCAGGCGTGAGCCTGGCCGAGGGGCAGGGCGTCGCCACGATCTCGTCGGCGGTGGCGCGCGACCTTTATTTGTCGGACCGGCCGCTGGCCGGCGTCTCCGGCGCGTTGCAGCGGTTTTACAGCCGCGTGTTCGATTGCTGCAAAAAGGTCGACCTTGGCCGCGACGTCATGGCGTTCGTGCTGAACGCGAAACTACCCAAGCGTAACCAGTTGGCTTTGTACGTGGCCGATATCTACATGGGCAGCCACGACGGCAAGCAGGTCATTGGGCTGCCGATGGCGGCCGAAACTTATCTGGGCAAGCCGCTCGACGAGGCCAGCGAGCCGGAATTCATCGGCCTGGTGGCGATGATCAAGGCGCCCAACCAATACCATCCGCTGCTGCATCCGGAACAGCACGCCGACCGCGTGGCGCGGATTCAGGCATTGCTCGATGGAAAATGCAAGCCCGATGGCTGGTTCGATACCGTCTACGACGGCTGCGCGCAACGGTGATTGCAATCTCGATTGCAACATCGATTGAAAGATTATATTCGGACAGTATTGATTTTCACGCAAATGTCGCCACATACTTTGGGATGAAATTTAAAGAACGTTCCACGACACCCCGTCGGGGGACGAATGTTGATACTTTGAAACTTTAAATGGGAGACCAGTATGGCGATCAGTTTGCAAAAAGGCGGTAACGTCAACCTCAGCAAGGAAGCACCAGGCCTGACCAAGGTCGTTATCGGCCTGGGCTGGGACCCGCGCGCCACCGACGGCGCAGCGTTCGACCTGGACGGCAGCGCCTTTATGCTCAAGGCTGACGGTAAGGTGCGCGGCGATAGCGACTTCATCTTCTACAATAACCTCAAATCGACCGACGGTTCGGTGGTCCACAACGGTGACAACACCACCGGCCAGGGCGACGGCGACGACGAAACGCTGACCGTCGACCTGTCCGCCGTGCCGGCCGAAGTCGACCGCCTGTCCTTTTGCGTGACCATCCACGACGCCGAACAGCGCAAGCAAAACTTCGGCATGATCGGCAAGGCCTTCATCCGCTGCCTGAACGCGAACGGCAACGGCGAACTGGCGCGCTACGACCTGTCGGAAGATAGCTCTGTGGAAACGGCAATGATTTTCGGCGAGCTGTATCGCGCCGGTACCGAGTGGAAATTCAAAGCCGTCGGCCAGGGCTTCAAAGGCGGCCTCGGTCCGCTGGCGCGCTCGTTCGGCGTCAACGCTTAACATCTAGCACCAGTATCCAATACGGCGCCGGTCGTGCGCCGAACGTCCAAACCGGGAGGCCTTGTCTCCCGGTTTGCTCGTGCGCGCGAGGTCTGTGACCGACCGCGTTGCAACCACCGTTTTTCACCATCGATCGACTTGAGGACTGCATGAGCATTTATCTGAGCACCGGACTGCACACCGTTTTGTCCGGGGCGTTCCTGTGAGCGCGCCGGCACGGGTTTGCCGCGTCTGGTACAACAGCGCCTTCTCGTCCATTGCGAGCGTGCTCACGCTCATCCGGGGCGCCGACCACGCCGGCCGCTTCCATACCATTTACACCCACCCGCACGCCCACACCTCGGCGGCCGGCGCCGCGCACGAGTTCCACCTCGAGCCGAAAGGCCTGGAGGTGGCCGACTATGTCGACTGGTGCCTGGAATTTTGCCGCGAGTACAAGGTCGATGTGTTCGCGCCGGCCAAGCACGCATCGGCGTTGAGCGCGGCGCGTGGACGCTTCCTCGAGCACGGCGTGCAGGTGCTCAGCGCCGCCGACGCGGACAAGCTCGACCTGATCGACGACAAGGCCGCCTTTTACGCGGGGGTGGAGCTGCCGCTGGCGCCGCCGCCGGAGTTTCGTGTGTTCAAGGACATTGCGCAGTTCGAGGCGGCCTACGCCGCGTTGCGCCCGCTGCACGCCGAGCTGTGTGTCAAGCCGGCGCGTTCGGTGTACGGCCTCGGCTTTAGCGTGCTGGACGAGCAGCGCAGCAGCGCCGCGCTATTGCTGGCCGGCTCCAGCTACCGCATCGGCTTGGGCGACTTGCGCCGTGGCCTGGCCGAGCTGGACACCTTCCGTACCATGCTGCTGATGGAATATCTCGATGGCTACGAATACAGCGTCGACTGCGTCGGCAACCAAGGCCATCTGGTCAGCGCGGTGGCGCGCAAGAAACTGCCGCAGCCCGGCCACGGTCAGGTGATCGAACAGCGCGCCGATATCGTCGCGTCGTGCGCCAAGCTGGCCGCCGATTTTGGCCTGAGCGGCATGTTCAACGTGCAGTTCCGGGAAGGCCGGGGCGGCCTGCGCCTGCTGGAGATCAACGCGCGCGCCTCGGGCGGCATCGGCATGGCCTGCCTGGCCGGGCCGAACCTGCCTTACCTGGCGCTGATCAGTTTTATCGACGGCCATGCAGGGCTGACGCCCGAGCAACTGGCGGTGCGCGATGGCATGCGCGTGGGCGAGCTGGGCACCGCGGTGGAACTCCCATGAACGGACCATCACCATTTCTCGGGAATGTCGAGGTCGAACTACCGACCGGCACCCTGGAACTTCAGGTCACGAGCAGCGAGTTCGCGCCCGACAGCCTGCTCGGTTTTGCCGCGCGCGACAACGCCAAGCGCGGCTTCCTGTTCCTGAGCAAGGTCCTCGGCAAGCACTGGCCGGTGACGCCGCAGCGCATGGCCGAGATCCATGAGAGCCTGGCCGCCGGCGTGCCGGCGTTGCCGGGACCTGTGGTGTTCATCTCCATGGCGGAAACCGGCATCGGACTGGGGCAGGGCATGTTCGAGGCGTGGCAACGCGCGCATCCGGACCAGCCGGCGCTGTTCCTGCATACCACGCGCTATCGCGTCGGCAACGAACTGCTGATCGAATTCGAGGAGGCGCACAGCCACGCGCCGCGCCAGTTCCTGCACTGGCCGACCGATCCGGCGCAGCGCGCGCTGTTTGCCGGCATGCGTTCGCTGGTGCTGGTCGACGACGAGGCCAGCACCGGTAATACTTTTGTCAACCTGCTCAACGCTTGCCGCCAAGTGCAGCCCGACATTAGTCACCTGCATCTGGCCGTGATCACCAATTTCATGGGCGAGCAGGGCGTCGCAGCGTTGGCGCAACGTTGCGCCTTGCCGATGACCGTTGGCGCCTGCCTGCATGGCAGCTACCGTTTCACGCCGGGCGCGATGGAATCCGGCGCGGCGCCGGCGCAGCGTTTCGACGCCGACGCCGAGCGCGGCGCCAGCGACCGGTTCGGTCGTCGCGGCCGCACCACGCCGCTGCGCTTGCCGCAGGCGCTGGTGTCCGGTCTGGCGGCCGGCATCGGCGCCGGCGAAAAAGTGCTGGTGCTGGGTACGGGCGAGTTCATGCACGCGGCCTATGCGCTGGGCGCCGGGCTGGCGCGTGACGGCGTCGACGTGATGGTACAGTCGACCACGCGCTCGCCGATCCGCCGCTGGGGCGCGGTGGCGCACACGCTGGCGTTCGCCGACAACTATGGCGAAGGCATCCCGAATTTTCTGTACAACGTCGCCCCCGGTCAGTACGACCATGTTTTCATCTGCCACGAGACGCCGCCCAACGCCGCGTTGTTCGAGCTGGCCGCGCTGCTTAAAGCGCGTCTGTTCCATTTCACGAGTGAGGCCCTGATTGAAGAAATTCCTGTTTGCTGACCTGGACGATACGCTGTTCCAATCGCTGGAAAAATGCGGCGGCCGCGACGACCTCGAAGCGGCGGCCGTGCTCAAGGACGGTGTCGCCTGTTCGTTCACCACCGCCGGCCAGCGCGCGCTGTTCGCGTTCATGAACGACGGCATGACCATCATTCCGGCGACCGCGCGCAACCAGGACGCCTACAGCCGCGTCAAGATCGACTTCGCCAGCTACGCCGTGATCAACTACGGCGGCGTTGTGCTGTTGCCGGACGGCAGCGCCGACCGTGGCTGGCTGGAGCGCATGCGCCCGGCGATGCTGGCCGCGCAGGCCGGCCTGAACGAGTTGGGCCGCCTGATCGACGCCTACGTCGAGGCGGCCGGCCAGAGCAGCCGTTGCCGCATCGTCGAGGACTACTCGATTCCGTTCTATCTGCTGATCAAGGACGCCGACAAGATCGCCGCCCGGCTCGAGCCGATCGAACGCGAGGTGGTGCGTCCATGGCTGGAGGCGCGCGGACATGACTATTTTGTCCACCGCAACGCCAACAACCTGGCCATCCTGCCGAATGCGCTGAACAAGTCGCACGCGGTGGCCTACGTCACCGAACTGCTGCGCGCCGAGCATGGTCAAATTCTGACCTTCGGCATCGGCGACAGCCGTTCGGACGCACGCTTTATGGCCGCCTGCGACTACGCCATCGTGCCGCGCGGCACGCAACTGGCCGGCATCGCCTTGGAGCCGCTATGAATTTCAGTGGCAGCTACCACGGCGACGACGTGCGTTTCCTGCTCAAGCCACTGGCGCTGGCGTCGTTCGTCGACGTGCCCGACAAGGAACGCCTGATCCAGTCGGGACAGCGCCACTACAGCGAAATGCTGTCGCGCGAGTCGCTGCCGTCGCCGCGCTACCTGGACGTGTTCGCCCAGGCCTGCACGGCCAACCTGGAGCGCATGGCGCGCGACTGCGTCACCCTGGCCGGGTTGATCGCGCGCCGCCGCGCCGGGCCGGTGACCGTGGTATCGCTGGCGCGTGCCGGCACGCCGGTGGGCGTGGTGCTCAAGCGCCTGCTGGGCGGCGTGTTCGGCCGCGACGTCGCGCACTATTCGCTGTCGATCATCCGCGACCGGGGCATCGACCAGGTCGCGCTGGAATACATCCTGGCGCAGGGGCACGCGCCGGAATCGATCGTCTTCGTCGACGGCTGGACCGGCAAGGGCGTCATCGCCGCCGAGCTGCACGCCAGCATGGCGGTGTTCAACGCCCGCCACGGCTGCGCCATCGACAGCGGGTTGTATGTGCTGTCGGACCTGGCCGGGGTGGCCGCCTGTGCCGCCGGACATGACGACTACCTGATTCCGTCGAGCATTTTGAACGCCACCGTGTCCGGCCTGGTCAGCCGCTCGATCCTGAACGACGCCATCGGCCCGGACGATTTCCACGGCTGCGTGTATTACGCCGAATTCGAGCCGCAGGACCAGTCGCGCGTCTTCGCCGACCGGCTGGTCGAACTGGCGCAACGATGGGCCGAAGGCACGGCCGGCGCCACCACCGTACTGGACTCGGCCAACGTCGAAACCGCCACCTTGGCCGCGCGGGTGACCGCGGCGCGGGTATCGCAGGACTACATGGTCGCGGCGATGCGCGTGCATGGCGTCGCCGACCGCAACCTGATCAAACCCGGTCTGGGCGAAGCCACGCGGGTGCTGCTGCGGCGCACGCCGGACAGGCTGATCGTGCGCGACGCGGCCAGCGCCGACGTCGCCCATTTGCTGGTGCTGGCACGCGAAAAAGACGTGCCGGTGCAGTGGGATCCGGAGCTGCCTTACCAGGCCGTTTCCATCATCAGGAGTATCGCCGATGGTTAAGACATTAGGGGCCTCGCTGTACGTGCCGGCCACCCACAAATATCTGATGGACGTCGCCAGCGGCACGCGCCTGGGCAATGTGCGCTCGCTGATCATGTGCACCGAGGATGCGGTTGCTGACCGCGAGCTCAGCTATGCCTTGTTCAACTTGTCGCTGGTGCTGGCGAATATGCCGGTGGCGAGCCAGGCCGAGCGTTTCGTGCGGGTGCGCAATCTCGATGTGATGACGCGCGTGCTGGCCATGCCGGGCGCCGAGAAGCTGACCGGCTTCGTCATCCCCAAGGCCACCCAGTACAACCTGCCGATGTACTGCAACCTGGTGCGCGACACGGCGCACCTGCTGATGCCGACGCTGGAAACGGCCGAGGTGTTCTACGACGCCGAGATGCACGCGCTGCGTCATTTGATCAGCTCGCCTGGCATCCGCGAGCGGGTGGTGGCGCTGCGCATCGGCGGCAACGATCTGCTGGCGCTGCTGGGCTTGCGCCGGCCGCGCAACATGACGATCTACCGCACGCCGCTGGGACCGGTGATCGGCCGTCTGGTGACGACCTTCCGACCGCACGGCTTCGCGCTGACGGCGCCGGTGTTCGAACATCTGGACCTGCCGCAGCTGCTGGCCGAGGAGGTCAACGAGGACCTGGCGCACGGCATGGTCGGCAAGACGGCGATCCACCCGAGCCAGATCGATCCGATCGAAAGCCATTACCGCGTGTCCGCCAGCGACCTGGAGGAGGCTTCCGCCATCCTGCGGCCGGACAGCCCCGCCGTGTTCGCCATGAACCAGTCGATGTGCGAGGTGGCCACCCACCGGGCATGGGCCGAGAGCACGCTTGAACGCTCGCGGCTGTTCGGGTCCCATCCCCACAAGGGTCAGGAGACGATGCCTGCCGCAACTTCGCCGGTGTTAACGAGTCAAACCATACTGAGGTGATATAAATGAAACAATTTTCGCGCGGACAAAAGAGTAAACTCGACGACCTGGGCTGCGGCCAGTCGTTCAACGTCGATGTGGAACTGAAACTCGGTGGCACCAGCGCCGACGTTTCCTGTTTCGGCCTCGATGCTGCGGAGCGCTTGTCGGACGACCGCTACATGGTGTTCTACAACCAGCTGGCCAGCCCGGGCGACGCCGTCAGGCTGACCATTGCCGGCGACCGCTCCACCTTCGCGGTCAATCTGGCCGCGCTGCCGGAGTCGATTTCCAAGCTGGTGTTCACCGCCGCCATCGACAGTGGCGCGATGCGCTCGCTGAGCCAGGGCAGTGTGACGGTTGGCGGCCTGGCGCAGTTTCCGCTGGCCGGCGCCGACTTCCAGGATGAGAAGGCGGTGATACTGGCCGAGGTGTATCGCAAGGATGGACTGTGGCGTTTTGGCGCCGTGGGGCAGGGTTTCAATGGCGGCTTGTCGGCGTTGCTGACGCACTTCGGCGGCAGCGAGAGCGCGTCGTCGGCGGCGTCGGCACCGTCGGCCGCCCCGGCGCCGGCCCCCGCGCCGGCGCCGCAGGCGAAGATATCGTTGTCCAAGGTTACGCTGGAGAAGCGCGGCGACAAAATCTCGCTGGAAAAGTCCGCAGCGCGCGGTTTCGGCCGCATTCACGTCAACCTGAACTGGAACCGCTCGGCGGCCGTGGCGCCGGCGGAGAAGGGCGGCTTCCTGTCCAAGCTGACCGGCGGCATGCGCTCATCCAAGGGCCTGGATCTGGATCTGGCCTGCATGTTCGAGCTCAACGATGGTTCCAAGGGCGTGGTGCAGGCGCTGGGCGACAGTTTCGGCAATTTCAATGCCCGCCCATATATCCAGTTGGCTGCGGATGACCGCACCGGCGCCAGTGTCGATGGCGAGAATCTGACCATCAACGGCCAGCATTTCGACGAGATCAAGCGGGCGCTCATTTTCGCGTTTATCTACGAGGGTGCGCCGAACTGGGCCGCGACCGATGGCGTGGTCTCGATCAACGTGCCGGACCAGCCGCCAATCGAGGTGCGTCTGGACCAGGGCGCCAGCCAGCGCATGTGCGCGATCGCGATGATCGAGAATGTCGGCGGCAAGCTGCAGGTGACCAAGCTGGTCGATTACATCGTGCCTGAAGGCGGCAAGAGCATGCACGAGGTGATGGACCGCAAGTACAACTTCGGCATGAAGTGGGTGGCGGGCAGCAAAGGTTAATTTACTTCACGTAGGGCGGATTAGCGTAGCGTAATCCGCCATGCATGCGTCGTCGGCGGCGCTCACATTGGCGGATTACGGCGTTCCGCCTAATCCGCCCTGCGTGTTTTAGATGATTTCAAACACTTGAGGTCAACGCATGTTGGCCAGATCCACCGTACGATAGCTGACCCGGTCGCTGCCTTCGCCGGTGGTGATGAATTCCACCTGCCCGGCACCGGCCAGCGCCATGCGGTACAGCCAGCCCGTATGCGGCGGTATCAGCAACAGCACGTGCCGCACCACATACCCCGCATAGCCGTTCGGTCCCTTCACCACAATGATACGCGCGGTCGGCTTGGCCGACGACGGCTCCGGCGCCGGCAGGGTGCGTAGATCCACCAGCCGCACCGCCTGTCCGCGCCACTCGATATTGGCCGACAACCTGCCCGTTCCATCCATATGCTCGGTCCGCAGCGGCAAGATTTCTTCCATTGCGCCGATGGACGCCGCCAACGCCTGATCGGTCTGAAACACAATATAGGCGCCGGTGTTGGCGCGTTGTGCCTCTTGCTTGTCCTGCGTCGGTGCGGCGCTCTTGCTGATACTGGCCTCCGGCGTCATGGCGAACAACAACTTTGTGTCGATGATCTGGATCGCGCCCGTTCCTTCCTCGAAAATGGTTGCGGCAATGCCGCCATTCACCACATCCTTGCCGGTAGGCGGCAACGGCCGCAATTCGATCGCCTCGCTCACCAGTATGCCGAGCGTGAGCCCGTCGCGTTGCACGATGGCCAGCAGTCCGGCCTTTGCGGCGTCCGGCTGGCCGAGCAGCGCGCCCATGTTGATCACAGGGATGGTGCGGTCGCGCCATTTGCAATAGTGGTTGCTGCCGGCCGTGCCAACCGCCAGCAGCTCGGGCAACGGCACCACCTCGGCCAGCTCGGCCGCAGGCAGCGCGACCTTCACATCGCCCACCGCCAACAATGCGCTCAACACCTTCTGATCCTCAGCCTGTGCTTGACGCGACGATGGCGCCGCTTGCGCACCGCCATCGTCGCCAGGTTCATGCCAGGCCGATGCCAGCGCAATCAAGCGGCCGACGTCGAGGATGCTGAGCACCAGTCCCATGTCCGCCGACTTGGCGACGGTGTGGAAGACTTCCTGACTGTCGTCGTCGTGGTGGACCTGCGACAAGGCCTGCGGCGCGACATCGGTCAGGCCACGAATACAGTCCACTTTGAGGCCGATGGTGCGCCGGCCGTCGCTGAGCATCATGACGCGCTCGGCGATGTCGACGTCCGCTTGCGGTGCGCCCAGTTCCACCCAGCGCGACAGGTCGACCACCGGCACCAGCCGCCCGGTGTGCTCGGCCACGCCGCACAGCGCGCCCTGGCGCCGTGGCAGCAGGGTCAGCGCACCCTTGACGGGGATGGCTTGCAGCACCGCGTCGATGGCGACGCCGATGTTGATACCGCCGACCGCCGCCACCGCCAGGCGCAGCGCCGGCGCGGCAGGCGTCGCTTCGATAGCCGTCATGCCTCAGCGCTCCGTGGCCATGCTTTCCAGCTCCGTCAGCAGCGACGAGGCGTCCTGCGTCGCGGCCGCCTGCGCCGAGGTCGACGCGTGGATCTGGTCAATCGAAGCGCTGGTCTTGGCAACGGACTGGACGATGCGCTCGAAGGCCGCCTCGACGTCGCCCGACAGCCGCGTGCCCTCGCCGACGCGGTTGACGGTCTCGTTGATCAGCTTGGCGATCTCGCGGGTGGCCAGCGCGGATTTTTCCGCCAGCTTGCGCACTTCGTTGGCGACCACCGAAAAGCCGTAGCCGTGCTCGCCGGCGCGGGCGGCCTCGATCGCGGCGTTGAACGCCAGCAAATGGGTCTGGCCGGCGATGTCGCTGATGGTGTCGATGATCTCGTGCACCGCGCCCGACGATTGCTGGATGGCGACGATCGCGTCCTTGGAGCGCGCCAGCAGCTTGCTGCCATCGGCCGCTTCGGACTGGGTCTGGCCGGCCAGGCCGGCGCTGTGCTGCGAGCCCTGCGCGATGCCGGCGATCGACAACGCCAGCTCGCCCAGCACGCCGGAGATCGCCTTGACCTTCTGCGTGACCATTTCCTCCCGCTTGACCTGCTCGGTCACGTCCATGGCGAACTTGACCACCTTGTAAGCCTTGCCATTGATATCGAGAATCGGGTTGTACGTCGCCAGGATCCAGATTTCGGCGCCGTGCTTGCCGACCCGCTTGAAGCGGCCGGATTGAAATTCCCCCTGGCCGAGGTTGGCCCAAAAATTCCGGTATTCGGCGCTCTTGACCAGTTCGCCGTCGCAGAACATGCTGTGGTGCTGGCCCAGCACTTCGTCTTCCACGTAGCCCATGGTGCGCAGGAAGTTCTCGTTGACCGACATGATATTGCCGCGCATGTCGAATTCGATGACTGCCTGCGAACGGCCCAGCGCGTCGAGCTTGCCCTTGGTTTCGGCGCTGAGCAATTTCTGCTTGGTGATGTCGGTGGCGAACTTGACAATCTTGACCGGCTTGCCGTCGGCATCGAAGATCGGGTTGTACGAGGCCAAGATCCATACTTCCTTGCCCGCCTTGTTGATGCGCCGGTACTCGCCGGCATTGAACTCGCCGCGTCCGAGACGCTCCCAGAACGCCACATACTCCGGGGAGTGGGAGAAGGCGGGATCGCAGAACATGCGGTGGTGCTGCCCGCGCACCTCGTCGAGCGTGTACTCCATGACGCCGAGGAAGTTGTCGTTGGCCGACAGCACTTTGCCGTGCAGGTCGAACTCGATCACGGCCTGGACCCGGTCGACCGCCTGGTTCTTGCCTTCGAAGTTGGCGTTGCGAATTTTCTCGGCGGTGATGTCGGTGGCGAACTTGACCACTTTGAACGGCTTGCCGTCGGCGCCGAAGATCGGATTGTAGGTGGCCTGGATCCAGATGGTGTTGCCTTGCTTGCCGATGCGCTTGAACTCGCCCGCATGGAACTCGCCTTGCGCCAGCTGGGACCAGAAACTGCGGTATTCGTGCGAGCGGGCGAACGCCGCTTCGCAGAAGATCGCGTGGTGCTTGCCGACTACTTCGTCGCGCTCGTAACCCGTGGTCTTGAGGAAGTTGTCGTTGGCGTGCAGGATGCGGCCGGTCAGGTCGAACTCGATCTCCGCCTGCGCGCGGTCGACCGCCATCATCTTGCCCTCGAAGTCGGCGTTGCGCAGCGTCTGCTCGGTGATGTCCGTAGCAAACTTGATCACCTTGAACGGCTTGCCATCGGGACCGATGACGGGATTGTAGGAAGCCTGCAACCACACCGGCTTGCCGCTTTTGTGCACGCGCATGTATTCGCCGCTGCTGGGATGGCCCGCCGCCAGTTCCAGCCACAGGTCGCGATATTGGTCGGATGCGGCGAACTCGGGCGTGCAAAACATCCGGTGGTGCTTGCCGGTAATCTCGGCCAGCGTGTAACCCATCGCCTCCAAGAAGTTCTGGTTGGCATGGGTGACAATGCCATCGAGATCAAACTCGATCAGCGCCTGGCTGCGGTTGATGGCGTCCAGCACCGACATGGCAATGCTTAAACGTGAATCGCAAGTACCGATTTCTTCAATAGAACTGTGCATGATTACCTGACCTGTAGAAACCGGGCTTCACCAGCCCGGTTATGGAAACGCCCATGCTGGAACGACGCCAGTGCCTTGCCGTCTCAGCGAAAACGCGCGCGTGTCGTCGGACCGCGCGGCTGATGGCTAAGTGTAGCCGTGAAGAAACCCCAAGCGCGAGCAAAAGCCGACGGGGTTATGCCGGAAGAGTGCGCTTGCGTTGCTAACTAGCGTCATTTCTCCTGCTGCAAAACAATCGATCTGCAAGTCATGAAGTATTCAGGTGGGGCGGAGAAGCAGGCGGTGCTGCCTTGGTATGGCGCGGGTGGTCTGCGCAAGGTTGGGACACCCTCGTGTGTTATGCCGAGATGTCTTTTTTGGCCGCAGGCGGCCAGCGAGGTGGCCCATGAAGTTATATGGTGTTGCTAAATCGCACGCAGCCCCGGCTGTTGAGAGCAGGGGCTGCGTGGCGCCAATCGGACCAGAGGGCCGATTGCCGCAGGTGCGTTAATGCGGCAGGTGCGTTAGTGCGGCAGCGACGGCATTGGCAGCTCGACCTCTTCCTTGCGGGCGGCGATGGCTTCGCCCAGCGCGGCCATATCCAGCTTGGCTTTGCGTGCCTTCGGGAACATTTCCTTTTCTTCTTCCTCGACGTGGTGCTCGATCTGCTCCGACAGCACCTTGACTTTGGCGTCGTACAGATCGTCGCCCGGTTCCATTTCCAGAATCTGCGCGATCAGGTCTTTGGCAGAGGCGTGCTCGACAGTAGCCTCGTCAACCAGATCCTCGGTGTCGCCGCTCGCTTCGCGCACCGCAGGGTAGAAGATTTCCTCCTCGGCGGTGGCGTGCTTGGTCAGTTCCAGGCAGATCTGCGTAGCGAGTTTCTTTTTGCTGGCCGTCGAGCGATCGCTGAGGTTTTCGTATTTTTCGAACAGCTCCTTGACGGTCTTGTGATCCTGCGTCAGCAGTTCGATGGCGTCGATGGAACCGGTGTCCTGCGGCGCGCGCGGCGCCTTGCTCTTGGCGGTGGTGGTGGTCGTCATATTATTTGCCTCGTATCGGTAAGGGTTGGATGGTTACTTCGATTTCGAACCGGTGGAAGCCTTGCCGGCGGCTGGTTTCGCCGACGAACCGCTGGCCGATGCTTTGCTGCCGGACGTGGCGGACTGGCTGTTGCCTTTGCCGCTGCTGCTGTTGCCAGCGTTTTTGGCCGTGCCGGTTTCTTCTACTTTGCTGTTGCCGCCGTTCTTGCCGCCTTGTGTTGGTTTGCTCATCATTGTCTCCTGGGTGGATCGCATTGCGTGGATGGTTTTAACCTGAAGTAGCAACAGAAAAGCTTTGCTATGGGAATATAGTAGACCTGTGCTCAGCCATTGCCTGTAGGAGTGTTCCCTGTGTCCGTGTAGGCCGTGTCGCCCGGTAGTTTTTGAGCGGCAAATGCTACAATCTTGGCTACATTATTTTCACCGTGCCGGTTCGCGCTTTGGCGGCCGGGACCGGCATTTCATACATAGATCCGCATGACGCTAGAGACCTCCCTGATTGTGCAGGCCCTGCCATTTGCCATACTGGTGCTCGACGCGACGCCGGATTTTGTCATTCGCCAGGCCTCCGACGTGTACCTTGCGGCAACCTTGACCAGACGCGCCGACCTGATCGACCGTCCGCTGTTCGACGCCTTCCCCACATGGAACGCCGGCGACGATGGTCCGGCGCGGCTGCGCGCCTCGCTTGAGCAAGTGCTCGCCACCGGCAGCACGCATGCGATGGAAGCGCAGCGCTTCGAGGTGCCGGACCGCGAGCGCGGCGGCCTCGTCGTCAAGCATTGGCTGCCGACCAATACTCCCGTGCACGACGAGGATGGCCGCGTGCGCTTTGTCCTGCACCGCCTGTACGACCTGACGGCCATCCTCGCCAGCGAGGACGGCCAGGGCCCGGGCGCGGATAGCCCCGGCCCCTTGACGCGATCGCTTCAGGACTTGCGGCAGCTGGCCGATCTGATGCGCGAGGGCGAGGGCCGGCGCCGCACTGCCGAGGCGCGCGCAACCGAAGCGGGCGAGCGCCTGGAGCTGGCCGTCGCCGCCGGCGAACTGGGCACTTTTTACTGCCCCATGCCGATGGGGAAGATTTTCTGGAATGACAAGTGCAAGCAGCATTTTTTCCTGCCCACGAACGCCGAGATCGACTTCGATGTCTTCTACAGCCTGATTCATCCCGACGACCGCGAGCACACCCGTGCGGCGGTCGACGCCAGCGTGTCTGACAAGCAAGGGTACGACGTCGAATACCGGGTGCGGGCGCCAGACGGGCGTGAGCGCTGGCTGCGCGCCAAGGGCCGCACCTATTACGACCTTGCCGGCGCGCCGACCCGCTTCGACGGCATCACCATCGACATCAGCGACACCAAGCGCATCCAGGCCGAGCTGGCGCGCAGCAACCAGCAGAAGGACGATTTCCTGGCCATGCTGGCGCACGAGTTGCGCAACCCGCTGGCGCCGATCACGGCCGCCGCCGACCTTTTAGCGATCGCCCCGCCAGAGCCGGCCCGTATCACCCGCATGAGCGAGGTGCTGTCGCGCCAGGCGCGGCACATGTCGGCCATGTTGGACGACCTGCTCGACGTCTCGCGCGTGACGCGGGGCATGGTTGAGCTCAACAAGACGGTGATCGACTGCAAGCAGGTGGTCGCCGCCGCGCTGGAACAGGTCAACCCGCTGATCGAGAAGCGCGGCCATAAGGTGAGCACGCAGATCACCTACGAGCAGGCGCGGGTGGCGGGCGACGAAAAGCGGCTGGTGCAGGTGCTGGCCAATCTGCTCAACAACGCGGCCAAGTACACCCCGGCCAGGGGCGCGATCGAGCTGGCGCTGCGCGTCGACGGCGGCGAGGTGGTCGTGACGGTGGCCGATAACGGCGCCGGCATCGGCCCCGAGTTGCTGCCGCATGTGTTCGAACTGTTCGTTCAGGGCGCCCGCACACCGGAGCGGGCGCAGGGCGGGCTGGGGCTGGGACTGCCGCTGGTTAAAAGTCTGGTCGAGCTGCATGGCGGGCAAGTGGCCGCCCGCAGCGGCGGTCCCGGCGCCGGCAGCATGTTCGAAGTCCGGCTGCCGCGCCATCAGGAGGCCGATGCCGGCGACGGCGCCACGGGCGGCTTGGCGCTGCAGGCCGGACAGGCGTTGCGCATCGTGGTGGTCGACGACAACGCCGATGCCGCGTGGACCCTGGCGACCTGCCTGCGCGCGGTCGGCCACAGCGTTGAGGAAATGACCAACCCGCGCGCCGCGCTGGCCATCCCGCCGGACCGGGTGCCCGATGTGTTCCTGCTCGATATCGGCATGCCCGACATCGACGGTCATGAACTGGCGCGCCGCCTGCGCGGCCAGCCGCACACGGCGGCAACGCGGCTGATCGCCGTCACCGGCTACGGCAACGTCGAGGAAAGGGCCGGCGGCCAGGGCCACTTCGACCGTTATCTGGTTAAGCCGGTCAATTTCGGCAAGCTGATGCAATTGCTCGAGGACGTGATGACGACGTAGGCGGACCCTGCGGATGCCGCTTTGCTCAGCTTGCTGATCAATACGCCCGGAGGGATTTCGCGGGCTCACTAAAATGCTAATATTTTAGTGGGGCGGCGTGGTGTCGGCCCGATCCCTCACCGAAAGCGCATATGACCCGTCGACGTTTTCCGGCCACGACCATGCCGGCGTTTTTGATCACTTGTTGTATCGCCTTGCCGTATGCGGCGCAGGCCGAGCGCCTGACCTACAACTTCAATCCGGACTGGCGGCTTGCCGTCGCCGATCCGGCCGATGCGGCGCGGGCCGGCTTCGACGACCAGGCCTGGAAACGCGTGACCCTGCCGCGCGCGTGGAACGAGGATGACGCCTTCGCCAGGGATATCGTCGACCAGTCGACCGGCGTAGCCTGGTACCGCAAGCGCTTCGCCTTGCCGGCGGCGGGTCGCGGGCAGAAAGTCTTTTTGGAGTTCGAGGGCGCGCGCCAGGCGGCCGAGGTATATGTCAACGGCAAGCGCATGGGACTGCACGAAAACGGCATCAGCGCCTTCGGCTTCGACATCACCACGGCGCTGGTCGATGGCGAAAACACGGTGGCGGTGCGCACCGATAACAGCTGGGACTACCGCGAGAAGGCCACCGGCCAGCGCTACCAGTGGTCGGACAAGAACTTCAACGCCAACTACGGCGGCCTGTCGAAGAACGTGCGCCTGCACGTGACGGACAAGCTCTATCAAACCTTGCCGCTGTATTCGAGCCTGGGCACCACCGGCGTCTATGTATACGCCAGCGACTTCGATATCCCGGGGCGCCGCGCGACCGTGACCGCCGAATCGCAGGTGCGCAACGATTACGACCAGCCGCGCACCTTTGCCTACGAGGTGCGCATCCGCGACCGCGAAGGACGTCAGGTGGCCGCTTTCAGCTCACCCGCACAGACGCTGGCGCCAGGCGCGATGACGGTCGTCAAGGCCAGCGCGCCGGTCAAGGACCTGCACTTCTGGAGCTGGGGCTACGGTTACCTGTATGACGTGCAGACCATCCTTATGGTCGACGGCAAGCCGGTCGACACGCTGGCCACACGCACCGGCTTTCGCAAAACCGGCTTCGCCGACGGCATGGTCAAACTGAACGACCGCGTGCTGCAGATGAAGGGTTATGCGCAGCGCACCTCCAACGAGTGGCCGGCGATCGGCATGTCGGTGCCGGCGTGGCTGAGCGATTACAGCAACGGCCTGGCGCTGGCCAGCAACGCCAACCTGATACGCTGGATGCATATCACGCCGTGGAAGCAGGATGTCGAATCGCTCGATCGCCTGGGATTGATGCAGGCGATGCCGCCGGGCGACTCTGAGGCCGACGTCACCGGCCGGCGCTGGGAACAGCGCATTGAAGTCATGCGCGACGCGATCGTCTATAACCGCAATAGCCCGAGCATTATCTTCTACGAGAGCGGCAACCGTGGCGTGAGCGAGGCGCACATGCTGGAGATGAAGGCGCTGCGCGACCAGTTCGACCCGCACGGCGGACGCGCCTCCGGTAGCCGGGAGATGCTCAGCGCGCGCCTTCAGCAGGTCGCCGAGTATGGTGGCGAGATGCTGTACGTGAACAAGAGCGCGCGCATCCCGATGTGGGCGATGGAGTATTCGCGCGACGAGGGGGCGCGCAAGTTCTGGGACGATCTGACGCCGCCATTCCACAAGGACGGCGACGGTCCGCTGCACAAGGGGCAGGACGCCAGCATCTACAACCGTAACCAGGACACCCACGCGATCGAGAACGTCAAGCGCTGGTACGACTACTGGCGCGAGCGCCCGGGCACCGGCACGCGGGTGTCGTCGGGCGGCGTTAATATCGTTTTCTCGGACAGCAACACCCACCATCGCGGCGCGGAAAATTACCGCCGTAGCGGCGAGGTCGATGCGATGCGCATACCGAAGGACGGCTTTTATGCGCACCAGGTCATGTGGGACGGCTGGGTCGATGTCGAGAAGCCGCGCGCGCACATTGTCGGCCATTGGAATTACCAGGCCGGCACCATCAAGGCGGTGACGGTGATCTCCAGCGCCGACAAGGTGGAGCTGCGGCTGAACGGCAAGCCGGTGGGGCGGGGCCGCCAGAGCGAGCGCTTTTTGTTCACCTTCGACGACGTGGCATGGCAGCCGGGGGAGCTGAAAGCGGTGGGCTTCGACGCCGCCGGCAAGCAGGTCTGCGAAGCGCTGCTGGCGACGGCGGGCGCGCCGGCGGCACTGAAGCTCACACCCATCGTGTCGCCAGCCGGTTGGCAGGCCGATGGCGCCGACCTGGCGCTGGTGCAGGTGGAGGTGGTCGACGCCCAGGGACGCCGCAATCCGGTGGCGCTGGACACGGTCAGCTTCGATCTGCAAGGGCCGGCCGAATGGCGCGGCGGTATTGCGCAGGGACCCGACAACCACGTGCTGGCCAAGGCCTTGCCGGTCGAGGGTGGCGTCAACCGGTTGCTGATCCGCAGCGCCACGCAGGCCGGCAAGATCGTCGTGCGCGCCAGCGCACCCGGTCTGGCTGGCGCGGAACTGGCGCTGGATTCGCTGCCGGCGGCGTCGGCGAACGGGCTGTCGAAGCGTTTGCCGGGCGCAGACCTGCCGTCGCATCTGGAGCGCGGGCCGACGCCTGTGACGCCGTCCTACAAGGTGACGCGGGTGGCGGTGCAACCGGCATCTGCCGAAGCGGCCAGCAACCCGGCCGATGTATCCAACTCCTACGACGATGACGAGACCACCAGGTGGGTCAGCAAACAGGGGGAGGGCGCGCCGGCCATCACGTATCGATTGGCGCAGCCGGCCACGCTCACCGAGGTCGCGCTCAAGTTGTCCGGCTGGCGCGAACGCAGCTACCCGCTCAGGATATCGGTCGACGGCGAGCAGGTCTTCTCCGGCATGACGCCGAAAAGCCTGGGTTACGTCACACTCCCGCTCAAGCCGCGCCGTGGCAGCGTGGTCAAGGTGGAGCTGAACGGCGTGGCCGAGGAGGGGAACAACGTCAAGATGACCGAGGTGGCGAATCAGGCGATCGTCGACACCGGCGCCAACACCACACCGAAAGGCGTGCTGTCCATCGTCGAAATCGAGTTTTACCGGGCGCCGTGAAAAGGGCTGCCGGAGCTGGATACTGATGCTGACATGTTAATATCTGGGCCCTTGTCACACGCCAGTCTCCCCTCTATGGCTTTGCAATCGCTGCCGGGCGTTTTTTCTCTGGATCGTACGCGTAACGCGACCGCGCAAGTATTTGAACATTTGCGCGAAAAGATCGTTACCAATGTGCTGGCGCCGGGCACCGTACTCGCGCGGCAGCAACTGGCCGATTACTTCAAGCTGTCCATCACGCCGATCCGCGACGCGCTGCTGCGCCTCGAGGAAGAGCGGCTGGTGGACATCTATCCCCAGCATCTGACGCGCGTGAGCGCGATCGACCTGACGTCGGCCCGGCAGGCGCATGTGCTGCGGCTGTCGGTGGAACTCGAGATGGCGCACCAGTTGTGCGGTCGCCGTCCACCTGCCCTGGATGGCGAACTGGCCGACCTGCTGGCGCGCCAGCGCCTGGCCCTCCAGCGCGGCGACCTGGAAAGCTTCGCGCGCGCCGACCTGGAATTCCACCAGACCCTGTACATGGCGGCCGACGTTGCCGGGTTGTGGCATCTGGTTCGGCGGCTGAGCGGCAATCTGGATCGGCTGCGCCGCCTGCATCTGCCCCTCAACAGCAAAGCGCTGCGGATACTGGACGATCACGGCGAGATTGCCGCCGCCATCGCCGCCGGCGATTCGGAGCAGGCCCGCAACGCCGTGCGCCGCCATCTGTCCGGCACCCTGTCGGAGCTCGACGCGCTGCGCGCGAAGTATCCCGATTTCGTGCTGCCGCCGGCACAAGCGTAATTCATCGAATATCGCTGCTTGGCGTCGTGCAGAAAATTAGTATATGATGATCGTCATGCAGAGCAAATCCAAATCCGCCGCGAAAACCAAGGCGCCGCAGACCCGCGCGACCCAGGCCCGCAAACAAGTGACGCACGAGCGGATCGTCGAAGTGGCGTCGCGGGTGATACGCCGCAGTGGCTACGACGGCACCGGCGTGGCGGACATCATGAAGGAAGCCGGTTTGACGCACGGCGGCTTCTATGCGCATTTCGACTCGCGCGAGGCGTTGCTGGCCGAAGCAGCCGATCTTGCCCGTGCCGAGGCGCTGGGGTGGACCGCGCAATTCTTTGAGGCGGCATCCGAGGGGCGGGGGCTGCGGGCGTTGACGCAGGCGTATCTGTCCGACGAACATTTGAATGGCGTCGAACGGGGTTGTGCGGTTTCCGCGCTGGGTTCGGAGATGCATCGCCAGGCGCCGGAAGTGCGGCACGTGGCCACCCGCCACATCCAGCAGTTGATCGATATGGTGGCGAACCAGATCGCGAAAGAGGGCGCGGCAGGTGCTGGCCGCGCCGCGCAAGAGGAGGCGATCGTGAGGATCAGCGCGATGGTCGGCACGGTGGTGCTGGCGCGGGCGGTGGACGATCCGGTGCTGGCGAAATCGCTGCGCGAAGCGGCGCTCAAGTATTTTTCACCGGTGGGCGCCTAAGGTTGTCAGCAGGTTGCGGCCGCGCCGGCCGTTTTTTTTGAACCATAATATGACGATCGTCATATTTTATTTGCACCAGCCGCCAGCAGTGGGCCACAATAAAGGAATCACCATGAACAACAAGATTGCAATCGTCACCGGTGCCTCGTCGGGCATTGGCGACGCGACCGCCGAGTTGCTGGCCCGGGCTGGTTATAAGGTCTACGGCACCAGCCGCAAGGGCATATCGCCTGCGCCGCGCGGATTCGAGATGATGGCGCTCGACGTCACCAGCGACGAATCGGTGGCGGCGCTGGTGGCCGAGGTGATGCGCCGCCACGGGCGCATCGACCTGCTGGTCAACAACGCCGGTTTCGGCGTGGCGCCGGCGGCGGCGCAAGAGAGCAGCGTGGAACAGGCGCAAGCCATCTTCGACACCAATTTCTTCGGTCTGGTGCGCATGACGCGCGCGGTGCTGCCGCATATGCGCCGGCAGCGCGAGGGACGCATCCTGAATATCAGTTCCGTGCTCGGCTTTGTGGCGATACCGTATGCGGCGCTGTATTGCGCCACCAAGCACGCGGTCGAAGGATATTCGGAGTCGCTGGACCAGGAGCTGCGCACCCAAGGTGTGCGGGTGTCGCTGATCGAGCCGGCCTACGTGAATACGCCGTTCGACGCCAACCAGTTGCAGGCCGACGAACAACTACCGGAGTACCGCGCGCTGCGCGCATCGCTGGCCGACTTTGTCAGAAAGGCGATGGCGAAGGCCGACCGCCCGGAAGTCGTGGCCGAGACGGTGTTGAAGGCCGCGCGCGACGCGCGTCCGAAAGTGCGCTACACGGCGGGCGCCGTGGCTGGGCGCCTGCGCGCGTTGCGCCGTTTCGCGCCGGCGGCGCTGGTGGAGGCAGGCGTACGCAAGGATATGAAGCTCGACTCGCGGCCGGCGGTCGGACCTGTCGCCGCCGCGCTGGAATACTAGCGGTCATCGGCGCGACCGGGGCATATGGAGCCGGATGGCGTTATAAGTCCTATGACGACAGCGCGATCGCCTGCAGGGCCTCGGCGTCGAGTAACTCGATGCGGCGGTTCTGGACTTCCAGCAGGCCGGCCGCGCGGAACTGCGTCAGTTGACGGCTCACGCTTTCCAGCGCGAGGCCCAGGTGGGATGCGATGTCGTCGCGCGACATGCGCAGTTCGAACGACGGCGCCGGTGGCGCCGGCGCGTGGTGGCTGGTGGCCAGGTCCATCAGGAAGGCCGCCAGCCGCTGTGGCGCCTTGGCGTTGCCCAGCAATAGCATGTTGCTCTGCTGGCGCGCCAGCTCGGCGCCGAACAACGCGTGAAAACGCAGCAGCAGAATGCTGCGCTGCTGTAGCAAACTGGTGAGCATGGAATACGAGATCGCGCAGACCGTGCTGTCGCACAGCGCGACGGCGTCGCTGCCATAGGCGTGCGACGATAACGCGTCCAGGCCGAGCAGTTGTCCCGGCAGGTAGAAGCCGACCACCTGCGGGCGGCCATCCGGCATCTGCCGTTCGGCCTTGATCTGTCCGCTCGCCACGATATACAAGTGCTCGAGCGGCATGCCGCCGCGATACAGTCGTTCGTGCCGCTTCAGGTGCTGACGGTGCGCGACCGTGTGCTCAAAGCTGTACAAGCCTGCCGTATCGAGGCCGGCGGGAAGGCAATGCTCGCGGGAGGGGCAGTCGCGGCAGGTGCAAGGCAGACCAGTGCCGGGCTGTTCGGGGCGGGATAAGGCTGATATGGGAGGCAACATAGTAGGACCTGAGGCAAAGTATGGATAGCCTAGCAAGTCCTGCTTGAAAAAAAATTGATCTGCGTCAAATCCGTCCTGCTTTGCCGCTTTGCCGCTTCGCACGTTAAATCATGCGCCGCACCAGCAAGTCGCGGATTTCGCTGATCGCGGCCGCCGGGTTGAGTCCCTTGGGACAGACGTCGGTGCAATTCATGATCGTGCGGCAGCGGAACAGGCGGTAGGCATCGCTCAGATCGTCGATGCGTTCCGACGGAATGCTGTCGCGCGTGTCGGCGATGAAGCGGTAGGCCTGCAGCAGTCCGGCCGGGCCGACGAAACGGTCAGGATTCCACCAGAACGTGGGGCAAGCGGTGCTGCAGCAGGCGCACAGGATGCACTCGTACAGGCCGTTGAGTTTTTCGCGGTCTGCCGGCGATTGCAAGCGCTCGCGCTCGGGCGGCGGGTCGTCATTGACCAGGTAGGGTTTGATCGAGTGGTACTGCATCCAGAATTCGCTCAGATCGACGATCAGGTCGCGCACCACCGGCACGCCCGGCAGCGGCCGCAGGATGATCGGTTGGCGCGTTTCGGCGATTGGCGCCACGCAGGCCAAGCCGTTCTTGCCGTTGATGTTCATCGCGTCCGAGCCGCACACGCCTTCGCGGCACGAGCGGCGGAACGACAGGCTGTCGTCGACGTCGCTTTTGATCTGCATCAGCAGATCGAGCACCATCGTGCCCCTGTAGCCGGCCTCCACGGTGTAATCCTGCATGCGTGGCGGCTCCCCGCTGTCGGGGTCGTAGCGGTAGATTTTCAGGTGCACGGTGCCGTTTTGTGGCATGACTTTTCTCCTGTTCCTGTTTGTGGTGAACGCGGCACACGCGTCAGCAGCATTGCGCCTTCAGCGGGGCGGACGGCAGGCCGCTCACCTGCGGACAGGCTTTCGGGGAACCACCGTGCCGACTCCTCACCGTTAGGTGTGATGAATATTTTGTCATGGGGTGCAAGCGGCGACGTAGGACTGGCACTTTGGGCTCGGTAGGACGCAAAACCAGGCGAGTTTCAGCGTTTTCCGAGCGTTGTAGTCCTTTTTACTCAAAGTTGATGACAGGCCACTAATTTTTTGTCAGAATTCAACTCTTAATTTAGTATCAACCAGCAACTCACCGCTTGTCATCCTTTTGGAGTCGACGATGGAAACTCTGGCCGTACTGTCACGCTCGCGTTGGGCGAAAAACTCCTTCATGTGCGGCCTCGTGCTCACCCTGGCGGCATGCGGCAAGGGCGATGACGGCGGCCAGCACGGTGGCGGTCCGCCGCCGGTGTCGGTGGCGCCGGTGGTCCAGCGCGAGGTGCAGGAGTTCGACGAATTCACCGCCAGGCTGGAGGCGCCCGACACCGTCGAGATCCGTTCGCGCGTGGCCGGCATGCTGACCAAGGTGCATTTCCGCGAGGGGCAGGTGGTCAGCAAGGGCGATCGGCTGTTCACCATCGATCCGCGCCCATTCGCCGCCGAAACGGCGCGGCTGGAGGCGCAACTGCTGGCCGCCAAAACCCAGGGTGAATTGAACAGGACCGAACTGGCGCGCGCCGAAAGACTGGTGTCGGTGCGCGGCGTGAGCCA
>Ga0308163_10000657_pt1 | contig 52281 bp, 50 predicted proteins | sample PhyTR1_FD_201037 | JGI IMG/M metagenome (GOLD analysis project Ga0308163, IMG submission 201037) | Phyllosphere microbial communities from UC Gill Tract Community Farm, Albany, California, United States - DLSLT.R1 | ecosystem: Host-associated > Plants > Phyllosphere > Unclassified | place: USA...
ACGCCCAGCGACTGGCCAAGGTGCGCCAATCGATGCAGGCGCAGGGTATCGAGTTGCTGTTGGTGACCGACCCGTCGAACATGGCCTGGCTGACCGGCTATGACGGGTGGTCGTTCTATGTTCACCAGTGCGTGTTGCTGGCGATGGATGGCGAACCGGTGTGGTTCGGTCGTGGTCAGGACGCCAACGGCGCCAAGCGCACGGTGTTCATGCAGCACGACAACATCGTCGGCTACCCGGACTTCTACGTGCAGTCCCGCGAACGCCACCCGATGGATTACCTGTGCCAGGAAGTGCTGGCGCCGCGCGGCTGGTCTGCGTTGAACATCGGTCTGGAAATGGACAATTACTATTTCAGCGCCGCCGCTTATCTGTCGCTGAAAAAACACCTGCCCAACGCGACGCTGATCGACGCTGTCGGGCTGGTCAACTGGCAGCGCGCAATCAAGTCGCCTCGGGAAATCGAGTACATGCGCATCGCTGCGCGCATCGTCGAAAACATGCACGCGCGCATCTATGAACGCATAGAACCGGGGATGCGCAAGAACGAACTGGTGGCCGAGATCTACAGCACCGGTATCCTCGGCGCCGACGGCTACGGCGGCGATTACCCGGCCATCGTGCCGTTGCTGCCGACCGGCGCCGACGCCAGCGCACCACACCTCACGTGGGACGACACGCCGTTTGAGAAAGGCGCCGGCACCTTCTTCGAGATCGCCGGGTGCTACAAGCGCTATCACTGCCCATTGTCGCGCACGATCTACCTTGGCACGCCGCCCAAGCATTTCATTGAAGGTGAAAAAGCCGTCGTGGAAGGCATTGCCGCAGGGCTGGAAGCCGCCAAACCGGGCAACACTTCCGGCGACATCGCCAAGGCCTTTTTCGGCGTGCTGGAGAAATTCAACATCCACAAGGACAGCCGTTGCGGTTATCCGATCGGGATCAGTTATCCGCCGGATTGGGGCGAGCGCACCATGAGCCTGCGCCCGGGCGACACCAGTGTGTTGCAGCCGGGCATGACCTTCCACTTCATGCCGGGCCTGTGGATGGACGATTGGGGGCTGGAAATCACTGAAAGCATTCTGATCACCGACACCGGCGTCGAAACCCTGTGCAACGTGCCGCGTCAGCTGTTGGTGAAGGATTGATCCATGAATGATTTAACCGACAACCCGATCAGCGCCACTGTCGATTTCGAGCGTGACGGCGTGCAGCACGGCTTTCTCAAGCTACCGTATTCCCGAGACGACTCGGCGTGGGGCGCGGTGATGATCCCGATCACCGTGATCAAGCGCGGTGCGGGGCCGACCGCGCTGTTGACCGGTGGCAATCACGGCGATGAGTACGAAGGTCCGGTGGCGCTGAGCAAGCTGGCACAACAGCTGAGTGCCGACGAGGTCACTGGCCGGGTGATCATCGTGCCTTTCATGAACACGCCGGCGTTTCAGGCCGGGAGGCGTACGTCGCCGATTGACAAAGGCAACCTCAACCGCAGCTTTCCCGGCAAGCCGGACGGCACGGTCACCGAAAAGATTGCCGACTATTTTCGGCGGACCCTGCTGCCGCTGGCCGACATCGTGCTGGACATCCATTCCGGCGGCCGGACGCTGGATTTCCTGCCGTTTGCCGCCTGCCACGTGTTGCCGGACAAGGACCAGCAGGCACAGTGCGAAGCGGGCATGCGCGCGTTCAATGCGCCTTACAGCATGCGCATGCTGGAGCTTGACGCAGGCGCGATGTACGACACGGCGGCGGAACGGCAGGGCAAGGTGTTCGTCACCACCGAACTGGGTGGCGGCGGTTCGTCCAGTGCCCGCAGCGTGGCGGTTGCCGAGCGTGGGGTGCGCAACCTGCTGGTGCATGCTGGGATTGTCGAGGGCGACATCGCGCTGCGTCCGACCGTGATGCTCGACATGCCCGACGGCGACTGCTTCCTGACGAGTGAACATGACGGCTTGCTGGAAATGTGCCGCGATTTGGGTGAGGAGGTGAGCAAGGGGGAGGTGATCGCGCGGGTGCATGACATCAAGCGCACCGGGGCGGCACCTGTGGAGTACTGCGCCCGCCGCAGCGGCCTGCTCGCCGCCCGGCATTTCCCCGGGCTGGTGCAGTGCGGGGATACGCTGGCGGTGGTGGCGGAGACAGTGGGCTAGGCGGCACTGTCTTCCTCGTTGTGGGGAGTGTGCGCACTCCCCAACCTCAGGGGTTGAACCCTGAGACTTATGCGTTAGCCGATCAGTCGGACGCCTGTAGCCCCTTCTGCTTCATCACCAGATTCTTTTCCTTCTTATACTGCAGCGCAACTTCCGGCGCAGGACCGCTCTTGCCGGTTTCCATCCACAACCGCATGCGGCTGGCGTCGGCGAAGTGGGTGTATTTGCCGAAGGCATCGAGAATAACCACCGACACCTGACGGTTCGCCATGCTGGTGAGCAGTACCAGGCAATGACCCGCCTGATTGGTGAAGCCGGTTTTGGTCAGCTTGATGTCCCAGTTGGATTTGCGAACCAGATGGTCGGTGTTACTGAAGCCCAGGCTGTAGGTCGGCTTGCGGAATGTCACGGTTTTTTCCGGAGTGGTGCTCAGCTCGCTCAGCATCGGGTAACTGCGTGCCGCCAGCGCCAGCTTGGTCAGATCACGCGCGGTGGACACGTTGAACACCGACAGGCCGGTCGGCTCCATATAAACGGTGTGGGTCATACCCAGCGCCTTGGCCTTGGCGTTCATCGCCTTGATGAACGCTGGATAGCCGCCCGGATAGCTGTGGGCGAGGCTCGCCGCTGCACGGTTTTCCGAAGACATCAGAGTGATAAGCAGCATGTCGTGGCGGTTGAGCTCGCTGCCCAGTTTGACCCGGGAAAACACGCCTTTCATTTCGGCGGTCTGCGAAATGTCGACCTTGATCATCTCGTCCATGGGCAGCTTGGCGTCCAGCGTGACCATGGCGGTCATCAGCTTGGTCACTGAGGCAATCGGCACGATCACGTCCGGATTGCTCGAATACAGCACCTGACCGGTTTTCAGGTCGGTGATCATCGCGCTGCCGGACGCCAGATGAAGATTGGCAGGGTCACGGTTGAAAGCAGCGGGTTCGTTCGCAACGGCACTGGTAGAAAGTGCGGAGCCTGTAAGTGCAAAAAATAGGCCGATAAGGGATGCGCGAATTTTCAAGAGCAAAGCTCACTTATAAGGGTAACGACGTGGACGGCCGCACTTTAATCAAGCGCGACAACAAGATCGGCGCATTTTAGGAGCAAGTTTCTAAATATGTCGATGGGGTGCGCTGGACCTTTAAGTAATAAAAGCAGGTTGTATGGCGTTCGTTCAGGTTAAGGATCCAAAAAGACTGTATTTAAACGGGTGGCTTCGATATTCATGGCACTGCAGCCGGTCACCGATTAGCATTCCACGCCATCGAATGCTCATCACTCAATCTGACCTAGGAGTTGCGCAATGCCCAAAGGGTTTATCAGCAAGGATTACGCCGCGTTGGTGTTTATCGCAGCGATCATTGCGGTGCTCTTGCTTGTCACAGGCCTGTCTGTAAGACCTTCCGATTGGGCGGGCTGGATTCAGGCGATCGGTTTGATCGTCGGGTTGATGATGGCGGTGGCGGTGCCGGCAATTCAACGCCGACAGGAGCTGGCGGCTCAGCAAAAACAGGTACGTGACCGAGAAACCGGATACGCGCGGCGCATGCAGTACCTGTGCGCGGAACTCAGTGAGTTGCTGGCGAAAATCACGGTCAATCTGGTTCACCTGCGCGCAACAGACCGGCATCGCTTGCAGCGTACGCTGGAGGATTACCTGCATCGTCTGTTTGAATCGCACAAGCTGGACCAGAACGACGACCGCGTGGTCATTGCCCACGAGCTGCGGCTGGTGGCCAACGAAATGATCGAAGAGCTGGAAAGTGGCCGTTCCGACCGCGTGGTACTGGGGGCACTGGAAAAACGCCTGCAGAAGCTGGCCCACCGTTGCCAGGTCAATGCCACTCAGGCCGAGCGAATCTGAAAGGCGCGTCGAATTCAGGACAAAAAAAAGCCCGCGTCAGGGGATGCGGGCTAAAGGGAAGTGCGGAGCAACGCACGATTTCAGGGAAGAGCGAATTCGGTTTCAGCTGTTGAGCGTGCGGGTCTCCATCTGCTGCGACAGCGCCTGGGCGGCCGGCAATGACAGGAGTGGACCACTGACGGCCTCGCCGTTCTGCATCAGGTACCAGCACGCTAGCAGACCGCGCTCACGAAGCTGTGCGGGTACTGCGCTGCCGACTACCGACATGATTTGAACCTTGGTCATAAGTGCCTCCATCAATCTATGGGGCTACTGTACGGCGCGATGACAACGAGCAGAAATCACTGCTCTCGATAGTCGTCATTGATGAGCCAGAGGTCAGTTCTTTGGCAGGAGAATGCGTAAGGTCGTGCGATGCGTCACACGGTTGCGTGCTGCTGACTTCAGAAAAGGCCTGGACTGACGATTAGCGCAGCGGGGAGCGCGTCACCCTGTCAGTCAACGACTTGATCCAGCATGGCGATCACTTCGGACTCGGACAGCAGGCCTTTCTCGACCAGATTCTGCGTCAACAAGGACACAAACTTGGCGGTGCGGTGGCCCTCCAGACTCTTGAGTTCGGTGAGGGCGTTGTAGACCTTGCTCGAAGTGCAGAGGCCTGTGGCGCGATGCGGGTTTTGTGTCGGCATGGACATCCCTTCTTATTGAAGGCTGACCCAACGGCAGCCTTAAGCACAACTTGCCCGAGTATGAGCATTCCGGTGGATTATCACTGTTCTGATCGCGACCTGTTCTATCGCAGTGAGCACGCCGTCAGCTGTCCGCCAGATGAAACATCTTTTATCTCGATGAGTTTAAACAGGCGAACACAATTCAAAACACTGCGCCCAGAAAACGACAACCCCGCCTGTTGAGCGGGGTCGGGTATTCAAATGAGGTGCAACCATTAATCGACAACGCGATCAACGCAGCGGTGTTACCAGCGGCCGCCGCCGTGATAATAACCATGCGGTGGGCCGTAGTAGCGGGGTGGGCCATAGTAACGAGGGCCGTACACAACCGGGCGCTCAACCACGTAGGCTGGCTGGTAATAAACCGGCGGCGGCGGCGGGGCGTAATAAACAGGTGCGGGCGCTGCATATACAGGCGCGGGCGCCGCATAAACAGGGGCAGGGGCCGCATAGACAGGACCGGAAGCCACTGCCGCGCCCACCACACCGCCGACGACTGCGCCAATGACTGCAGCTCCACCCCAGCCTGGGCCGCCGCCATGGGCTTCAGCCTGACCTGCGAGGGCGAGGGCACCTAACAACAAGGCAACCTTGGGGATGTGACGAATCATGACTAATCCTCGATCAGTCCCGTTGTCGCGAGCCTGCGTTACGCTCAGGCACTGCCACGGGATAACTACTCAGACAACGAATTCCGGAATATCTGCGAAGCCGTTGCGTAAATTTTGTGTAAGGTATTCGACAACTTGAATGACAATTGCTGCGTTGACAGGCGCAAGCAACAGAATTCTACGCTTTTCTCAAGGCGTTACCTAATACCGTTCAGGAGATTTCATGTCCGTTACTGCAAGCAAGGAAACGCTGTTGTGCATGTCGCTCGCCGGTCGACCGGGCAACTTCGGCGTGCGCTTTCATAACCATCTGTATCAACAGTTGGGATTGAATTTCTATTACAAGGCCTTTGCACCCAGCGACCTGCCCGCCGCCATTGCCGGCATGCGTTCGTTGGGAATCCGCGGGTGCGGGGTTTCCATGCCTTTCAAGGAAGCGAGCATTGCCTTGGTCGACGAACTGGACGCGTCGGCCGCCGCCATCGACTCGATCAACACCATCGTCAATACCGATGGCCATTTAAAGGCCTACAACACGGACTACATTGCCGTCGCTCAACTTCTCGAAACCCATAACGTGCCGCGCACGCGCTTTGCATTGCGCGGCAGCGGCGGGATGGCCAAGGCGGTGGCATGTGCCATGCGCGATGCCGGGTTCAGCGACGGGCTGATCGTCGCCCGTAACGAACAGGCGGGCAGGGCGTTGGCGCAAACCTGCGGGTTTGAATGGCGAGCCGATCTGGGCAGTGACCGCCCGCCGCTGCTTGTCAACGTTACGCCGCTGGGGATGGCGGGTGATCACGCCGACACACTGGCTTTCGATGCAGCGGCCATTGAAGCCGCCGACACGGCTTTCGACGTCGTGGCGACCCCTGCACGCACGCCGTTCATTCGCCAGGCCGAACAGTTCGGCAAGCGCTTGATCACGGGCGATCAGGTGGCGGCTATCCAGGCGCTGGAGCAGTTCATCCTGTATACCGGCGTGACCCCGACACAGGACCAGTATCAGGCGGCTGCGGCGTTTGCGCGGGGCGTCTGACCCCGCGCTGCCTGAGCTGGGGTTGAGCGATCAGCCTTCGAGTTTGGCCAATCGCTCCTCCAGCGCCGCAATTCTGGCTTCCAGTTCTTCCACCCTGTCCGCCAGCGCCGAGCCACCGCCGCTTGAGCGCTCGGACGGGGTCTGGCGTGCGGCCAGAATGGCCTCCATGTCGCCTGGATCCCCAAGCGCATGCATGTAACGGTCTTCGCGCTGCCCGGCCTGTTTCGGGATCAGGACCGCCAGGCCGCGCCCGATCAGGCGTTCCAGCTGGTGAATGACCGCGTCGGTGTCCTCGAAATCATGCATGCGGTTGCTGCGGGTCAACAGCTCGTTGACCGTCTGCGGGCCTCGTAACAGCAGCAACCCGGTCAGGACGACCTGCGCGGGCACCAGCTCCAGCGTTTTGTCGACCCGGTGCTCCCAGCGATCGGCGCGGCTGCCCATGACCAGACGAGTCAGCTGCAGGCTTTCCAGGGCCCGCAGGCTCTGGCCGACCTGGCCCGGCGTGAGGTTCATCACCGGTTCGCGGCTGGTTTTCTGATTGCAGGCCAGCACCAGGGCGTTCAGCGTCAGCGGGTAGGTTTCGGGGTTGGTCGCCTGCTTCTCGATGAGGCAACCCAGAATGCGTACTTCGGTGCTGTTCAGTTGTAACGCGTCCGAACCCTCTGCGGTGTTGTCGGCGTTGTTCTCAAAATCCGGCTCGGTCGACATGGCCCTTTCCCTAAGCGTTGAAAAGGCTATGAGGGTAGGGGCTGGATGAGGTAAAAGACAAGCCGCGTTCGCATGCTCGGCATGCCCTTCAATGCGATTCTTCTTATCAGGAACTGCCCATGACTATTTCCCTGTACGCCGCTTCTATTCCTGTCTTCAAGCAAATGCTGACCGCGCTGGGCGCTGTCCTGGCCAAAGGTGAAGCCCACGCCACCGCCAAAAACATCCAGCCAGACGCGCTGCTGCAAGCACGCCTGTTCCCGGACATGTTCCCGTTGGTTCGCCAGGTGCAGATCGCTGTCGATTTCGCCAAAGGTGCAGGCGCACGTCTGGCTGGCGTTGAAATGCCGAAGTATGACGACACCGAAACCACCTTTGCCGACCTGCAGGCGCTGCTGGTCAAGACCCTGGCGTTTCTGGACACCATCACGCCTGCCCAGGTCAACGGCAACGAAGAGCGCGAAATCGTACTGCGTCCGGGCACTGACAAGGAAAAGCGTCTGAGCACCCAGAACTACCTGCTGCATTATTCGCTGCCGCAGTTCTTCTTCCACGTCACCACCACTTACGACCTGCTGCGCCACAACGGTGTTGAAGTCGGCAAACGTGATTACATGGGCACGTTCTGACCTGCTCTCCAGGCAGCGCGGACTGAACGTCTGAACTGCGCCGCCGTCTGAATCTGCTCAGGCGGCGGTTACGCTCATTGCTCTGGATTCGCCGGCCCACTGCGCGCCGGTCGCTGATACCATTCGCGTTCCGTTTATTGTCACCCTGACCGACCTCTCTTCACTGACGGGTCGTTTTGTCGTTCTGGAGTTTTAATGTTTTTCCCCATCTATCTGTTGTCGGCCGCCGGTTTCACGGTGCTGACCACGGAGTTCGTCATCGTCGGTCTGTTGCCGGCCATCGCTCGCGATCTGGCCGTGACCATCCCTCAAGCCGGCCTGCTGGTCACCTTGTTCGCCTTCACCGTGGCCTGTTTCGGTCCTTTTCTGACGGCGTACTTCTCGCGCTTCGAGCGCAAGCGCCTGTTTATTTCGGTGCTGATCATGTTCGGGGTCGCCAACGCGGTGGCGGCCGTGGCGCCGAACATCGGGGTGATGGCGATTGCCCGATTGATACCGGCGCTTGGCCTCCCGGTGTTCTGGGCGCTGGCCAGCGAGACGGCGGTTGACATTGTCGGGCCGGATCACGCCGGACGCGCGATTGCCAAGATCGGCTTCGGCATCGTCTGCGCCACGGTGTTCGGCATTCCGGTCGGTACGCTGATTTCCGACGCGTTTGGCTGGCGCAGTGCATTTGCGATCCTGTCGGTCGTTGCCTTCGCCAAGGCGTTGCTGCTGTTTATCTATCTGCCGAAGAGCGTCCACAAGGATCAGGCATCCTTTCGCAGCCAGTTCCGGATCCTGCGCAGCCCGGTCATGCAGGGCCATGTCCTGCTGTCGGTGTTGGTGTTCAGCGGCATGTTTACGGCGTACACCTATCTGGCGGACATGCTTGAGCGTCTGGCCGGTTTCAACGGCACCGTCGTCGGCTGGTGCCTGATGGGCTTCGGTGCTGTCGGCCTGTTGGGCAACTCGCTGGGCGGACGTCTGGTGGATCGCCACCCGCTGATTGCCAGTCTCACATTTTGCACGTTCATGATTGGCGGGATGGTCATGGTGGTGCCGAGCATGCATTCGCTTCCGGCGCTGGCCCTGGCCCTCGCCGTATGGGGCGTGACGCAGGCCGCCTTGTTCCTCGTCAGCCATGTGCGCTTGATGAAGGCGGCGCCACAGGCTCCGGCCTTTGCCGCTTCGCTGAACATCGCCGGGGCCAACCTGGGCATCGGCATTGGCGCGATCATCGGCGGTCGGGTTATCGACCACCTTGGTCTGGCCAGTCTGGGCTTCGCGGCTGCCGGGATCATTCTGTTGTCGATCCTGCTGGCGCTGCTGTTGATGGTCGCCAAGCCAGGCGCCGCTGCCTGCAGCGCCTGATTCAGTCGGTGAACAGCTGGCGTCGGGCGCCCTCGGTGATGGCCACGATGCCGGGGTGCCTGACCTTGCGCTCGACCGAGATCGCGTAAAACGACTCGGTCACGGCGTCGGTCTGACCAATCAGTTCGACGTCGTACTGCTCCATCACCTCATCGGCAATTACGCTCGGCGCAATGAAAATACCGCTGCCGGACTTACCGAATGCCTTCATCAAGGCGCTGTCATCGAACTCGCCGACGATTTTCGGCTGCACATTCTGCTCGGCGAACCAGCGCATCAAGCGGCTGCGCACCACCGTCTGCTGACCGGGAATCAAGAGCGGCGCGCCCTGCATCCCATGTGGGAAATCCTGGCCATACGTTGCGGCCAGCGCCCGGGTCGCGAAGAAGCTGACGCCGCATTCCCCCAGCTTCTGGCTATAGCCTTTGATGTCCAGATGCGAGGGCATGGGGCTGTCGGAAATCACCAGGTCCAGGCGCTGGATGGCCAGGTCCGCCAACAGGCGCTCAAGTTGATCCTCACGGCAGGTAATGCGTATCGGCTCGCTCAGTGCCATCGTAGGCGCGATCAGTCGATAGACAATTGACTTGGGCACGACATCAGCGACGCCCACGCGAAACAGGATCTGCTGCTCTTCCGGTTGCGCGCGCAGCAAGGCTTCGAGGTCGCCGCCCAGTTGAAACATTTGCTCGGCATAGGGCAGGGCGGTACGACCGGTTTCAGTCAGCTCCAACTGACGCCCGACCCGCTTGAAAAGCTCCACACCGTAGGTCTGCTCCAAAAGACTGATTTGGCCGCTTACGGTCTGGGGCGTCAGGTTCAACTGCTCGCACGCCCGTACGATGCTGCCGGTTTTGGCGACGACCCAGAAGTAATGCAGTTGTCGGTAATTGAGCATGTGTCGTCTCGGCAGGTTGAATACTTCGTAAAAGCCGAAGTATACGCCTAAAAAATACGAATTTTTCTGAAGTGTGTGTCCGGCTAAACTGCCGGCTTATTTCCTCCAACAGAACCTGGACAACCGGTATATGGAATATCTTCTGCAATTGGCGGCCAGCCCCACGGCATGGGTAGCATTGGCGACCCTGGTGGTCATGGAAATCGTGCTGGGTATCGACAACCTGATCTTTATCTCGATTCTGACCAACAAACTGCCGGTCCATCAGCGCACCAAGGCGCGTCGTATCGGTATCAGCATGGCGCTGATCCTGCGTCTGGGTTTGCTGACCACCGTGGCGTGGATCGTACAGTTGACCGAGCCTGTGGTTGAGGTGTTCGGCCAGATGTTCTCCTGGAAAGACATGATCCTCATTGCCGGTGGTCTGTTCCTGGTGTGGAAGGCGACCACCGAGATCCACCACAGCGTGGACATCAAAAGCGAAGAAGAGAAGGCGGTGTCCAAAACCGTCGTTATGGGCATGGCCGCTGCGATCGGTCAGATCCTGATGCTGGATCTGGTGTTCTCGATCGACAGTATCGTCACTGCGGTGGGTATGACCGAACACCTGCCGATCATGATCATCGCCGTGATTTCCGCCGTGATCGTGATGCTGGTGGCCTCGGAGCCGTTGGCGAAATTCATCAACGACAACCCGACCGTGGTGATGCTGGCGCTGGGCTTCCTGATCATGATCGGCATGACGCTGATCGCCGAAGGTTTTGGCGCCCATGTACCTAAAGGCTATGTGTACACCGCCATGGCGTTCTCGGCCTTGATCGAGGGCCTGAACATGTTGGCTCGACGCGCCAGACAGCGGCGCCTCGAAGCCGAGGCTCAGGCAGAGAAAGCCTGACGGCAGGCTGAAATAAAAAACGGTCGGGGATGAGGTTCATCACCGGCCGTTTTTATTTTGCCTGTTGCTTGAAGGGTTGGTCTCGAAGGTTGAATACGCGCGTCAATGCGCGGCGGCATGACGGTGTTTGCGCTCTGCAACCTGCGCCATCTTTTCTGCGTCGGCACTCCGGTAGTGCGGATGGTGGCGGCGGGAAATCCGCAGCACACCCCATAACATGGCTGCGGCAACCGCCAGCCAGCCAGCAATCAACATCACAAGGGTCATTCCGAGGCTCATAGGTTCCTCCGGCGTCTTCGCTTTTCGTGTCTTAGTAACCGACAGTCTAGTACGTCGGTTGTTGCTGAAAATTGACCGATGGTATGAATCGCATGAATGATTTGTTCTATCGGCGCGTGCTGACTGCGGAATGAGGCTATACCCGGGGCGCCGGCGGCTCTATGATCGGCGTCCAGGCCGGGTCGTGGGTTGCCCGGCACCTGACAAGTGAGTGCAGAATGTTTCGATCGGATGTCTCTGGAACCAAACGGAAGTGGATGGCGCTGGGCATGGTATTGGCCTTGGCCGGCTGCGCGGATCCTCATGCCTACAAGCCGGGCGTTCCGGCGCAATACAAGCGGCTGCCAGACCGCGTCGAGCTCAACTCGGTGCCATTCTTTCGGGGCAAGGCTTACCAAAGCGGGCCCTTTGCACTGGCCAGCATGTTGAGCGTGCAGGGTGTACAGACCACGCCGGGTTTGCTTGAGAAGCCGCTGAAGCTGCCAGGCGCTGAAGAAAAGCTTGATCAGAACATGGCGAACCTGGCGCGCGAATACGGTTTCGTCGTCTACCCGGTCGATCATCAGTTCCCCGACCTCCTGGCTCAAGTCTCGGCGGGTTACCCGGTGCTGCTTCGATTCTCCGAAGGCTCTATGTGGTGGAAAGACCAACGTTACGGTGTGTTGGTGGGCTTCAATCAGAACAAACGCACCGTGCTGATTTATACCGGGCTCGGTCGCCTGACCGTGAGTTTCGAGGAGTTCACCTCGGACTGGGACAACGCGGGCAACTGGGCCATGCTGGTGCAAAGCCCTCGTCAGCTTCCGGTCCCGGTCGACCGCGAGCGCTGGCTCAAGGCTGCCAATGATCTGGCTCAGGCCGGACAGGAGCAGGCCGCAGGCGAGGCGGTCAAGACGCTCAATAATGCGCATTGACGCCGCGCGTTATCGTTTCTGCGTTCTGAATCAGAAGCCAAGCTTGTCCCGCAGGCTGTAATACCACGCACCCAAGGCGGTCAGCGGGGTGCGCAACATCTGTCCACCCGGGAACGGGTAGTGAGGCAGGCCTGCGAACGCGTCGAAACGCTCGGCCTGTCCGCGCAATGCCTCGGCCAGCACCTTGCCTGCCAGGTGCGTGTACGTCACGCCGTGGCCACTGCACCCTTGTGAGTAATAAATGTTGTCTCCCAGGCGACCCACCTGCGGCAGACGGGACAAGGTCAGCAGGAAATTGCCTGTCCAGGCGTAGTCGATCTTCACATCCTTCAATTGTGGAAACGCCTTGAGCATCTTCGGTCGAATGATCGCTTCGATATTCGCTGGGTCCCGCGCCCCGTAGACCACACCGCCGCCGAAGATCAGGCGCTTGTCACCTGAGAGTCGATAGTAGTCGAGCAGGTAATTGCAGTCTTCGACGCAGTAGTCCTGCGGCAGGAGTGTGCTGGCCAGTTCTTCGTTCAGCGGCTCGGTGGTTATGACCTGTGTGCCGCATGGCATCGATTTCGCGGCCAGTTCCGGTACCAGGTTGCCCAGATAAGCGTTGCCGGCAACGATGATGAACTTCGCGCGAACCTTGCCTTGCTCCGTGTAAACCACTGGATTGGCGCCACGCTCGATGCGAATCGCTGCGGACTGCTCGTAAATCGTACCGCCCAGCGATTCCACGGCGGCGGCTTCGCCCAGCGCCAGGTTCAGCGGGTGGATATGGCCGCCGCTCATGTCGAGCATGCCGCCAATGTATTGGTCGCAGGCTACCACTTCGCGAATGCGGCGCTGGTCCATCAACTCCAGCTGGGTATGGCCGTAGCGCTCCCAGAGTTTTTTCTGTGCCTCCAGATGCCCCATTTGCTTGTCAGTGATCGCCGCGAATACGCCGCCGTCTTTCAGGTCGCATTGAATTTGATACTGGGCGACGCGCTCGCGGATAATGCGACCGCCTTCGAATGCCATCATGCCCATCAGCTGGGCTTGCTTGGGTCCCACGGTGCGCTCGATCACATCGATATCGCGGCTGTAGCTGTTGACGATTTGGCCACCATTTCGGCCGGACGCCCCGAAGCCGACTTTTGCTGCCTCCAGCACCGTGACCTTGAAACCGTTCTCCAGCAGAAAGAGCGCGCTCGATAGACCGGTGTAACCGGCACCGATGACGCACACATCCGTCTCCACTTCACCTTGCAATACCGGACGGGCAGGGGCGGGGTTAGCGGAGGCAGCGTAGTACGACTGCGGGTATGCGGTGTTGGTCATCCTGAAGGCCCCTGTCTAATATATTTTACGAATGCGCCGATCCTACCTGAGATAAAAAGGCGCCACCAGCGGGCGGGGAGATAAAGTGTCCTAAATATGTGCCACTTGATCGAAGATAGGATTAAAAAATTAGAAATTTCATGGGCTTACTAAAACGGTACTGTTGACAGCCTGTTGAATATACGTAGAATGCCGCCTCACAGCAGGCACGTAGCTCAGTTGGTTAGAGCACCACCTTGACATGGTGGGGGTCGTTGGTTCGAGTCCAATCGCGCCTACCAAACAAAATCCGCTCTGCTGGGCGGTAATAAAAAGGGCGACCCTAACGGGCCGCCCTTTTTGCATTCCAGTCGCAACAGACGATGCGCAATCAGTCTGCCTTGCTGCGTGTGATCCGCCCGGCTTTGATCTCGTCGACGTACGCGCGCAGTCGGTCGGCGTCCTTGTATTGTTGATTCATGAGGTGGAGCACGGCCACGACGTCAACGTCTTTGACACGTTCAGCCAAACGACTGATCTCGCCCGCCGTGCTTTCCAGATTCGCGGCGATCGCGTTCAGGTCACGCTTGAGTTCCAGCGCGGATTTCTTTATTCCCACGGTCATCTTCCTCAAAACCGACAGGGCAAGGCGAACGCCGAGTCCGCCTTGCCCCTTCTGATAGCAGCGCTTTATAGCAGGCCCGTGATGATACGCAACCTGTCGACGGTTTTGAGATTCATGTTCAGGCAAGGTCGGCGTTTGGCCACAGGGGCCTAAGCCTGGAGATCTAGCCTCCTGCACCGCCCGCGCTGGAGGCGCCACCTGATGAGCCTGTCGATCCGCCACCTGCGGAACCGCCTCCAGTGGTGTCACCCCCGGGCAGGTCCGCATCATTGCTGCCGCCGGTGCCGTTGCTCATTGCGCCGGTGTTCATGCCGCGCCGAATGCCAGTAGCCGGGTCGCCTTTGTCCATGTCGGTTCCTTGCCTCTCGATGTCGTTGCCCTGCGTCCTCGGATCAAGGCCGGTTTGCGACGGCGGCGGCCCCATGTCGGGCGAGGTGGAGCCAGCCATGGCCGCCAGGGAGGTGAACGTGAGGGTGCAACCCAGCGCGAATGCCGCTAATGATCTGTTCATCAGGTGATCTCCATGTCTTTGGTCCTAACTGCACATTGGGCCGTCGGACTTCAAACATAGTGCCATCATGGCGACCAGCGGCAATCGGAATCAACGCTACGGTGTATTGACGCTGTCCAGCGATGAGGGCAACAACGGCGCGTCGCCCAGACTGCCTTCAATTTGACCTGCCATGTAATAAACACCGGCCAGCACGCCGAACTCCGGATTGTCGATCAGGCTGCGTTTCTTCTCATTGAGCGCCGCATAGAGGCTGTTGCGTAGCTGCTCTTCCATTCCGGCGCGTTCGTTCTGGTGGGTAATAGCGCCGAAACCCGCCATCCCGACTGAGATCATCAGGCCAGCGACTCGACCCACTGCGGCAGCAACGGCACTGGCCGCTCCGCGCGGGGCAAGGCTGGCTTCAAGCTTCTCACTGGAGTGGATCGCTACCGAAGAAATGCCGGCATCAGACCGTCCCGCATCGGGACCGGCGGCTACTTTATGAACCCGCTCTAAGAGCGCAAGGAAAGCGGGCATCTTCGCCAACGGCTCGGCGTGGGTCAGTTGATACAGTGTTGCGTTGCTGGTCGCAGGTGGCGCCAGCGTGATGGCGGGAATCCCGTTCAAATGGGCGTCGAACTGCTCGTTAGGGATGTTGTAGCGCTGGGCAATGGAAGGCAGCTGCTGGCCCAGCAGCTGAATGTAGTAGGCCGTCGCCTGAGCGGTGACCGCATCGGGGTCAATCTGCTCGGACACCGGGTCCAGCACGCGCTTGTGATATTGGTCCTGCAGGTAGGCGTCCAGCCGTTGCGCGGGTGTCTGCTCACCTTTCTGACTGCTGACCTTGTACCAGCTGACTTTGACGGTCAGCCACTGCTGGGTCCAGTAGCCGGTGAACCAGGGTATGAAGTCGGACTCAGTGCGCTGATAGACGCTGTCCATCCAGCTGTCCATGGTTTGCGTGGCGTAGCGGCGGGCCGGCGCGGTGGCAGTCTTCGACGCGGCCAGTATTTCCTGGTCGACCTGATGCCAGGTTTGGGGCGAAATCTGCACAGCGGCAGGCGCGGCTTGGTGGGCGGACGTGCAGCCCGTCAGGATCACCAACAGCGTAACGATCAGGGCGCGCATGTTCACGATGGCAATCCCTTGGATGGGGCGAGGGCGATGGATCCTTCGACGTCGATCAGCGCGTCGCCCTGCGGTTTTCTCAGTATAGGAGGCGAAAAGTGCGGGGCGCCGGATGCACCGTTGACGTTGTCTGCCATTGCGGGCGTTGGCGACTGCAAAAAATTCGCATATTCATAGGGTTAGTGTGAAAAAAAGACGTTGACAGCTATGCGAATATCCGTAGAATGCCGACCCACAGCAGGCACGTAGCTCAGTTGGTTAGAGCACCACCTTGACATGGTGGGGGTCGTTGGTTCGAGTCCAATCGCGCCTACCAAACAAAATCCGCTCTGCTGGGCGGTCCGAAAAAGGGCGAATCGAAAGATTCGCCCTTTTTTGTTGTTCACGATTTTTTCCCATGGCAATCGCTCCCCTTCAACCGTGCCGGTCCTCTCGCGGCTTTCCTGCGGTTTTTTTACCGCAGCGCTTCACAAAAAATCCTGATTTTTCAACCAATCGCCTGGACCTTTTGCCACGATGCGCGATCATCAGTGCATGGATATCGAAAGGAGGTGCGTATGTTAAGTCGGTCACTGACCCTCGCCATTCTGTTTGCTGTGTCCAGCCCGTTGCTGGCGGCGGACAGCGACACCCCGCTGGGACAGGAGCGGGGCAGGTCCCGTCCGTTGATCATCATTGCCTCGAGTTCGGTGGATCCGACGTTGGTGAGCCTCAAGAAGAGCCTTGATGAGCCGGCCAACAAGGAGGCCTTTGCCAAGCGCAGCATGGTGCTTTATACGATCGTGAACATGATCGGCCAGCGTAACGGCAAGGACATGGACGCCCAATCGACCATGGCGTTGATTCGTGATCTGAAGTTGGGCGCCCAGTCGGACAATCAAGCGAAGGTGATCCTGGTCGGCAAGGACGGTGAAATCAAGGTCAACCACAAGGGCAACATTGATCCCAAGGAAATCTTCAGCACCATTGACCAGATGCCGATGGCCGAGAAGGAAGCCGCCGCGGCTGCGCCCGTTGCGCCAGCCGCCGAACCTAAATCGACAGCGCAGGGTGGCAAGCCCGGTAAGGGAGGCAAGGCGGCTCCCGCTGCGCCAGCCGCGCAACCTGACGATTGATTGGCTGTAATCAACCACCGGTCGGCGCCGCGCTTGGCCTTTGCTGCTAATATCGCTCCTTTTTTATCGAAAGGACTGTCATGAAACACTGGGCGGGCGCTGTAGCGCTGGCAATGCTGGCGGGTTGTATGAGCTTGAATCACACGCGCTCGGCGGGTCCGGCACAGGTGTACTCGAGTCATAAACCGGCTGCTGCGGTTGCGGAGTGCATCAAGGTGACATGGGCCAATGTGCAGCTGTTCGGTGATGTCGCCGATGTGTTCATGGACCAAGGCAATCCGGGCGAATTCACCGTGTACACCACGGAAGGCGAGTATTTTGCTGACGTGACGGGCAAAGGTGCGACCACCGCGATCAATTTCTACGCGAAAGAAGGCGCCAAGGCCGTGGACCAGCGTGGTGCGGTATTGGCGACCTGCCTCTAATCGTTCATCCAGATGCAGTAAAACCACGTTCCTTCGCGGGGATAGGGTCCGGCGATATCTGCGTACCGCCTGGCCCTGTTTCCCGCGAATGAATTCGCATGCAGGGTCATTGATTAGCCGTCGGACCTTGTGGTGATTCCCTACGTCGGCTTCCTCACATCGGCGGCGTCACGCCGTTCTCTCCCGCGGAAATCGACACGGCGTTCAACGCACCGTCTTCGGCTTTCTGCGCCTGCAATACCACCTTCACCCCAGGCTTGAGCAGGCTTCGGTCGGCGGGTACCAGGTTGACGATGGGCACGTCATCAGGGATGACAATCTTCTTCTGACCGCCCTTGTAGTTCACCGTGATGGTACGACCGTTACGGGTTACCAGATCGCCCACCGAGCCGTTGGTCATGGTGCTGTCCTTGCCCAGATCGAATGCACGGTGGCCATCGCCAGTACCCGCCATCTCCGGCGGGAACACATGAACCTCAAGTGCCTTGAGCGTGCCATCTGCCTGTGGAACCGCCGCTGAGCCGATGTAGCTGCCGGGTTTGATCTCGGACACTTGGGCAAGGGTCACGCCACGGACCTGAGTATTCTTGGTCAAATTGATCTGCAGGTCCTCACCGCGGGTGCTATGCACCTTCAGCAGGTCGCCCTCGACGGCGGTAATCGCGCCGCGTACCCGGGTCGGCTTGGCGTCTTCGGCTTGGGACGGTGCGGCGACCATCAGCGCCGACACCAGCAGGCTCGAAACCAGCAAGGTGTCACGCAGCCGTTTGCCAGTGGTTGTTTTCATGAATGTCACAGTCCTGTGTGGGTTGACGAGCGACGAGCTTAGCGCTGCTCGCGACAGGTGTGGATGACATCCCTGTCAGAAACGTTTGACTGCGTCTGTCCGGTGCCCAATGGCATGGCTGAGGTGCAAGCCTTGGGATGATCCGTATCAGCTGGACTTGCGCAAGCAGATCCTCGGTCTTCTGGGGTTGGGCGAGCGCGGGTAGCAGAAGCCCTGCGCGCGGACTCGTATGACCGCGCGCGGACCTGAAGGGCTATTGCTGCAAGGAGATGGCGGTGTTGGCCAGTTTTGGCTGATTGAACATGCTCACCAGCACTTCATCGAGCACCGACGACGCGCCCCATGGACGTGGATCGTTCAGGATGGCGACGACGACCCAAGTGTTGCCGTTGCTGTCGCGGCTGAATCCGGCAATCGCACGGACGGTGTTCAAGGTGCCGGTTTTGATGTGCGCTTCGCCGCGCAAGGCGGTCCGTTTCAGGCGCTTGCGCATGGTGCCGTCCATGCCTGCCAGCGGCAGCGAACTCATGAACTCTGCCTGATACGGGCTGTTCCACGCGGCCTGAAGCATCTGTGCCATCTCGCGGGCGCTGACCCGTTCGGCGCGGGACAGGCCCGACCCGTTTTCCATGACCAGATGCGGCGCAGTAATGCCTTTTTTCGCCAGCCACTGACGAATCACGCGCTGTGCTGCCTTTGCGTCATCGCCGTCGGCTTCATTGCGGAACTCCGACCCCAGGCTCAGGAACAACTGCTGGGCCATGGTGTTGTTACTGAATTTGTTGATGTCGCGAATGATCTCGGCCAAGTCTGGCGAGTAGGCTTTGGCCAGCAACTTTGCGCTGCCAGGCACGACGTCCAGACGGTCCTTGCCGAGGATCGTGCCGCCCAGTTCTTGCCAGATGGCGCGAACGGCACCTGCGGTGTAGGTCGGATGATCGAGCAGCGACAGATACGTCTGTGAGTTGCAACCGTCGCCCAGCTGGCCGGAAACCGTGACCGTGATACCACCATCGGCTTCCGGAACCGGGTTGTACAGCACGTCGCCGGTGCACTTGTTCGAGGACAGCGCCTTGACCTGATTATTGATGTGGATCGCGGCAATCGGCGGCTCCACCGACACCAGAATCTTGCCGCCGTCGTTGCGCGTTACGAAGCGCAGGGCCTTGAGGTTGACCATCAACGAGTCCGGGCGAACCAGGAATGGCTTGTTCTTGTCATTGCCGTCGTCATCGAACACCGGCAATTGCGGCTGAATGAAGTGGCTACGGTCCAGGACCAGGTCCCCCGTGATCTGCTGCACACCGTTGGCGCGCAGATCTCGCATCAACAGCCAGAGCTTCTCCATGTTCAGCTTCGGATCGCCACCTCCCTTGAGGTAGAGGTTGCCGCGCAACACGCCGTTGCTCAGCGTGCCATCGGTGTAGAACTCGGTTTTCCATTGATGAGTCGGGCCGAGCATTTCCAGCGCCGCGTATGTGGTCACCAGCTTCATGGTCGAAGCAGGGTTGACCGAAACGTCGGCATTGAAGACGGTCGGAGTGCCAGGCCCTGTGACCGGCAGCATGACCAGCGAAAGGGCGTTGTTGTCGAGTTTACTTGCCTTGATGGCTTCCTGAACCTTGGGAGGCAGGGCGGTGTTAATCGGGGCAGCAGAAACGGAGATTGAAATTGGCAGAAGCAGGGTGGCAAAAAACAGCGGACGCAAAGACTTGATCATTCAATAAAACCCTACTGCGCAAAGAGGGGAACATATGAGGGGATGGATTCCCTCGCGACGTAAAAATGGTAGCCGGAAAGAGTGTCTGCCCTGAGAGGCTGAAACATGACGACCTGATAAAGCGGCATTATGCCCCAAGCTTTCGTGACTTGCGCCGGGGTAGAGCCGTCAAACCCGGCTATTTTTTCAGATGCCGCGAGATTGTCACGTTAAAACACGATTTTCTGTGGCGCGTCGTCGGCCGATGACACGGGGTTTCGGGCTTTTGTGCGGCCAAGCTGGTAGAGTGCCGCCCGATATTTTACTTTTGAGGATGTTTTCCATGGCGACTAACCGTTCCCGCCGTCTGCGCAAAAAGCTTTGCGTGGATGAATTCCAGGAGCTGGGTTTCGAACTGAACCTGGGGTTCGATGAGAACCTGGGCGACGCGGAGATCGACGCGTTCCTCGACGCCTTCCTGGAAGAAGCGATGGATGCCAATGGTCTGGACTACGTCGGTGGCGATGACTTTGGTCTGGTCTGCCTTGCGAAGCGTGGCTCGGTCACGGAAGAACAGCGCGCGACCGTTGAAAGCTGGTTGAAGGCTCGTAAGGAGCTGACCAAGGTTGAAGTCACCCCGCTGCAAGACGCGTGGTACCCGGAAAAGCCAATCAACAAGCCTGCCTGATTGCAGTCGAGTTGCCAAAAAGGGAAGCAGGCGATGAGCCTGCTTCCCTTTTTTATTTTTACCGTTCTTGTAAAAACCTAACTGACTGGCTGCCGGTGCTTCAACAGGCCGAGTTCCAGCGCGGCCATTGCCTTCACCAACGCTTCGGTATGAGCCGAAAGGGTCGACGCTGAAGCGGCGGCATCACACGCTTGCTCAAGTCGTTCACACAGATCAATGACGGTGCGGGCGCTGATGATCCGGGCCGCGCCTTTGATCTTGTGCGCGACGTCCTTGATGGCTTCGGTGCTCCCTCGCGCGCTCACTTCGCCCAGTTCTTCGACATCGTCGCGACTGCTGGTAATCAGTTGGTTGATCAGGTGTTGAATCATCTCGGGGCGATTACCGGTCAATGCCACGATGCTTGCCATGTCGAACGGCGCAACGTCTGCCGTCTGGTTCTGGCTGGCTGGCCTGGCGGCGACTCGGGACAGTCGATCGTTGAGTGCTGTCAGGCTGATCGGTTTGAACAGGCAGTCGTCCATTCCCGCATCACGGCAACGCTGTTTCTCCTCTGGCTGCGCGTTGGCGGTGAAACCGAGCACGGTGCACGGAGGCTGTGCATGCTCATGCTCATAGGTGCGTATGGCCCGGGTCAGGTCGTAACCATTCATCACTGGCATGTTGCAGTCGACGATCACCAGATCGAAGGGGCGGGCCAGCCATCGCTCAAGGCCTTGAGCACCCTGCTCGGCGACGTCGCAGCGATGGCCAAGGAAGCCCAGCTGCTGGCACAGCAGCAGACGATTGGCCGGATGATCGTCGACCACCAAAATGTCCAGTGTCGCGCAGGCGCGCTCTTCGTTCTCCCGTACCGGCGTCAGATTCGCGACAGGGTCGAGCGAGGTCAGTTCGAACATCATGCAAACCTCGGTGCCCTGACCCGGCTGGCTGTGAAGGGTCAGGGTGCCGCCCATCATTTCGCACAGGCTGCGGCAGATGACGAGCCCGAGCCCTGCGCCGGTGCGGGCGAGGTGACCGCTGTTGTCGGCTTGTGCAAAAGGGGCAAAGAGGCGCAACTGGTCCTCTTCGGTGATGCCGATACCGCTGTCCTGAATGATCACTTCAAGACGGATCTGCTGTTCGTGGGACGAGTCCTCGACTTGCAGGCTGATGCGGACCTTGCCCTGCTGGGTGAACTTGATGGCGTTGCTGACCAGATTTGAGAGAATCTGTTTGAACCGCAGGGGATCGATCAGTACGTCGACGTTGATTCGGCTGTCCAGATCCAGTTGCAGCGTCAGGCTCTTCTGACGCGCGAGCCCATCGAACACCCTGACCACCGACTCTACGAGCTGGCGCAGGTTGGCACGCTCGGGGCTTAAGGTCAGGCGCCCGGATTCGATGCGGGCAATGTCGAGAATGTCGCCGATCAGTTCCAGCAGGTCCTTGGCTGAACTGTAGGCGACTTCGATGGCAGGACGATCGAGTTGACCTTGATCCGCCCGTTTGAGCGCGAGTTCCAGCATCCCGATGACCGCATTCATGGGCGTGCGTATTTCATGGCTCATGGTGGCGAGAAAGGTGCTTTTAGCGCGATTGGCGTCATCGGCTTGCTGTTTGGCCGTCTGCAATTCCTCGATCAACTGGCGTCGTTCACTGATGTCTATCCAGCCGCCAATGATGCCCTGGACTTTACCGAGCGAATCGCGAAAAGGCAGGATCCAGTGATAGATGGTCAACGACCGGTCACCGATGTGCAGTGATCGATCAAGGATCAACGGCGTGTCCTGCTCCATGACGGTCTGGTAGTCCGCGACGTATTGCTGTGCTTCTTGGGCATCGCTCAGCACGCCTTCCAGGATGGTCATGCCGATCACGTCTTCTCGCTTGGCCGAGAACGCCGTCAGGTAGCTTTCGTTGCACATTTGCAACAGGCCATTGCGGTCGCGTACGTAGATCGGGTGGGGTGTGCCGTTGACCAATGCGCTCATGAACTCGAACTGGTCGCTCAAAGCGCGCTCGGCGCGTTCGCGCTGTTTGATCTGACGGCGCATCCAGGCATTCCAGGCGAGCGACCCAAACAGCAGCAGGCTGGCGCCGGCGACGATCTGATAGACCAGTAACTGGTAATCCTGCCACCCGCCGCGGCCGGGCGGAATGTAGGTCCGCCAACGGTTGTTGATCACCGCAAGGTCTTCGGGTGCGATGCTTGAGAGCGCCTTGTCGATAATGGCGCTGAGCTCCGTAGCATTGCGGGAGGTTGCCATGGCGATGCGTGCGGGCTCCTGGCCTACGGTGACGCGCATTTGCAACGCATCGTGAAGGGCGCGAGAGGACAGGAAATAACTGGCGCTGAAAAGGGAGGTGATGGTCCCTTCCACGCGACCATGAGCGAGCATGTCCAGGGCCTGTGCGGGGTTGTCGACCTCCACGGGATAGATACCGGGATACGCCTGCTGCAGGTACGGCAGGATCGGGCTGCCCAGGGTCAAGGCGACGCGTTTGCCGTCCAGCTGGTTCAGGTTTGCGGGGCTGGATGTTTCCTTGCGGGTGACCAGCACGAACGGGTTGTCCATGTAGGGGCGACTGAAGCTGAAGCGATTCTCGCGTTCGTCACTCTGGACCATCGCACCGATCAGATCGGCCTGACCCTGATTGAGCCGGTTCATCATGTCGTTCATGCTGGGGGCATGGGTGACTTCGAATCGCAATCCGGTCCTGAGCCTGATCAGGTCGAGCAGGTCGGCCGTCACGCCGCGAAACTTGCCGCTGGCGTCGAAGAAAGTGAGTGGGGCGTAGGCATCGTTGATCACCACCCGGATCGTCGGGTGCTGGGCGATCCAGCGCTCTTCGCGTTGGGTCAGTTGCAACTTCTGATCGGTCAGCATCAGGTCGCTGCCAGCGCCCCATCGCTTGGAAATCCCGATGCGCTCCTCAATGGGAATGCCCTTGAGGATCAGGTTCACGATCTCCAGCAACGCGGTGTTGCCGGTCCGCACCGCGAAGCTGAATCCATTGGCTTCGTGCTTGCCGAAATTAGCCATCTGCACGTTGTTGAGATAACCCTTGTTGATGACGTAATGCGTGGAAATGGCGTCGCCCAGGAAGACGTCGGCCTGATTGAAGGCCACGGCATTGATCGCGCTCTGAAACGAGGGAAAGGTCTGCAGGCGCGCCTTGGGGTATAGCGCTGCAATTTCTTCGGGTGGCAGGTAGTGATACGCCATGCTCAGGCGAAGGGCGTTGAGGCCGTCGGTCAACGGGCGGCTTTCGCCGACGCGCGTCACCAGAACCGGTTGGTCGACCGCATAGGGTAACGACAACGTGATATTTTGCGCGGCCGCTTCGTAGCCGTTGGCACTGCCGAGCAGGTCGATCTCGCCGTTCGACAGCGCCTGGATGGCGAGGTCGCGAGATCCATAGCGCAGCACCCGGACTGGCAGGTCCAGTGCGCGCCCGATGATGCCGACGTAATCTGCCGTGAAACCTTCGTAGTCGTGACCGGTGAGGGTCATGTCGAAAGGGGGGTAGTCCGGCGCTGAGGTGCCCAGGATCAATTCGCGTTTGTTGCGTACCCACTGCCATTGGTTTCGGTCCAGCGTCACGTCCATGTGCGCGGGGTTGGAGCGACTCAGCAGGGTATAGCGTTCGGCCGCAGCGGATTGCGCCTGGGGCGTGATGCTCAGGCAAACAAGTACGGCCGCTATCCAATAGTCCTTTATCCCCTTCGACATCCTGTTTCTCACACTAGCGCGTTGCGTTTTGCCATCTCGATAAGTTCTACCAGAGTCTTGGCTTTGAGTTTTTGCATCAGACGGGTTTTGTATGTACTTACGGTCTTGTTGCTGAGAAACATGCCCTTGGCGATTTCCTTGTTTGTTCGGCCCTGAGCAAATAACTGCAATACCATGAGTTCGCGGTCATTGACCAGCTTGAAACGTTCCAGTTCGTTTGGGTCGCCGACTTGCGCGCTGGCGGTGGCAAGCGCCTGGCTCGGGAAATAATTGTAGCCGGAAAGTACCGCTTTCACCGAACTGACAAGTTCCGTGAGGTCTTCCTGCTTGCAGACATAACCCGCCGCGCCTGATTGCATACAGCGTATTGCGAACAGGCTGGGCGCTTGCGCGGTCAACACAAGAATTTTTGCCGGAAGGTTCATCGCATTGAAGCGCGACAGGACTTCCAGGCCGTCGAGTTTGGGGATGCTGATGTCGAGAATAATGAGGTCTGGCATGCATTCGCGCACCATCTGCATGGCGTCCACTCCATTATCGGTCTCGCCGACGATCTCGTAATTTTCGTTTTCCAGCAACATCCGGACGGCCATGCGAATGACCGGGTGATCGTCAATGATAAAAACTGAGTTCATGATTCAATCCATAGCAAGCAGCGAAGAATGCGCGCACCATATCCCAGATGTTCGAAGGCGCACATGAAGAGAACGGGCCTGCGGTGGTATATGGGAAAGATCCTACAAAAATTACCGCATTGACGTACGTCAATATCCATCGGGCTCATAAATGTTTAAAAAAGTCGAGGTTTTCTACACTTAAAAAGTTATCAGAATAAATATGTTTATTTCGAATAGTCATGATCTTTCGAGGGCGTTTATCGGCGACGTTCCAGTTAAGAGCTTGATCTTTTCCGGCAGCAAGCCTGTGCGGGGTTTGTGCAAACAACTTGGCCTGCAAACATAGTCGCTATTCGCATTCGGGTGCAGTTAAGTGTTCGTGGGATGTTGGAGCAGCTTCAGTGGCCACCGTCCGCGTGCGCAATGAGTCGCAAGAGTTCCAGTGTGTTCAGTGGCTTATTCAGGCAGCCCAATAATGGAACGCCTCGCGCCCGGGCCTCGCGTTCGATGTCGGCCAATTGTGACGCCTCCAGACCGCTGAGCAGCACGGCGTGCTCGACCCATCCATGCTGGCTGGCTTTCTCCACCAGATCGATACCGCAGATGTCCGGCAGACGCTGATCGCACAGCAGCAGGTCGTAGGGTTTGTCGCTGCGTTCCAGAGCGGCGATCGCCTCATGGGCGTTCAAGGCCGGTGTCAGCAGGTAAAGGCCATGGTTGTTGAGCAAAATCTGCAGGGCGATGAGCTGGAACGGGTGATCCTCTACCAGCAGGATTCGCAGGTTGCGTTTGAACATCGGTCTTCCCAGGCTAAGCGACAAACCCTGACCGGGCGCAGCCACGGGACGGGGCGCTCGACAGGAGTGGTTGCGAATGAGGTCGGCGAGCAGCTAATGACTTGAGTCTGCCGGCGTTAACGAGCTGGCGGATTATTCGGCAGAGGTGTGAAGGCGGCGATAGGACGAGTCTGATTGGTGCGTGGGAAACATCCGAAGATTCGGTTTTCTTTTCCGGATGTCATGAAAAGAAAAGCCCGAACTCCTGGCGGAAATCGGGCTGCTGGACGATCGGACTGCTTGGTCTGGGTCGGCGCTGAACCTTCAGATCGGGCTTGAACGGCCCGTCATTTCACGGGCCATCTCACTGGCGTAACTGTCAGTCATCCCTGCAATGAAGTCGATGACCCTTAAAAACGAGGTGTGCAGGGGCGCCTTTGGATCCGGGGCACTGTTGCCCAGGAGGTCGAGAATGCGTCGGCTCTTGAACGACGGCGTATGGCCGCCAAATTGCTCCAATGCGGCGCCACAGAACGCGTTCAACAGAATCTCCAGCGTGGTGTAGGCGCCGATCTCGTGCAAGGTCTTGCGTTTGTCCTGGAAGATTTTCTTGCGTGCCATGTCCTTGGCATTCAGAACGCAGCGCTTCGCTGGACCGTGCATGTGCTCTACCAGATCGCCCTGCAACGTGCCCGCAAGCAACGCATCCTGTTGCTCGACAAAGGCGCGCGCGGCCGCATTGGTCAGGTGTTCGATCGCTTTGCCGCGCAGGATGGCCAGCTTGCGTCGACGGGAATCACCCGGGCCGAGTTGACGATACGTCTCGGGCAGGTCGTCGCCCACCAGCCCCAGCAGCAGGGATTCCACTTCCGGGTAGGTCAGCAACTCCATCTCCAGCCCGTCCTCAAGGTCAATCAAGGCGTAACAGATGTCGTCAGCCGCCTCCATGAGATAGACCAGTGGATGGCGCGCCCAGCGCTGTTCTTCCAGCTGCGGAAGGCCGAGCTTGTGAGCGATCTGCTCCAGGATCGGCAGCTCGCTCTGATAGCAGCCGAACTTGTGCTTCTTGTACCCAAGAGAGTCGGCATGCCGGGCGGTCCACGGGTATTTCAGGTAGGTGCCCAGTGTCGCGTAGGTGAGCCGGGTGCCCCCTTCGAACTGGTGATATTCGAGCTGGGTCAGGACTCGGAAACCTTGGGCGTTGCCTTCGAAATTAAGGAAGTCGTTGCGCTCGACCTCGCTCATGCCGTCCAGCCAGCCGCGTCCGGCCGCTTGCTTGAACCAGTTGCGAATCGCGTCTTCGCCGGAGTGGCCGAACGGTGGATTGCCGATGTCGTGGGCCAGACACGCCGATTGCACGACCATGCCCAGATCGCTCGGCTCACACCAGTCGGGCAGGGCGCTGCGCAAGGTTTCCCCCACACGCATGCCCAGCGAGCGGCCCACGCAGCTGACTTCCAGTGAGTGGGTCAACCGTGTGTGAATGTGGTCATTGCTGGTGACCGGGTGAACTTGAGTCTTACGTCCCAGGCGGCGAAAGGCGCCGGAGAAAATGATCCGGTCGTGGTCCTTGTGGAACGGGCTGCGCCCCAGTTCTTCAGGGCTATGCAGGGTTTTGCCAAGGCGCTCGCGGGTGAGCAGGGTTTGCCAATCCAAGGCCGGTACTCCATCGGGTGATTACCGGCCTAGCTTCCCGGTTCATCCTTCGGGCTGCAAGTAGAAGATGGTGCAGAGTGCGGGATTAAAATCCCGCCGCGTCGACGTCGATCAGCAACAGGCGCTGTCCGTTGTCGAAGAACTGCCCGGCGGTGAGGCAGTACTGGTTGCTGGTGGCGTCGCGGTAGGTATTGGACAGCGTCAACCGGCGCTCATGCCAACCCTCGGCAAGCAGATGATAGAAGTAGGGGCGCCACGACCAGTTATGGCCCAGGTAGCGGGTATCGGCTGTCCACGCGCCACTGCGCCGCTCCAGGTTGGGGGTGAGTTGCGTGCCGTGCCGGTCACACTGGTAGAACCGCAGCAGCCAAGGGTACTCCTGAACGTCCGGCAACTCGGCCAACGAGGCATCGCCCTCGGCCCAGTCTTGCAGACGCAGCATCAGCTGACTCAGCTGTTTGCGCAGATTCATCAAGCGCTCTCGCTCGACCACTTTCTGCATCACGTAGCGATCGCGCAGTTCGGCGAATCGTTCAACGAACGCATCGGCGGCAAAGAACTCCATTTCGGCGTGGGCGAACAGAAAGCCCTGCACGTAGCGTGAGCCGCACTCGAGTGCAAAATGGAGTTCGGCCTCGGTTTCGACTCCTTCGGCAATGATCCAACAGCCTGTTTTTTCAGCCATCTGCGCCAGGGCTTTGACCACATCGCTGCTGGGCCCGCCGCGGGCAGCGGCCTGAAACAGGCGCATGTCCAGCTTGAGAATGTCCGGTTGCAAAGCGAGGACGCGATCCAGTTGCGAATAACCGGCGCCGAAGTCATCGATGGCGATGCGCGCCCCTGCGTCACGGTAACGCGCCACGACGTCACTCAAGCGCTGGCTGTCGCCGCCCAGTTCGGTGATCTCAAAGACAATGCGTTGAGGAGGGATACCGTGACGCTGCAACTGTTTGAGGCTCGGCAGCGGTTGGCCTGGACGCAGACGGCTGATCCAGCGCGGTGAAATATTGAGGCTCAGGAACCAGTCGCCAGGGACCTCATGCAAACGCCCCAGGGCGTTATCCCGAATCAGCCGGTCCAGTCGACGCAATTCGACAGCGGGGCGTTTTGGATCTGCGAACAGGGGGCCGACCGATTGCAGGCGGCCGTCGTCCTGACGCAGGCGTCCCAACGCTTCTACACCGGCAATACGGCCTGTGGCGGTATCGATGAACGGCTGAAAGCAAGCTAGCGGTTGCCCATCGATCACATGGCCTCCTCATGAGTGGTTATTGGCTTTTTTGTTCTTGCATAACGTTTATGCGCGCCGGATTTTCTGGCGCGACGCCGCGCCTTTGTCCTATGTGAACCATTGGACAAAGGCGCGGGTCAGGTTTGTTTGCAAGAATGCAGCCAAATGGCCAGCTCAGGGGCGGCGACCGCGGCTCTGGAGGACGAGTCTGATCAGCGGCATGAGGGTCGCGCTGAGTTTAACCAGTCTCGTGACGCTGCCGGTGCGTTTGCTGCGCGCGCCTTTGCCGGTCAGGAACCCCAGCAGGGAAACAACGCCGACTCCCCACAACGGCGCATGTTTGATACCCAGTGAACCGGGGAAGTCGTGGGCCATGCCGCGCATGCGATGCAATGGACGCATCAGTTGGGCAGATTCGTGGCGAATCTCCTGGCGATGCATTTCCATGCGCAGCCGAATCAATGCCTTTCGCAGTTCACGACGGTTATGGGTCTGAGGCAATTCAGGCAGGCTCATGGCATCAGTCGCTCGCGGTCGTTGGCCAATTCTTCCAGCGTCGAGTGGAAGGGTGAAGACTCATCGAAAATCGCTGCCTTGAGGCGCATGGCACAAAACAGCGCAGCAAGTGTGTAGAACACGCACAGACCAACGATGCCGGTCAGGCGATAACTGTCCCACACCAGAATCAACAGCAATGCCGACAGGCCGATGAGCAACAGGAGGGCGAATACCAGCGCAAGCCCTGCGAACAACAACAGGCTGACGGTGCGGGCTTTCTGTTCCTGCAATTCGATGCCGAACAACTCGACATGGCTGTGCAGCAGGCCCAGAAAAGCTGCGCCGAGACGGCGCGGCGAGGACGTGTGATCGGTCTCGGATGGACCTGTTCCCGGGGTCATATCAATCAGCGCCTTGTGGCCAGCAGGCCCAGAAGGAACCCGACGCCGGCGGCAATGCCGACGGACTGCCAAGGGTTGTTCTGAACATATTCTTCGGTCGCAACGACCGCTTCCTTACCGCGCTCGCGAAGGGTTTCTTCGGCAAGGGCCAGGGTTTCACGGGCGCGCTGCAGGCTTTCATTGATCTGATCGCGCAGTACGTCGGCCTGATCGCCAGCGAGGGAGGCCGTGTGCGCCAGCAGTTTTTCCGTGTCGGTAACCAGTGTCTGGAAGTCTGCCATCAAAATGTCCTGGGCTTTCTCTGCTGTTGGGCGAGCCATAGTGTTCTCCGTTGAGGTGGCGATATGGGATTTCGAGTATGGCGCATTACTGAAGGTTCATTCCAATTCCCGCAACTTGTCTGCATCGTGGCTGGTACAGCTTTTGCTGTGGGATGGTGCGCCAGGAAGGCGGCGCGCTCCAAAGAAGAGCGCGCAGTGTCGGCGACGTCAACGAGACGTTGATTCATCACCTTAAAATCTGGAAAAACATTCAGGCGTGCAATTTTTCTGTCTGTACTCGTGCACCAAAGCGGGTGGGTCAATCCTTTCCTTGCTCTGTATTGGTGCCGTTTGCCTGCGGCGACAGAAGCATTGTTCTGCTTTGGTGCTTTTCATTAATTGCAGGCCTGCCCTTCGATGGAAAATGTCCCAAGTGCGGTGGACACACTCGTCCATAGCACCAATACCCTGTTCATTCTGATCGGCGCCGTCATGGTCCTGGCCATGCACGCCGGTTTCGCCTTTCTTGAAGTTGGCACCGTTCGGCAAAAGAACCAGGTCAATGCCCTGTCGAAAATCCTCAGTGATTTCGCGGTATCGACCCTGGCGTACTTTTTCATTGGCTACTGGATTTCCTATGGCGTGAGTTTCCTGCAGCCGGCGGCGGTCCTGGCCACTGATCACGGCTACAGCCTCGTCAAGTTCTTCTTCCTGCTGACCTTCGCTGCCGCGATCCCCGCGATCATCTCCGGCGGTGTCGCCGAACGGGCGCGTTTCGCCCCGCAATTGTGCGCGACGGTGCTGATCGTGGCGTTCGTCTATCCCTTCTTCGAGGGCATGGTCTGGAATGGCAACTTTGGCCTGCAGTCATGGTTGCGAAACACGTTCGGCGCCAGCTTCCATGACTTCGCAGGCTCCGTAGTGGTGCATGCCATGGGCGGCTGGCTGGCGTTGGCGGCGGTGACGTTGTTGGGGGCGCGCAACGGCCGATATCGCGACGGCAAGCTGGTCGCGTATCCGCCATCCAGCATTCCCTTTCTCGCCCTCGGGTCATGGATTCTCATTGTCGGCTGGTTCGGATTCAACGTAATGAGTGCCCAGACGCTGGACGGCGTGAGCGGGCTGGTGGCGGTCAACTCATTGATGGCGATGGTGGGCGGCACCGTGGCGGCCCTGCTCGTCGGTCGCAATGACCCCGGCTTCTTGCACAACGGACCGTTGGCGGGACTGGTGGCGGTCTGCGCAGGTTCTGACCTGATGCACCCGGTCGGCGCCTTGGTCACCGGTGTGGTCGCTGGAGCGCTGTTCGTCTGGTGTTTCACGGCCGCGCAGGTACGCTGGAAAATCGACGACGTGCTGGGCGTCTGGCCACTGCATGGCCTCTGTGGCGTGTGGGGTGGTGTTGCCTGCGGCATCTTTGGCCAGACAGCGTTCGGGGGAATCGGCGGGGTCAGTCTGATCAGCCAACTGATTGGCAGCGCACTGGGTGTACTGATCGCGCTGGCCGGTGGCTTCCTTGTCTATGGCCTGATCAAGCTGTGCCTGGGGCTGCGATTGAGTCAGGAGCAGGAGTATTACGGCGCCGACCTGTCGATCCACAAGATTGGTGCTGTCAGCCACGATTGAGGCGTGATGTTGCCGCTTGGCTATGCTTACCCGCAAATGGGCAAGCATAGCCGTGCGCAGCGTGTCGCCGGTTGTTTGCCCCTCGGCCTTCCTGGTTTGTCGCCATCTCGTGGATCGCGTCCGTTGTAGGAGCAGTCGATGGAACGCATTTATTCCCTTCAAGGCCTGAGGGGCGTTGCTGTGTTGGGGGTGGTGCTCTTTCACATGACGGCGGTGGAACACAAATACTCCGGCGGGGACATTCTGTTGCCGCCTTTGCTGGATTTCTTCCAGCTGGGTGTCGATCTGTTCTTTATTGTCAGCGGCTTCGTCATGGTGATCGTCAGCCGCGGGCGGTTCCAGAACGTTGCCGAGTCGAAGCGGTTTCTGTTCAATCGCGTGTCGCGCATCTACCCGACCTACTGGCTGTATTACGGCCTGACCCTGGCCGTGCTGCTGGTGCAGCCGGGCATGGTCAACAGCACCCACGGCTCGTCCAACCTACTGATGTCATTCCTGTTGCTCCCCAACGATAAGGTGCTGCTGGTAATGGTGGCCTGGTCGCTGCTGTTCGAGCTGTGGTTCTACCTGGTGTTCACCGGCCTCATGTGCTTTCGCGAGCGCTGGTTACCTGCGTTCCTTGTCGGTTGGGCCATGATGCTGGTGACCTTCAACAGCGTTCAGGACTGGCAGGACTACAGTCCGGCCTTGCAGATCATGCTGCATCCTTATGGGCTTGAGTTCATCGTCGGCGTTGCGTTGGGGTTGCTGTTTTACAGTCGTCACAGCGCAAAGATTTCGACCCTGTTCGTCGGAGCTGCGCTGGTTGCCGCATTGCTGCCGGGTATTGCCCTGATCGGTTATTACCGACTGTTCGACGGCGTGGAGATGCTGCGCATGTTGGCCGTGAGCAGCGTGTTCGGCACGCTGATTTTGGGCCTGGCACTTTTGGAGCGCCGTCGGCACCTTCGAATGCCGTCTTTTTTGGTCGCCGTGGGCGACATGTCCTACACCGTTTACCTGTCGCATTTGCTGGTGCTGGGTGTGGTTGGGCGTGTCTGGCAAAGGCTAGGCGCGGGGCCTGAGTCGCTGGTGGACAACGTGCTGTTCTCGACACTGATGATGACGGCGGTGCTGTGTTACGGCTGGGTCGGCTATCGCTGTTTCGAAAAACCGGTGCTGGACCGTTCCAATGCGTTTTCCAGACGGCGCTTCAGGCTCGACGGCATTTCAGGGCGGGCCTAAACTGGCATTTCCGTGTCTTGCTCGAAGGGTCTCGTCATGCCGCCGGAATGCCAACTGTTCGGTACGCTGGGTTGTCACTTGTGCGAAGTCGCAGAGGCCGAGCTCATGCCCTTGGTCGAGCATGGCCTGCTGGTGGAATTGATCGATATTGCTGAAAGCGAAGCCATGAACGATGCCTATGGCCTGCGAATTCCGGTGTTACGGCGCACTGACACCGGTGCCGAACTGGACTGGCCGTTCGACACCGGGCAGGTGGTGATGTTTTTGCGTTAGGCCAGAGCGGCCTTGCAGACAGAGGCCTTACAAGTACTGAGTGTCCACAACCATGGCCTTGGCCACGGCTTCTTTCTGCGCTTCGCTCATGCCATCCCAGACGTGGACTTTGGCGTAGTAGCCGAGGCCAGCGACGACGTAGAGGCTCAAGGTGAAGACGATGGACACCGACATGAATGTCCAGCGACCGACATCGTGCTCTTCGTCAGAGAACGACTGCGAATAGCTGTCTTCGCTCTCGGCAGTGGTACCGGTGGAAAGGCGTTTGATCCATTGAAACAGTTGACCGAGCATGGCGAAACCTCAAAGGTTGAAATAGAAAATCTGTCGTGGGCAGTGCAAGACACCGGGTGTCTGGAGTCTTCAGTGCCGACGTTGCAAGTCCGGCGTGGGCGCATGGCGCGCAGTACAAACGCTGAAAACGAAAAAAGCCCGTCGAGGACGGGCTTTCTTTTTATGAGTTCAGGTCTGGCAGGCGTTTTCGAAGTCGACCTTGAACAGGGTCGTTTACGTTCGGTTGCGCGCCCGCTTGCCGATTTGGAAACATTTTAGAACAAATCAAAACCGCCATCTACCGCTGTCATGTAGATGTCAGACAACTGGTACGCGATTGGCCTGCGACATTTCGTCACGCGCGCCACCGCGGTCTGGACACAGACGCTCACTGGGGTGAGGAGCTGCGTTGGTTGCGTCGCTCGCACAAGCCCGAGGCACTGGGTAATAATGCTGCGCTTGTCGCGTCTGCCATCCCGATCCGAGTTGCCCATGTCCGAACCCGTTTTCACGCCCGCCCACCGTCAGGCCAGCACCCTTTACTTACCGCCGGGGCAATGGCTGACGGTACTTGATTGCCTGTGCGAACGGTTCAGCGCCATCCCTCGTGAGCAGTGGCTGGATCGTATCGCCCGTGGCCGCGTGCTGGACGGCGAGGGGACTCCGATTGCAATGGACCTGGCGTATCGCGAAGGCCTGCGCATTCATTACTTCCGTGAGGTACCCAACGAAACGCCTATACCGGTGCAGGAGACCATCCTGTATGCCGACGAACATCTGGTAGTCGCTGACAAACCGCACTTTCTGCCGGTGACGCCCGCCGGCGAATACGTTGAACAAACATTACTGCGGCGCTTGATCCGCACGCTCGACAACCCGGACCTGGTGCCGCTGCACCGGATCGATCGTCACACGGCGGGTCTGGTGTTGTTCTCCGCCAACAAGAAAACCCGTTCGGCGTATCAAGCGTTGTTCCCCACCCGCCAGATCGATAAGCGCTACGAGGCCATTGCCCGTGCGCTGCCCGAACTTGAATTCCCGCGGGTGCACAAAACCCGACTGGTCGATGGCGAACCGTTCTTCCGCATGCAGGAAGGGGAAGGGCAGAGCAACACCGAAACCCGGATCGAAGTGTGCGAGAAAAACGGCGATCTGTGGCGCTATGGTCTTTACCCGGTGACCGGCAAGAAGCATCAACTGCGTGTGCACATGGCGGCGCTCGGAGCGGGCATCTGTAACGACCCGTTCTACCCCGAGGTGATCAAGGGCGCGGTGGATGAATACGACAAACCGTTGAAGCTTTTGGCCCAGGGCCTGCGCTTTGTCGATCCGGTCAACGGCCAGACGCGTTTTTTCGAGAGCCGGATCACGCTGGGTTGGTGAGAAGCTTGCAGGCATTCCCACGTGTTCACGCGGACTGCTAAGAACCCGCCGTTCTACGCTAACCTATGCGCCCCCGTACCCATGCCCAGAGCAACCATGACAGACGATTTACTCTCGCAGCCTGATGGCCAGCCAATTGCGCCTTCGCAACGTCGCGAGATGATTATTCGCAGGTTGCGTCGCGAACAGACGCTCAGCGTCGTGCAGCTCACGGAAATCTTCAATTGCTCGCACATGACCGTTCGCCGCGACATCGCGGTGCTGGAGCAGGAAGGCCTGGTGTTCTCCGTACCAGGCGGCGTACGTCTCGCCAGTCAGATGGTCAACGAGCCCAGTCATCACAACCGGGTCATCCTCGAGTCGGAACAGAAGCAGCGCATGGCGGTGGTCGCTGCGCAGTACCTCAAGCCGGGCATGGTCGTGTACCTCGACGCCGGTACCACCACGCTTTGCCTGGTCCCGCATATCGTTCAGCTGGCTGGCATGACGGTGGTGACCAACGATTTCAGTATCGTGATGGCGTTGGCGGGCGCGAAACACGTCAAGGTGATTCACACCGGCGGTGTGCTCGATCACGACAACATCACCGGCATCGGTACACTGGCTGCCGACACCCTGCGCAACCTGGCGACTGACATCGCGTTCATCTCCAGCAGTTCCTGGGATTTGCAGCGCGGGATCACCACGCCGTCGGAAGCCAAGGTCGAGGTGAAGAAGGCGGCGATGGCAGGCTCGTCGCAAGTGGTGCTGATGGCCACCAGCTCCAAATACGGCACCTTCGGCATGTATCGTGTCGCGGACCTGGAGCGTTTCGACCCGATCATCTCCGACGATGCGCTCACCCCGGATTCCGCCGCAGGCATCCGCCGTTCGGGTATAGAACTGATCCTCGCCTGAGCCCGCTCACGTTCCGCTCGCTGTTAGAGACGGCCATCCGCTGCCAGGCTGACCCGCATCCAGGCAAACCTGCCGCCACGAATCACCAGCACCTGATCCTGAGGAATTTCCAGTAAGGGGACCTCAGCGTCAGGCACCTCGGTCAACAGCGCCAGACAGCTTCGCAGCACGCCGGCATGAGCCACCAGCACTGTGTCGCGCTGCAACGAATTAAGCAGGCTGCCGACCCGTTCGAACACGTGGGGGTAGTTCTCGCCGTCCTTGGGGATGAAATTCAGCGGGTCGAGCTGACGCGCCTCGAAACGCTCAGGCTGACGCTCAGCAATCTGCTGCCAGTCCATGCCTTCCCATTCGCCGAAATTAATCTCCATCAGCCGGTCGTCGGTCCGGTAGTCCGCGGCTACGAGTCCCAGTTGCCGACGAATGATTTCCATGGTCTGGCGGGTTCTGGTCAGCGGGCTGGCGATGAAGTCCACTGATGCATTCGCAGGCAACAGCCACTTCAGGCAGTTACCTGAAACCCCGGCCTGGCCCTGGCCGACCTCATTCAGTGGAATGTCCCGCCTACCTTGCAGCAGGCGTCTGGCGTTCCAGTCGGTTTCGCCGTGTCGGATCAGGTAAAGGGTGGGCGTGTTCAGCTCGTTGTTGTCCATCAAAAATTCCGGTTGTGAAAACGGTCTGTGCGTACGCGTGCAGGGCTGTGTGAAATCTTAACGCAGATCGCTTGACAATGTTAATAAATAACAATAATGATAAATAGTCACATGGCCAGTTGTGTTGCTCAAACGTGTGTTGCTCAAGACAGAGCGCAGGCCCGACGACCTGCTCAGGTCGTCAGCCCGCTTTGCCGACCCCAATAAAAATAACGGAGGCAGCTTCATGTCTATACTCGACGGCACCCTCGGCGGCAGACCCGCCAGCCCTATGGCCGATACCGTCGCGGAACCCGCGACGACGCTCACCGCACATCAGCTTAAACAGCGACGCCGCGCGTCGGTGGGCAGCCTGATTGGTACCACGATCGAGTGGTATGAGTATTACATCTACGGGGCAACAGCCGCGCTGGTGTTTCCGCTGTTATTTTTTCCCACCCATGACCGACTCGTCTCTCTGATGCTGTCGTTCGCTTCTTTCGCCATCGCGTTTGCCATTCGTCCGATCGGCGCGGCGGTGTTCGGTCACTTTGGCGACCGGGTAGGCCGCAAGACCACGCTGATAGTGACGCTGGTCATGACCGGCCTCGCGACGTTTCTGATCGGCTTTCTTCCCACGTACGAAAGCATCGGGTTATGGGCACCCGCGATCCTGATCCTGCTGCGCTTGATTCAAGGCTTTGGTGTCGGCGGTGAATGGGGCGGGGCGGCGTTGATGTCCCTGGAATGGGGCGATCAGAAAAAGCGCGGCGCGGCGGGGGCGTGGCCGCAGCTGGGAACGTCCATCGGTTTGATTCTATCGACGTCGGCTGTGATGGGGTCGAGCTATTTCACCGGCGAACATTTCCTTGAGTGGGGCTGGCGCATCCCGTTCCTGCTCTCCGGAATTTTAGTGGTCATCGGTCTGTTCGTGCGCTTGGCGATTGAAGAAACGCCTTCCTTCGCGGCCAAGAAGAAGAGCCAACAGATTGAGAAAAGCCCGCTCAAGTTCGTGGTCAAGCATCACTGGCGCGAGATCGTCAAGGTGGCTTTCCTGCGGATGTCCGAGCAGATGCCGTTCTACATCTTCACCGCGTTCATCCTCGACTATGCGACCCAGAACGCCCATGTGTCGCGCACCTTTGTGCTGCTCGCGACGCTGGCGGCCGCAGTGCTCGACCTGATCCTGCTGCCGATCTTCTCCAACCTCGCCGACCGCGTCGGACGCCGCAACATGTACTACTTCGGGTGCGCGGTGCTGATCCTGATGGCGTTCCCGTATTTCTGGGTGCTGAACTCGGGCAACGAGACCTGGATCTTCATCGCCATTACGCTTTCGCTGGTGCCCCACGCCATCCAATACGGCGCACAGGCGTCGCTGATTTCAGAGCAGTTTCCGGTCCACGTTCGCTACACCGGCGCGGGGGTCGGTTACCAGATGTCTTCGCTCGTTGCGGGCGGCCCTGCGCCTCTGATCGCCTCGTTCCTGCTGGTCAGCTTCGGCACCGGTTATGCGGTGGCTGCGTATCTGGCCGCTGGCGGTGTGATCGCTGCATTGGCCCTTTCGACCCTCAAGGACCGCAGCGATCAGCACCTGTGATCGGTGAGTCCTTCAACTACTAGCTGGGAGTACGTATGACCATCAAGAAAGTCGCGGTTGTCGGTTCGGGTTACATGGGCGGCGGCATCGCTCAGGTCCTGGCGCTGGGGGGAGCGCACGTGGTGTTGGGGGATGTCTCCGGGAGCGTCGCAAGGGACAACCTGGAGCGGTTATTGAAACAAGGGCTGGCGTTCGCTGACGCGGGGCTTTTCCCAGCAGATGCGCATGCCAGGCTCCAGGCGAACCTGACGGCCGCCGGGTCCATTGAGGAGGCGGTGGAGGGCGTGGATTACGTCACCGAGGCGGTGCCCGAGTCGATGGACATCAAGCGCGACGTGCTGGAGCGGGTGTCGGCAGCTTGCGCGGCGGACACGATCATCGGGACCAACACCTCAGCGATCCCGATTGGCGAACTGGCGAAGTTCGTCAGCCATCCCGAGCGTTTCATGGGCGTGCACTGGATGAATCCGGCACCGTTCATTCCCAGCGTCGAACTCATCGCCAGCGAGCACACGCTGCCTGCTCACGTGGACACGCTGGAAGCGTTGATTCGCGCGGTGGGCAAGGTGCCGGCGCGGGTTGCGGACACGCCAGGTTTCGTCGCCAATCGCTTGCAATTCGCGCTCTATAAAGAAGCTGTCATGGTTGTGGAGGAGGGGCTCGCGACACCGGAGCAGGTCGATCTGGTGGTCAGCAATGCCTTTGGTTTCCGGCTGGCGCTGTTTGGACCGTTTGCCATCGGCGACATGGCCGGACTCGATGTGTATGCATCGTCCTACAAGACGTTGGCAGGAACCTATGGTGATCGACTGGCGGCGCCAAAAGCGCTTCAGGCGCTGGTGGACGACGGCAACTACGGCCTTAAATCCGGGCATGGTTTCCTGGACATCGATCCCGAAAAACGCGCAGAACTGCTGGCGTATCGCGACAAGGCCTATGCCGCTTTGAGCAGACTGCGCGCAGAGCTCGGCCCGGCGCCGGGCCTGGTGAACTGATACGGCTCACTCCAACGCCAGCGGATTGGCTGGCATCAACTCATGCGCCAATACTGCGTCAATGGCGGCTCTCGCCCGGTCACCGGATCAGTACCCGGGAATGGCAGAGTCGCCATGCGTTCGATCATCGCTGCGCTAGGCGCTTCTCGGCAAATGTCCCATTGCTGGTCTGGCGGGTAGCCTCCCACCACCAGAAAATCATCGCTGGCCCACAATCGGCAATGGCCGGTCCCGGTGGGAAGCAGCACCACATCTCCTGTGTTCACGGTCACTTCGGGGCCATTCGGCCCGCCCAGCATCAGGCGCGCGCTGCCTGCGGCAAATCCGAGCACTTCGTGTGCCGTCGAATGGTAATGATGATAGTCATACACGCCATCGCGCCACGCAGGCTTCCAGCCGTTGCGGGTGAACAGCGCTTCCATGGCAGAGGCGATATCGCCTTCAGTCATGACGCCGGTGTAATGCAGCACCGGGAGGCGCTCGTTATTGGGCACCCAGTCGTTGCGTTTTAGTAGCAGAGTCTTTGGTGTTTGCATGTTCGTCGCCCCAAGCGAAACCAGACGGCAGCGTCAGCGAGCCCGCGCCGATGATCAGTGCCCCTTTGATGAAGTCGCGTAGATCGTCATGAGTCTGTCCTTTGTATCTCCTGACCTGAGCGTCCCGGATGGGTTCCGTATCGAGCGTTGAACCGACAGCCCGGCGGCACGGTCGGTAGATTCGTGCCTGGCAGACAAATCTGATTTGTAGCTCGCGCGCTGTTTGGCGTCAGGCGACATGGGATACTTCGAAAGATGTTGATGTTAAAAAAAACGGGCTTATGGATGGCCGTCGCGAGGTTACAAGCATGATTGTGTTGCGCCGATGTGCATTGCTGATGACCGCTGCTGCGTTGCTCAGCGCCTGTGGTGAATCTTCCAAATTGCCGTTTCAGGCCGGTGTTGGTCCCAAACCGCAATTGCCCGAACCTGTCAGCTCTGTCATCCCGACCTTAAAAGTGTCTAAGGCGGTGGGCTGGAACGGGAGCGATACGCCGAAAGCGCCGGACGGGTTCAAGGTCCAGGCGCTGGCGGACAATCTTCAGCACCCGCGCTGGCTGTACAGCCTGCCAAACGGCGATGTGCTGGTGGCTGAAAGCAACACGCCACCCAAGCCTGAGGGTGTCACCGATGGCGGCACAGGGTTGATGGCCTGGGTCAAGCGTACGGCGTCTGGCATTGTGATGAGCCGCGTCGGTGCCGAAGCCCCGAGTGCCAATCGCATCACGATCCTTCGTGACGCTGATGGCGATGGCAAGGCCGAGGTGCACAAGGTGTTCGTCAGCGGACTTATGTCGCCCTTTGGCATGGCGCTCATCGGTAACGAACTGTTCATTGCCAACGCCGATGCGATCGTCAAGGTGCCTTACACCGACGATCAGACCGAGATCAGCGCGACGCCGGTGAAGGTCACTGATCTGCCGGCAGGCCTGAACCATCACTGGACCAAAAACATCGTGGCCAACCGTGACGGGTCCAAGCTGTATGTCACCGTGGGTTCCAACAGCAATGTGGGTGAAAACGGGCTGGAGGCGGAAGAGGGCCGTGCGGCCATTTGGGAGGTCGACGTCAAGAGCGGGCAGAAACGCCTGTTCGCCAGCGGCCTGCGCAATCCTAACGGCCTGACCTGGAAGCCGGGGAGCGATGAGCTGTGGACGGTGGTGAACGAGCGCGACGAAATCGGCAGCGACCTAGTGCCTGACTACCTCACGTCGGTGAAAGACGGGGCGTTTTATGGGTGGCCGTGGAGTTATTACGGCAACCACATCGACAGCCGCGTGCAGCCGCCGCGTCCTGAAATGGTTGCCAAAGCCATCGCCCCCGATTACGCGCTGGGCACCCATGTGGCACCGTTGGGCCTGACATACTCCGATGCCCGCGGCATGCCACACGACTTTGCCGAGGGTGTGTTCGTCGGCGAGCACGGCTCATGGAACCGCAATCCGCAGGCGGGTTACAAGGTGGTGTTCATTGGCTTCAAGGACGGTCAGCCATCGGGCATGCCGGTGGACTTCCTGACCGGATTCCTGAATGCCGACGGCGAAGCGCAAGGCCGGCCGGTAGGCGTGATCCTCGACAAGCAAGGTTCGTTGTTGGTGGCTGATGATGTGGGGAACCGGGTCTGGCGGATTAGCCGCAGTCGGTAGGAGAGGGCTGCGGTGATGCCCGGCCGGATGCCGCGAGAAGGCTCTGGATTCTGACTGAGCGTGTAGGAGCGCGGGTGCACTCCGACGATCTGGCGCGAAGCGTAAGTGAATTCTGCAAACGCGGTCAGTCAGGTTCACCGAGTTGGATGATTTAGGACCGCTGCGCGCTCCATCGCGTCCGTCGTAACCTCCGAATGCTCCCACGCCCTACGGGCAGAAGCGGGATCGAGGTCTGCCCCACGCCCTCCGGGCAGAAGCGGGATCGAGGTCTGCCCCACGCCCTCCGGGCAGAAGCAGGATCGTGGTCCGCTTCCACGCCCTCCGGGCAGAAGCGGGATCGAGGTCTGCCCCACGGCCTCGGGGCAGAAGCAGGATTGCGGTCTGCCCCACGCCCTCGGGGCAGAAGCGGGATCGCGGTCTGCCTGCGCGCCTTCTGGGCGGTAGCAACGTCGCAATAGGCGTGACGGTATGCGATTGGTTTTTTATTCTCGCCGCAGTCCGTAGGAGCGCGGCTTGTCCCGAGATCTGGCGCGCAGCGGCAGTGAATCCTGCAAACACGATCAGTCTGGCACACCGCGCTGGATGATTTCAGGACCGCCGCAGCCCTTCACGGCCTGGCTAACGCGTCAGGTGCTCTCTCTGGTCAGGATTTCGTACCCCGTCACCACCACCTCTGAAGGGCGGGGCAGTCCTTCGCGGCGGGCGTTGGCGCCTGCCAGCAGCAGCTCTCCCGCACGACGGCCGATGTCATAAGGGTCAACGGCAATCGTGGTGATGCTCGGGGTGCAATAACGTGAAACTTCGAAGTCGCCGAAGCCGGCCACGGCAATGTCACGCGGCACGTTAAGGCCGCGGCGATGGCATTCCATGATCGCGCCGAACGCTGAAAGATCGCTCACGCACATCACGGCGTCCGTGTCCGGCCACTCCTCAAGCAGCAATGCAACGGATTCGCCGCCATGACTCATGGTGATCGGCGATTCCCCATGTTCGATGATCCGCGGTTCCAGCCCCAACGCGGTCAACGCAAGCAGGTAACCCCGTTGCCGTTGTTGGCCGCGATAGTCGAGCATCGACGCGCCGCCGATGAACGCGATGCGCCGATACCCCTTGTCGTGCAGGTGACGAACCATGGCCGCGGCGGCGTCGGCGTTGGAAAACCCCACGGACTGTTCGATGGGGTCGTCGGGCACGTCCCAGGTTTCGACCACCGGGACCTGCGCCTGGCGCAGCATCTGCCGGGTGCTGTCCATGTGCGAACTGCCCGTGAGCATTACCCCCAGCGGCCGGTGCCGCAGCAAGGTGCGGACCAGCAGCGCTTCCTGTTCAAGGTGGTAATCGGTGTCGCCGAGCAACAGGCACAATCCCTGTTTGCTGACCACGTCGTTGAGGCCGCGCACGGTGTCGGCAAAGTTGGAGCTGACCAGCGAGGGCACCAGCGCGACGACGAACTCGGAGCGGCCGCTCGACAGCATCCCGGCCGAGGCGTCCGGCAAGTAGCCCAGGCTGTCTATCGCCGCTTGTACCCGTTGAGTCGTCGAGGGCGACACATCGCGCCCGGCCAGCACCCGCGACACGGTCATCTTCGAGACGCCCGCCAGTTTGGCGACATCGGCCATTCGCGGCACGGTGACGGATTTTTCCGGTTCCTTGACACTCATATCGTGTGACGACTTCCTGAATGGGACGGGCGAGGGCGGGCTATCGAGCGCGCACGGAGGCGATTATATAGGCTGAAATTCACCGCCGGGTCGCTGCTGCGCATCTGGCGCGCGTTTTCAGACCACGCAAGGTGGCGCAAACCCGGCAGTTTAGGCTGCGCATTGGACGCAGTGCCGGCTTGTGGTGTACTCCGCCCGGTGTCCCGATCACTCACTCCATCACCGGTTGGCCCGATGAATGCTCCTACCCGTTCTCACCGTCACGTCATCGGCATGTGGTTGATGGCCAGCGTGGCGCTGGCGTTTGCCAGCCACGACACGGTGTCCAAAACCCTGATTCTTGCCCTCCCCGTGATCTACGTGGCGTGGGCGCGCTACCTGGTTCACACCATGCTGGTGACGAGCGTCATCCTCAGGAACCGGGCGAAGAGCGGGGACAAAAGGGTGTTTCACACCCAACGTCCCTGGCTGCATTTGCTCAGGGCGGTGGTGCTGCTGGCCGACAGCCTGACCTTTTTATTCGGCCTCACCCATGTGCCGTTGGCGGAGTCAACCGCACTGGTGTTTCTCGCGCCGGCCTTCGTCACTCTCCTGTCGCCCTTACTGTTCGGCATCAAGGCGGATCGCTTGCAATGGTTGTCGGTGATCGTTGGCTTTGTCGGCGTGCTGGTGGTGATCAACCCGACAGGCGATGGCTTCTCGCTGTGGATGTTATTCCCGCTGGCAACGGCGTTCTTCTTCGCCCTGTATCAACTGCTGACGCAGTTGGCGAGCGAGTCTGACAGCCCGTGGGTGTGCAGCTTTTACGTCGGCGTGTTCAGCACCGCATTGCTGAGTCTGGTCGTGCCTTTTTTCTGGATGTCGCCCAGTGCCTCGCAATGGGTGCTGCTGTTGATTCTGGGCGGCATGGGGCTGTCGGCGCACTTCCTGATCTCCAAGGCCTACCAGTACGCGTCGTCCTCTTTACTCGCGCCGTTGGGTTATTTGCAGATCGTTTTCGCAACCGGGTACGGCATGCTGTTTTTCGACAGTTACCCGGTGATGTCGTCGGCGTTCGGCATGACGCTGATCTGCTTGAGCGGCTTGCTGGTCTACGTCAGGCGCACATCGACTGCCCCGGCGAGTTGAGCCCGCTCAGGCTCAGCGGGAAAACCGGCGCGCACCCGCCACGCAAAGGATCACCGCGACGGTCACTGCCAACATGCCGGGGCTGACCTGCTCATGCAGCAGCGTTGCGGCCAGCGCCAGTCCAAAAAAAGGTTGCAGCAATTGAAGCTGGCCGACGGCCGCGGTACCGCCCTGCACCAGACCTCGGTACCAGAACACAAATCCGATCAGCATGCTGAACAGCGACACGTAACCCAAGCTAAGCCAGGCAGGCAGCGAAATGTGCGAAAGCGAAGGGGGCGCGGTGAACACCGTCAGGGTCAACATGACCGGCAACGACAGCACCAGTGCCCAGCAGATCACCTGCCATCCGCCCAGTGTCTTGGAGAGCTTCGCGCCTTCGGCGTAGCCCAGCCCGCACACCAGGATTGCCAGTAGCATCAACAGATCGCCAACCGGCGAGGCTGTCAGCCCCTGCGCGACGGCAAAGCCCACCACGACTGCGCTGCCCAGTGTCGAAAACACCCAGAACACCGGCCTCGGACGTTCACCACCGCGCAACACGGCAAAGGCCGCGGTGGCCAACGGCAGCAGGCCGACAAAGACAATCGAGTGCGCGGAGGTTACGTATTGTAATGCCAGCGCGGTCAGCAGGGGAAAGCCGACCACCACGCCCATGGCAACGATGAACAAGGGCAGCAGGTGAGAGCGCTCGGGGCGTTTTTGCTTTAACAGCAGGAGCATGCACAGCGCTGCAGCGCCCGCTATAGAAGCCCGGGCCGCGGTCAGAAAAATTGGCGTGAACTCCAGTACGGCAATGCGGGTTGCCGGCAACGAACCACTGAAGATGATTACGCCGATCAATCCGTTGAGCCATCCACTCGAAGTCTTTCCGACGCTATGATTTTGCAGGTTCGATGCCTGTTCCATGTGTGACGGACTCGATAATGACCGGCGCGCGAGGCGCGATGAATTTCGCGCTCGCTGGAACGGTCGGTTGTGCGAAATCAATCCTAGGGCGCAGAATCATGACAATCAAAAAATTGTCATGGATACATCGCCCGTGCCCCGTGCCCGTTACAAATCCATCGTCGACCGCTTTGCCAGCGAGATTGCGTCCGGTGCGCTGCCGCCAGGTTCGCGTTTGCCCACTCACCGGCAGCTTGCTCAAGAGCAGGGCCTGGCGCTGGTGACGGCCTCCAAGGTCTATGCCGAACTGGAGGCCATGGGCCTGATCAGCGGAGAAACCGGTCGGGGAACCTTCGTCCGGGAAATCGCCCTGCCGCTCAGTCATGGCGTTGATCAACAGGCCACGGCTGCCGGCGTGCTGGACCTTAACTTCAACTACCCGGCGTTGCCCGGGCAGACTGAGTTGCTGCGCGGCGGTTTGCGGCAGTTGGCGTTGTCGGGGGATCTTGAGGCGTTGTTGCGTTATCAGCCACACGCCGGGCGAGGGCATGAGCGCGCGTGCATCGCCCGGCACCTGGCGGATCGTGGGCTGACGGTCGAGCCAGAGGAATTGCTCATCGTCAGTGGCGCGCAGCACGGCCTGGCTACAGTGGTGATGGCGCTGCTGAAACCGGGGGATGTGGTGGCGGTCGATGCGCTGACGTATTCCGGTTTCAAAGTCATCGCCGAGGCGTATCGGCTGGAGCTGGTGCCGATTCCGCTGACGGAGCACGGCCCGGATCTGAATGGGCTGGAAAAGCTGTGCCACAAACGGCGGGTCAAAGCCGTCTACACCATGCCGACCTTGCACAATCCCATGGGCTGGGTGATGGATTTACCGTGGCGGGAACGCTTGGTGAAGATCGCGCGGGGCCAGGGCCTGCTACTGATCGAGGACGCCGCCTACGCCTTTCTCGCTGACGAGCCACCGGCACCTTTGAGGGCGTTGGCGCCGGAACTGACGGTCTACGTATCGGGCTTCTCCAAGAACATTGCCACCGGATTGCGGGTGGGTTACGTGGTCGCGCCGCTGCATTGGGTGCCTGCCATGGAGCGCGCCATCAGGGCGACCACCTGGAACACACCAGGCGTCATGACGGCGCTGGTGTGTGGCTGGATCGAAGACGGCACAGTCACCAGGCTGGAGGCGCAGAAACGCGATGACGCCCGACACCGCCAGAAGCTGGCTACCAAGGCGCTTGCGGGGCTGGCATTCATCAGCCATCCGGCGTCGTATTTTTTATGGCTGCCATTGCCGGAGGAAGTGCGTGCCGATCAGGTGGCCGCTGCTTTGATGGCGGAAAATATCGCTGTGTCTACCGCAGAACCGTTCTCGATTTCGAGCCAGGTACCTCATGCGATTCGCTTGGCCTTGGGCTCCCTCGAACCGGGCGCCTTAGTGCAGGCGCTGCATAAAGTTCGCCAAGTCATCGGCAACTTTGCCTGGTGAGTTAGTCTGGATAAGCATATTGGAAAGTTGCTTTATTCAGGAAAACGTAAAGGACTCTTGCTGGGCACGTACCATTCGTGAAATCGATAGTGAACATCAAGGATTGAGAGTTCTTTTTTTCCAGCAAAGGAGCAGGATAGAGCCATACCGAACTGGCTTCAGAAGGATGCCCCGCGATGAGAATTTCAACTTTGCTGACTCTTGTCGCTGTATTGACAGGTGGCGCCGCCGCCACTGCTCCGGCCTCCGCATCCGACTACGTTTCGAAGGAGCAGGCGTGCCACCTCCTTCCGGTGGCGGACAGCACCTTTGCCCTGAAACACACTCAGTCTGTCGGTGTGCTTTACAGTGAAAACACAGTCGCCACCCTTGAATACCTCGAGCGCTACCACGCGGTTGCGTTGAAAGGGGTCAAGAACGGGGCACTGGACTCCCGTATTCGCAACGCCTTCGTCAACAGCTCCGATCCCAAACTTGCCATAGAGTGGTTGCACGGCTCGCTGGCGAAGGAATTTGCTTCGGTCACGGTCTACAGCAACCTCGATGCACTGATGCAGGCGCGTCCAGATGTGGTGGTGATGCTCGACACCTATAGCCAGTTGGTGACTCAACGCAACAGTCAGGTCGAGGCCCGGTTCGTTGCCAAGTTCTACGACTCGAACCTGCAGTACATTGGCAAAGCAGAAGGCGTCGGTGCGAAGGCGCTGACGTCGGTCTGGGTCCATGACAAGGCAGCACCGGAAATCGCCGCTCAGATTGACTCCCAGCGTGACCTGCAGATCAACGCACTGAAGCAGTTCGACATGTCCCTCAAAGCCTTGGTGACCTCGGGTGAAGTGGCTCAGGTTGCCGGTAACTGATCATCTGCCGGGATAAAAAAACCGCTGTCTTAACGACGGCGGTTTTTTGTTTTGGAGGGCGTTCGTTGATCGTTCCCACGCTCTGCGTGGTAATGCTCGACAGGACGCTCCGCGTCTCAATTGACGCAGATCGTCAGTACCGGCGTTACCACGCGGAGCGTATCAATCACAGGGGTGGGTGCTCGCGGAGCAGTTTCGCTGACAGGTCCAACCCATTACTGCTCCGCCAACCTCATCTGTCAGTGACTGTCTGGCAACCCATAAGCAATCACATAATCACCGCGATCCGCCGACTGACGCGCACCGCCTGCCGTAATGACGATGTACTGCTTGCCGGTCTTCGGCGACACAAAGGTCATCGGGCCACCCTGGCTGCCCACCGGCAGACGGGCTTTCCAGGCTTCCTCCCCGTTGGCGCTGTTAAAGGCGCGCAGGTAGTAGTCCTGAGTCCCGGCGATGAAGATCAGGCCGCCCTGAGTCGAGAGCGTGCCACCCAGCGTCGGCATGCCGATTGGCAGTTGCATGTGCATCTTGATGCCCATCGGGCCGGTGTCCTGCACGGTGCCGACCGGTACTTGCCAGGCAATCTTCTGCGTCTTCATGTCGATGGCGGTCAAGGTGCCGAACGGTGGCGCCTGGCATGGAATGCCGGCGACCGACAGAAAGCGGTTTTTGTTGACTGCATACGGTGTGCCCTTAAGTGGCACAGCGCCCATGCCTGTGTTCAGCGCTTCGCCGCCTGAAGAAGCTTTTGCGTCCTTCTGCTGCGGCACCATCTGGCTCCACAGGCCCAGACGCATGTCGTTGACGAAGATAAACCCGTGCACCGGATCGGTCGACAAGCTGCCCCAGTTCATACCGCCCAGCGAGCCCGGGAAGCTCAGCGAAACGTCGGTACCCGGCGCGGTGTACAGACCGTCGTAACGCATTTTCTTGAACGAGATACGGCAGAGCAACTGATCGAACGGAGTCGCGCCCCACATATCCGACTCGGTCAGGGTTTGGGCGCCGATTTGCGGCATGCCCACCGATTTCGGCTGGGTCGGCGAGTACGGCTCGTTCGGGATGTTGGACGGCTTGACCGGCACTTCCTTGACCTCGGTCAGCGGCTGGCCGGTGTGGCGATCCAGCACATAGATCTGACCGGCCTTGGTGCCGATCACGATGGCCGGAACCTTGCTGCCGTCCTTCCTGGTGAAGTCGATCAGGCTTGGCTGCATCGGCAGGTCGAAGTCCCACAGGTCATTGTGGACGGTCTGATACACCCATTTTTGCTCACCCGTGGTCGCGTTCAGCGCCAGTACCGAGGCGCCGTAGGTGTGATCGAGCTGGGTGCGTTCAACGCCGTAAATGTCAGTGGACGAACTGCCCATCGGCAGGAATACGGTGTTCATGGCCGGATCGTAAGACATCGGCGCCCAGCTGTTGGGCGTGCTGCGCACGTAGGTGCTGTCGGCCGCTGGGGCTTTCTTGTCTTCAGGGTTGCCCGGGTCGAATGCCCAACGCATCTCGCCGGTGACGACGTCGAAACCACGGATAACGCCGCCTGGCATGTCGGTCTGCACGTTGTCGGCAACGCGACCGCCCACCACCACGGTGGTGCCTGCCATCAACGGCGCGGACGACAATTGATAGTAGGAGTCCGGTACCTTGCCCAGGCCGGCTTTCAAATCCACCTGACCGTTGTTGCCAAAGCCTTTGCAGAACTCGCCCGTGTCGGCGTCGACAGCAATCAGACGCGCGTCGATGGTGTTGGTCAGCAAACGGCGCTGGCAGTTGGCACCGGCCGGTACGGTCACCGGAGCCGCCGGGGTGCTGCCGTCAGTCGGCTGAGCGACGGCGGCGGTGGCGTCGAAATACCCAAGCCCGCGGCAACGCTGCCACACCGCCGACTTGGCGTTGATTTCGTTCTTCCACAGCTGTTTGCCGCTGTCGGCATCCAGGGCGATGACGTTGTTGTGCGGCGTGCAGATGAACACTTTGTCGCCGACCTGAAGCGGGGTCATCTGGTCTTCGGCACCGTTGCCGTCACTGAGGGCGACGTCGCCTGTGTGGTAGGTCCAGACCGGCACCAGTTTGGCGACGTTGCTGCGGTTGATCTGGTCCAGCGCCGCAAAACGGCTACCGCCTTCGTCGTTACCGTAATGGGCCCAGTTTTTCTGCGCCTTGGCCGGATCGACCTTGGTTAGGGCAGGGCCGTCACCGGTAGGGGACACCGACGCGTGAGGCTGAAACATGCCCCAGAAACCGGCTGCCATGGCAATCGCCAGAAGGCCGCCCAACAGGTAACCGCCTTGACCGCCCGGCAGACCGTTGACCTTACGCAGTGTCGGGTAAACCAGCGCCACCAGCAGGCTCAATACCGCCAGTGCGAACAGGCGCGAGACCAGTGGCCAGAACACCAGTCCGGCATCCACCAGCGCCCAGATCACGGTCAGTACCATGACCGCGGCGAACAGCCAGGCGCCCGCGACGCGCTGTTTGAACAGCAGAAACGCCGAGGCGATCATACCGAGACCGGCCAGCAGGAAGTACCAGCTGCCACCCAGTGTGACAAGGTAGCCGCCACCCGCTGCGAAAAATAATCCAAAAACGAGCACGCCCAGTGCGACGACCCAAATGGGCCAGCGACTGAGGGATGCCGAAGGTCGAGACGTTGTCATGTTGCGTGATCCTGCTGACGATGAGCGCTGTGTATGTGCTCAAGGGATGGGGAGAACGGTTTTTCAGCACGACGGCCGCCCGGTTGTCAGCGCCGGAGGCATGTCGAAGGGTAATTAACCAGTTAGTTAATTTTGTGAAGATAGCAAATATTGGCCCGCCTGCGGCAAATTGTCCGGGATAAACAGTGTTGCGCGCGGGGTAATAATGCGTGGGCGAACCTCGATTGACTGTCAGCGGCGAGTCCGCCGATTTGAACTGTCACGCCACCCGGGCGCGCTGAACGACCGAGTGCTAAAGTCGCAACTGCAGAAGGGTGCTTCCCATGGACAAGCAGCAACTCAGTGATCGCTATCACGGTTACATCGACTGTCTCAATCGTCAGGACTGGTCCGCACTGGGTGAGTTCGTCGATCAGGACGTTCATTACAACGGCCAACGCATCGGGTTGTCCGGCTATCGAGCGATGCTCGAAAACGATTTTCGCGCCATCCCTGACCTGCATTTCACCCTCGATCTGCTCATCACCGACCCGCCGCATGTGGCCGCGCGGCTTTGCTTTGACTGCACACCGGTGGGGGAGCTCTTTGGCCTGCCGGTCAACGGAAGGCGTATTCAGTTCACCGAGAACGTGTTCTACGCGTTCAGGCAGGGGCATATCTGTAAGGTCCATTCGGTCATCGACAAAGCAGCCATTGCATCGCAGCTTCTTCCTCCGAAGCCAAATGATGGCTAGCTCCTGCATAAACAGCCAGTTACGATAGCCATTCGCAATCATTGGCCGGTATGACGAGGCGTATCGTCAGCCGAGCCTGACGCGCTGCCCATCGTTTTGCTCGATGTATTCAGGTGTTCGCATGTCCACACCCATCTCCACGCTGACCGGCTGGGCTGCCACCCGTCGAAGCCGACAGCTGATTCTGCGCCTGTTTCCAGCGATTGTTGCGTTGCTGTTGCTCATTGGTCTCGGTGGGTATCTGCTGGTCAAGAACGCCCTGAGCCAGGACCTGGACGTGCAGCAGCGCTCGCGCACCTTCATCTCGCGCACGATGGAGCAGGTGCGTAACGAAGTGGGGCGCAACATCATCAATTACGCCAAATGGGGTGAGGCGTACAAACACCTGCACATGGCCGTGGACAAGACCTGGGCGGACGATCAGCGCAACGTCGGCCCCATCCCGTTCGAGCTGTACGGCTACAACGGCGTGCTGGTGATCAATGCCCAGGACCGCACGGTGTACGCGGTCATCGACGGCAAACCCTCGATGCTGCAAGCCAGTGACTGGCTGGAAGGGGACTTGAACCGCTTGATCGCCGACGCCCGGCAATCGACCGAGGAGAACGATGGTGTCGTGCGTGCGCTCAAGGTCGGCGGACAGCCAGCGCTTGCTGCGGCGGCCACGATCAGTCCGGGGTGGGACCCGCTGATCCAGCCCGTGCCCGGACCGGCTTCAGTCATGATGTTTGTCACTGTGCTCGATGCCGACAAGCTTGCGCATTTGAGTGAAACCTACGGATTGCCGACCATTTTCGTTTCGACCGGGCTCCAGCGTGGCGTCGATTCGATGCCGTTGTTGGGTTCGGGTATCCAATTGAGCTGGATACCGCCAAGCCCCGGCATGGACCTGCTGCGGCAAACGTTGCCGCTGTTCATCGCCGGTGTCCTGGCGCTGGCGATCGTGCTGACCATGCTGGTGCGATACGCCCTGACGTCAGCCCGGCAAATCGACGCTCAGTTCGATGCGTTGCACGCCAGCCAGAGAGAGCTCACACAACTGTCGTTGCACGATTCGCTCACTGGATTACCCAACCGTTTTCGGCTTCATCAGTTTCTGGCTGAGCATCTGGCCCGTGCGGTCAGGTCGCCGCTGGCGGTGTTGAGTCTGGACCTGGACCGCTTCAAACCGATCAACGACGCCCTGGGCCATGCCTTTGGCGACCGGGTCTTGCAGGAAGTCGCCGAACGGCTGCTCCGCCATGTGCCCGTCGACAGCATGGTCGCGCGGCTGGGCGGCGATGAATTCATCGTGGTGCGGCTCGGCAGCTTCGATCAAGCCGAGGTTGGGGCAATGTGCGCGGCGCTGGTCGACGACCTCTGCCGGCCCTTCGATCTGGACACGCAAACGGTGTTCATCGGCACCAGCGTCGGCATCGCGCTGGCGCCGACTCATGCGCAAACGCCCGTTGATTTGCTGCGAATGAGCGACATCGCGCTTTACCAGGCCAAGGCGGCCGGGCGCAATACCTGGCGGTTCTACGTCGACGGCATGAATGCCCACCTATTGGCGCGGCGGCAACTCGAGCAGCAGTTGCGTCAGGCGTTGGCCGAGGAGCAACTGCGTCTTCACTATCAGCCACGCTACACAACCCTCGGCGGCTCGTTGCGCAGCTTCGAGGCACTGGTGCGCTGGCAGCACCCGGAACGTGGCCTGTTACTGCCCGATACCTTTATTCCGCTGGCTGAAGAAACCGGCCTGATTCAGCCGCTGGGTCGCTGGGTGCTGGAACATGCCTGTCGGGAGGCCATGACCTGGCCGAGCGATATTGGCCTGCCGGTGAACCTGTCGCCCGGTCAGCTGGCGGAAAACGAGGACGTGGTGGCCGTCGTGGTCAGCGCGCTGCACAGCAGCGGATTACCGGCCAGCCGGCTTGAACTGGAGATCACTGAACGGGTGCTCCTCGACCACGCCCACAGTGCGCTGAAAACCCTTACCGACTTGAGGGCCCTGGGCGTTCGCCTCAGCCTCGACGATTTCGGCACCGGGTTTTCTTCGCTGGCGTACCTGCGCAAATACCCGTTGGACGGCATCAAGATTGATCGCAGCTTCATCGCGCACCTGACCGAGCGCGGCAACGATCAGGCGATCGTACAAGCGATGATCGACCTGGGGCGCTCGCTTGGCATGACGGTGACGGCCGAAGGCGTGGAAACGCTAGAGCAACTGGAATGCCTGCAACGGCACCCGTGTGATGAAGTTCAGGGGTTTCATTTCAGTAAAGCGGTGCCAGCGGATCAGCTTGGGCCGC
>Ga0308163_10000658_pt1 | contig 52262 bp, 41 predicted proteins | sample PhyTR1_FD_201037 | JGI IMG/M metagenome (GOLD analysis project Ga0308163, IMG submission 201037) | Phyllosphere microbial communities from UC Gill Tract Community Farm, Albany, California, United States - DLSLT.R1 | ecosystem: Host-associated > Plants > Phyllosphere > Unclassified | place: USA...
ACTCGGACTGCCGGGTCGCCTTTTCTTTCGTTAGTTTCTTTTGGCGAAGCAAAAGAAAGTGACCCGCAGCCGGGCGGCTCCCGGCCTCAGCTCCACGCCAGTGGAAAAAGAACATCTCAATCGCCAGTGCGGTATCAAGCAGGCGACCTCAGCAAGTACACAAAGCCCACGTCGCAGGCACAGCGAGATCAAGCATCCGGGCATCGCAAGCGGAGGGCGCCTTGCCCGAACCTACCGCGATATCGAGCAGGCGGCCACGGCGAAAGCACATCGCCCACCTCGCAGGCCCCGCCAGATCAATCAGGCCCACATCGCCGACACAGGACGACGCCCTTTGCGAACGCATGGCGACATCGATCAGGCGAGCAACGCAAGCGCACAAAGCCCGCCTCGCAGGAACATCGCGATCAAGCAGGCGAGCACCGCAAGCGCAGACCGCGCCACTGACCCCCGCCAACCCCGCAAACAATAAAACCCAGAACCCGAGACAAGAAAATGTTCAAAAAAATCCTCATCGCCAACCGCGGCGAAATCGCCTGCCGCGTCGCCGTCACGGCGCAAAAAATGGGCATCCGCACCGTCGCCGTCTACTCCGACGCGGACGCCGACGCCAAGCACGTCAGCGCCTGCGACGAAGCAATCTCCCTGGGTGGCAACGCACCGAAGGAAAGCTACCTCCAGTGGCAGAAGATCCTCGAAGCAGCCCGGCAGACCGGCGCCGAAGCCATCCACCCCGGCTACGGTTTCCTGAGCGAAAACGAGGACTTCGCCACCGCCTGCGCAGAGGCCGGCCTGACCTTCATCGGCCCACCGCCCCAGGCCATCCGTGCCATGGGCCTCAAGGCCGAGTCCAAGCAGCTCATGGAGAAGGCCGGCGTCCCCCTGGTGCCCGGGTACCACGGCGCCGACCAAAGCGAAAAACTGCTGCAACAGGAAGCCGACCGCATCGGCTACCCGGTGCTCATCAAGGCCAGCGCCGGTGGTGGCGGCAAGGGCATGCGCGCCGTGGACCGTGCAGAAGATTTCGCCGACGCGCTGGCCTCCTGCCGACGAGAGGCCATCAACAGCTTCGCCAACGACGCGGTGCTGGTCGAAAAATACGTCCAGCGCCCCCGCCACATCGAGATCCAGGTGTTCGGCGACACCCTCGGAAACTACGTCTACCTGTTCGAGCGCGACTGCTCGGTGCAGCGCCGCCACCAGAAGGTGCTCGAGGAAGCCCCCGCCCCGGGCATGACCGAAGCCATGCGCCAGCGCATGGGCGAGGCCGCGGTCGCCGCCGCGCGCGCGGTGGACTACGTGGGCGCCGGCACGGTCGAGTTCATCGTCGAGCAGCGCGACGACGGCGAGATGAACTTCTTCTTCATGGAGATGAACACCCGCCTGCAGGTCGAGCACCCGGTGACCGAGGCGATCACCGGCCTGGACCTGGTGGAGTGGCAGCTGCGCGTGGCCGCCGGCCAGCCGCTGCCGCTGGCCCAGGCGGATCTGCGCATCACCGGCCACGCGATCGAAGCCCGCATCTGCGCCGAGAACCCGGACAAGCAGTTTCTGCCGACCACCGGCACGCTGGCCGTGTACCGCACGCCGGACGCCACCCATTTCACGCGCGGCACGGTGCGCATCGACGACGGCGTCCGCGAGGGCGACACCATCACGCCGTTCTACGATTCGATGATCGCCAAGCTGATCGTCTACGGCGCCACGCGCGAAGAAGCGCTTTCGCGGCTCGATGCGGCCCTGGCCGGGACCCGCATCGTCGGCCTGCCGACCAATGTGCAGTTTCTGCGGCGGGTGGTGAAAAGCCCGTCATTCGCCGAGGCCCGGCTCGACACCGCGCTGATCGAACGCGAACGCGCGGTGCTGTTCGACCAGGATTCGCTGGATCGCCCCCTGGCCGTGGCCGCCACCGTCGTTCACCAGCTCGAAGCAGAAACCATGCAGGCGGCGACCGCCGGCGGCGATCCGTTTTCGCGGCGCGACGGCTGGCGTTCGCACGGGCCGATGGAGCGGCCCTTCGCCTTCGAATCGCGCGGTGAAACGGTGCAGGCGATGCTGGGCCGGCAGCGCGACGGCGCCCTGTCGCTCACCGTGGGCGACGTCGCCGAACCCCTGTCCTGGCAGCCGGCGGAAGGCGGCGCGATCGACCTGCGCCTGGGCGGCGCGCGCATCACCGCCTTCGTGCACCGGCACGGCGACAGCGTCCATGTCTTCACCGATCGCGGCGCCGCCACGCTCGAGGTGGTCGACGCCCTGGCCCACGCGGGCGAGGCCCAGGCCGAGGGCGGCCGCCTCACCGCGCCGATGCCGGGCAAGGTGGTGTCCTTCGCGGTGAAGGCTGGCGACCGGGTGGTGCGCGGCCAGCCGCTGGCGGTCATGGAGGCGATGAAGATGGAACACACCATCGCCGCGCCCGCCGACGGCACAGTGGAGGAGCTGCTGTACGCGCCCGGCGACCAGGTCGCCGAAGGCTCCGAACTGCTGCGCCTGGCTGCCTGAGCGCCCGCGACGGGTATCCAAAACCGGAGACACTTGATGCATATGCGCCCCACCAACACCTATCCCGGCTCCGTCAAACTGGTCGATGTCGGCCCGCGCGACGGCCTGCAGAACGAGAAGCAGCCGGTGCCCGCGGCCGCCAAGATCGAACTGGTTCACCGCCTGCAAACCGCCGGCCTGAAGAACATCGAGGTCACCAGCTTCGTCAGCCCCAAGTGGGTGCCGCAGATGGCCGACAACGCCGAGGTGATGGCCGGCATCGCCCGCCAGGCCGGGGTGATGTATTCGGTGCTCACCCCGAATCTCAAGGGCTACGAGGCGGCGCTGCCCTCGCGGCCGGACGAGATCGTGGTGTTCGGCGCGGCCAGCGAGGCTTTCAGCCAACGCAACATCAATTGCTCGATCGAGGAAAGCATCGAGCGCTTCCGCCCGGTCGCCGAGGCGGCGCTGGCCGCCGGCATCCACGTGCGCGGCGCCATCTCGTGCACGGTGGGTTGCCCCTACGAGGGCGAGATCGCGCCCGAGCGCGTCGAGCTGGTCGCGCGGCTGATGAAGAGCATCGGCGTGCAGCACATCGGCGTGGCCGACACCATCGGCGTCGGCACCCCGCTGAAGACCCAGCGGGCGCTGGACGCGGCGCTGAAGCACTACGGTGTCGACGACGTCTCCGGCCACTATCACGACACCTACGGCCAGGCGCTGGCCAACACCCTGGCCGCCCTCGAGATGGGCGTGTGGCAGTTCGACACCTCCGTCGCCGGCCTGGGCGGCTGCCCGTATGCCAAGGGCGCGACCGGCAACGTGGCCACGGAAGACGTGGTGTTCATGCTGCACGGGATGGGCATCGAGACCGGCATCGACCTGGACGCGCTGGCCGACACCGGCGCGTGGATCAGCGGCGTGCTGGGCCGGCCCACGCAGTCGCGCGTCGGCAAGGCGCTGATCGCAAAACGCCAGGACCCGGCGGAGGAGGCCCGCGCTTGACCGACGAAGACATCGCGCCGCCCAAGCCGGCCGCGCATTCGCCCGAAGCCCACGCACTGCTGGCCGCCCGCGTGCCGGCAGCCTTCGACGATGCCATCCAGCCGGTGCCCTCGCCGTGTACTTCCATCTGCAAGATGAACGCCGACCGCAGCCTGTGCACCGGCTGCTACCGGTCGCTGGAAGAGATTCGCGCATGGTCGCGTGCCGAGGCGTCCGGGCGTCGCGATATCTGGCGCCTGCTGCTGGCGCGCGCCGCGATGCCCCACCTGCTGAAAACCCTCGAAGGCGCCAAAAGCGGCGCGTATTCCGGCACCTGAAATGAGGCTTGCGGGTTTCCCCGCGAGTTGTCAGAGAAGGGTCAGTTTCGCGTCAGAGACGGGTCAGTGCGAATCCCAAGAATGGCAGGCAGCGACATGCCACGCGCATGTCGCCGAAACCATACCAACAGGAGACGCGCAACATGTCCACCCCCTATGTCCCAGGGCGTCCGACGCCCACGCCCACGCCGGCGTCCCGGCCGATGAGCGGCGAGGAGAAAAAAGTCATCTTCGCCTCGTCGCTCGGCACCGTGTTCGAGTGGTACGACTTCTATCTGTACGGCTCGCTGGCGGCCATCATCGCCAAGCAGTTCTTCAGCGGGCTGGACGCGGGCGCGGCCTTCATCTTCGCGCTGCTGGCCTTCGCGGCCGGCTTCCTGGTGCGCCCGTTCGGGGCCATCGTGTTCGGCCGGCTCGGCGACATGATCGGCCGCAAATACACCTTCCTGGTGACCATCCTGATCATGGGCCTGTCGACCTTCATCGTCGGCATCCTGCCCAGCTACGCCGCCATCGGCGTGGCCGCGCCGGTCATCCTGATCGCGCTGCGCATGCTGCAGGGCCTGGCCCTCGGCGGCGAGTACGGCGGTGCCGCGACCTACGTGGCCGAACATGCGCCGCACGGCAAGCGCGGCGCCTATACCTCGTGGATCCAGACGACGGCGACGATGGGTCTGTTCCTGTCGCTGGTGGTCATCCTGGGCATCCGCACCGCGGTCGGCGAAGAGGCTTTCGCCGAGTGGGGCTGGCGCATCCCGTTCCTGGTGTCCATCCTGCTGCTGGCGGTGTCGGTGTGGATCCGCATGACGCTGTCCGAGTCGCCCGCCTTCCAGAAGATGAAGGCCGAGGGCAAGACCTCGAAGGCGCCGCTGAAGGAATCCTTCGGTGAATGGAAGAACCTGAAGATCGTCATCCTGGCGCTGGTGGGCCTGACCGCCGGCCAGGCGGTGGTCTGGTACACCGGCCAGTTCTACGCGCTGTTCTTCCTGACGCAGCAGCTCAAGGTGGACCCGTTCACCGCCAACCTGCTGATCGCCGCCGCGCTGGTCATCGGCACGCCGTTCTTCGTGATCTTCGGCAGCCTGTCGGACAAGATCGGCCGCAAGCCGATCATCATGGCCGGCTGCCTGCTGGCCGCCGTCACCTACTTCCCGGTGTTCAAGGGACTGACGGCAGCCGGTGCACCCGACCTGGCCGCCGCGCAGGCCAGCGCGCAGGTCACCGTGACCGCCGACCCGGCGACCTGCTCCTTCCAGGGCAACCCGGTGGCCCGCGAGATCGACTTCCGCAGCTCCTGCGACATCGCCAAGCGCTACCTGGTGCAGAACTCGGTGTCGTACGAGAACATCGCGGCGCCGGCAGGCTCGCCCGCGGTGGTGAAGATCGGCGACAAGTCGGTGACGGCGCCGGTCGGCAACGTGGTCAACCTGAAGTTCGACGCCGACTCGGCCAAGAGCATCGCCGCCTTCAAGAAGGAAGTCGGCGACGACCTGAAGGCGGCAGGCTACCCGGCCAAGGCCGACCCGGCCAAGATGAACAAGCTGGTGATGATCCTGCTGCTGTCGTGGCTGGTGATCCTGGTGACCATGGTCTACGGCCCCATCGCCGCCATGCTGGTGGAGATGTTCCCGACCCGCATCCGCTACACCTCGATGAGCCTGCCGTACCACATCGGCAACGGCTGGTTCGGCGGCCTGCTGCCCACCACCTCGTTCGCCATCGTCGCCAGCACCGGCAACATGTACAACGGCCTCTGGTACCCGATCATCATCGCCTGCGTGACGCTGGTGATCGGCACCCTGTTCGTCAAGGAAACCAAGGACGTGGACATCTACGCCAACGACTGAACCCGGCCGGGCTCCGGCCCGGTTCGCTTCGGATCGCAGACAGGGCCCGGCAGCGATGCCGGGCTTTTTTCACGCGGCTCCGGCGGCGGCCTGTTCCCAGAAAGCCCGCCGCCGCCGCGATCACCGGCCAGGACATCGCCGTGTGCCGCGGCGCCTCGCTGCCGAAGTAAGCCCACGCCGTCGGCCGGCGGCATCTTGTGACAGGCCGCCGAGCCGGCGCCCGCATCATGGGCGGCATGCCTGCCATCGCTTTCCTGCTGCCATTCCTGGCCTTGCTGCTGGCCTTCACGACCTCGACGGCGCATGCCGCCGACCCGCCCTGGGCGCGGCCCCTGCTGGCCCGCCTGGCCGAGATCGAGGCCCGGCCGGGTCCGCGGATCGGCGTCTACGTGCGCGACCTCGACACCGGCGAATTCGCCGGCTTCCATGCCGAAGAACCCTGGTACCTGGCCTCCACCGTCAAGGTGCCCATCGCGATCGCCGTGTTGCGCGCGGTGGAGCGCGGCGAGCTGACGCTCGACACGCCGGTCACCCTGCGCGAGTCGGACTACGTGGACGGCGCCGGCAGCACCAACCGCCAGCCGGCGGGCAGCCGCATCCCGGTGCGCAAGCTGCTGGAGCAGATGATCATCTACAGCGACAACACCGCCAGCGATTTGCTCATCGGCACGGTCGGCATCGGGGCGGTGAACCGCACCCTGCGCTCGCTGGTGCCGGCCGGCTTCGGCCGCATCACGCTGCTCGGCGATGTGCGGCGGCAGATCTACGGCGAACTGAACCCGGCAGCCAGGAAGCTGGCCGGCCGCGACTGGCTGCAACTGCACGCGCAACCCAGCGACGCTGCGCGGCTGCTGCTGTTCTCGCAGCTGGCAGACGTGCCGCCGGCGTCCTTCCACGAGGTCTCGCTGGACGCCGCCTACGACCGCTACTACGCCGGCACCGACAACACCGGCCGGCTGGATGCGTACGGCGAGCTTCTGGCGGCTCTGGCCGAGGGCAGAGCGTTGGGGCCGGCCTCCACCGACTATCTGCTGGGCCTGATGCAGCGTATCGCCACCGGCCGGCACCGCGTCGGCGCGGGACTGCCGCCGACGGTGGATTTCGCCCACAAGACCGGCACCCAGCGTCGGCGATTCTGCGACTCCGGCATCGTTTCCGTCCCGCGCGACCAGGGCAGCCCGCAGCGCGTGCTGCTGGTGGCCTGCGCCAGGCAGGACGCCTCGCTGGCCCGCTCCGAACGTGCCCTGATGCAGATCGGCGAAGCGGTGTGCCGTTCCGGCCTGATCACCAAGGGAGTTACCGATGCACCGACCTGCCATTCCGCCGTGGGCCCGAGCCGCCGGTCTGCTGCTTCTCAGCGCGGCAGCCGCTAGCCATCCGGCAACGGCGTTTTCGGCCGACTGGCCCAAGGCTCTGCAGCAGCAGGTCGAGGCGATCGACAAGAGCTCCCCCGGCACGCTGGGCGTGTACGTCAAGCGGCTCGATTCCGGCGACACCTTCAGCTACGGCGCCGACCAGCGCTGGTATCTGGCATCCACCGTCAAGGTGCTGATCGCCGTCGCGTTGCTGCAGCAGGTGGACGCCGGCAAACTTCAGTTGCGGCAGCAGGCGACGCTGGAGGAGGGCGATAAGGTCGACGGCTCCGGCCCGGTGGTGTGGTCGGCCACCGGCACCCGCTACACGCTGGACACCCTGCTCGACCGCATGCTGGGCGTCAGCGACAACACCGCGGCCAACATGCTGATCCGCACGGTCGGTGAAGACCGCCTGAACGAGGTCGCCGCAGCGGCGATGGGCAAGGGCAACATCGGTCGGCTGACCACTTTCACCGAGGTGCGGCGGGAGGTGTATTCCGAACTCAACGAACAGGGCGCGGACAAGCTCACCAACCAGCAGCTGGTCGAGATCGCCGGCGCGCCGATGGGTCCGCAGCGGGTGACCGCCGCCCGGCGCGCGATGGCCGTCGAGGAGCGGGAGCTTCAGGCCAAGAGCATCGACGAAGCGTACGACCGCTATTACGCCGACGGCGACAACTCCGCCACGCTCGAAGCGTATGGCGACATGCTCGAGAAGCTGGTGCGCGGCAAGCTGCTGTCGCCGCAAGGCACGCAGCGCCTGTTCGCCGGCATGAAGTTCGGCAAGCCCGGCGACTACCGCCTGGAGGCGGGTTTTCCGAAAAACGTGAAGCGCATCCACAAGACCGGTACCCAATACCGCCGCGCCTGCCACATGGCGGTGGTGGACCCGCAGGACGGCGGCGCGCACGCGACCGTCATCGCCTCCTGCGCCGCCGACCTGAACGACCGCACCGAAGCCGGAAAGGTGTTCGAGCGCGTGGGCGCGGCGGTCGCCAAGACCGCACTCGCCGGCGGCGGCAACTGACCGATCAGGCCTCGCCCGTGGCGACCAAAGCGCCGGGCTGTGCGCTGTATTCGCTCCAGGAGCCCGGATACAGCGCGGCCCCGTGCAGTCCGGCCGCTTCCATCGCCAGCAGGTTGTGGCAGGCGGTCACGCCGGAGCCGCACTGGTGGACGATGTCTCCGGCAGCCCGGCCGCCGCTGATCGCGTCGAACTCTCGGCGCAGCTGGTCGGCCGGCTTGAAGCGGCCGTCCGCACCCAGGTTGTCCTTGAACAGGCGATTGCGTGCGCCCGGGATGTGGCCGCCGATCTTGTCCAGGGTTTCGTTCTCGCCGCGGAAGCGATCGGGCGCGCGGGCGTCCAGCACCAGCCTCTGCGCATGGTCGATGTTGGCCTTGATGTCCTCGTAGCCCCAGGTTTGCACCAGCGCCTGGCGGCGGCTGAAATCGCCCTTCGGTGCGGCGGCGGGCGTGTCGGTGGAGACGGGGTGGCCGTCGGCTTTCCAGGCGGCGATGCCGCCGTCCAGCACGGCGACATCCGCATGTCCGGCCCAGCGCAGCATCCACCACAGGCGCGCCGCGAACATGCCGCCCGCGTTGTCGCAGGCGACGACCTGGCGGGCGTTGTCCACGCCCAGCGCGGCGACGTGTTCGACGAAGGTGTCCAGGGCCGGCAGGGGGTGGCGGCCGTTGAGTCCGGTCTTGGCGGCGCTGAGCACTTCGTCCAGGTGCAGGTAGCGGGCACCGGGAACGTGGCCCGCCTCGTAGGCACGTCGGCCGGCATCGGCGTCGGTCAGCTCGAAGCTGCAGTCGAACACCAGCGGCGGCGTGTCGGCGGTCAGCTCGGTGGCCAGCTGGTCGGCGGAAATCAGGGTCTGGTAGGGCATATCGGTCCTGTCGGGCGGTTGGGGCGGTTCGGTGGATGGGCGTCGGCCCGCATCCTATGACGGGGCGATGCCGGGGTTTTACCGCTGCCCCGAATGCCGGGCGGCGGCTGTAATGGCCGACATGCAAAAACCAAAGATCGGCATGGTGGGCATCGGCCTGATGGGCCACGGCATCGCCAGCAACATCCTGAAAAAGGGCTACCCGCTGCGGGTGCTGGAGCACGCCGGCAACCAGCCGCTGGACGAGCTGAAAGCCGCCGGCGCCGAGACCGCCACCAGTGCCTGCGCGCTGGCCGCGTGGGCCGACGTCGTCATCCTGTGCGTCACCGGTTCGCCCCAGGTCGAGGTGGTGCTGCTCGGCGGCGGCGGAGACGACGGCGTGCTCAAGGGCTTGCGCGCCGGCGGCGTGGTGGTCGATTGCTCCACGGCGGTGCCGGCCTCCACCGAACGACTGGCCGAAGCCGTGCGCGCGGCGGGCGGCCGTTTCATGGACGCGGCCATGACCCGCACGCCCAAGGAGGCCGCCGAGGGCCGGCTCAATCTGCTGGTCGGCGCCGATGCCGGCTTGCTGGCCGAATGCCGGCCGCTGCTCGAATGCTTCGCCGAAAACATCACCCACGCCGGCCCCATCGGCGCCGGCCACCGCATGAAGCTGCTGCACAACTACGTGTCGCTGGGCACGGTGGCGCTGCTGGCCGAGGCGGCCGCCTGCGCCCAGCGTGCGGGCGTGGACCCGGCGGTGTTCATCGACGTGCTGGGCAAGGGCGGAGGCGGCGGGGTCGCGCTGGAGCGGCTCAGGCCCTACCTGCTGGCCCAGGACCCGTCGGGCCTGCGATTCGCCCTGTCGAACGCACAGAAAGACCTGGGTTACTACCGCGCCATGGCGGGCGACACGGGCGCGGTGAAGGCCATCGCGGACGCGGTGGGGCAGACCTTCGAGCAGGCCGCCGTCGAGGCCGGGGGCGCCACGCTGGTGCCCGAGCTGGTGCGGCTGCTGGCGGCGCGCTGAAGGGCGTTCGGCCGGGCATCGGCGGCAAACTTAAAATCGCGGTCAGCATGACCCACCCCGAACCCCCCCGCTTCCGCCGCGCGGCGCCTGCCACCCCCGCGGCTTCGGCCGCGTCCACCGACCCCGTGCGCCTGAACAAACGCATGGCGGAGCAGGGCATCTGCTCGCGCCGCGAGGCCGACGACTGGATCGAGCGCGGCTGGGTGCGGGTCAACGGCCAGCCGGCGCAGATGGGCCAGAAGGTGTCGTCCACCGACAAGGTCACCGTCGACAAGCGGGCCGAAGAGGCCCAGCAGCAACAGGTGACGATCCTGCTGCACAAGCCCATGGGCTTCGTCAGCGGGCAGGCCGAAGACGGCCACGAACCGGCGGTGGTGCTGTTCCAGGCGCCGGCGCGCTGGCGCGAGGACCGCTCGCCGCACCGTTTCTCGCCGCAGCAGCATCGCGGGCTGGCGCCGGCCGGCCGGCTGGACATCGACTCGGTCGGCCTGCTGGTGCTGACGCAGGACGGCCGCGTGGCCCGCCAGCTCATCGGCGAAGACTCCGGCATCGAGAAGGAATACCTGGTGCGGGTGGAGTACGGCCCGGAGGCGCGCGACGTGCAGTCGGTGTTCCCCCGGGAGCGGCTGGCCCTGCTGCGCCACGGCCTGGCGCTGGACGGCCAGGCCCTGCGCCCGGCCCAGGTCGAATGGCAAAACCCCGAGCAGCTGCGTTTCGTGCTGCGCGAGGGCAAGAAGCGGCAGATCCGCCGCATGTGCGAGCAGGTCGGGCTGCATGTGGTCGGGCTCAAGCGCATCCGCATCGGACGGGTGGTGCTGGGCAACCTGCCGGTCGGCCAGTGGCGCTACCTGGGGCCAAACGAAACGTTCTGAACCGCCGCCTCGGAGGTGGCTTGAAGCAGCGAAAATACGCCCCATATCGCCGCAGTGCGGCGTCCCGCGGGGCGCGTCGCCTTCGTCCAAAAATCCAAGCAACACACACAAGAGCACTCTTGCCATGACCAAACAAACGATGTCGTTCCAGGCCGAAGTGGCCCAACTGCTGCACCTGGTCACCCATGCGCTGTACTCCAACCAGGAAATCTTCCTGCGCGAGCTGATTTCCAATGCATCCGACGCCTGCGACAAGCTGCGTTTTGAGGCCATCAACCACCCGTCGCTGTACGAGGACAAGCCCAATCTCGAGGTGCGTGTCTCCTTCGACAAGGCCGCCGGCACCCTGACCATCGCCGACAACGGCATCGGCCTGTCGCAGCAGGAAGCCATCGACAACCTGGGCACCATCGCCAAGAGCGGCACCAAGGACTTCATGAGCAAGCTGGGGGCCGACGACAAGGCCAACGCGCAGCTCATCGGGCAGTTCGGCGTGGGCTTCTATTCGGGCTTCATCGTGGCCGACAAGATCACCGTCGAGTCGCGCCGCGCCGGCCTGGCCGCCACCGAAGGCGTCCGCTGGACCAGCGGCGGCTCGGGCGATTTCGAAGTCGAGCAGATCGACCGTGCCCAGCGCGGCACCAGCGTCATCCTGCATGTGCGCCCGGAGGCCTCCGAGTACCTCAACGCCTGGAAGCTCAAGCAGATCATCGGCAAGTACTCCGACCACATCAGCCTGCCCATCCTGATGGAGAAGGAAGAGTGGAAGGAAGGCGAGAACGACCAGCCCGGCGACATGGCCAAGACCGGCGAGTGGGAAACCGTCAACAAGGCCAGCGCCCTGTGGGCACGCGCGCGCAAGGACATCACCGAAGAGCAGTACGCCGACTTCTACAAGCAGATCAGCCACGACAACGAGGCACCGCTGGCCTGGAGCCACAACCGGGTGGAAGGCAGCACCGAATACACCCAGCTGCTGTACATCCCGGCCAAGGCACCGTACGACCTGTACAACCGCGACGCCAAGGCCGGCGTCAAGCTGTATGTGAAGCGTGTCTTCATCATGGACGACGCCGAGGCGCTGCTGCCGAGCTACCTGCGCTTCGTGCGCGGCGTGATCGACTCGGCCGACCTGCCGCTCAACGTCAGCCGCGAACTCCTGCAGGAGAGCCGCGACGTGCGCGCCATCCGCGAAGGCAGCACCAAGCGCGTGCTGTCCATGCTGGAAGACCTGGCCAAGAAGCAGAAGACCGCACCCGACAGCAGCGAAGGCAAGATCGACATCGGTTCCGGTGACGCCACCCCCGCGCCCGAGCCCACCGGCGTCACCGACGTGGTCGACAAGAAAGACGCCACCCCGGCGGCCGAAGCGGCTGCCGACTTCGCCGACGACAGCGGCAAGTACGCCAAGTTCTACGCCGAGTTCGGCTCGGTTCTGAAGGAAGGCCTGGGCGAAGATTTCTCCAACCGCGACCGCATCGCCAAGTTGCTGCGCTTCGCCTCCACCACCACCGACACCGCCGACGTCTCCTTCGCCGACTACAAGAGCCGCATGAAGGACGGCCAGGACGCCATCTACTACATCACCGCCGACAGCCTGTCCGCCGCCAAGAACAGCCCGCAGCTGGAAGTCTTCCGCAAGAAGGGCATCGAGGTGCTGCTGATGACCGACCGGGTGGACGAGTGGTCGCTCAACTACCTGACCGAGTTCGACGGCACGCCGCTGCAGTCGGTCGCCAAGGGTGCGGTCGACCTCGGCAAGCTGCAGGACGAAGACGAGAAAAAGGCGGCCGAAGAGGCCGCCGAAGGTTTCAAGCCCCTGCTCGAGCGTCTGAAGGCAGCGCTGAAGGACAAGGCCGCGGACGTGCGCGTCACCACCCGTCTGGTCGACTCGCCCGCCTGCCTGGTGGTGCAGGAAGACGGCATGAGCACCCAGCTGGCCCGCATGCTCAAGCAGGCCGGCCAGAAGGCGCCGGAAGTCAAGCCGGTGCTGGAGGTCAACCCCGACCACGCGCTGGTCAAGAAGCTCGATACCAGCGAACACTTCGACGACCTGGCCAACATCCTGTTCGACCAGGCCCTGCTGGCCGAAGGCGGCCTGCCGGAAGACCCGGCGGCCTACGTGCGCCGCGTCAATTCGCTGCTGGCCTGAGCGAGGCGGCCCGTGGCTGAGCCGATGGACGAAAGCAGGCCGCCGGCGGCGCCGGCCGCCCCGGTGCGGCAGGCGCACAACCCGCTGCACGGCGTGACGCTGGAGGCCGTCGTCACCGCCCTGGCCGATCACTACGGCTGGGACGAACTCGGCCGCCTGGTGCCGATCCGCTGCTTCACCTTCGACCCCAGCGTGGGATCGAGCCTGAAGTTCCTGCGCAAGACGCCCTGGGCCCGCGAAAAGGTGGAGAGCCTCTACCTTTTCATGCTGCGCGACATTCGGCGCGGCGGCTGAAGGCGGGACGCCCTCAGGCCAACCGGTCGGCGGCTGCCAGGAGATCGTCGACGGTGCGCTGCACCAGCGGCGGGTGTCGCTGGTGAAAATCGCCCGCGTTACCGCATGCCCGGCGGATGCCCTCGTACAGCGCCAGCTTGCCACTCACCAGGTCGTTGAGCGGCGTGGGGACGCCGCGCCGCCGTCCCTCGCGGGAAACGCCGGCGTTGAGCACCTCGATCTCGGTCTCCAGGCCGGCATCGAAGGCCGCCCGCATGGAGGTGGGATGGTGCGAGAACCTTTCCATGGCCGCGTGGATGTCGCCCATGATCTGGTCGTCCGGCCGCACCGGTACCCCCATGGCCCGCGCGAGGGCGCAGACCTCGCCTGCCAGCCCCGCGATCAGCTTGCCGCAGCGGGCGTCACGCGCGGACAGTTCCTGTAGCTCGCCCAGCGTCTTGCCGAACAGCGTGGCGGTGACGTTGAGGGCGCAATTGAGCGCCACCTTCTCGTAGCGAGTGACCCGGATGTCCGGCACGTTCTGCAGCCGGAAGAAGCTCTGGCCCTGCAGCACCGAATGCAGCGTCTCGGTGAGGGGATCGTTGGCGTCGACCAGCATGACCCCTCCGGGCGTCACCGAGACGCCTTCGCCGGGCTGGCGGCTGGCCGGCACCATGCTGATCATGTCGTGCGCCCGGATGCCCCGCGCCGCCTTTTCGGCGGCGTGGCTCGGCATGCCGTTCTGCAGGTAGACGACGGTGCTGCCCAGGGGCGTCTGCGCGATGGTGTGGTGCAGCCCGCCGACCACCGTCGGGTCGATCACCAGCGTTTCGGCGGGATCGAGTTCCAGGGGGCCGGTCGGCATGCCGGCGTTCGGGTGATTGGCGACGTCTACCACCCGGGCGCCGCAGCTCACCAGGTTGCTCCCGGTGGCGGGTGTGCGGCTGCGCGGGCGCAGCAACACCGAGAACCGGCCCTGCTCGGCGTTCTGCAGGGCCTGCGCGGCCACCGCACCGCCTTGCGAGCCGCCGGGCGAAAAAATCAACAGCTGGCGCAGCCGCAGCGGCCGCTCCGGCAGACCGGCGAGAGCGTTGGGCAACTCGCGGTGCCGGGGCCGGGTCGCGGCCCGGTCCGGCGATGCATCGCGCCACGGGTGCGCCCGGTCGCGCGCGGGCGTCGTGCCCACCCCGGGCAGGTCGGGTGCCGAGCGGGACAGGTTCCTGCCCCACTTTCCCGTGCTTGCAATGGTTGCGCGGCTCAGCTGCTGCAGCATGAAGGCGTCCTTTCTGGAAGTCTCGGGTGATTCCGAGCCGCCATATTGTTATTGCCGGTGCCGATTTTGATTTCTTCCGCGAATATCCATTGGAAAACCCGAAGCCCGATCGGGTGAGACAGCCATATGCCGTCTGTTTATCGCAATCGGATATGCTTTGATCTATAAGCTGTATGGTCGAACCGCATTAACAAGCTGATGCTCTGGCATATGATTGCCTGAGTATCGAGTGTATTTTGCGGATTAATACGAGGTAATCCGAAGAAGGCAAAAATGACCACCCGAATCCTGGATTTCCCCCATGCCGGCAGGGCCGAGGACGCCGCTGCGCAAATCTACCGCAAGGTGAGTCTCCGGCTCATCCCGCTTCTGTTCGTCTGTTATATCGCTGCCTATCTCGATCGTGTGAATGTCGGATTCGCCAAGCTGCAAATGCAGGCGGCACTGCAATTCAGCGATTCGGTCTACGGACTGGGCGCGGGCATATTTTTTCTGGGGTATTTTGTTTTCGAGGTGCCCAGCAATGCCGCGCTCCACCGCGTCGGCGCGAGAAAGTGGATTTCCCGCATCATGGTCGTCTGGGGCCTGCTTTCCATGGCCACGGCATTCGTCTCGTCGCCGTTTTCGTTTTATCTGCTGCGTTTCCTACTGGGGGCGGCCGAGGCCGGCTTTTTTCCTGGCGTCATCGTGTATCTCGGCACCTGGTATCCGTTGCACCGCCGCGGCCATGCGGTGTCGCTGTTCCTGTGCGCCATTCCGTTCGCGGGCATCCTGGGCGGGCCGACATCCGGCTGGATTCTTCGCCACCTGGACGGCTTCGGTGGCGGGCAGGGTTGGCAGTGGCTGTTCGTGCTGCAGGGCCTGCCCAGCGTGCTGCTCGGCCTGGTGGTGCGGCGCAGGCTGCACGACCGGGTGGCCGGCGTCGGCTGGCTGAGCGCCGCCGAACAGCGCTTCATCCTGGCCGAGATCGCCGGTGAAGTTCGCGGCAAGACCGTGGGCGGCCTGCGGCAGGCCCTGGCCCAGCCGCGCGTCTGGGTGTTGGCGGCGGTGTATTTCGCGCTGGCGGGCGGGCTCTACGGCGTCTCTTTCTGGTTGCCGGCGGTCATCCGATCCGCCGGCGTGGCCGATGCGCTGCATGTCGGCCTGCTCAGCGCCTTGCCCTGGTCGGCCGGCCTTTTCGCCATGCTCTGGGTGGCGCGCCGCGCCGACAGACGCCGTTCGCACGGCGCTTGCTGCGCGGCATCGGCGCTGGTGGGCGCGGTGGGCCTGGCCGTCTGCGCCGGTGCCGGCGCAGACCTGCTGACGGCCCTGCTCGGCATCACCCTGGCGCTCGCGGGCATCCTGGCCGCCTTGCCGGCGTTCTGGGCCTTGCCCTCGGGCTTCCTGGCGGGCGGTGCGGCGGCCGCCGGTGTCGCGCTGATCAACTCCTTCGGAAACCTTTCGGGCTTCGGCTCGCCGTACCTGCTCGGCCTGTTGCACCAGCGGACGCACGGCCACGGGGTCGGGCTGTCCGTGGCGGCGCTGCTGGTGGCGGCCGGCGGCCTGCTGGTGCTGTCGCTGCGCAGGCCGCCGAACCGGGCGGCCTGACGGGGCCACGGGCTCGTCCGGCCGCCCCAGTCCGCGGCCCTGGCGCCGCACTCACCCAAGCTGTTCATGGAACTACGCCAATTCAAATATTTTCTTGTCATCGTCGACAGCGGCAGCCTTTCGCGTGCGGCTCAGGTGCTGTTCGTGGCGCAGTCGGCGCTCAGCAAGCAGGTCGCCGACCTCGAAATCGAGCTCGGCGCTCAGTTGCTGGTGCGCAGCCGCAACGGGGTGGTGACGACCGACGCCGGCAAGGTCTTCTACGACTACGCGCAAGGCATCACCAAGCAGATCAGCGACGCGCGCGTGGCGGTGCACTGCTCGGCCAACGCCATGGTCGGCACGGTGGTGGTGGCGCTGCCGCAGAGCGTTGCCGCACCCGTCGCCCTGCCGCTGATGCGCGCGGCGGCGTCGCGTTATCCGGACATCAGCTTCCGCCTCAACGAGGAACTGACCGGCAACATGGCCGACCAGCTGCTGCGCGGCCGGGTCGATGTGGCGCTGTTCAACGGCGGCATGCTGCCGGACGACGTCGAGTTCACGCCCCTGGTCGAGGAAGATTTCGTGCTGCTCTGCGCGGCGCAGGATCCGCATGCGCCGCCGCCCGGGTCGGTGAGCCTGGCGCAGGCCATCGCCCGGCCGCTGGTGTGGCCCGGGCCGATGCACGGGCATTGCACCCGCGCCATCGTCGAGGCGGTGCTGGCCGAATCGGGCCTGGGCCTGCCGGCGGTGGCGGCCGAGATCAACTCGGTGCATATCCTCAAGAGCGCCATCCAGGCCGGCCTCGGCTCCACGATCATGCCGTACGCCCTGGCGCAACGCGAGATCGAGGACGGCCGGCTCAGCGCCCACGGCATCGACCACGACAACATGTTCCGCACGCTGGGCGTGTGCATGTCGCGTCAGGTGGCCACCAACAACGCCAAGCGCGCCGTCGGCCGGCTCATCGCCGATGTGTTCAGAGACCTGTGCAGCCGGGGGCGCTGGCCCGGGGCACGCCCGGTGGCGACCGCCTCGCCCGACTGAGCGGGCGGCGCGTCCCGTCGCGGCAAAGGGGCCCGCGGAGCAGGGATCGCGGGCGCGCCGGCCGGGCATTTGCATAAACTCGGCGGTCGGTGGATCGGGTGAAAGCGCCCGCCCGCCACACCACCTGCCTGCGACGATGACCACCAGCCCCAAATCCGCCTCGTCCGCCAACCACGCGTACACCTACATCCGTACGAACATCCTCAACGGAACCTACCGGGAGGGCGAACGGCTCACCGAGCAACAGTTCTCCGACCTGCTCGGGCTGTCGCGCACGCCGGTGCGCGAAGCCATGCGCCGGCTGGTGGCCGACGGTTTCCTGCATTTCCAGCCCAACAGCGGTACTTTCGTGCGTACCTGGAACGCCTCGGAGATCGAGGCGGTGTACGACGCCCGCATCCTCGTCGAGCCCGAGCTGGCCGCCCATGCCGCGCGCCACATGACCGCGCCGGTGCTGGAGAAAATGCTGATCATCCAGGACCAGATCGAGTCGCAGGGTGCCGATATCGCCGAGGCCAACCTGGTGCGCATCAGCCCGCTCAACCGCGATTTCCATGCGCTCATCAGCGACACCGCGCAGAACCCGCGCCTTGCCCTGATGAGGGTGCAGTCGCTGGAAATCCAGATCATCCAGCGCACCCGCCGACGCCTGTCGGCGCACCAGCTGGACCGCATCTTTCACCACCACCGCGAGTTGCTGGACGCGTTTTCCTGCCGCGACAGCGACTGGGCGCGCTGCGTCATGTCGTGCCACCTGCGTACCGCCAAGCTGGCCATGCTGGGCCGGTCGCAGATCGTGGTGCATTCGCCGCCGCCGGAGGCCTAGAACATCAGGCGTCCACCGTTGACGTACAGCACCTGCCCGGTGAGATAGCGCGAGGCCTGGCCCAGCAGGAACAGGATGGGGCCGGCGACGTCCTCGGGCTGCCCGACCCGGCCTTGCGGGATGGTCGCCTCGATGGCCGCTCGCTGGCGCTCGAACCAGCCGTCGCTCGCCCCCGCGCGACCGCCCCGCCCGGTGCCGCCGGACAAGAAAGCCGTCTCGACCGGGCCGGGCGCCACCGCGTTCACCCGGATCGCCGGCGCGTTTTCACGGGCCAGGTTGCGGGTGATCGCATTGATGCCGGCCTTGGCCGCCGCATACGGCCCGACGCCCTTGTCCGCCGTCACCGAGAGGCCGGACGAAGTGAAGACGATGGCCGGGTCGCGGCCCTGGTCCAGCAGGGGCAGGGCCGCTCGCGCGGCCAGCCAGGCGCCGCGCAGGTTGACCTGCATGACCTCGTCCCACACCGCCTCGTCGGTGTCGCGCAACGGCTTCGGCGGCGGGGTGAAGCCGGCCAGGTGCACCAGCCCGTCCAGCCCGCCCCAGCGCGCGTCCAGCGCGGCGAATGCCTCGGCCAGGTCGTCCGCGCGGGCGGCATCGCACGGCAGCTGCCACTCGCCCTCGAAGGCGGGCCGCTGGGCGATGCTGGCGGGCAGGTCGAGTGTCGCCATGCGCAGCCCCGCCGCCAGGCCGGCGCGCACCAGCACGCTGCCGATGCCGCCGCAACCGCCGACCACCGCGATGCGTGCACCCTCCGCCGGAGCCAGCCGCGCCAGGTCGATTGGCGTCATGCGCCCATCCCGAGCTTGCGGATCGGCATCGGCGCGATCGCCACCATGCTGGTCTTCTCCTCGGTGTAGAGCGCCATGCAGCCCTTGCCGCCCTCGCGGCCGATGCCCGATTCGCGGAAGCCGCCGAAGGCCGAGCGCAGGTCGCGCACCACCGGCGTGTTGATCCAGACGGTGCCGGTGCGCAGCTTGCGCATCGCCAGGTGGGCCTTGTCGAGATGGGTGGTCCAGACGTAGCCGACCAGGCCGAAGGCGCTGTCGTTGGCGATGGCGATGGCTTCCTCGAACGTGTCGAAGGTGACGAAGGTGGCGAACGGCCCGAAGATTTCTTCCTGGCAGATGCGCTGCGCGTTGCTGTCGGCGCGCACCACCACCGGCTCGATGTAGTAACCCTCGCCCATGGCCTCGATGCGCCGGCCGCCGGCGAGCACCTGCGCGCCCTCGGCGCGGGCCACGTCCACATAGGACAGCACCCGTTCCATGTGGGCCTTCGACGCCAGCGGGCCGACCTCGGTGGCCGGGTCGCCGGGCACACCGATCTTCAGCTTCTTCACCCGTTCGACGAAGGCGGCGATGAAGTCGTCGGCGATGCTGCGCTCGACCAGGATGCGCGAGCCTGCCAGGCACTGCTGGCCGTTGCCGCCGTAGATGCCTAGCAGGGCGGCGTCCAGCGCCCGCTCCAGGTCGGCGTCGGCGCAGATGATGCTGGCCGACTTGCCGCCCAGCTCCATGGTGGTGGCCTTCAGGCCCTTGGCGGCCGAGGCCAGGATGGCCCGGCCGGTGGTGGTGCCGCCGGTGAAGGACACCACGTCCACGGACGGGTGTTCGACCAGCGCCACGCCGGTCACCGGGCCGCGCCCGTTGACCAGGTTCACCACCCCCGGCGGCAGGCCGGCCGCGTGCACGATCTCCATGAAACGCTGCATGCCGGCGGCGGCCACCTCGGAGGGCTTGACCACGCAGCTGTTGCCGAAGGCGATGGCCGCGGCCACCTTCATCGAGCACAGCGTGGTCGGTGCGTTCCACGGCCCCAGCAGCGCCGCCACGCCCACCGGCTCGCGGATCACGGTGGTGATGTAGCCCGGCTCCTGGGTATAGACATCGCCGCCGACCTGGCCGATGAACTCGGCAAAGAACTTGAAGTTGTAGGCCGCACGCGGGATGTAGAAACCGCGCACCTGGCCGATCGGGATGCCGGTGGCCGCGCTCTCGATGGCGGACAGCTCGTCCTTGTGCGCCAGCAGGGCGTCGTGGATGCGCATCAGCACCGCCTGGCGCTGCTCCACCGTCAGGCCGGACCAGCGGCCGTCCTCGAAGGCAGCGCGGGCCGAACGCACCGCGCGGTCGACCTCGGCCGCGTCGGCCTCCAGCACGTCGCCGCAACGGGTGTCGGTGGCGGGGTCGAACACCGCCACCCGGTAATGCGCGCCGGGCGCGACGAAGGCGCCGTCGATGAAGCTCGATTGGCTTCGTTGCAGGAAAGCGGCCGGCGTGGCCGGGGTCTCGGAAGTGTTCTGTGCGGTCATGGTCTGGGCGATTTGGGCGAATGGGCGAATCGGCATTTACCGGGGACGGGCGAATTTCCAGGTCGAGCTGGCCGGATCGACCTGCAGCACGCCGATGCGGATGGCGCCGTCGCCCTGCGCCGAGAAATGGATCTTGTTGACGCCGCTGAAGTCGGTGTAGCCGTTGATGCCGTCGCGCAGCCTGTCGCGCGCCGCCGCCACCGGCATGCCGCCGTCGATGCCCTGCTTGCGGGCGGCCTCGGCCACCAGCAGCACCGCGTCGTAGCCCAGGCTGGCGTTGGCCACGTTGGGCGGCTGGAACTGGGCGAGCACGCTGTCCCTGGCGATGGCCGCCACGTAGCGCTCGACGAACTTGCGGTAGCGGGCGGCGTCGCCGGTGGACTCGTCGTTGGACGAGGAACCCAGCACATGCCACTGGCCGGCCTGCGCGCCGACGCTCTTGACGACGGTCTGCGGAAACACGCCCGGCCACAGCAGCATGTTGGAGAAGATCGGCATGGTGACCGCCTGGATCTGCAGCTCGCGCGCCAGCTTGAGCGCGTCGCCCGACTGGATGGCGGCCAGCACCGCGTCGGGTTTCAGGTCCTTCATCTTGATGGCGACCGGCGAGAAATCGGTCTGGCCCGAGTTGAACTCGATGCTGCCCACCACCTCCAGCCCGCTGGCCTTGGCCAGCCGGGCCCATTCGGCCAGGGCCGACTTGCCGGCCGCCTCGCGCACGTCCGCCAGGATCGCCACCTTCTTCGTCCTGGGGTAGATCTTCAGGAACTGCGCCAGGCCCTCCGGCATGGCCACGTCGTCCGGCGTGTTCAGGCGGGTGCCGTAGGGCCGCGCCTGGATGCCCGGCTTGTTGGAGTTCATGTTGATGGCCGGAATCTTCAACTGGTTGAGCGTGCCCGCCACCGTTTCCCACTGGGTGGACGACATCGGCCCCAGCACCGCCAGCGCCCCGGACTGCTGGGCTTCGCGCACCCGCAGCACCGCCTGGTCGGGGCGCAGCTGGTCGTCGAATCGCACGATCTCGATCGGGCTGCCGTTGATGCCGCCAGCCTGGTTGATGTCCTCCACCGCCAGGTCGATGGCGATGCCCTGCAGCTTGCCCACCGAGGCCAGCTGGCCGGAGAGCGGCGCGGTGTGCACCAGCTTGATCGGCGGCTTGGCCTGCGCGAGCGCGCTGCCCGCCAGGCCGAGCGAGAGGCCTGCGGCCAGCGCGAGGGTCGAAAGAACGAGCTTCATGAAAGTCCTCAGGGAAGAAATGAAAACGAGAGTCCTTGCCGGGCCGTCATCCGCCCAGGTAGTGCGACAGCACCCGGTCGTCCACCAGCATGTCGGGCGACGCACCGTCGTGCACCGTGCGGCCCTGCTGCAGTACGTAGGCGCGGTGCGACAGGCGCAGCGCGGCGCGTGCGTTCTGCTCGACGATGAGGATGGTCAGGCCCTCGTCGCGCAATTCGCGCAGCACCGAGAACACCGTCGAGACCATCACCGGCGACAGGCCCAGCGAGGGCTCGTCGAGCATCAGCAGGCGGGGCCGGGCGAGCAGCGGCCGGGCCATCGCCAGCTGCTGCTGTTCGCCTCCGGACATGCTGCCGGCGGCCTGCCGCAGCCGCTCCTTCAGGCGCGGGAAACGGACGAAGACCTTTTCGCAGGCGGCGTCGAAGGACTCGCGCCCCGGCAGGTCGGGCTGGCGGTCGTAGGCGATGCGCAGGTTCTCCGCCACCGACAGGCGGCCCAGCGTGCCGCGCCCCTCGGGGATGTGCAGCAGGCCGCCGCGCGCGATGGTGTGTGGCGCGGTGCGGGCCAGGTCGGTATCGCCGAAGAGGGCACGTCCGCTGTCCGGGCGCAGCAGTCCGGAGAGCGTGCGCATCAGCGTGGATTTGCCGGCGCCGTTGGCGCCGATCACCGCCACCGTCTCGCCGGGCCGCACCCGCAGGTCGACGCCGCGCAGCGCCCGCACCGCGCCGTAGCTGACGTGCAGCCCCTCGACGCGCAGGGCGTCGGGAGACTCGGAGGGTGCGCTCATGCCTCGCCCTCCGGCCCCAGGTAGGCCTCGATCACGCGGGCATCCGACAGCACCTCGGCGACCGGCCCCTCGGTGACCTTGCAGCCGGCGATCAGCGCCACCAGCCGGCTCGACAGCGCGCGGATCAGCGGCATGTCGTGTTCGACCAGCAGGATGCCTTCCACCCGCTGGCGCGCCACGCCGATGTCGTGCACCAGCGCGGCGGTTTCCTCCTCGTTCATGCCGGCGGCGGGTTCGTCGAGCAGCAGCAGGCGCGGCCGGGTGGCCAGCGCCCGGGCGATTTCCAGCCGGCGCGCGGCACCGTAGGGCAGGCTGCCGGCGGGCCGGTCGGCCAGGGCGCCGAGGCGCATCAGGTCGATCAGTTCCATCGCGCGATCGAGTCCGGCGCGGCGCCGGAATATCGAGGCGAGCGGCCGGGCGGCGGTGTCCGGGTCGGCCGCCAGCACGTTCTCCAGGACGGTCATGCGTTTGAACAGGCGGATGTTCTGGAAGGTCCGGGCCACGCCGCAGCGCGCCATGCGCAGGCGCGAATGGCCGGTCACGTCTTCGCCGGCCAGCACCAGCCGGCCGGCGCTGGGCGGGTAGAACTGGGTGACGAGATTGATCAGCACCGACTTGCCGGCGCCGTTCGGCCCGACGATGCCGAGGATCTCGCCGGTGTTCAGCGTCAGCGAGACATCGGACAGCGCGCGCAGGCCGCCGAACGATTTGCCCAGGCCTTCGATGGTCAGCAAGGGGGAGGAAGTGGTCATGGTGCGTCCGCCTTGCGGCCCGAGGCGATGGTGGCGAAACGCCGCGTCAGCAGGCCCTGCGGCCGCACCAGCAACAGCACGATGATCGTCACGGCGAAAACGCTGGGCCGCCATTCGCGCATGAAGGCGACCTGCTCGGGCAGGATCGTCATGACCGCCGCGCCCACCGCCGCGCCCCACAGGTTGTTGACGCCACCCAGGATGACGAACATCACCGCGTAGATGGAGACCAGCACGTTGAAGGTATCGGGCCGCACGAAGCTCAGGTAGTGGCCGTAGAGGCCGCCGGCGAAGCCCGCCACCACGGCGCCCACCGCGAAGGCGCCGAGCTTCACGGCCACCGTGTTCATGCCCAGCGCGGCCGCCACTTCGTCGTCCTCCCGCACCGCGTCCAGCACCCTTTGCAGGGGCGAGCGCGACACGATCCACAGCGCCAGGCCGACGACCAGTACCGCCGCCGCGCCGTGCCACGGCGTGGCGCCGGCCATGCCGCCCAGGCCGACGCTGCCACCGACCGCGTCGATGTTTTCCAGCACCACCACCATCGACATCGACACGCCGATGGTCGTCAGGATCAGGTAGATGCCGCGCACCCGCAGGGCCGGAAAACCCAGCAGCAGGCCGAGCACGCCGGACAGCGCCGCGCCCGCCAGGCAGGCCGGCAGCAGCGGCCAGCCGGCCAGCACCGTGAGCAGGCCCGCGACATAGCAGCCGGCTGCCATGAAGGCGGCGGAGCCGAAGCTCAGGGCGCCGGCCGCCAGCGCGATGTACACGCTCCAGGCCATCAGGATGTTGATGCAGGTGAAGAACAGCAGGTCCGGTGTCATGCGCGTGCACCTCCGCCGTGGAACACGCTGCCAAACAGGCCTTGCGGCCGCACCAGCAGCACCAGGATCATGAAGACCCACACCAGCAGGTCGGCCAGCGGGCCGAAGCCGAACTGGATCGCCAGCGCCTCCAGCAGGCCGACCAGCATGCCGCCGACGACGGCGCCCTGCAGGCTGCCCATGCCGCCGATGGCGGTCACGGCCAGCGCCTTCAGCGCGAAGGACATGCCGACGTCGGAGTTCACCGTGCCGACCCGCAGCGCGAACAGCAGGCCGGTGAGCGCGGCGAGCGCGGATGTCAGGAAGAAGACCTGCTGGCCGACGAACTTCACCGGGATGCCCAGCAGCGCGGCGGCGGTCGGGTTGTCGGCCACCGCGCGGATGTTGCGGCCGGTGCGGGTTTTCTCGATCAGCCACCAGAGGCCGGCCACCAGCACCAGTGTCAGCACCAGCACCAGGCCCTGCACCGGCACGAAACGCACGCCGAAAATCTCGAAGCCGCCCTTGCCCAGCGCGTCCGTCAACGGCAGGGGCAGCGGCTCGGTGCCCCACTTGTGATGCACCAGGTCGACCAGCAACAGCCCGACCGCCATCGACGACAGCGCAGCGGTGATGGCCGCTTCTTCGGAGCCGAGGCGACGAAAGCTGATGCGCTCCACCACCACGCCCAGCAGGCCGCCCACCACGAAGGAGGCCGCCAGCGCCAGCGGGATGGACGGCAGCGCCTGCGCGGCCACCAGGCCGACGAAGCCTCCCACCATGAAGACTTCGGTGTGCGCGAAGTTGATCCGGTGCAGCACCCCGACGATCAGGGTGAAGCCGATGGCCAGCAGGGCGTAGAGCCCCCCGACCATCAGGCCGTTGACGATTTGGCCGGCGAGCATGGCCGCCTCAGAAGTGCGAGAGCAGCCGGCCGAAGCCCTGCAGCTTGTCGTCGATCTTGCAGGCGCGCAGCGCGTGCCAGTAGGTCGCGGTGTTGATGGCGATCACCGGTTTGTCGAGGTACAGCTCGGCGGCCGCGGCGAAACGCACCATCGACAGGTTGGTGCCCACCTGCACGATGGCATCCACGTCGTCGCCGTCGAGTTCGCGCAGCGCGTCGCGGCACATTTTGTCGGTGGTGTGGGCGATCTGCACCGGGCTCGGACGGCGCAGGCAGAGGTCGCGCACCACGGTGAAACCGCAGTCCTGGTAGAAGCGCCGCACCTGGTCGTTGGCGACCGGGAAGTAGGGCGAGAAGAAGGCGATGCGCTTGGCGCCGTAGGCGTTGAGCGCGGCCTCGGTGGCGAAGCTGCCGCAGGACACGCCGACGCCCACGTGGTCGCGCATCAGTGCCAGGTATTTCTCGGCGCCTGCGCGGCCGTCCCAGAAGGTGGCGGCAGACATGCCCATCACCAGGTACTGCATCTCCAGGCTCTTCAGCACGCCGGCGGCCTCCAGCGTGTTGTCCTGGATGGCGGCCACCAGCTTCAGGAAATCGTCGTCCGTGTTCACCGGCATGTCGGGAATGACGATGCGGCTGTAGTGGTTGGTCACGCCGACCGGGCGCATGTCGTCGAAATCGGGCTGGACGACGGTGTTGGTCGAGGGGCCGAGCGCCCCGAATTTCATGCGGTAGCCGAGGTGGTCCATGGGATCAGTTCCGGGAGAGGAGTTGCAGGAAGGCGTCGCGGCCCATGACGTCGGCGTATTTCTGCCGCATGTCGAACAGGTTGGCTTCGTGGGGCTCCATGGCGCGGTCGCCCACGCAGTCCTCGATCACCACCGTGCGGAAGTTGAACTGCATGGCGTCGACCACCGTGGCGCGCACGCAGCCGCTGGTGGTGCAGCCGACGACCACCGCGGTGTCCACGCCCTGCAGGCGCAGCCATTCGGACAGGCCGGTCGAGAAGAAGGCCGAGGCCACCGTCTTGCGCACCACCAGTTCGCCCGCCACCGGCAGCAGGCCCGGCACGATCTGGGAGTTGTGCGAGGTCTCGGTCAGCGTCACCAGCGGCGGCACCTTTAGGCAGAACACGTTGCGGTTGGCGCCGTCGTCGGCGAATACCACCCGCGAATGGGCCACCGGCAGGCCGCGTTCGCGGAAGGCCGCCAGCAGCGGCTCGGTGGCCTTCGCGGCAGCTTCGATATGCGGACCGCCGAAAGCGTTTTCGTCGACGAAGCCGTTGACGAAATCGACCAGCACCAGTCCGCAGCGCGCGCCCAGGCCGGAGGCGTTGCCCATGTTCTGGCGGATGTAGACGTCTTCGCGGCTCATGCGATGGACTCCGCGCGCTCCAGCGCGTCGATCATCGAGGTCTTGCGCAGGTAGTCCTTCGACCGGGCGGGGTCGGCGGCGATGGCGCGCAGCTCGTCGTGCACCGCCTGGCGCTTGGCCGGATCGCGCTCCTCGATGGTCTTCTTGTTGCGCTGGGTGTTGGCGTTGATGTACTCGATGGCCACCGCGCGGCGCTGGCGTTCGTAGTGGTCGAGCAGATCTTCGCTGGCGCCTTCGTTGAGGATCTCGACCAGCTTGTCGGACAGGTTGAAGGCATCGTGCACACCGCCGTTCATGCCCATTCCGCCGAGCGGATTGTTGATGTGCGCGGCGTCGCCGGCCAGGATCACCCGGCCCCGGCGGAACTCCTTGGCCACCCGCTGGTGCACCTTGTAGAGCGTGCGGTGGGTGATGTCGTATTTCACGTCGCGCTTCCACAGCTTCTGCAGGCGCGTCTCGATCGATTCGTCGGTCATCACCTCCTCGTCGGACTCGTCCGGCGAGGTCGGGAACAGCACACGCCAGAGGGTGGGCACGCGCAGCAGCACACACCACTCCTGCGGGTCCGACACGTAGTTGACGTACGAGAGCCGGGGGAAGTGGTCGGCGAACTCGAAGTCGGTCGAGACCACCAGGAAACGCTCGGGATAGGTGAAGCCCTCGAACTCGATGCCGAGGGATTGCCGCACCGCGCTCCAGGCGCCATCCGCGCCGATCAGGTAGTCGCCGCGATGCACCGCGGTCGCGCCGTCCTTGCGCACCGTCAGGTCGACGCCCTCGGCGTCCTGGGCGACGCTCTCGACCGTCGCGCCGAACACCATCTCGACGTTGGGCAGCTGCTCGAGCTGCGCCACCAGCAGGCGGTTCAGTTTCCACTGCTCGCACTGCAGGCGGAAGGGGTGATCGGTCTCGCCTTCGAGCAGCGACATGTCGAATTCGGCGATCAATCCCTGCTGCCGGTCGCGCTGCTGGGTATAGCGCGCCTTCAGGCCCTGGGAGACCAGCGCCTCGGTCACGCCGAAGCGCGAAAGCATGTCCAGCGTAGGCGGGTGGAAGGTCGATGCACGGAGGTCTTCGGTGAGCGTGGCGGCGCGTTCGAAAAGGGTGACGCGGATGCCGGCGCTGGCCAGGGTGAGGGCGCTGACCAGGCCCACCGGGCCGGCGCCGGCGATCAGGACATGAGGAGATTTCATAGGATTTCGAAGGGAAAGTGTCTCGGGTTGATTGTGCACAATGACATCGTTTGCAAGATTGGGGCCACTGCCGTCACATTCAGATTACAGGCACAGGTCGGCAGGTGCAAGACACATCAGGGTTTGGCCCGGTTGTTGTGGTTGTACACAGTTGCTTAAATTGAGTGCACCAACAAGAAGCCAAAAAATGCGTTGTGGTGCGGCCTCACTGCAAAACGGTGCGGCTTGCGATGCGGGCCGCCCGGCCGGCTTCGCGATGGTTGAAGCGGGCTTCCCGAGTGAAACCCGGGGTGCGTCGGGGCCTCGCTCCAGGCATTTCGCGGCTCGTCGGAAAAGCGGGCATGCGACGTGCTGAGACGGATCGATCGAGCTTCTTTTTTCAACCTTCCGGATTGCCGCAATGCGTAGAAACTTCTTCAGGACCGTGGCCTGCATCAGCCTGGCGGCCAGCACTCTCGCCCTCGCACCCGCCGCCCATGCCCAGACGTTCCCGGCCAAGCCGATCCGCATCGTCGTGCCGGCCACGCCGGGCGGCACGTCGGACATCTTTGCCCGCGCCATCGCCCTGCGCATGCAGGAGTCGCTGGGGGTGCCGGTGCTGGTCGAGTACAAGCCCGGCGCCGGCACGAACATCGGCAGCGACTACGTCGCCAAGGCACCCGCCGACGGCTATACCCTGCTGATCAACGGCATCACGCTGGCGGTGAACCCGGCGCTGTACCCGGCCATGCCGTACAGCCCCTCGAAGGACCTGACGCCGGTGATCGAGGTCGCCGAAATGACCAACGTCGTGACGGTGCATCCGAGCGTGCCGGCCCGCAACATGAAGGAGCTGGTGGCGCTGCTGAAGACGCAGCCGGACGGTTTCAATTTCGGCACCCCCGGCGCTGGCAGCTCCGGCCACCTGTCGGGCGAACTGCTGGCCCTGAAGACCGGGACCAGGCTGACGCATGTCGCCTACCAGGGCAACGCGCAGGCCACCACCGACCACATCGGCGGCGTGCTGCAGGTGGGCTTCGTGAACATGCCCGTGGCCCAGCAGTTCATCAAGAGCGGCAAGCTGCGCGCGCTGGCGGTCACCGGCGCAAAGCGTTCGTCGCTGATGCCCGACGTGCCGACCGTGGCCGAGGCCCTCGGCATCCCCGATTACGCGCTGACCGGCTGGTTCGGAATCATGGCGCCGTCCGGCACGCCGGCGCCGGTGATCGAGCGCCTGCAGGCCGAGTTCGACAAGGCGCTGCACGACCCGACGGTGCGCGGCGTCATCACCAACGCCGGCGGCGACGTGGTGGGCGGCAGCACCGCCGCCTTCGGCACCCTGCTGAAGAACGACACCGCGCGCCTGACCGAAGTGGTCCGCACCGCCGGCATCACCAACAAGTAAACGCCTTCACCACGTCCCCAGAGACCAAAACCCGAGGATCGCCATGAGCTTCCCGTCTACCCGTCCGGCCGCAGCACCCACTATTGCCGCCGCTGCGCCTCCCGCCGGCACGCTGGCCGCGACCGTGCTGCTGCGCACCCTGTTCGACCACGGCGTCGAGTACTTCTTCTGCAACCCGGGCACCGATTTCCCGGCGATCGTCGAGGCCTACTCGCTGGCCGAAGCGGCAGGCGAGATCGGCGTACGGGTGCCCACCCCGGTGGTGGTGCCGCACGAGAACGCGGCGGTGTCGATGGCCCACGGCGCCTACCTGGCCAGCGGCAAACCCCAGGCGGTGATGGTGCATGTGAGCGTAGGCACCGCCAATACGGTCAACGGCGCAGCCAACGCGGGCCGCGACCAGGCGCCGATCCTGATCATGGCGGGCCGTTCGCCCATCACCGAGGCGGGCATGCACGGCTCGCGCAACCGGCCGATCCACTGGGCCCAGGAGATGTACGACCAGGGCGGCATGCTGCGCGAGTTCGTCAAGTGGGACTTCGAACTGCGCATGGCTTCCGAGACGGCGGCCACCGTGGCGCGCGCCATGGAAGTCATGATGACTTCGCCGCGCGGCCCGGGCTACCTGTCGTTGCCGCGCGAGGTACTGAGCCTGCCGGTGGCGGCCGACCGGGCCGTCGTGGCGCCCAAGTCGGTGGCCGCGGCGCCCTGGCCGCATCCCGAGGCCATCGAGACGCTGGCCGCCTGGATCGCCGCCGCCGAGCGGCCGCTGGTGGTGGCCTCGGCTTCCGGGCGCACGCGCGCCGGCTTCCTGGCGCTGGCCGACCTGGCCGAGCGTTTCGCCCTGCCGGTGGTGACGCTGGCCGGCCGCTATGCCTGCCTGCCGCACAGCCATCCGATGCATTTCGGCTACCAGGTCAAGCCGCTGCTGGAAGATGCCGACCTGGTCGTCGTGCTGGATTGCGACGTGCCCTGGCTGCCGTCGCTGGAGTCGCCGCCGGCCGACTGCCGGGTGGTGCACGTGGCGGCCGACCCGGCCTTCGCGCGCTACCCGACGCGCGGCTTTCCCTCGCACCTGTCGATCACCGCCGACCCGGTGCCCGCGCTGGCCGCACTGGGCCGCGCGCTGGAGGCGGGCGGCACCCACGACAGCCCGCTGGTGGCCCGCCGCCGCAGCGCACTGATGACGCGCCGCGCCGCCATGCGCAGCGCCTGGAAGGCCCAGGGCGACGCCGCCGCGGCCGACCGCGAACACATCCGTCCCGAGTTCATCAGCCGCTGCATCTCCGAGGCCGTGGGCGACGACGCGGTGATCGTCAACGAATACCCGCTGCGCCTGGAGCACTGCCCGCGCAACCGGCCCGACACCTTCTACGGGCTGAGCCCGGCGGGCGGCCTGGGCTGGGGCCTGGGGTCGGCCATCGGCATGAAGCGGCTGCGGCCGGATGCGACGGTGGTGGTCACCCTGGGCGACGGCGCCTATATGTTCGACAACCCCACCGCCTGCCACTGGGTGTCGGCGGTGCAGAAGCTGCCGGTGCTGGTGGTGGTCTTCAACAACCAGCTCTACGGCGCGGTGCGCAACTCGACCGCGTCGATGTACGTGGACGGCGCGTCGGCGGCCAACGGCTGCACGCTGCTCGCCGACCTGAGCCCTTCGCCGGCCTTCGAAATGATCGCCCAGGCCAACGGTGCCTACGGCGAGCGCGTGGAGGACCCGGCCGAACTGCAGGGCGCGCTGCAGCGGGCCCTGCACGCGGTGCAGGTCGAAGGCCGGCAGGCGCTGCTCAACGTGGTCTGCCGGTATTGAGCCGCCGCCGGTAGCGCGCGCGGCCTGAGCGCCGCCGCCCGATTTCTCTCCTGGACAGGTCCCTGGAACTCGCGCCCACCGGCGCGGGCCGGCCCTTGCCACGCCTTTTTTTTGTCTCGATGTCTTCCCTGTTCTTCCTTTCCACTCGACGAGGTTCCTGATGAAAGCTTTCGAATCCTCCAGCCGTACGCAGCTCCCCGCGCTGGCGTTGCTGGCCCTGGCCGCGTGCTGGAGCTGCGCCGCGCAGGCGCAGTCTTCCGTGCAGATCTACGGCCTGATCGACCTGGGCGTGGGCAGCTACCGCGATTCCGGCGGCGGCCGCAGTTCGCAGGTGGCCTCCGGCAAGATGACCACCAGCTACCTTGGCTACAAGGGCACCGAAGACCTGGGTGGCGGCCTCTCGGCCTTCTTCGCGCTGGAGTCGCATCTGCGCATCGACACCGGCGAGCCCGGCCGCAACGCCACCGACCCGTACTTCTCGCGCAACGCCTATGTCGGCCTGGCGAGCCGCGGCGCCGGCTCCGTCACCCTGGGGCGCTACAACACGCCTTTCTGGCTGGCGTCGGTCAGCACCAATCCCTTTGGCGCATCGACCGGCTATTCGCCCGGCCTGCGGCTGCTCTTCGGCCCGATCGGCAAGACCGGCGGCGACGGCGTATGGAACAACTCGGTGATCTACGAAACCCCCAGGGTCGCCGGCTTCGGCGGCATGGTGCAGCACCAGATGAAGGAGACCGCGCAGGGCGGCAACACCGGCGCCAACATCACCTACAACGCCGGCGGCCCGCTGGTGCTGGCGGTGGCGGCGCAGAGCGTCGAGGCGCCCTACACGCGCGGCAAGGAAACGGCCGCCATCGTCGGCGGCTCGTACAACTTCGGTTTCGTCCGGGCCTTCGGCCAGTTCGCCCGGGTCAACGAGGGCGACACGCCGGCCGCCACGGCCAACACCCGCGACAAGATCTACCAGGTCGGCGCCTCCATCCCGGTGGGCACGCCGGGCGCGGTGCTGGTGTCCTATGCGCAGGCCAAGACCAGCGGTGCGCAGACCGGCGACCGCAAGGTCTTCAGCATCGGCTACGACTACCGCCTGTCCCGTCGCACCGACGTCTACACCGTGCTGATGACCGACAAGTTCAACGCCCTGCGGCGCGGCGACAGTTTCGGTGTCGGCATCCGCCACATCTTCTGACGATGGCGGCCGTTCTTTCGAAAGACGCGGTGCTCGGTGGCCGGGTGGTGCTGGTCACCGGCGGCGCCCGCGGCCTGGGCCGGGAGATGGCCCTGGCGCTGCTGGAACACGGCGCGCGGGTGGTGGTCACCGGCTCGGCGGCCTCGTCCGCACTCGACGAGACCGTCGCCGAGGCGCGCGCCATGGGCTGCGAGGAGCGCCTCTGGGCGACGATCGCCGACGTCTGCGATGCGCAGGCCTGCACCGGGCTGGTCGCTGCGGTGCATCAGCGCTTCGGCTCGCTCGACGTGCTGGTCAACAACGCGGGCCGGGGCATGCGCCTGGTCAGCGAGCGCTTCAATACCGAGCCGACCCGCTTCTGGGAGACCGACTCCGAGGCCTGGCGCGCCATCGTCGAGACCAACCTCAACGGCGCCTTCTACATGGCGCGGGCAGCGGTGCCCGGCATGGTGGAAAGGGGCTTCGGCAAGGTGATCAACATCTCGACCAGCGACCCCACCATGGTGCGCCGCGGGTATGCGCCCTACGGCCCGTCCAAGGCCGGCCTGGAGGCGGCGTCGCGTGTCTGGGCGGCGGACCTGGCGAACACCGGCGTGGACGTGAACGTCTACCTGCCGGGCGGCGCGGCCGATACCGACCTGCTGCCGCCGGGGCCGGGCAAGAAGGGCGCCGACGGCAATCTGCTGCCGGCGGCGGTGATGCGGCGCGGCATCGTGTGGCTCTGCTCGGACGCGTCCGACGGCGTCACCGGCCGGCGCTACGTCGCCCGGCTGTGGCCGGCGCCGGGCGGCGATCCCGACGAAGCGGCTCCCGCCAGCTTTCTCTTCCCGACTCAGTAGTCGTACACGCCCGATTTCGTCTTGCGCCCCAGCCGCCCCGCCGCCACCATCTCGCGCAGCAGCGGGCAGGGGCGGTACTTGGAGTCGCCGAACTCGGCCAGGTAGACCTCCATCACCGCCAGGCAGACATCCAGGCCGATCATGTCGGCGAGTGCCAGCGGGCCGATGGGCTGGTTGCAGCCGAGCTTCATGCCTTCGTCGATGTCCGCGGCCGAGGCGGTGCCCTCGGCCAGCACGCAGAAGGCTTCGTTGATCATCGGGATCAGGATGCGGTTGACCACGAAACCGGGCGCGTTCTTCACGCTGATCGGCGTCTTGCCCAGGCGCTGCGCCAGCGCCTTCACCTCGTCGTGGGTGGCGGTGCTGGTCTGGAGGCCGGAGATCACCTCGACCAGCGCCATCATCGGCACCGGGTTGAAGAAGTGCATGCCGATGAAGCGGTCCGGCCGCTGGGTGGCGGCGGCCAGCTTCGTGATGGAGATCGAGGACGTGTTCGACGCGATGATGGTCCCGGCCGGCAGCAGGCTGTCGGCCTGCTGCAGGATCTTGACCTTGAGCGCCTGGTTCTCGGTGGCGGCCTCGATCACCAGCTGCGCCGCCGCCAGGTCTTCGTAGCGGGTGGAGGTGCGGACCAGCGCCAGCGCCTTCTGCTTGTCGGCCTCGGTGATCTTTTCCTTCTTGATGAGCCGGTCGAGGCTGCCGGCGATGGTCGCCAGGCCCTTCTGCACCGCCTCGTCGGAGATGTCCACCATCACCACCGGAATGCCCACGGCCGCGCAGGCCTGCGCGATGCCGTTGCCCATGGTGCCGGCGCCGATGATGCCGACGGTCTGGATATCCATGTCAAAAATCTCCTGGGGTTTGAGTTGTCGAATCACGCCTTGAAGCGCCGGCGGGTGCAGGCCAGCGCGACCCAGAAGGCGACGACGCCGTAGGCCAGCAGCACGCCGGCGTGGCGCAGTACGTCGTCCGGCCAGCGGTCCATGAAGAGCGGCCGCACCAGCGCGACGGCGTTGGTCAGCGGCAGCCAGGCCGACACCGCCTGCACCGCGGCGGGCAATTGCTCCAGCGGGAAGAAGACGCCCGACAGAAACATCATCGGCGTCATGAAAAGGGTGAAGTAGTAGGTGAAGAAGTCGTAGCCCTTGGCCAGGGCGTTGAACACCAGCGCGATCGACGCGAACACCATGCCGGTTGCGGCCAGCACCGGCCAGGCCAGCAGCAGCTTCGGGCTGTGCGTGATCTGCAGCGCCAGCATCACCAGCAGGATGGCGGTGACGGTGAAAAAGGCCTTGAAGGCCGCCCACAGCATCTCCGCGAAAACGATGTCGTCCAGCCCGACCGGCGCGTTGAGGATGCCGTCCCAGGTGCGCTGCACGGCCATGCGCGAGTACGCCGAATACAGGCCCTCGAACGACGCCGCCTGCATGGCGCTCATGCAGATCGAGCCGCTGGCCAGGAACAGGATGTAGGGCACCGCGACCGGGCCGCCGGCAGTGGCGACCTTGACCTCGCCGACCAGCGCACCCATGCCGTAGCCGAAGGCGATCAGCCAGATGAGCGGTTCGGCGATGTTGCCGATGAGACTGGGAATGGCGAGCTTCTTCCAGACCAGGAAGTTGCGCAGGAATACCGGCCACCAGCGCATGGACAGGTGGGGCGGCGCCCAGTTGGAACTCAATTGGCTCATGGCTTCAGGCTCCCTCCCGGATCTGGCGTCCGGTGAGTTTGAGGAACAGGTCTTCCAGGTTGGCGGGTCGGTGCAGGGTGCGCTGCTGCGGGTGCTGGTGCATGGCTTCGGTCAGCGCCTTGGCGTCGCGGGTGTAGAAGAAAACCGTTTCGCCGCTGACTTCGGTCCGCGCCGCGAGACCGGTCAGCGACGCGTCGTGCGCAAGTTCGGATGCGCCCATGCCGTACACCTCGACCACCTCCGGCTCCAGGTGCTCGGCGATCAGGTCGCGCGGCGTGCCCTCGGCCAGCCGCCGGCCGTGGTCGAGCACCAGCAGGCGCGAGCACAGGCGTTCGGCCTCGTCCATGAAGTGCGTGGTCAGCAGGATCGACTTGCCCTGTTGCAGCAGGCGCTGCAGGCGCTCCCACATGAGGTGGCGCGCCTGGGGATCGAGGCCGGTGGTGGGTTCGTCGAGCAGCAGCAGGTCGGGGTCGTTGACCAGCGCACGGGCCAGCGACAGCCGGCGCTTCATGCCGCCGGAGAGCTGGCCGGGCTTGGCGTCGGCCTTGGCGGTCAGGGCGGCGAACTCCAGCAGTTTGGGAATCCGTTCACGCATGACAGCCGAGGAAATGCCGAAGTAGCGGCCGTACACCGCCAGGTTTTCGGCGCAGGTGAAATCCGGGTCGAGCGTGTCGAACTGGCTCACCACGCCCAGCCGGGCTTTCACCGCGCGGGTATCGCGCGGCATCTGCAGGTCGCCGAAGCAGGTGATTTCGCCCTGGTCGGGCGCGGTCAGGCCGAGCAGCAGGCGGATGGTGGTGGTCTTGCCGGCACCGTTGGGGCCGATCACGCCCAGGCATTCGCCCGGCGCGATGGAAAAGGACAGGTCCTGCACCACGACGGCGTCGCCATATCGTTTGGTGAGGCCGCGGGCTTCGAGCAGGGCAGGGGGCATCGCGGCATTGTGGCGCAGGCCGTGTGTAATAAAGTTGCGGGCTGTTCGCAGCGGTCACCTTTGTCTCCGCTCCATTCGCTACCGACGCCGTCTTCACCAAGGATTCGACCCATGAGCTCTCCCACCCTCGGCACGCCGCTGTCGCCTTCCGCCACCCGCGTCATGCTGCTGGGCTCGGGCGAGCTGGGCAAGGAGGTGCTGATCGCGCTGCAACGCCTGGGCGTCGAAACCATCGCGGTAGACCGCTATTCCAACGCGCCCGGCCAGCAGGTGGCGCACCACGCCCACACCATCGCCATGAGCGACCCGGCACAGCTCAAGGCCTTGATCGAGGCCGAGCGGCCCCACCTGGTGGTGCCCGAGATCGAGGCCATCGCCACGCCCATGCTGCAGGAGCTGGAAGACGCCGGCGTGGTGCAGGTGATTCCCACGGCGCGTGCCGCCCGGCTCACCATGGACCGCGAGGGCATCCGCCGCCTGGCCGCCGAAACCCTGCGGGTGCCGACCAGCCCCTACAGGTTCTGCGATTCTTTCGAGGAGTTGCAGGCCGCCATCGACGGCGTGGACGGGAAAGGTATCGGCTACCCGTGCATCGTCAAGCCGGTGATGAGCAGTTCGGGCAAGGGCCAGAGCAAGATCGACGGCCCGGCCGATGTGCAGAAGGCCTGGGACTACGCGATGGCCGGAGGCCGCGTCAGCCACGGCCGGGTCATCGTCGAGGGTTTCATCGACTTCGACTACGAGATCACCCTGCTGACCGTGCGTGCCCGCGACTCCGCCGGCGAAATCCGCACCCAGTTCTGCGAGCCCATCGGCCATGTCCAGGTGAGCGGCGACTACGTGGAAAGCTGGCAGCCGCAGCCGATGTCGACCCAGGCGCAGCAACGCGCGCAGGACATCGCCCTGGCGGTCACCGGCAACCTGGGCGGCCAGGGCCTGTTCGGCGTGGAGCTGTTCGTGAAGGGCGACGAGGTGTGGTTCAGCGAGGTCAGCCCGCGCCCGCACGATACCGGCATGGTGACCATGGTCACCCAGTGGCAGAACGAGTTCGAGCTGCATGCCCGCGCCATCCTGGGCCTGCCGGTGGACACCAGCCTGAAGAGCGCCGGCGCCAGCGCGGTGATCTACGGCGGCGTGGACGCCGAGGGCATCGTGTTCGACGGCGTGGCCGAAGCGCTGGCCGTGCCGGGCACCGACATCCGCCTGTTCGGCAAGCCGGAAAGCTTCGTCAAGCGCCGCATGGGCGTGGCGCTGGCGCATGCGGCCAACGTGGACGCCGCACGGTCCAAGGCCAAGCAGGCCGCGGCGTCGGTCAAGCCGCGCGTCGCCTGATACGAGGTCCGGTCACCGCAGGGCGGCAGCGCCCGCCCGCGTGTGCGAGGGCGTCCTGATGGCTCCCGCCAGCACATGGCCGATACGTGCGGCCTCGGCTTGCGGCAGAGATGCGGCGAGGGTGCCGATCAGGTCGGCCAGCGCGTGTCGCGGCAGCCCCGGCACCTGCCCCACCAGCTGGGCCAGCATGAAGAGGTGGCCGTAGGCGGAGCGGCTGCCGGCGCTCGTCTGCAGCAGGCCGGTCAGGGTGCGCAGCAGGCCTGCGCGCTGCGCCGGGTCGGCGCAATGCAAGATCTGGCGCGCGAGTTCGCGTGAACACGACTGAAGCCGGTCGTAGCGGCTGAAGTCGCCCGCAGGCCGCAGCCTGCGCGCCATGCCCTGCAGGGCTTGCATCAGCAGCAAGGCGTCGCCGATGCTTTCGGGGCGCTGTCGCAGGTCGAGGCAGGCGGTGTGGTGCGCCGAGGTGGCCGCGCGGCGCAAAAGCCTGTTCGCCATGTCGCGGAGTTCGGGGTCGGCGCACATGAAGCCCCAGGACTCCTCCAGAAACCGGAGCGCCGTCGTGGCGCGGTCGATCGTGTCGCCGGACCCGTCGGCGCAGCGCAGGCCGGTCAGGTGCCTCTGCGCCTGGTCGAGCGTGCGCCGGGTCAGGTCTTGCAGCGCGGTGGGATGGCCCAGGGCTCGGTGATGCTGGCGGCAGGTCAGGCGGAAGTTGGCGTAGTCGGTCGGCTGCAGATGGCCGGCAATCTGCAGCAGCATTTCGAGCGGCAGATCGGTGAAATCCCGGGGGCCGGCGGTCGGCTGCGATGCCGGAAGCGGCAGCGCGACCGGCGCTGGCGGATAGACCGGCGACAGGCGCCGCTCGGTGGACGGCGCGATGGCCTGGATGGGCTTGTGCATGGTGCGGGCTCCCGCGTGTGGGTGGCCTGCCATTGCAACCGCATGGCCGCGGGCCATGAGGCGGCGCACGAAGCGGTCGGGGCGCTGGCGAACGCCGGCGAACAGACTCCCGGGCGCCTAGGGGTCGACCACGACCTGAAACAGCACGGTTCCGCTGGCGCCGGACGCCAGTTCGCCGGTGAACGTCCATTGCAGGGCGCCTTGCCTGCCGGCGGCTTGCGGTACCGAACATTCCACCGCCGTGCCCTGGTCGGCCGGGGTGGACTTCGCGCAGCCCGTCAGCGCGTGGGGCAGGGTTCCGGCCGAGGCGGTGCGAAAGGTGGTGTAGCTCGGCGTGGCATCGTGGATCTTGAGGTTGCGGATGGGCGTGGGAGCGCCGTTGGTGAAGGTGATCCGGTATTCCAGGGTGTCTCCGGGTTTGGCGCGGTTGGCGATGCCGAAGGTGGAAACACCCTGGCTGACGTTGCGCACTTCCTTGGTCAGCTGCAGCGTCTGGGAGGTGACCGTGGTGACGTCGTGGAGCGAATAGGTGGCGCTCAGCGGCGCGCTGGCGTTGGCGAAGTCGAGGGAGGCCTGCAAGGTGATGTCGTCGCGGCTGTCCGGAGCGGCCGAAGGGGGGATCGATTCCAGGACGATCACGCAGACGATCTTGCCGGCGGTGACCGGCACCGCCACCGAGGGGGGAAACAGCATGGCCGCGCCGGGCTGCAGCTGGCTGGTGCAGCCGGCATCGGCGTACACCCTCTGGCTCCAGCCTGGCGTGGCGGGCGTCGACACCGGATCGACGACCGAGAACCTCAGGTTCCCGGCGGTTCCGGCGGTATAGACATGGGCATAGGCGACGCTGGTGCCGGCCAGGCCCGTCTTGATTGCGCTCTGCACCAGGCTGCCGCGCGCCACGCTGGCGAGGTCGATGCCCGCGACGCCGGCGTCGTGGGAGGCGGGCCTCGCGAAGGCGACGCGAGCCGGGCCGTTACTGCGGGTGTAGGTGAAGGCGGTGCCGCCCACGGTGATGGTGGCGTTCGGCGGCAGCGCGGTGTTGGCGACCGACGCTCCCGTACCGTGGCGGCTGAGTGTGGAGGGGCTGTCGATGCACAGCGCTGCGCCGGGGGCGACCGAGGGCGGGATGGGCAGGCTGTAGCGGCCTCCGGCGTCGGTCAGCGCGGTGGCGTGGACGGCGGCGGCGCAGTCGCCCAGTGAGACGGCAGCGCCCGGCAGGCCTTGCTCGGCGCCGTTGGCGATGCCGTCGTTGGCGGTGCCGCCGCCGGCACCGTCGTCGGTGAACAGCCGGCCCGATACCGTCGCACGACGGGCATTGACGAAGGTACATCGCAGGTTGGCGCCGGCGATGCTGTTCGCCGCGGGAATCGTCAGCTGCTGCGCGACGAGCGTGCCGAAGGTGGCCGTGGGCGTGGCGCTGGCGAGGTCGACGCAACTGGCGCTGACCGGCGCGTCCGGCCAGTCGCTGCTGGCCACCTCGGTGATGGTGATCGGGCGTGCCGGCATGGAGCCCAGCAGGTTGGCGCCGCTGGCACTGGCCGCACCTGTCACGGTCAGGGTGTCGCTGGCGGCCTGCAGGCCGGTCAGGTTGAACGTGAAGGTGTGGCTGCCGGTGCCGTTGCTCACCTGCTTGACGATCTGCAAGCGCGGCACCCAGGCCGCGAAATTGAACGCGAGGGGACTGGGGCCGTAGGTGGCCCCGCCGGTGGTGAAACTGCCCGCCAGCGGGTTGCCGCCCAGCGTCACGACGGTGGTCCTGGCGCCACCCGTGAGGCTGGAACTGGTGGCGGTTACCCGGCAGGCGCCCGTGGAGCCCAGGGTGACGCAGGAGCCTGTGCCGCCGCGGGGTCCACCATCGAATGCCACGTCGGCTCCGGCGGCTGCGAAAGAGACGACGCTGCCGGCGACCACCGGGTTGTCGTGGGCGTCGCGCACCAGCGCCTCGAGCACGTCCTGGCTGGTGCCGTTGCCGAAAGCGTTGTCGGTCGCCGCCCGCACCCCCGAGCGCGCGAGGCTCACCGGGCCGGGCACGAAGGTGTAGTTGAGCGTGCCTAAAGACGTGCTGCCCAGCGCGACGGCGGTGCCGTATGCGCCGGCGCGCTTGCTGAGCGCGTCGACCGTGCACTTGCCGGCGGCATCGGTCGTGCAGTCGAAGGCGTTGCCCGGACCGGGGCCGAGGTCGACGCCGGCGGTGGCCGCGAAAGTGACCGTGATGCCCGGCAGCGGGTTGTCGAAGCTGTCGCGCACGATGGCGGTCAACACGTCCGCGGCGCTGCCGTTGGCGACCTGGTTGTCGGTGGCGACGGCGATGGTGGCGTTGGGCGCGCTCGGCGGGCCGACGACGTATTGGTACGTCAGGGTGCCCAGCGAAACCCCGTTGGCGGTGGCCGTGGTGGTGAAAGTGCCGGCGGCGGTGCCGATCTTGCTGGCCTGGCACTGGCCGGCGTTGTCGGTGGTGCAGTCGGCGAAGCCGGAGAAACGGATCAACAGCCCGGCGACGGGGACGTCGACGCCGTCGCGGACGACGGCTTGCAGCACGTCGGGCGCGGTGCTGTTGATGATCTGCCGGTCGGTGACGACACGGATGCTCGATTTGCCGGCATCGACGCCGACCGTGGCGGTGACGGTGCAGGTCTGATCGACGTTGGTGCTCATCTGCAGGTTGGTCGCGCAGGTGTTGCCGATCAGCCGGTAAGCGGCCGGGACGACCGGCGCGGTGGTGTAGCTGCCGACGGTCATGGGGTGCGCGGCACGGTCGGAGCCGGCCGGCGGGCGGAAACTCACGGTGCCGCTGCCGTCCCGCACATCCAGCCCGAAGGCCTCGTAGCTGGAGGGCGTCGGCGTGACCGCGAAGACGGCGGTCAGCGTCTGGGTACTCAGCGAATAGCAGATGAGCTGCATGGCGTTGAGCGCGTAGCCGACCCGGCCCTGGAAACCCGACGCGATGCTTCCGGCCGGACAGGTTTCGGGGGCGCCGACTCTGGTGGTGACGTTGCCCACCCGCCCGCCCGACGCGCTCGGAAGCCCGATGCTCACAACACCGGCGGCCGTGGTGTCGAAGGGCGCGCAGTAGAGATCGAATCCTGCGATGACCCAGTCGGCACCGCTGTAGTTGTGCAGGTAGGGTTTCCAGCCGGCGAACACGCTGCCGGCGGGACAGGCCGAAGTCGAGGACATGGCGACGTTTTCGGGCCCTCGCACCCAGGCGGTCGTTCCTCCGGCCGACAGGTTCCCGCTGGTGTCGAGTTTTGAGCACCGCCCCTGGAACCCCTTGCCGTTCCCGACCGGCGTGACCTCGAAATTGACGCCGGAGATGACTTGGCCGTCGGGGCAGAAGTGAGGTGCGAAGCTGCTGCCGCCGCTACCCCCGATCTCGGTCAGGTAGGTCGCATTGCCGCTGTTGAGATTGACGCCGATGCCGGCCTGCGCCGGTGCCGCGGACCAGCACGCGGCTGCGGCCAGCAGTGCGCAGGCGAGCAGCCGGCCGAAGCGGCCCGAGCGGCAACCGGGCCTGCTGCCTGCGCTCGGAATTTTCGGCTTGCAGCAGATGGATAGGAGTGCCCATAGACAGGCAGCAATCGCCGCGGGAGCATGTAAAGATCGAATCATGGCGGCACACGATAAGCAATAAATGAAGAGATGTAAGTGTACACACACTTATCTCGAAATCTCGCTGTCGCAGCTTTTTGCTGCACCTGACGGCTTGGCTCACCGCGCATGACGGTCGTTGCAAATCACCCGCTTTTCGGTCGACTACCACCTGCAAGCCGACGCTGCCGCCGGCACCCTTATCGCGTCGCCGATGGGGCAGCCGGGTGGTGTCGTATCGCGTACCCGGCGAGGTTCAATCCACCAGTACCCGGACCAGCACGCTGCCGGTGGCGCCGGGCGCGAGTCCGCCTTCGAAGCGCCAGACGAGCGCACCGCGCCCGCCGGCCGATTCGGACACCGCGCAATCCACCGGCGCCGCCGCGCTCGCGGGGGTGCGTTTGGTGCAGGCCGTCAGCCCGTCGGGCAAGGCGCCGGCCGAAGCACCCTGGAATGTCGTGAAGGCAGGTGTGCTGTCGTCGATGGTCAGGCCGCGGATGACTGTCTGCGCGATGTTGGTGTAGGTCATCCGGTACTCCAGGATTTCGCCGGGCCTCGCCTGGTTGCCGGTGCCGAAGCTCGTCATGCCCTGGGTCACGTTTCGAACTTCCATGGTCAGGCGCAAGGCGTCGGTCGACAAGATCGCGACATCGTCGGCCTGGTAGCCGGTCGTCAGGGTCGGAAGGATGCCGGCATGGCTGAACCTGGCACGAAGCACGGTCTCGTTGCGATCTCCGGCGGATGCCTGGATCGGGGCGGTCAGCAGAAGCAGGACGCAGGTTCTCTGGCCGGCGGTCATGGTCAGGTCGACCGCCGCCGGAAAGAGCTGAACGGCGCCCGGGCGCAATTCGGCGGTGCAGCCGGGGTCGGCGTAAACCTGCGCGGTCCAGCCTTCGACCGCGGGCGTGGAGACCGAGCGCGGCACCTCGAAATTGACCGTGCCCGCCGTACCCGCCACGAACGCATGGGCGAAGGTGAAGGTGGCTCCGGGGCGACCGTTCTGCAACACGTTTGCGCTGATGCGCCCGTGCGGCACGCTGGCGAAGTTCAAGCCGGCGGCGTCCGATCCGGCCCAGTTGAATGCCAGGCTGTCGTCGGACACCCCTGGGCGATACAGGTAGCTGACGCCCGCCACCGTCGCGGCCGTGCCGGCGGCCAGCGCAGTCGTCGATATCGAGGCGCCGGTGGATTGCCGCCCGATGTCGCGGGCGGTCGCGACACAGACCGGTGCGCCGACGGGCAGGGTGGCGGGAACCGACAGGCTGTAACTGCCGACACCGTCGGAGACCGTGGCGGCGTGGAGCGTGCTGCCGCAGTCGGTCAGCCGCACGGCGACCGTCGCCACGCCGGGCTCGCCGCCGTTCACGATGCCGTCGTTGGGCACGCCGCTGCCGACGCCGGTGTCGTCGAAGATTCGACCGGAAACCTGAGGCAGCGACAGGCGGGCGAAGTTGAAGACGACCGGACTCGGGCCGTAATTGAGGCCGCCGCTGACGAAGCTGCCGGCGAGTGCGACACCGCCCACGGCCACCACGCTGGTCCTGCTGCCGCCCAGCGGGTTCGAACTCGTCGCGCCGATCCGGCAGATGCCGGTCGCGCCCACGGTCAGGCAGCTTCCGGGACCACCGCGAGTGCCGTTACCCAGGCCGACATCGGCGCCGGCAGCGGAAAAGCCGGCGACCGTATCGGCCGCCACCGGGTTGCCGAACCGATCGCGCAGCAGCACCTCGAGCAGGTTCGAAGTCATCGTGTCCGCCCGGGCGTTGTCGGCCACGACCCTGACGCCCGACGAGGCCGCGTCGGCCGGACCGGCGACAAACCTGTAGCTCAGCGAACCCAGGGACGCGCCACCGAGTCGCACGTCGGTGGTGTAGGTGGCCGGGACCGTCGTGGTGGCGTCTACATGGCACGTGCCATCCGCGGCGGTCAGGCAACTGCCGCCGACGCCGCCGACGCCCGTGCCGAACTTCACGCCAGCGGTGGCATCGAAAGCGACGGAAACGTCGGGCACTGCGTTGTCGAACGCGTCGTTGACGGTGGCGTCGAGCACGTCGGCCTTGATGCCGTCGGCCGTCTGGCCGTCGGTCGAGACACGCACGCCGGAATGGGCCGGACTCGGCGGGCCGGGAACGAAACGGTAGCCCACCGATGCGTTCAGGCCGCCGGTCACGGCGACTCCGGTCAGCGGGTTCGTGGCTCTCGTACTGGTCGCGCCGATGGAGCAGACGCCGCTGGCGTCGGTCTGACAGCTTTGGCTGCTGTTGGCGCTGCCGCCGTCGAAACGAACCCCGGGCGTGGCCGCGAAGTTGACGGTCGTGTTGGCGACCGGGTTGCGGTAGGCGTCCAGGACGGTGGCCCGCAGGACATCGGTGCCGCTGCCGTCGGCGACCTGGCCGTCGGTGGATGCCACGAATGTCGACGTCGCGGCGGACGGCGGTCCGGCCAGTACCGTGATGGTCGCGGTCAAAACGCTGCCGTCGCCGTCGACGGTGACGGTGTAGACCCCTGGAACCGTACTGACGCCGTAAAAGTCGCAGGCGTGCGGACAGTTCGGCAACAAGGGGGTTCCCGGAACCAGAGGTCCCGGACCGCTACAGCCAAAATTGCCCGAGAAGTTGGTCGTGCAGGAGGCGACGTTCGACCTCATTCCGGCCGAAGGCGTGATGTTCAGTCGCACGCCGGCGCCGCTGGCGCCGTAGACCTGGATCGTTGCGCCTTCGCCGGCGCGCACGGGGGTGAACCAATGCATCTCCAATGCCGCTGCGCTCTGCGGAAGCGCCAGCACCGAAAAGGCAAAAACCAGACAGGCAAAAATTCTGCCTGGCCGCACCGGATTTTGAAAAGTCATAAGAGGTGTAAGTGATCGATTGCACCCCTATTAACATATTGTTCATGCGGTGGACGTCGCCCGCGGGCTAGTTCGTTCGGACGATCGAAGCCATCGCCAAAGGGCGGGCCGACGCGGCAAGCCGTGCATGCCGGATGCCGGTCCTTGCTATTTCTGCGCTCGGCGCAGCGTCGATCCCCGGGCGATCAGCCGCCCTTCCAGCACGACGCTGCGCGACGGCCGCGTCGGCTCCTGCAGCCGCTGCATCAGCAACTCCGCGGCGGTGCGGCCGATGTCGTAGGTGGGCTGCTCGATCACCGTCACATCGAGCGCCGGCAGGGTGGTCCAGTCGTTGTTGTCGAAGCCGGCCAGGCCGATGTCGTCGGGCATGGCCAGCCCGGCCGACTGGATGGCCTGGGCGGCGCCCAGCAGCAGCAGGCCGTTGGTGGCCAGAAGGGCGTCCGGACGCGATGCGCCCGCCAGCAGGCCATCGGCGGCCGACCGCCCGGCATCCACCGTGGGCGGCAACCACAGTTCCCTGGGTTCGGCGCCCGCGGCCCGCATGGCGTCGGCGTAGCCGGCGTGCCGGTCGCGGCCGGTCGTGCTGCGCGCACCGGCCAACGCCACGATGTCGCGGTAACCGGCCGCCAGCAGGTGCTCGGTGAGCCGCAGCGCCGCCTGCCGGTTGTCCAGCAGCACCCGGTCGGCGGGCGTATCGGTCTGCGCGCGGTCCACCATCACCATCGGAAAAGGCCAGCCGCCGCTTCGCAACCGGCTGAGGCCGTCGAGCGTCGGCGAGATGATCACGCCGCTGGCCTGTTCGTCGGCCATCAGTTCCAGGTACGACTGTTCCTTGGCCGGGTCTTCGTCGGTGTTGCAGAGGATCAGGCGCTGGCCGTTGCGGTAGGCGACGTCTTCTACCGCGCGGGCCACGTCGGTGAAGAAGGGACTGCGGATGTCCGACACGATGAGCCCGATCAGCGAGGCCCGTTGCTGGCGCAGGCGCCGCGCCGCCAGGTTGGGCCGGTACGACAGGGCGGCGATGGCCGCCTCCACCCGCGTCCGCAAGGCGGGCCGGACGGCCTCCGGTACCGACAGGACACGCGACACCGTGGTGGTGGACACGCCCGCCTGCCGGGCGACGTCTTTGATGCTGGCCACGAGGCTCCTTTATCTGGTATCGATTCCTTGAGTGCGGTGATTCTCGATGCACCTTGGGTCGTGGAACAGTGCTTTTTGGTCCGTAATCCGCTCTATCTGCTCGGGGTTTTCCCTGGTAATTCAAGCGGTAGATACGCTTTGTAGTTGTTCGCCGACCTCATCCGGCAGGATAATTTGGCTTCTGGAATCGATACCAAAAAATCAGGAGACATCAGCCATGTCCATTCCCGCTATCCCGGTCGAAGTACGCCTGGGCGCAGCGCCGCGCGACCGTGAGGACGCGGTGCGCCGCGCCGGCGCCCTGCTGGTCGAGGCCGGCCATGCCGATGCCGCCTATGTCGATAGCCTGCTGCGCCGCGAAGAGGTGGAAAACACCTTTCTCGGCCAGGGCGTGGCGATTCCGCACGGCATGGTCCAGGACAAGCATCTCGTGCGGCGCACCGGCCTGGCGGTGCTGCAGGTACCGGCAGGGGTGCGCTGGGGCGACGGCGAAGAGCGGCAGGCGCGGCTGGTGGTGGCCATCGCCGCCGCGTCCGATCAGCACATCGCGGTGCTGCGCCGCCTCACCCGCCTGATGCGCGACGAGGCGTTGATGCAGCGCCTGGCCACCACCGCCGACGCCGGCGAGATCGTGCGGGCGCTGACCGGCGACGAGTCTGCCGCCGCGGCCGATGCGGCCGCACTCGAAGATTTCGCGCTCGCCCGGGAGCTGACCCTCGACTATCCCAACGGCCTGCACGCGCGGCCGGCCGGCCAGTGGGCGCTGGTCGCCAAGCGCTTCAGGTCGCGGCTGCACGTGCGTTGCGGCGACAGCGTGGTGGACGCCACCAGCATGGCGGCGTTGCTCAGCCTGGGCGCGGGCCGTGGCGCCGAGCTGCGGCTGTCGGCTGACGGCGACGACGCCCCGGCGGCGCTGTCGGCGCTGGCCGACACCGTGCAGCGACTGGGCGCCGAGGAAAACCGCCAGGCCGACGTTGCCGCGGCGCGTCAGGCGCAGGCGCAGGGACTGGGGCGCGAGCTGGGCGACTGGCATCCCGCCGCCCGCCAGGCCTTCACCGGCATCGCCGCCAGTCCCGGCCTGGTGATCGGCACGCTGGTGCGGACCGAAGCCGCCGCGCTGGCGGTGGAAGACCGCTTCGCCGGGGTCGCCGCCGAAGCCGCGGCCCTGGACCGCGCGCTGGCCGCCGCCGCCGCCGAACTGGCGCAACTGGCCGGTGCGGCACGTGCCGCCGGCAAAGCCGAACAGGCCGGCATCTTCGAGGCCCACGCAGCCCTGCTGCAGGACGCCGAACTGATGTCGGCGACCAGCCGCGAAGTGGTGGCCGGCCATGGCGTGGCGTGGTCCTGGCGGCAGGCCGTGGCCGACCGCGTCGCGGTGCAGCAGGCCCTGCCGGACGCCACCCTGGCGGCCCGCGCGGCCGACTTGCAGGATGCCGGCGTCCGTGTGCTGCGCCATCTGCTGGGCACCGACACCGGCACCGCTGCCGCCGAGACCGCATGGCCGGCCGACGCCATCTTGCTGGCCGACGACCTTTCGCCCTCGGTCACCGCGCAGATCGACGCCAGCCGGGTGCGGGGTTTCTGCACCGCCCGGGGCGGTCCGACCGCGCATACCGCGATCCTGGCGCGCGCGCTGGGCCTGCCGGCCGTCGTCGCCGCCGGCAGCGGGGTACTGGGACCGGATGCGGTCGACGGCACCACCGTGATCCTGGACGGCTACCGGGGCCGCCTCTACCTGGCACCGACCGCCGCCGCGCTCGCGGAGGCCGAGGAACGTATCGCCCGGCTGGAGCGGCGCCGGCTGGACGAGGCGCGCGGGCGGCGGCTGCCCGCCACCACCCTCGACGGCCATACCCTCGAGATCGCCGCCAATGCCAACCGTGCGGACGAAGCACTGCGGGCGCTCGAGGCGGGAGCCGAGGGCGTCGGCCTGATGCGCACCGAGTTCCTGTTTCTCGAGCGCGACGATGCGCCCGACGAAGAAACGCAATACCTGGCCTACCGGGCGATGGTCGAGGCGCTGGCCGGCAAGCCGCTGGTGGTGCGCACCCTCGACATCGGCGGCGACAAGCAGGTGCCGCACCTCGACCTGCCGGTCGAAGAGAACCCCTTCCTCGGCGTGCGTGGCGCCCGCCTGTGCCTGCGCCGCGACGACCTGCTGGTGCCGCAGTTGCGCGCGCTTTACCGGGCCGCGAAACACGGGCCGCTGTCGGTGATGTTTCCGATGATCAGCACCGTCGAGGAGGTGCGCCAGCTGCGTGAGCGCATGGAGCAGGTGCGCCGGGAACTCGATGCGCCCCAGGTGCCGGTCGGGATCATGATCGAGGTGCCCTCGGCCGCGCTGATGGCCGACCGGCTGGCCGCGCATGTCGACTTCTTCTCCATCGGCACCAACGACCTCACCCAGTACACCCTGGCGGTCGATCGGCAGCACCCGGAGCTGGCCGGCATGGCCGACAGCCTGCATCCCTCGGTGCTGCGGCTGGTCGAGCGCACGGTGGCCGGCGCGCGCCGGCACGGCCGCTGGGTGGGCGTGTGCGGCGGCCTGGCCGGCGAGCCACTGGGCGCCGCGCTGCTGGCCGGGCTGGGCGTGAACGAACTCAGCATGAGCAGCGGCGACATCGGCGGCGTCAAAGCCCTGCTGCGCCGCCACTCCATCGCCGAACTGCAGCAGATGGCCCGCCAGGCGCTGGACGTGGATACCGCCGACGAGGTACGCGCCCTCGGCGCCGCACTGCGCCCCGCCGCCCCGGTCGATGCCGCCGTCCCCGTCGAAGCCTGAGGAGCCCGCCATGTCCCAACAGAACACCTCCGGTCCGCGCGTCTTCACCATCACCCTCAATCCGGCGATCGACCAGACCGTGCGGCTCGACACGCTGGTTCCCGGCGCCACCCATCGGGCCCTCGGCCAGCAGGTCGAGGCCGGCGGAAAGGGCGTCGGCGTGGCGGCGGTGCTGGCCGCGCTGGGCCAGCCCGTCACCGCCGCCGGCTGGCTGGGCGCCGACAACGACGCCGTATTCGTCGCCGCGTTCGCCGAGCGCGGCATCGCCGACGCCATGGTGCGTATCGCCGGCAGCACCCGCACGAACATCAAGTTGGCCGATGCCGGTCGCGGCGATTCGACCGACATCAACCTGCCCGGACTCGCCCTGGACTGCGCGGCCCAGGCCGAGGCGCTCGGCGCCCTGCAGCGGACGCTGGCGTCGCAGGTGCGTTATGGCGACTGGTGCGAACTGGCCGGCAGCCTGCCGCCGGGCGCGTCGGTCGCCACCTGGGAAAAGCTGGCGCGTGCCCTGGCCGAGCTGGGCGCGCACATCGTCATCGACACCGGCGGTGCGGTATTGCTGCAACTGCTGCTGCGCCTGAGCGATCCGGACGCGGGCGCGGTGGTGCCGGTGGCGCTGGTCAAGCCGAACCGCGCCGAACTGGAAGAACTCGTCGGCCATGCGCTGCCCACGCCGGCATCGGTGGCCGACGCCGCCGGCACGCTGTGCCGCCGCTACGGAGTGCGGCAGGTGGTGGTGTCGCTCGGCGGCGAGGGCGCGATCATCGCCACGCCCGATGGCCGCTGGCAGGCGGCGGCGCCCCGGGTGCCGGTCGCCACCACCGTGGGGGCGGGCGATGCGCTGGTCGCCGGCACGCTGGCCGCACTGGTGCGGGGCGACACCTTCCCCGGCGCCGCCGTATTCGGCATGGCCTGCGCGGCGGCGCGCATCCAGCGCATCGCACCGGGCCTGCCGCCGCGCGCCGAGGTGGATGCCCTGGCCGCCGGCATCCAGAGCCGTCCGCTCTGATCCTCCGACCCGCAGAACAACACATCCGAAACGGAGACTCTTCCATGGCAAGACTCATCGCCATCGCCGCCAGCCAGGCCGGCCCGGCGCACAGCTTCATCACCGGCGAAGCCCTGCGCGCCGCCGCCGAGGGCCTGGGCCACGGCGTCTCGCTGCGGGTGCACAGCACGCTGGGTACGCGGGGCGGCTGGTCCGACGCCGAACTGGCCGGCGCGGACGCGGTCATCGTCGCGGCCGACATGGACATCGACCGCTCCGGCCTGCCTGCCGAATGCCACGAGACCACGCCCGCCGCAGTGCTGTCGGACGCCGCCGCCGTGGTGCGCGCGGCCCTGGCCGGCGCGGGCCGGACGAACCCCGCAGGCACGGCGGCCAGCGGCCCGTTGAACATCGTCGCCATCACCTCGTGCCCGACCGGCGTGGCCCATACCTTCATGGCCGCCGAGGCGCTGGAGCAGGGCGCCCAGGCGCTGGGCTACCGTATCAAGGTGGAGACGCAGGGGTCGGTCGGCGCACAGAACGCATTGACCGCCGCCGAGATCGCGGCCGCCGACATCGTGCTGATCGCAGCCGACACGCAAGTCAACCGCGCCCGCTTCGCCGGCAAGCGGCTCTACGCCACCGGCACCAAGGCGGCCATCCACGATGCGGCGGCGGTTTTTGCCAGGGCCCGCGCCGAAGCCGCTCCCTGGGGCGACGCACCGGCAGGCGAGCCGGCCGCCGCCGCGCCTGCCAAGCGCGGCGCCAGCGGCCCGTACAAACACCTGATGACCGGCGTCTCCTTCATGCTGCCGTTCGTCGTCGCGGGCGGCCTGCTGATCGCGCTGGCCTTCGCGCTGGGCGGCATCTATGTCTACGACGACGCCCACCAGGGCACGCTGGGCTGGACGCTGTTCCAGATCGGCGCCAAGGCCGGCTTCACGCTGATGCTGCCGGCACTGGCGGGCTACATCGCGTTTTCCATCGCCGACCGGCCGGGCATTGCGCCCGGGATGATCGGCGGGCTGCTCGCCGGCACCGTCGGAGCGGGTTTTCTGGGCGCCATCGCGGCCGGCTTCATCGCCGGTTATTCGGTGTACTGGATGAACCGGTGGATCCGCCTGCCGCGCACGCTCGACGGCCTGAAACCCGTGCTCCTGCTGCCCTTGCTGGGCACGCTGGTGGTCGGCGTGTTGATGATGATGGTCATCGGCAAGCCGATGGCCGGCGTGATGAGCGGCCTGACCGAGTGGCTGAAGAGCCTGCAGACCGGCAGCGCGGTGCTGCTGGGCGTGATCCTCGGCGCGATGATGGCTTTCGACATGGGCGGGCCGGTGAACAAGGCCGCCTATGTCTTCTCCACCACCTTGATCGCCAGCGGCGTCGCCAATCCGATGGCCGCCACCATGGCCGCGGGCATGGTTCCGCCGCTGGGTATCGCACTGGCCTGCTGGGTGTTCCGCAGCCGTTTCAGTGCCGAGGAGCGCGAGGCGTCCAAGGCGGTTTCGGTGCTGGGCCTGGCCTTCATCACCGAGGGTGCGATTCCCTTCGTGGCACGCGATCCGCTGCGGGTGATACCCGCCTCCATGGCCGGCGCGGCCGTCACCGGCGGGTTGTCGATGATGTGGAATATCGGCCTGCAGGCGCCGCACGGCGGGGTTTTCGTGCTGGCCATCCCCAACGCGGTCAACCATGTGGTGCTGTATGGCGCTGCGATCGTCGCCGGCACGCTGGTCACCTGCCTGGCGCTGGGCCTGCTGAAGAAGAAACTGCCACCGCCCGCGGCGGCGGTATCCCCCATGGCGGCGGCGCAAGGCGCCGCATGACCCTGCGCCTCACCCGCGACACCCGGCTGTGCATGTCCCTGTCGGCGCGGCCGAGCAGCAACGGCACGCGCTTTCATAACTTCCTGTACGAGGAGCTGGGGCTGGACTATGTCTACAAGGCCTTCGCGACCACCGACCTGGCGGCCGCGATCGGCGGCGTGCGGGCGTTGGCGGTGCGGGGCTGTGCCATCTCCATGCCTTTCAAGGAAGCGGTGATTCCGTTTGTCGATGCCATGGACGCGTCGGCTGCGCGGCTGCAGTCGGTGAATACGCTGGTCAACGACGGCGGGCGCCTCACCGCCTACAACACCGATTACCTGGCGGTGCGCCAGTTGCTGGATCGCCATGCGGTGCCTCGCGGGTTGAAGGTGGCCTTGCGTGGAAGCGGCGGCATGGCGCGGGCGGTACTCGCGGCGCTGGTCGACGCGGGGTTGAACGACGGTACCGTGGTCGCCCGCAACGCCGCGGCCGGACAGGCGCTCGCGCGGCTGCACGGCTGGCGTTGGCAACCTGCGGTGGAGGGGCTGGAAGCGGGTTTGCTGGTCAACGTGACGCCGCTGGGCATGGCCGGTGGCGTCGACGCAGCCGCCTTGTCTTTCGATCCTGCGCAGATCGAAACTGCGGCGTGGGTGTTCGACGTGGTGGCGATGCCGTCGGAGACGCCCTTGATCCGGGAGGCCCGGCGGCAGGGGCGGCCGGTGATCACCGGGGCGGAGGTGATGGCCTTGCAGGCGGCGGAGCAGTTCGCGCTGTATACGGGGGTCATGCCCACCGAGGATCAGGTTCGGAGGGCTTCGCTGTTTTCTCGGGACGAGTGACTTGGGGCGTTGATCGTCTGCTTTGATGGGGTGATTGATACGGGTGCGGCTTTTGCAGTGGTCGGCTGCTCGATATCGCCGTGCGCTTGCGGAGGGCGCCCGATGCTGGCGGTGGGCGCCTGCGTGATTGCGCGGTGCCTGCGAAGCGGGCTTCGGCGCGTGCGTAGGTCGCCTGTTTGATACCGCCGCGCGCTTGCGGGGTGGCCCTGCGCTCGTGGTGGTCGCTTGCTTAATCGCGCTGTGCCTGCGAGGCGGGCGTGGTGCGTTTGCGGTAGTCGCCGCGCGATATCGCGTTGCGCTTGCGGAGGGCGCCCTGCACTGGCGGTGGTCGCCTGCTCGATATCGCCGTGCGCTTGCGGAAGGCGCCCGGTGCTGGTGGTGGTCGCCTGCTCGATATCGCAATGCCCTTGCGGAGGGCGCCCTGCACTGGCGGTGGTCGCCTGCTTGATCGCGCTGTGCCTGCGAGGCGGGCGCTGTGCGTTTGCTCAGGTCGCCTGCCCGATACCGCACTAGCGATTGAGAAGTTCTTTTTCCACTGGCGTGGAGCAGAGGCCGGGAGCCGCCCGGCGGCGGGTCACTTTCTTTTGCTTCGCCAAAAGAAACTAACGAAAGAAAAGGCGACGGGACTTGCGGGATCGGGGTCAACCGCTGCTTCGCAGGGTATCGGGCCATCGCTGCGCTCGGCCTCCAATGGAATTCGCCGCCGCCGCCAACGTTGACCACCAACACCAACACCAACACCAAAACCGCCCCGCCACTGCGACCACGGCCCTGCCTTATCCGGGAGGCCGAGCGCAGCGACGGCCCGACACCCTGCGCAGCAGTGGTTGCCCCCGCACCCGCAAGTCCCGTTAAGGCCGAGAGTGAGGAGCGGAGCAAAAGCGGATCAGGGCCACGCGCTGTCTGAGCGCAGCGAGTTTGCGTG
>Ga0308163_10000661_pt1 | contig 52169 bp, 50 predicted proteins | sample PhyTR1_FD_201037 | JGI IMG/M metagenome (GOLD analysis project Ga0308163, IMG submission 201037) | Phyllosphere microbial communities from UC Gill Tract Community Farm, Albany, California, United States - DLSLT.R1 | ecosystem: Host-associated > Plants > Phyllosphere > Unclassified | place: USA...
TGCCGCGACCAGGCACGGCACTGCCAGCCAGCCTGCGGTTCTTGCGAATCGGCTGTTATTCATGGACGCTCCGGCGCTGATCAGGTGAAAGTGTGTCGGCTCATGGGCAGGCTGCGCACCCGCTGACCGGTCAGCGTTGCCACCGCATTGGCGACGGCAGGCGCGACGGCGGGCAATGGCGGTTCGCCGATGCCACCCATTTTTTCTCCGCTCTCGACAACACGCACATGCACCCGGGCCATCCGCGCAGGCGGCAGGATCGGATACAAGTCGTAGTTGCGCGCCCGAGGTTTGCCATCCACCCAGACGGATTCCTCCACCAGCGTCTGCGACAGCCCCAGCGCCACGGCGCCATTGACCTGCGCTTCGACAATCGCCGGATTGACGATGCTGCCCGGGTCAATCGCCTGCCAGATGTCGTGCACCTTGACCTGGCCGTTCTCGATAGACACCTCGGCGATCACCGCCGTCTGCGTGCCGAACGGCGAAGCCATTGCCACGCCTCGCGCACGTTTAGTCCCGTCCTCGGCGGTAAACGGCCCGCGCTTCCAGCCGCCCGACAGCTCGGCCACCGCGTGCAGCAGGGTGGTCAGCCGCGGGTTGTCACGCAGCAGGTGCAGGCGCAGTTCGAACGGGTCCTTGCCGCCCTTGTCCGCCAGTTCGTCAAGGAACGATTCATAGAAGAAGTCGTTGAGGGAGTTGCCCACCGAACGCCAGTAACCCAGCATCGCCGGACCTTTGACGTAGATCTGCGCGATCCGCTTGTTGGGGATCGCGTAGGACTTGCCCGACAACCCTTCAAGCGCCGTGGGGTCGAGCCTCTCACCCTGCTTGCCGGCGAGGGCCTCGGTCGGGCCTTCGGTGGCACTGATCGCTTCGATTGCCAGCGGCCAGCCATCGTTGTCCAGCGCCGCGCGGAAATTCACCGCGGCAACCGGACGGAGCACGTCACGCAGGAACTCTTCCTCGCGACTCCAGATCAGTTTGACCGGGCGGCCCACCGCCTTGGACAGGGCGATCGCCTGAGGATAGGGACTGGCCGAGTCGTAGAGAAAATGCCGGCCGAAGAATCCTCCCAGCAGTGGTGAATGCAAGGTGATGCGCGACGGATCCAGCCCCGTGCGTTTGGCGATGTCCGCACGGAACATGTCCGGCGCCTGATTCGGCAGCCAGACCTCCAGCGAACCGTCCGGGTTGAATCGGGCCAGCGCAGAAGGCGGTTCCAGTTGCCCGTGGTTCAGGTATTGGTTGTGGTAAGTGGCGTCGATCCGGGTCTTGGCCCCGGTCAGAGCCGACGCCACGTTCCCTTCATTTTCATCATCCCGGGCAGGCCCTTTATCGTCAGCGAGTCGCTTGAGCCAGGCATCGCTGGAAAAGTCGGCGGGCATCGGCCGCACTTGGCTGTCTGCGGTGGGTTCCTGCCAGTCGACCTGAATTGCTTCCACCGCACGTTTGGCGTGCCACCAGCGTTCGGCAACCACCGCCACAGCGCCCGGCAGGCGATGCAAGGAATGCACGCCTTTCATCGCCTTGACCTGGTCTTCGTTGCGCAGGGTGCCCACCGTCATGCCCAGACGCGGGGCATGTTGAACGGCGGCGTGCAGCATGTCGTCGACCTTCAGATCGATGCTGTACAGCGCCTTGCCCGTGGACTTGTCGTAGGCATCGACGCGCTTGACCGGTTTGCCGATCCAGCGGAACTGACTCGGATCACGCAGCTTCACGGAGGCCGGATCGGGCACCGGCAGATCCATCGCCTGCTCGGCCAGTTCACCGTAGGCCAACGAACGTCCCGACTTGGCATGCACCACTTTGCCAGGCTCAGTGGTCAGCTCGCTCACCGGTACCCCAAGCTTCTGCGCGCCGGCCTGCAGCAGCATGGCGCGGGCGAGGGCACCGAGGCGGCGCATGACCGGGTAGCTCATGCGCACCGACATGCTGCCGCCGGTGATGCGCATGCCGTTGTCCATGACCACATAGGCTTCACCGGGCGGGGCGGCTTCGACCAGGAAGGTCGCTGGATCGGCATCCAGCTCCTCACCGACAATCTGCGCCATCGCGGTGAACGTACCTTGGCCGCCCTCCATGAACGGGCAGAGCAGGCGTACGCGGTTGTCCGGGCGGATTTCCAGAAACGCCGGCACCTGCGTGCCGCGCTCGGCAGTGGCCGTCGCGGCAGCAGCTTGCACGCGTGTCACCCCCAGCGGCAGGCCGAAGCCGAGCACCAGGGCGCCGACGGCGGTGCCGGTCAGGAATCGTCTGCGCGACAAGTTGACCGGGTCATGCAGAGCCAGTGCCGATGCTTGCAGAGAAGGGTCGATACGAACGTTCATCAGGCGTCTCCCTTGCCGGCAAGCTCATGCACGGCAGCATGAATGGCGTTGTACGTGCCGCAGCGGCACAGGTTGACCATCGCCGCCTCGATCTGCGCGTCACTCGGTTTGGGGTTCTGTTTGAGCAACGCGGTGGCCGCCATCACCTGCCCGGACTGGCAGTAGCCGCACTGTGCGACTTGCAGGTCGACCCAGGTCGAGACGACCCGTTTGCCCACGTCATCGGCCTCAATGGCCTCAATCGTGGTGACCTCGCGGCCGACCACACCGGCCACCGGCGTGACGCACGAGCGCACGACGTTGCCATCCACCAACACCGAGCAGGCGCCGCATTGCGCCAGGCCACAGCCGTACTTGGTCCCGGTCATGCCCAAGTCATCGCGGATCACCCACAGCAAGGGCGTATCGGCGTCGGCATCGACCTGATAGGTCTTCTGGTTGATTCGTAGTTCCATGGTTCACCCGCTTGATCATCGGTTGACGTGCATTGTTATCAGCAGTGACACGCGGCGAGGCGCATCACGGTAAAGCGTGTCTTTCGCTCAACTGGCCGCGTTGCCGAGCGCTTCTGCCTCGAGTGGCTGCCCGCGCAGCAGCGCAAGGTCACGGCTGGGCGCGGTGCCGAACAGGCGGCCATATTCGCGGCTGAACTGCGAAGGGCTTTCATACCCGACCGCAAACGCCGCCCGCGAAACGTCCAGGTGCTCGGTCAGCATCAGCCGGCGGGCCTCGTTGAGCCGCAGCCACTTCTGGTATTGCAGCGGGCTCATGCCGGTGAGCTGGCGGAAATGATGGTGAAAGGTCGGCGCGCTCATCTGCACCCGCGCCGCCAGCTCATCGATACGCAACGCCTCGGTGTAATTGACCTTGAGCCAGTCGATGGCTTTGGCGATGCGATACCCCTGACCATCGACGGCAGTGATCTGTCGCAGCCGCGCGCCCTGATCGGTATTGAGCAGCCGATAGTGGATTTCCCGCAGGATCAGCGGCGCCAGCACCGGGATCGCTTCAGGCTCATCGAGCAATGCCAGCAGGCGATCGAGCGCTTCTTCCAGGGCGGACGACATGTTGCCGATGCCCGCGCCAGTGCTCATGGACGGCTGCCGTTTCGCAGGCAAGCCCCCCTTGCTGAGGATCTCGGCGAGCATGCCGACATCCAGTTTCAGCACCAGCCCGACACAGGGCTGGTCGGGGCTGGCAAGCATCACTTCGGAGTTGGCGGGCAGGTCCAGCGACGTGACCAGAAACCGTGAAGGGTCGTAGCTGTAACCCTCACCACCGACCCACAAACGCTTTTCGCCACGACCCACCAGAATCAGGCTCGGCTCGATCATGCACACCACGGGCGGCGCCGGCTGGTCGCGACGAAACAGCGCCAACCCGGGTATGGCGGTGACGAAGTCACCCGGTGCGTTCACGCGCGGGTCTATGTTCAACGCCAAAGGTGATTCATGGCGCAGGGGGGTATCGATCATGTCAGGTCACTCCTGTTGATCGAACTCTAGTCTGCTACCGAGGTGTTTCCTATCCATCACCCTGCATCCTCAGAGGATCAGGCAAGCATTCAAGAGGAATGCGCTAGGGCAGAGGCCGAACGACCGGGAGAATGTGTCGAACTGTTACAGGAAAGTCCTTACAGGAAAGCCCTTAAAGGAGAGAGCCCCTATGCAAGTCTTCGCTTATGGTGCCCATGCGGGCGACAAACCGCTTGAACCCCTGCGTATCACTCGCCGTGATCCCGGCCCGGAAGATGTGCAGATCGAGATTGCCTACTGCGGTATCTGCCACTCGGACCTGCACCAGGTACGCGCCGAATGGGAAGGGACGCAATACCCTTGTGTGCCCGGTCACGAGATCGTCGGTCGGGTCACCGCTGTCGGCCAGAAAGTCACCGGGTTCGCCCCGGGCGATCTGGTCGGAGTGGGCTGCATCGTCGACAGCTGCAAGCATTGCCAAGAGTGTGCCGAGGGCCTCGAGAACTACTGCGACGGCATGATCGGCACCTACAACTTTCCGACCCCGGACGCACCCGGCTGGACCCTCGGTGGTTACTCGCAGGCGATCGTCGTGCATCAGCGCTACGCTTTGCGCATTCGCCACCCCGAGGCACAACTGGCTGCCGTGGCGCCGCTGCTGTGCGCGGGCATCACCACTTGGTCGCCGCTGCGCCACTGGAACGCCGGCCCCGGCAAGAAAGTCGGCGTGGTGGGCATCGGTGGCCTGGGTCACATGGGCATCAAACTGGCCCATGCGCTGGGCGCGCAGGTGGTGGCGTTCACCACCTCTGAATCCAAGCGTGAAGCGGCGAAAAGCCTGGGTGCCGATCAAGTGGTCGTCTCAAGCGATGCGCAGCAAATGGCCGCGCACCTGAAAAGCTTCGACCTGATCATCAACACCGTCGCCGCCCCGCATGACCTGGACGCACTGCTGGTTCTGCTCAAGCGTGACGGCGTGATGACCCTGGTGGGCGCGCCGGCCTCGCCGCATCCATCGCCCAACGTGTTCAACCTGATCATGAAGCGGCGCACCCTGGCCGGATCGATGATCGGCGGCATCCCCGAGACCCAGGAGATGCTCGATTTCTGCGCCGAGCACGGCATCGTTTCGGACATCGAGCTGATACGCGCCGAGCAGATCAATGAGGCGTACGAGCGCATGCTCAAGGGTGACGTCAAATACCGTTTCGTGATCGACAACGCGACCTTGGCACCGTGAAAAATCACGTGTCCGGGCAATCGTCCGGACGCGTTCCTCTTTTGTCCGCAAGCAAAGCCAACACGCCTCTGCCCCACAGGTAGTTCCAATGACTTCTCTTTCTACAGAAAAACGCGGCTGGAGCGCCGTGCTGGCCATGTCGTTGGCCGCATTCGCCCTGGTCGCTTCAGAGTTCATGCCTGTCAGCCTGCTGACGCCGATTGCAGCAGACCTGCACATCACCGAAGGCCAGGCCGGGCAGGGGATCTCCGTGTCCGGTGCCTTCGCCTTGATCACCAGCCTGCTGATTGCCTCGGTCGCCGCTCGCATCGAACGCAAGACGTTGCTGCTGGGCCTGACCTTGCTGATGATCGTCTCCGGTACGATCGTCGCGTTCGCCCCGGGCTACCCTTCATTCATGTTCGGGCGTGCCTTGATCGGGATCGCGATTGGCGGTTTCTGGTCACTCTCGGCGGCGACCGCCATGCGTCTGGTGCAGCCCGAGCAGGTTTCCCGTGCGCTGGCCATCGTCAATGGCGGTAACGCTCTGGCGACGGTCATCGCCGCGCCGGCGGGCAGCTTCCTTGGCTCGCTGATTGGCTGGCGCGGTGCATTCTTCTGTGTGGTTCCTGTCGCAGCGCTGGCGGCCGTGTGGCTGCTGATAAGCCTTCCGTCTTTCAAGGCCGAGCGCCAGGCCGGTAGCGGCAACGTTCTGCGGCTGATGAAGCAGTTGCCAGTGGCCTTGGGCATGGTCGCCGTCAGCGTCTTTTTCATGGGCCAGTTCATGCTGTTCACCTACCTGCGGCCATTTCTCGAAGGCGTGACTGGCGTCAGTGTCTCAACCTTGTCGTTCATGCTGCTGGGGCTGGGCCTGGCCGGTTTTATCGGCACCTTTTTGATCGAACGGTTTATGGGCCGCGGCCTCTACCGCACGTTGACTGTCATCCCGTTGATCATGGCGGCCATCGCGCTGGCGTTGGTCAGCTTCGGCAAATCACCCGTGCTGACCGCCGTGTTGCTCGGACTCTGGGGACTGGTTGCCACCGCCGCGCCGGTCGGCTGGTGGACCTGGCTGGCGCAAACGCTTCCCGATGATGCGGAGGCGGGTGGCGGCTTGCTCGTGGCCATTGTCCAACTGGCGATCGCGGCAGGGGCCATCGTTGGGGGGCTGGCATTTGACCTGAGCGGTTATAAAGCCACATTTGAGCTGAGTGCTGCTGTCCTGGTTGCCGCGTCTGTGCTTGCCTGGCTGGCGGGGCGCAAAGCCACTGAAGTTCATCTTGGCGAGACGAGCGCGACAGCCTGACGAGATCGGCAGACGCGGCTTTCGAAGCGCCGGCTACTATCGAGATGCATCGGTGATTGCGGTGGCGCAGAGGCTCAACGAAACGGCTACGGTGGGTCGCATTTAGCGTAGCTCGCTCCATGCCTTGATGATCACTGAGTCGACATCCCCTGGCGTCTCGCGTCATCGTTCATTTTAGTGAGCGTATCGACAATGACACTGTCCCAGGCCAGCAACTTGTCGTGTGTCTGTTGATCGGAGATTTCCTGAACCTCCAGCACCTTGTCGAGCAGCGCCTGGCCTTCGCTGGAACTGCTCAGAATGCTCTCGGCTTTTTCAGGATTCCTGTTGGCGCGCATCATCACGTCCATTTCTTCATCACTGAAATGTGCGGCATAGAGGTCAACCGCCATGCTTTTCAATTCGTTCAGATCGATTTTTGCCATCACGACATCGTAAATGTCCTGATCCATTACATCTTCGAAACGCGGCGAGTAGTGTTGCACTGCCATGTCGACGATAGCCTGGAACTTATCGTTGGCTGGGCTGGCCTCGATCAACTCACGGGCCTTGTCTTTGCCGGCGCCACAGGCGCTTAGCGTTACTGACAGCAATATGGCCAGCGTCAGTTTTCTCATGGACATGAGCCTTTTTCCTTAAAGGGTATGGAGAAGCCTTGATGGGGGCGATCAGATGAGTCCTGACGAACGTTCAGCAACTTATCGATCCGTCGGCCGCAACTTAACATCGCGAACACAAGAGCGATAGCATAGTAATATCGCCCCGCTAAACATCAAATCCTGTCCTCACTTCGCCACACTTTCCAGGGAAGGTAACTTGAAGCACACCCAAACCAACGATGCAAAGAAACCTATGGCCGCAGGGCCATTCGCTCTGTTATTGACATTGGCAGCCGTGATCACCGCTGGGTGCTCCCATAAACCCCCGCCAGTAGAGCGCGACCCGTGCCTGGACGCCGGCCCGGTCAAAAGCACGGCCTACGATAGTTGTGTGGCTGATCGGGAAGAGCGCAAAGCGCAAGCACTCCGTGTCCTTCTCAGCGATGACCCCGCCGATCACCGGCAACTGCAACTTGCCGAGCCCGACGAAAACTCCTTTCAATTAGCCGACTTTCCAGACGCGCCCATCCCCGCGACTTTTCGCATTGCTGATTCGATATCCGCGCGCGAAAGGCAGGCGCTGCCGTTCAAAGTCAGAGTCACCTGGAAACATGCCCCGACCACCGCGATGCTGAAGTCTCGGGATCGTGCGCGAATGGCTGAAATGGAAAGCCTGATTCGATCAGCCGCGACGGATAACGGATTGGCGAAGTGGGTGTGTACGGTGACCGGTGTACATCAACGGGAGTGGATCTTCTACGCCCGGAACGATGCTGCATTTATCACCCAAATACACACCGTCTTGGCCCCAACCGGACCTTATCCTGTCGAATTGACCAGCCGCAAAGAGCCTGCCTTGAGTGCAGAGGAGTCAGGTGGCGACAGGGTAAATCAAGCGATCCGCATCACGCCCAAACAGTGCGTGGAGTGATCTGATCCGCAGAAGAATAGACGCATCTGAAACGGCGTCGTTGCCTGTTTCCAGGCCCGCGAACCCGGCGCGTCTGAGCCAGAGGCGTGCGTTCGAGCTTCGATGCGGCGGATCAGTTGAAGAGGATCAACAGGAGTTTGTTGAGGCGCGTCATGACAAGCGCGTTCCCGAGCGGATCAGCCCCTTTGCCGTTAACGCTCGAAGTTTTTCCCGCAATGCTTCGCGCTCTGTCTTGGGCGTTATAGGATCAACGACGAGATATTGTCTGTCGCACCACGATTCGATCTGGCCGAGCCAGTAGGTTTGTCCGGCGTGCCCCGTGTCGAGGCGCGCCAATAAGTAGCCCAGTTGCTGCCATGTCGGGAGCAGTCGAAAAATGGCACGGCGGCGCATCAGCGTGAGTTCATGCCAGTCTCCATCGAGTTTGGCCGTCAATGCGCTACGCAATAAAGGCCACGATACTTTGTCCAGTTGCGCAATCACCGCCGAAAACACTTTATCCGACAGATCATCGAGTGCCTCGAACAATTCCGGCAGTTGATCATCGCGAAGCAGGCGCGCTGCTGCCTGGCGCACGGTGACACAGGCCGAGCGTAATGCTGGTGTGTGCCAGCGCTCGGGCAACTCTGCAGCCAGCTCAGCGGTCAGGCCGATCACGCCCAGCCAGTGCTGTTTTGCCGTGGGCAGAGGCTGGCTCAAGCGCTCTGCCAGAACGGTATGCGGATCAACGCCGTTACGAGGCGCAGCCCAAAGTGCCAGATTGCGCACTGCCGGCGACACATCCAATAAGGCTTCGCGCAGTACAGGTTTCGGATCGGACAGGAGCGGTAGCAGCGCATACAGCACGCGCGCGCGGATCCTGGCACCCGGGCGTGACATGGCTTCAAGCAGCAGTGGCAGACTTTGCGCCTTCGGCAACGTCAGACTTGCCGACACCGCCATCAACCGGACGGTCGATTCGCGATGAGCCAGAGCGCTGCGTATCAGCGTGTCGGGAGCCTCGGGGTTTTCCAGCAAAAGCGTAAACAGGTAGCGCGCGGTTTTGCCCTGGCGATTCAAAAAGTCGGCGTAGACTTCATCCCGGCAATCCACCGATTGCAGCATCGCACGTACCGTCGACAGTGTCTGACCGTGGTCGACACGGCGTTGTGCAGCCAATGCCATCAGGGGTTCAAGTGCGAACAGCCATGCGTGGGTATGAGCAGGCGACAAGTAGTGCTTCAGGCCCGCCGCTGCCAAATCGCGAACCTGAGGTACCCAATCGTTCAGGCGTTCGATCAACACCGTCAGTGCTTCGGGCGACGGCTGCCTGCACAGTTCTCGCACCGCAACTTCTCGAACGAAGCCGTTCGAGTCATTGCTCACGTCTGCCCAAGTCCCGGTGTTGCCGAGGCGGCTGAGTATCTCCAGCGCCTCGTTGCGCCGATAATCTTCATAAGTGCAAGGCTGGCCTTGCTTGCGTACCAACCGGGCCAGCCAGTCTTGTGTCGTGTTCATTGGGGCCGTCCTGTGCGTCCTTGCGGGGGCAAATTGTTTGCGCAAAAGCGCCAGCCTACGCGACTTGCTCCCGTGGGCAAAAAAATCCTTGCTGCCCGGCCTTTGTGCCCTCTGAATGGGTGGCTTCGACGCGCAAGGAGCTATCCTTCAGACCCCAGCTCGATTCAATCTCACAACTTAGGTTCTGTACGAAAAGAGATGTCGCAAACACCGCATGGAGCAAGCCAGTGAGACCATGGCGGCATAGCTTTTCGCGAGTTTGTCAAAGCGAGTCACGATCCGGCGATTCTCTTTCAACCACCCAAACATGCGCTCAATGATATTGCGCTGTCGGTACTTGGGCCGATCAAATAGTCTGGGTAAGCCAGGCTTTGGTTTGCGCTTCATCGAGCGCAGCGGGATGACGGGTTGCATTCGGTACTGATCGCAGTACTGGCGCAGTGCCTCGGCATCGTAGCCCTTGTCAGCGAGCAACCATTTGCAGCGTTTGTGCGGGCGGCCACGGTGGTTCGATGGAATGCTGACATCATTCAACAACGGTTGGGTGTAGCTGATGTCACTGGCTTGACCGCCAGAAAGGACAAACCGCAACGGTGTGCCGTTGGCGTCGCATAGCATGTGGATTTTGGTGGTCAGGCCACCGCGACTGCGACCTAGAGCGTGATCGGCAGGCTCGTCAGGCCCCCTTTTTTCCCGGCGCCAGACGAGGCTCGGGTTGCGCGTACAGCGGTTGAGTCGATCATCCAGGTCTGCAAATCAATCAAACCTTGCTCATTCAGCCTCAGATGCAAGCGCTTGAGCATCTGGTCGAACGTTCCCTGATTTCGCCAGCCCCGGAACCGTTGATACACCGTTGACCATGGGCCGAAACGGTCTGGCATATCTCGCCAAGCAGCACCTGAGCAGAGAACCCAGAGCACGCCATCGAGCATCAATCGGTCGTTCAAGCGAGGCCGCCCCCTGCCATGGGTTTCGATGAAGAGATTGGAGACCACATCCCAAGCCTCGTCCGAGAGTTCGTAACGCTTTGCCATCACAGAATTCCTTTCCGTTGATGGCGCAGACTCTACAAAGTCTCAGCGCTCGAGGGGCGACGATTGAGTTTCTCGGGACTTCGTACAGAGCCTTGGGATGTGGCTGGAGTTAAGTTGGGGGGGGATGGGGCTGAAAGCTCGGTCAAGTGAGCTCCATTATCGCCCGCATCCAGAGCAAGCGGGTAATAAAGCAAGGAAGGAAGCTGGTCGGCGTACGACCTCGTGGCTTCTTCCGTTGAAGAGAGTCGCGTCGCAATCGCTGGGCCGTATGGGGCGTCGTTCCTTCGGGCCTTGTGCCCGCCTATGACTGGTGATCCAAAAGGCCCGCTAGATTCCGACTGTCATACGCGCAAAATTATTGAGAATTATGTCATGGCGATAATTTACATAACTCACAGTCGTTTGCTCAGCGTGTCTCACCTCGCGACGCTAACCGAGGGACTGTGTGCGTAGCCAAGCGCTTACCTATTCCTGCTTGTTGAGAATCCTAGCTTCGGCATCTGTGGTGTCGGCTGCGGGCGGAAGGCTGAAATCATCACCGTCCGAGCTGTGGCTATAGAACAAAAAATGGAATGGATATCCTCAACCGCTCCACCGCCGAGGTGCATGTCCCGACGGGCGAGGCACATTTTCTCGTGGTGACCAGCGCGAAGCGAACTGCCGAACTCATACGCATACTCCTCTGCCAGCAGCGCGGTGATGAATAGCCTGCGCCGATTATAGAGCTGCATGTTTAACCAAGCCCCTTGAACTCGACCTGTGATTCCGAGTGCTTCTTGAGTTTCGCTGTAATCGCGCCTTGTCGTATCACGGGCAACATGCACACGATCGTTGTACCTAAACCCAAGCGCCATTTCGGCATGTTCGATTTAAAAATTGAGTGGTTTGCAGAGTGCACTAAATTGGAAAGTGCGCACCATTTCGAGCCAATCAGATCATTATTCTAAATAAAATTGGGGGTCGCGCCTAAAAAATCCAAGAGCTAATTTGGTGCGAAAAAAATACTTTGACAGCGTGGTCGATGTTGTTACAAATTGCGCCGGAGCTACATCGAGCCAAGCGATGTATTTCGATTGGACTTATTCCCGATACCTAAGGAAGGGTAAGTATGGCTGAAGCACCTTTTGAATTAATTGCTGAAGTTAAAAGTTCTCCTGGATTGCCACTAGGTCAACTGATATTGGCAATGGGGTTGATTTTAGTTGGTGCGGGGCAGACACTTCTTTATGCATTGCTGGGGCCGGCTGCTCGTCAGATTGGGCTGTCCGATGTTCAAACGGGATCTATCGTCGCTATTTCCGCCTTTATACTTACTTTCGCTTCGCCTATTTGGGGGAGGGTGATCGACCGTTCAGGAAGTCGACTCGTTTATTTGCTCGGTATGTTCAGTTACGCTGCGGGCTCCTTGTGCTTTGCATTGGTTTTAAATGCTGGGATGAATTTAGCGTTATCCGCACTAAGTGTGTTGGGGCTTTTGATTTTTGTGCGTGTTATTTACGCATCGATGACTGCCGGAATTCATCCTGCAGCGATGGCAAGCATCGCGACGGTCACTCCGAAAGAAAAGCGTCCCGCGAAGATGGGCCTAATGTCTGCTTGTTTTGGGTTGGGGTCGACACTGGGGCCGCTTTTGGGCGCCGGCCTTGGAGGATACGGATTACTCTGCCCGCTTTACGTTGTCGCAGCTCTCGCCTTTTTGAATGTCCTGTTAGGTGTTTTTTTGTTAGACAGACCAAATAGAAATCTGTCACCTGAAATTGTTCATAAATCCAATGGGTTGAAGCTGCTCGATTCTAGAGTGATTGGAGGGTTGCTGGCTACCGTTTTGGTTTATGTAGGCTTTTCAGCGCTACAACAGTCGATCGCCTTTCATGTCCAAGACACATTGCACTTGAGTGCAACTGAAACTGTAAAGCAAACAGGCGTTGTGGTGTTTGGGCTTGCCGTGGCAATGGTCGTAACTCAATTGTTTATAATCCAGTATTTTAAACCAGGCCCGCTCAAAGCAATTTCTATCGGTGGTGCACTTGCGTTTACTGGTCTCGCATCAATCGCACTTGGCGCTGTCACGATTCAGCAGATTACGGTGGGGGCGTCTCTCGCAGGGGCTGGATTTGCGTTTTTATTTCCCGGTCTTCAAGGAAGTCTTTCGAACTCTGTAACAGAGTCAGAGCAAGGAAGTGTTGCTGGACTTTCGTTTGGGGCAGCGGCGCTGGGATACGTGATCGGCCCATTAATCGGGACGTCGCTTCTTGCCGTGGGTTATGGAGCCACGTACTGGTGTGCCGCCATACTTGTATTGATTGGTGTACTGATCGCTATGGTTAAAATTCGTAGCTACTAAGATTTATTCTAGTTCTTTGTCTATCTAGGTTGCGCCATTATTGGTTGCGATAAAGTGTCATGCTGTTCTTGAGAATTATAATAAGAGGGTGTGTGTCCAGATGCTTGGGTGCCAAATCTGTAGCATAGGTGAAGTTGTAAGGATGTGACCGTAATAGCAAGCGTGCTCTTTACTTAATAAGGATATCTAAAATCATGCAATCTACTAGTTCGATTCAGAATGGCAGTTTCCTCGCAAGGAATTTTGAAATTGTGATGCGAGCGGCGGAAACCAAGCCGGCCAAGGCAGCGGCGGAAACCAAGCCGGCCAAGGCAGCGGCGGAAACCAAGCCGGCCAAGGCAGCGGCGGAAACCAAGCCGGCCAAGGCAGCGGCGGAAACCAAGCCGGCCAAGGCAGCGGCGGAAACCAAGCCGGCCAAAGCGGCGGCGGAAACCAAGCCGGCCAAAGCGGCGGCGGAAACCAAACCAGCAAAAGCTGCCGCTGAACTTATGTCGGCTCGCGTAGCCGCATAAGTAAGCCCTTACGAATATCTGAGTAAACCAATTGTCTTGAACTTATGACACCGCGCAAGTTTTCTTGCGCGGGTTTTATTCCTGAGGTGACGAATGTCTAAGAAGGCCCAGTTTTTAAGTGAACGAGTAACCAAGCTTAAGTTCTCCTATGAAGCGCTTGAGCCTATTCGCGCCTTGTATAAAGATTTCATAAATGATTGTCTACCAGATGATATTGATATCGGGGTTAAGGCCCATGAGGATTATAGCGAGGAGTTTGAGGGTGTAAGCATGCGCTGGTATTTTGCAAAGTCTGAACAAGCTATAGCTCTATTTCGGGAGGTGCTAGACGGCTGCGAGCTCCACGTAGTGAGAAATATCGTGGGTGATAAGGCTGAAAAAATGAGAGTGCTCCAAGCCAATATTATTGAAATAACAGGAAGTTATCCGACAGGCAGATGGCACTCCGATTTCACAGATGAAGGCCTTAGATTAAATCAAAGTGCAACCGTGCTCACACCATTGTTAGATTTTAAACCTCATTTCGGGGGGTTAGAAACCACTGCTGTGCTTCGAGGCGAGTCGCTAGATTTCGATGAGCATTCGACAGTCCATACGTACTCAGAGGGCGAAGCCATATTATTTGATGGCACCGGCACAATTCATCGCACTCAGTCCTACAAGGCTAGTTCAGAGGACAAGAGGGTTCTTGTATGTTGGCAGCTCGGTGAGATCGACGAGACAATGATTCCTGTGTTTGAACGTATTGGCGAAAAAAATGGTGACCCAATGTTTATGCATGAACATTCTGTCTAACTTCCATAGGGTGGCAGTAGTGCAACCTTTTTATTTCGGTGAGTTCAGCTCGGAGATACTCCAGATCGACGACTGCACCTTTGAAAAGCGGGAGCTATCCCTGCTCACCATTCCTTCGGGCAAAGCCTGGCTTAAGAGGCACTTTTAAGCCGGGCCAAATCCTGTTTGATGTGCCCGGGCTTCTCACCGATCGTCCACAAAGCGCCTCCAATATTATCCCCGACTTCAGCACTGCCCTGGGCTTCGACATGGAGCGTCAACTCCATCAACGCCGCCTCTATGGCGAGCTGACTCTGATACATCCTTTCCAGCACGTCGGACAACGGATCGTGACTCGCTTAGACAAACTCGCGAAAAGCTATGCCGTCATGGTCTCACTGGCTTGCTCCATGCGGTGTTTGCGACATCTCTTTTCGTACAGAACCTAGCTCATCAAAAGTCCGGTGTTTGGAGATCGTTTGGCCTGCTGGTGTTTAGAGTTCTGCGCGAAAAATCAATCAACAGCTTTGTCGTAAACGATGTAATGTATACAGCGAGATCCGAGGAGTTCTAAGACTGTGAGTCTACCTAAAGTCAAAGGCTACTGGTGCCTATGCGGCTTGCGGTTTAGCACATCAATCGCGCTATGGATCGATTTCATTCTTATTTTTTCAGCGCTTACCTTTGGTTTTCACTCTAGCACCGAGAAAATTGGGTTAGCAGCCGCTATGTACGGAATACCACCTTTGTTGTTGGGGCCAGTATTTGGCAGAATGGTAGATAAGGCGAATTTGTTTCGATTTATACCTGTAAGTTTTATATTAAGGTGTGCAGCGTCCTGTCTGTTATTTGTAGCCTCAACAGAAGATATTTTTCTGTTGTTAGTGTTCTTTAAGGGGTTGTCTAATTTAGGGTCCGTATCGTCAGAAATTGTTCTCACTCGTAAATTACTTGACGATAGCGATATTCCAAGAAACACGGCATTCATTACTGTGGTTGATCAATTTATTAAAGTTTGCTCTCCCTTGGTGGCGGGCGTCGTCGCATCGCTATCGGATAAGTCTAGTGGGTTCTTGTTTTCTGCTTTATTTTCGCTGATAGGAGTAATTTTAAGCATTGCTCTGTGGCGCCTACATGGTAAAACGCTTAAAGCTCATACAGCCACAGAAAGAACCCTTGGCAGTCTAACTGCTATACGGAAGCTTTATGCATCGGGGCCTTCGACCCAACTTTTTCTATTGTGCTCACTGGCCCAGTCTGGGGTGCTTGGATTTTACGACTCAATGTTAGGAACACTGCTTAAAACATTATCGCTAGGTCCATCTGCTTTTGGTTTAGTAGTGAGTGTCACTGCACTTGGCGGGGTCAGTGCCGGCTTCGCTTTCAAACATGTTTACCCTTCAAAGGCTTTACTATGCTCTACTATTTCACTGATGATTTATGGCGTTTGCATCATGTTTTCAGGTATGGTCGCGATCTTGCAGTTACCTTTCGCACTTGTATTATTTACAGCAGTATTCTTCTTGTCAGGCATCGCCTACAGCCTCACATCCATGGCGTTCGCGGTTACCTTGCAAAAAAGCTGCTCCCCGTCTCATCTCGGTTTTATCTCATCTAGCGCGCGGAGCCTGACGCTGACTCTGTTAATTGGTGGGCCTGTCATCGGAGGTTTTGTTGGACGTATAACTTCGATTGAAACGGTTTTTATGATCGCGGGTTTATCTGCAATTTTAATTGGGCTTGCTCTCCATCTCAAGTATGCACAGGCTGTAATCGATAAGGCCTTAGAGGCTTGATGTTTATATTGTAAAAATTTGAGGTGTCAGCTGAACAGGTATTAAGTCTCGCGGCAAATTGACAGCCGCAAAGGTCTGATTAGCGTGTTCAATGACAAGGCTTCAATCGGCTACCGCTAAGGACCCGATTTACACCTCGGTCTTCGCGAAGGGCGTATCGGCTTCGGCGCAAACATCTATCCCGCCGACGTTGCCCCTGCCGCCGGCACCGGGTGACGCGACGTCATCAGGCCGATAAAGGAAATCGCCAGTGCCAGGCCAATGGTTGTGGTGACTTCGGTGCGGTGCTCCGGGGTGATCATCATGACCGCCAGCGCTGCGCAGATGAACCCGATCACCAGCCACGTCAGCCATGGAAACAGCCACATGCGAAAGGTCAGTTCGACATTGCGTCGACGTAATATTCGACGCATGCGCAACTGCGATACCGCAATCGCCAGGTACACCAGCAAGGCAATCGCCCCAGAGCTGGCCAGCAGGAACTCGAACAACCCGGCAGGCATGAAGTAGCTCCAAACGGTGATCGACGCGCCGAGCACAGTGCTGGCAATGACGGCTGCACGTGGAACGCCTTCTGCAGAAGTCGCCTTCAGTGCCTTCGGTGCATCGCCACGACGGCCCAGCGAATACAACATGCGTGAGGCAATGTAGATCGAGGAGTTCATGCAACTGGCCACGGCGATCAATACCACGACATCGACCATGAACTTGGCATGGGGAATGTTCATGATTTCCAGAGCGCGCTGATAAGAGCCTACCGAAGCCAGCAACGGATCGTTCCAGGGCACCACGGAGATGACCACGAAGATCGAAAGCAGGTAAAACACGCCGATACGCCAGATCACCGAGCGTGTGGCCTTGGCAATGTTCTGCGCCGGGTTGCTGGATTCGGCGGCGGCGATGGTGACCGCTTCAGTACCGATGAAGCTGAACATGATGGTGATGAAGGCGCCGACGACCGCTGACAGGCCATTGGGTGCAAATCCGCCGTGCTCGGCCATCAGGCCGCTCAAACCGCTGACTTCGCGCTCGGGCACCCAGCCCATCAACACGGCAAACCCCACGGCGATGAACCCGATGATCGCCACGACCTTGGCCATGGCGAACCAGAATTCGAACTCACCATATTTGGACACGCTGAACAGGTTGGTCACCACCAGCGCGATGATCGATCCCAATGCGAACAGCCAGGCATCGACCTGCACAAACCATTGGTTCAGTACATGGCCGGCCGCCAGCGCTTCGATAGGAATCACCAAAACCCAGAACCACCAGTAAAGCCAGCCGATGGTAAAGCCAGCCCAGCGCCCGATGGCCTGATCGGCGTAGGTGGAGAACGAGCCTGTGTCGGGATTGGCGACCGCCATTTCGCCGAGCATGCGCATGACCAGAACCACGAGCAAACCCGAGAACAGATAAGCCAGAAGCACCGCCGGCCCTGCTGCCGCAATGGCATGTCCCGAGCCTACGAACAAACCGGCGCCGATAATGCCGGCGATGGACAGCATTGTTACGTGACGAGGCTTGAAGCCCTGCGCCAATTGGCTACTCGAATCCATGGAGTTCGGGCTGATCATTGGTTTTTATTCTCTGCTGGTCGACATTTAAGCGAGTTGACGGGGCAATCGATCACCCTCGTTGCCGATCGAGATCCCCGAAAGAAGTCCCCTTCAACCGCCGCAGTTCTTATCAACCGCATCATCATGATGTGGTTATTTTGACGTAAAACACCGTCACCTTACCCGGCCTGTCCGACGCCTCAGTAGCCTGATTGCGCCACAACCGTGCCTGATATCGACACGCCTAGGCCTTGCGTTCAAGGTGGAAACCGGCCGGTCACCCTGATTGAGGGCTTGCAAATAATGATGCCGGGTGTGCAGTTTGAGAGTGTGCTCATCGGCCCTGAAGGCAACTATCGGACGACGATGAATACAAATGGGCTACTTCAACTTACAGAGCCAGGATGAATCATGCGGATGTGGATATCGGGCACGGCGCGGCGTATCAGCCTATGGATGATGGCAGCGGGCATCAGCCTTCTCGCAATCGTCGCGAATGGGCAGGCGCAAACCCCACCTCAAACCGCTCAAGAGATAAAGCGCTTGCTGGACTTTGTTGAACACAGTGAGTGCCGGTTTGTGCGCAACGGGAGCGAATACCCAGGTCCCCGTGCTCGGGCGCATCTGGAGAAGAAGCTGAATTATCTCGAAGGCATAAACAGGGTCAACAGCGCAGAAGACTTCATCGATCTTGCTGCCACTAAAAGCAGTGTGAGTGGCCGCGCCTATGAGGTGCGATGCCAAGAAGGCGTAGAGCCGGCAAGCACCTGGTTGAAGAGGGAGCTACAGAGGCAACGGCAACTTCATTAATGCCCCTGCCAAACCATCTGTCGCGCCGTCAGTCGCCGTCACTGAACACTCCAGAATCGCAGCCCTCTACCGACTGACAAGTCACCCGGGGGGCATGACCATGAGCGACGGTCGGAAGGAGCAGGCGTTGGCCGCCTGGCGAAAATTACTTGAAGAGCCAGAGATCCGTATGGACATCGAGGATCAGTATGACGAGCTGCTGAAAATGGCCGATACGATGGAGCAGGAAGGGCTGATTACAGCAACTGAATGGCGTCAGCTAGTGCGCAAGGCCGGCGCGAGGTTCGCCCAGGCCATTGAGGGGCTTTCGGGCGGAACATAGCAACTTCACGGGGAAGGGGGGTTGAAGACGATCGCGACTGTCGTTGCCAAGGAGCGGCACAAGGCGTTAATGGGATCTTGTATTAATTGCGAATGGTTTTGTATAGCATGCGCGGGAGTTTTTTGGCGGTTTTACTCCCTGCATTGGCCTATTCGTAAAGGTTTCTCCCTCCATGCGTCGAACCCTGCTTTCCATTTGTGTGCTGCAAGCATTGTCGCCTGCCTCATGGGCTGAACAAACGGGGGGATCACCCTCAACCCTCGAGCTGGACGCCACCGATGTTATCGGTACTGCGAATTACGAAAGGGCGGACGGTCCGGTTCAGGGTTATCGGGCGACGCGCTCGGCCAGCGCCACACGTACCGATACGTCGATCCACGAAACCCCGCAATCGATCAGTGTGGTCTCGAAGGATGCGGTCGAGGATCTGGGCGCCACCCGTTTGCAGGACGCGCTGGACTACGCCGGGGGCGTGGGGCGGGCGAACAATTTTGGTGGCCAGGGCCTGACCACGTTTACCGTTCGCGGCTTCACCACTGGCGAGTTTTATCGCAACGGTTTTCCGATCAACCGCGGCTATCCGAACATGCCGGATGCCAACACGATTGAGCGCCTCGAAGTGCTGCGCGGCCCGGCCACCATGCTCTACGGCCGGGGTGATCCTGGCGGTACCTTCAACGTGGTTTCCAAACAGCCGTTGCCCGAGCGCACCGTCACCTTGGGCAGCCAACTCAATGATCAGGGCATGAAGCGTGGCACCCTGGACGCTTCCGGTCCGCTCGACGAAGAAGGGCGCCTGGCCTATCGACTGAACGTAGTGGGCGAGGGCGGCGACACCTTCCGCGATCACGTCGAAACCGAGCGCTACGGCATCGCGCCGGTGCTCACCTGGCAGGCAACCGACGCGACCAAGCTGATTTTCGAAGGCGATTTCATGCGTAACAACGCGCCTCTGGATCGAGGCGTGACACGTTATGCGAAGCAGACAGGTACCGCCTCGCGCGACAGTTTTTTCGGCGAGAAAGACGCGGGCAAACTGCATAACGACAACAACATGGCGCAACTGCGTTTCGAGCACATGCTCAACGACGACTGGACGCTGGGGGGCGGCTTCCAGTGGCTTGATGGTTCGCTCAAGGGCAACGCAATCGAGGCCAACGGTATTGCCGCTGACGGCCGCACCTTGGGGCGCAACTTCAACTATCGCAAGCTGGAGTGGACCGACAAGGATACCCAGCTCAATCTGACAGGCCATTTCGATACCGCTGGTTTACAGCACACGTTGCTCACCGGCATCGAGTATGAGGATTACGACTACAAGTCGATCATTCAACGCTCCAGCGGTGCTGTCGGCGCGTACCCGATCGACATCTTCGATCCGGTGTACGGCCAGCCGCGCCCGGCACTCACCCGCACGCCGACTCATGACAAGGAAAACCTCAAGACTTATGCCGCGTTCGTGCAGGATCAGGTGGCACTGACCGACAAACTGAAGGTGCTGGCCGGGGCGCGTTTCGAACGCTTTGAACATGACTACGACACCTATGTGCCCGGCGCCAAGAGCTGGCAGGCGAGTGACAACGCGGTGACCCCACGCATCGGCGTGACCTACGACCTGACCGAGACATTGGCGGTCTATGCCGACACCGCGCGCTCCTTCAAGCCGAACACCGGGGCAAGTCGCCAGGGTGGTGGATTTGCGCCGGAGAAGGGCAAGTCTTACGAAATGGGTATCAAGTGGGAAGCACTGGATCAGCAGTTGAGTGTTGATGCGGCGGTCTATCAGATCGAAAAGCGTAACGTGTTGACCACCGACCCTGTTGATTCGACCTTCAGCGTTGCGGCCGGTGAGGTGCGCAGCCGTGGTTTCGACGTCAACGTTGCCGGCAACCTCACGCCCGAATGGCGCGTGATTGGCGGCTACGCCTATGTTGATGCCGAAGTGACCAAGGACAACGTGCTGCGCTCTGGCACGCGGCTACTGAACATCCCGAAAAACAGCTTCAGCTTGCTGAATATGTATGAGTTCCAGGACGGCACCCTCAAGGGGTTGGGCCTGGGCACTGGCCTCAAGTACGTCGACGAGCGCGCCGGACAAACCGCCAACACCGCGTTCTCGATGGGCAGCTACACCGTTGTCGACTTGCTCAGCTTTTACAAGATCAATGACAAGGTGCGGCTCAACCTTGACGTGAAAAACCTGTTTGATCGTGATTATGAAGAAGGTGCATTCGGCAACGTTTACGCCTACCCGGGGGCGCCGCGAACCGTGCAAGTGGGTGTTTCCTACACCCTGTAAAAGGGAGGAAGGCAAATCTCACGCGCCAGAAATGAGACAGCCCGGAGAATTCGGGGCTGTCTCATAGTTACTCCGTAACAGCGACGGTTTTACATCCCCGTAGAAAACTCAGGCGGGTGTTTGATTGAAGGTCGTATCGTGCGCAAGGCATCATCGTACTGACAAAGTAAATGCAAAGCCCAGTCGGTACGTGTGCGGATGCGAATATCATTTTCGTCTGAGGGCGTTTCGCCATTCAACATCGATTCAACATTTCTTATGATGAGTTGTTCAGGCAAATACAGGATCCGGCTGTTTTTGTAGCTCGAAGCACGCAATTCAGTCATTGGATAGGCTCCCCCGAGCCCAGCCGAAACCCCCACCAGGAGCGCTGGCTTGTGTCCAAGTTCGCCGAGTCCCGCGTACAAAAAGAAATTTTTCAGCGCCGGGCAAGCCATGCCATTCCACTCCGGGCTGATCACGATCAGTGCGGTTGCTTTTTTGAGGATGGATTGCTGGACACTCCAGATTCCATCAATGTCTTCTTCTGGCCACAGCGGTAGCCGACTAGAAGCCAGGTTCAGCAGTTCGCCTGAATCACAAAGACCAAGTTGCTCTAATCGGTCGCGCAAATATTTAGCGACTTTGAGTGATTGGCTGTTTGCTCTATTCGATCCAGACAGCAGAACGATATGACGGCTCATTGCGCCACCTTCTGTTTAGCGTTGTGTGCTTTGGGGGCAACACGGCGTGAACGCACCACGGGCCAGAACAACTCTTCTTTCCAGCTGATCGGCGACAAGTGTTCGATACCGTATAAGGGCGGGCGCCGGCGGGTAATTTTGGCCGTTCCGAACAGGATGTCCCAGAAGAACAACAGGTTGCCGAAGTTGCCCTTGTAATGCGTGACACCATCCTCGGCAGTCAAGCCGTGATGGGCTGAATGAGTGGAGGGGGTGGAGATCGTTCGCTCCAGAACCCAGACAACAGGACGCAACACACGGATGCCATACAGTTTGTCATCCCACGCAACGCTGCTGTGCGCTGCGAAGATGACGATCATCTTCAGGATCAGATAAACATAGTAAATATGCGCAAGCCCTAGATAGATCAGTATGCCGGACAGCCAGATGCTGGGCATCAGCATGTAGTAGAAGCTGTTGTTTCGATAAACGATGCGGACACTCATGTACGGCGCGGAGTGGTGAGCGCGGTGCAGCGCATAAAGTGCCGGGACCCGATGTGTCAGTCGATGCCACCAGTATTGAGTCATGTCATCCAGTACTAGAAACAACACGAACCCTGCGACCCAGGGAATGGTGGCCAGGGCGCCTTTCATTTCCGGAAAAGCCAGGCTCATGATTTTTCCACTGAGCCACATGACACTGGGGAACGTGATTGCAACCAGGATCCCGGAGCCTATGACTTCGATCAGTACATCGCGCTTCCCGCTCGACGGCTGTCGGAGCGAAGAACACGCGAGTTCCAGCAAGATGAAGGCAAGGAATATCCCGGCCACTATGACGGAAGGATTGTTGACGAGCATTATTGTATTCATGGCACTCTCGATTCAGGCCCCTGCGGGCAATGCCATTTCATTAGAAGCCAACGAGTAAGCCATCCCAATGCGCGAAACGGACAAAATTGAGCGAGAACAGGCCAATCGTTTCCCCCAGCGCTTTCACCGCGGCAAATTGGGCCAGGTGCTGGAGCGTTTCCTGGATAGCCAGGCCTTGAGAGAAAACAGCGATTACAGCCTGATCGAGCTGGATCAGCTTTGGCGCGAGGCGGCGCGCATCGATCCGGCGATCGGGTTGAAACTGTTCACGCTATTCACGCCTCAGGACTGGCACGTTCTGGCCTATCTGTGCTTGTACAGCCCCGACGTTTTATCCTCCATGAAGCTTTGGGCCCGGTACGCGCGGCTTGCGTCAGACACGGACACGGTGCGACTGCTCAATGATGAAAACGGCGTCGGCATCGAGCTGTGCGTCGATGCGCCCAGTGAGCTGGCGCGCTATGTCATTGAGCACTACGGCGCAATGTCCATCGCACAGATGCGGCGGGGAACAGGGCAGCTGGTGCAGCCGGTCCTGGCAAGATTTACCCACTCACGTCCGTCGTATTACAAGCAATACATCCAATGGTTTGGGAGCCATGTCGAGTTTGACTGCCCGATTAACTGCTTCTATTTCGATGCTCGGAGCCTGAGCCTGCCGATGCAGACACATCATCACGGGATGCTTGAGTTATTGACCCAGGAACTGGATCGACGGATCGCCGCGCATCGGAATTTCAGCGGTTGGTCAGCCAAGGTCGCTGAAGGCGCGCGACGGTCTCTAGCGAGAGGTGAAACGCCCAATCTGGACAGTCTGGCGAAGGCGCTGCACCAGACGCCAAGGACCTTACGCAGACGACTGGAAGAGGAAGGTACAACCTTCAGACAATTGCTCGATCAGATTCGCGCAGAATTGGAACTGCATCTTGAATTACAAGGAGAGTCGTTAACGGAGATTGCTGCTCAACTAGGCTACAGCGATTTGACGGCGTATCTCCACGCCCGAAGTCGATGGCGTGACAGGAAGTAATGTGGCGGGCCCGCATTTTTCGGAACGGCAGCGTTACCTCACAAATCACCTCATCCCATGCCAGTAATTTTCCGGAGCAGTGGCATATCGTGTTCTTTACCTGATATCAAAGCGCATTGAAGCCATCGACGAGAGCTTCCCCAAGGGTAGATTTGGTTCGTCTTCTGCCGCTCATTACCAGGAAGGCGTATCGGACAATGGGATGATCCGAAGCTGTCGTGCCTGGCGTTTGCGCAGTGACATCCGGCTAGCCGATCTGCTCCATATCGGCAAGTTGGACTTGATCTCTACCACTTGCTTTTGCACGGTACATCGCGGTATCGGCACGTCGAATGAAGGCGTCAAACGATTCTGATGGAATCCACGTCGCAACGCCGAAGCTACAAGTCACCTGTCCAACTTCATCGAATGGCAGGGTGCTTATCAGAGCTCGAAGCTTTTCGGCCAGCAGTCTTGTGTTATTCAGTTCGGTGTCGGGGCAGATCAAGGCAAACTCTTCTCCGCCGGTTCTGCACAGTAGATCGGTTTTGCGTGTTGCCGAACGTATCCGTGCGCACAACGACTTCAGAACGTTATCGCCGCACTGATGGCCCCAGCGGTCGTTGATCTGTTTGAAGTGATCGACGTCAAACATGATCAGCGACAGAGGGCGGTATTGCACGTTAGCCTCGATGAGCAGGCGTTCCATCAACTCTTCGAAGTATCGACGGTTATAGACTCCGGTCAGGTGATCGGTGATGTTCAACAAACGCAAGTCTTGCGTGCGTTCATCAACCAGCGAGAGCGCGCGGGCGCGCTGCGTAATCAGCAAGTACACCATCAAGGTCAGCAGCAGCGTCAATCCCGCACCGAACACGATAATCAGGCTGATGGACAGTGTGTAGCTGTTGGCGACCAGAAAGGTTGAACTGGGTCTGAACCGGATCAAGTAATTTTGGTCGGCTACTTTCAGCAGCCGCTGCGCGTACAGCGCTGAAGGGGCAGCAGGGGCCGAGCTCTGATAAATGTTTTCCCCTTGATGCTGCGTGTCGATCAATGAAAGCGTCACGTTCAGTCGTTGCAGACTTGGCAATGGAATGCCTTGTTCCATCAAAGAAGCCAGGCGTACGGTGGAGACAACGAACCCCTGCAAATTATCATCGTTCAATGGAACCCCAGAGAGCTCCTGGAATACAGGTGCGACAAAGAAAATTCCCGACTGCCCATTGGTCATTTTCAATGGTTGTGACACAACGATCTGACGTGTTTCTCGTGCCTTGCTCATCAAGGCCTGGCGACCCGGGCGAGCCAGAACATCCATGCCGGGTATGATCTTTACGTCATCGCGCTTCAATAAGTAGAGCAATATCCAGTGTTCGGGCCGGCGGGTAAGGGGGACTCTTTCGCCAGTGACGGGATTGATTTCATGGTATGAAAAATCGCTGGTGCCGTTGCGAAGCGCCTTGGCGCGGAACGCTTGGAGATCCTTCTCGAGAATCCTTGATACCCAGCTATAGGCTTCGTCCTCTCCAACCAGAGGCGTAACGAATCCCAGAAACTCTTTTTCAGTGACATCGTCGGCGTTGATAAAGAAACGCCTCACAACGTCCAGTTTCAAGACCTGAGTATTAAAGCGTCGTTGCAGGCGACTGAATCTTTCGTCGACCTCCAGTTGGAACGCAACGTTAACGGTACGTTGCTCCGACCTTACGAAGAGGATCAGCACCAAGAATGTGACGGCCACCCCAGCCAGGCACACCAGACCGCAAAGGGCCACGTCTGATGCTTTGAGTGCGTTCTGACGAGTAGACATCATTTTGTGTTCCTTGCTCATCGCCAAAAACAGTGTGCAGTGACCTTGAGTGCTTTTGGAGTATCGGCACGCTGGTCGTTATCTTTATAAATCAGGCGTTACCGCAAGGGGCTTTATATGAAGTCTCGGGCACTAACGTGAAGGGCCGGATTTTCGCGGTCCAGAAAGCGCTGCCGCTGATGGGGCGGGGTGGTTCAATCATCCTGTCCGGATCCAGCGTCGGCACCACGCGCGCACGCGCATTCATTGTCTCGGTCTGGCAATGCGGGCTAAAACTTTCCGCTTGATTCATAAGATAAAGTGATAGGTGCCGAACATCGGTCTAAACTCTGAGCCTCAATTGTGCTCCGCAGCGAGGCTAGCGTGCCATGCAGTCCACCCTCAAACTGCTCGGTCAGCCCACCCAATATATGTTCTTCACTGGCAAGGGCGGAGTTGGCAAAACGTCGGTTTCCACAGCGGTATCAATCGCCTTGGCTGATTCAGGCAAGAAGGTGCTGCTGGTTAGCACAGACGCGGCCTCGAACCTTGATGAGATGCTCAATGTCGAGCTGAGCAATCAGCCTGTCGCGGTGCCGAATGTGCCTGGAATGTTCGTGCTCAACATCGACCCCGGGACCGCTGCCATCGACTACCGGGCCCGGGTGGTCGAGCAAATGGGCCCCCAGGCCAGCGATCAAGATATTGCGCTGGTGCGTGAGCAACTCTCGGGAGCATGCACGACCGAAATCGCAACTTTTGATGAGTTCTCCCACCTCCTGTCACAGGGCGGCGCGGCCTATGATCATGTTGTGTTCGATACCGCCCCCACGGGGCACACGCTCAGGCTGTTGAGCCTGCCAAAAGCGTGGAGCGGATTTCTGGAAGGCAATGATCGTGGTGCGTCATGCCTGGGGCCGCACTCGGGGTTGAAAATGCAGGAGCAACTTTTCAATCAGGCGTTGGCGGCGCTCAACAATCCAGCCCTGACCACCGTCGTGCTAGTGGCTCGACCGGACAAAGGCGCACTGGGCGAGGCCGCGCGTTCCTCCGATGAACTCCGTGAGCTGGGTCTGGAAAATCAGCGTTTAGTGGTGAACGCTGTGTTCAAACGCAGCGACTTGAATGACCCGATCGCAGCCGCCATCGAAGCGATCGGCCAGCAAGCGCTCGACGAGATGCCCACGTCGCTGCGCCAGCTTTCAACTGACTACATTTCGCTCAAGGCCATAGATTCCGTTGGCTTGCCCGCGCTCCGCGGTCTGCTTTCCCCGGAACTTGAGAGGCCAACAACGACTGCACCACAAGCACGCTCACCCTTGGAACATCACACGCTCTCGGAACTGGTTGCCGAGCTTGCGAATGACGAGCGCGGGTTGATCATGGTCATGGGCAAAGGGGGAGTAGGCAAAACCACCATTGCCGCCGCCATCGCACTTGGCCTGGTGCAGCACGGCAAGTCCGTGCATTTGAGCACGACGGACCCTGCGGCGCATCTGACGATGACCCTCAACGCCGATGTTCAAGGGCTCAGCGTCGGCCGCATCGACCCGAAGGTCGAAACCCAAAAATACGTCGACAAGATCGTGGCTTCCCGCGCTTCGGCCCTGACGGAAGATGAAATAGCCTTGCTTATCGAGGATCTGCGCTCGCCCTGTACCGAAGAGGTCGCTGTGTTCCACGCTTTCTCCCGCGTGGTTTCTCAAGCCAGAACCTCGTTCGTGGTGCTGGACACCGCTCCCACAGGGCATTCGCTGTTATTGATGGATGCCACAGGCGCCTATCACCGTCAGATGCTTCGGGAATTCAAAGGCCAAGCCTCGGACCATATCGTCACGCCATTGATGCGCCTGCAAGATGCGGACTACACCAAAATCATTCTCGTGACGCTGCCTGAAGCCACACCCGTGTCTCAGGCCGCAGCGCTGCAGGATGACTTGCGCAGAGCCAGCATCGAACCGTTTGCCTGGGTGGTCAATAAGTCGCTATTGGCCACAGACACCACCGATCCGCTGCTGCGAGCACGTCTGGATAGCGAGCAAAAACAGATGAATCGAGTCGCGGAGCAAACCAGCCATGCTGTCATTTTGGTGCCCTGGGCCGCGGAGCCGCCTGTTGGCGTCGCTGCGCTAAAGCACCTGCTGGATTGATGCGCCAGCCACCCACCACGGGCACCTTCAGGCACCCGCAAGCGTGCAACGGTGGTCGCTCAGCAACGGTTACAGGTTTTGATGCCTAGCACTGTATAGACGGGGCAGAAACGGAAGATGCCAGTGGCCAGCGGCACTAAACCTATCCAACCCCACACGCCGATCACACCGGACAGACTGAGGCCAATGAGAAGCAGACCGGTGATAATGCGCAGGCTACGGTCAATGGTTCCGATGTTCGCTTTCATGGCAATCTCCCGATCAATGGCTGCGCCGGGTCTCCAGCGCAGTAAACAACAACATGCCGGCCAGCATGGCCAATATGAATACGATCACTTGCCAGTGCCCTGTCAGCAAAATTTCCACTGCGGGGCCCGGACAGATGCCGGCGATGCCCCAACCGATGCCGAACAACAGGCTCCCGCCAATCAATCGCGGGTCCAACTCACGCTTGATCGGTAGCTGCATTGGCCTTCCCAGCACCGAACTGGATTGTTGTCGCGCCCAGGTTAGCGGGCCAAAGGCCACGCCAATTGCGCCGACCATGACCAGCGCCAAGGAAGGGTCCCAGGCACCGGTTAGATCCAGGAAAGCGAGTACTTTGCTCGGGTTGGCCATGCCGGCCAGAAGCAAGCCCAGGCCGAACAGCAGGCCAGCAATGAACGCGGTCAGTCTGGTCATGTTCACCCCCCCATCAGATGACGCAAGACAAACACCGTGACGAAACCACTGAACATGAAACACACAGTGGCGACCATCGATCGCGGCGAAAGGCGCGATATGCCGCAGACGCCATGACCACTGGTGCAACCTGATCCGTATCGTGTGCCGATGCCCACCAATACACCGGCGACGATCAGTCCGAACCAGCCACTTTTGAACTCAATGTGTGGCAGCGTGCCGAACACTCCCCACAGAAGCGGCGCGATAAGCAGACCCAGGAGAAAAAGTGCCTTCTCATTTCTCCCCTCGCTCCCGCGCTGTAAAACACTGCCGATGAGGCCACTGATGCCTGCGATACGTCCATTGGCGACCACGAACAGACTGGCCGCCAGGCCTATCAAAGCGCCACCGGCAAGGGAGGACCTGGGAGTGAAGTTGAGCCAGTCGACATTCATGAAGTTTCTCCGGCGAAAAATTGTTGGTAACGGGTTTGGAGGGTTGCCAATGCTGCGTGACGACTGATGCGATAGAACACCTGCTTTACGTCACGGCAGCTCATGTACATGACTAAACGGCTTTCACCAGCAAGGCCACCGCCACCACCATGGAAACCGCGGCGAAGCCTCTTTGTAAGTGTGGCCCCGCCAGCCGGGCCGCAATCAGACGCCCACCGAGCATTCCGACCAGTGCGCCAGTGGAAAACGGAATGGCGACTGCCCACTGCAAGTGCCCGGCTGCGGAGCTTGCCGCAACGCCGGAAATTGAAACCAGCGCAATAACGGCAAGTGACGTCGCAAGCACTGACTGCGCTGTCAAATTGGTGTATCGCTGCAGCGCCGGCACCATCACAAAGCCACCGCCCACACCGAGCAAACCCGAAAGCCCGCCCGCGACAACGCCAGAGACGGCGAGTGCCCACGCACACGGACGCGTCCAGTTAAGCTTTCCCCGGTTCACGTCCAATAGACAAGGCGGCGGTTTGGATGTGACGGGGGGCTTTGACTCCGTGGAGGGCGGGAGCGATCGTTGATATACCCGAAATGCAACGTACATCAGCACGAAGGCAAACATGATCGTCAACGGACGGTTAGGCGTGCGCTGTGCCAGCCAAAGGCCAAGGGGTGAACACACGATCCCCGCTCCTGCAATCAGAAGCGCGGCTTTATAACGGACGGTGCCGTTTTTGAGCCCCATTACGGCACCCAGGGTCGCGGCCAGACCGACAGCCAGTAAACCGATTGGCCCTGCCTCGGCCATGCTCAACCCCACTCCGAATACCAGTAAAGGAACAGCCAGTATTCCTCCTCCGGCACCGGTCAGAGCCAGGATGACCCCGACAGTAAGCCCGAGCAGTAAGACAACGATCATCTCAGTCTCCTTGCTTTCACGCCTGATTTCATACGTCGGCCATCTCAGGTTTCGCCATCCACTCATGGCCCTTGAGCATTCCCTTCCAATACAGCGGTGGAAGAATCCGCTCTTTGAGCAGCCATGCCAGCCTCGATGGCCGGGTACCGTCAATCAGCCAGGATGGAAAGCTGGGGGCGACCTTGCCGCCATAGGTGAACTCAGCCAGTACGATCTTGCCGCGTTCAACCGTCAGCGGGCAGGAGCCGTAACCGTCGTAATGGGCGCTGCCTTTTGCTTTACCCATTGCAGCCAACACGTTATGGGCAACGACGGGCGCCTGCTTGCGTGCTGCTGCCGCGGTTTTGGCGTTGCTGGTATTGATCGCGTCTCCCAGTGCGTGAATATTGACCCAGGTTTTATGGCGCAACGTGGCAGGATCGGCATCGATCCAGCCAGCCGCGTCAGCGAGAGGGCTGACCCGAACGAAATCCGGCGCAATCTGCGGTGGCACCACATGAAGGAGATCAAAGTCGCGCGTAACACGTTGGGAGCTGCCATCCGGATTCACGCAGTTGAACGTTGCAGTCCGTGCGGGTCCATTCACGCTGGTGAGTGTGTTGCCGAAATTCAGGTCGATACCATAGGCCGTGATGTATTCCATCAGTGCGGGCACATAGTCGGGAACCCCGAACAGCACCGCGCCGGCGCTGCAAAACTCGATCTCGACGTTGTCCAGTACACCGGTACGTTTCCAGTGATCGGCAGACAGGTACATTGCTTTTTGCGGTGCCCCGGCACATTTGATTGGCATGGGCGGTTGCGTGAAAACCGCACGGCCACCACGCAGTTGCTGCACCAGTTCCCACGTATAAGGCGCAAGGTGATACAGGTAATTTGAAGTCACGCCGTTGCGGCCCAGGGTGTCCGACAAACCCTCGATGGCATGCCAATTGAGCTTCAGGCCAGGACACACGACCAGTTGCTCGTATTTGACGACTCTGCACCCATCAAGAATGACGGCATTTCTCTCGGGTTCGAAAGCGGCGACCGCCGACTTGATCCAATGCACACCGCGGGGGATGGTCGTGCCCATTGTGCGCGCAGTTTGCGGCGCATCGAAGACTCCACAGCCGACAAGTGTCCAGCCAGGCTGGTAGTAGTGCACATCTGCCGGGTCGATGATGGCAACGTCGAGCCCAGGATCTCGCGCCAATAAACTGGATGCAGTCGCGATACCTGCCGCACCGCCGCCGATGATGACCACGGTATGCTGCGCCTCAGCCACTTCGACGGGCGTACGTCCCTGATTGGCAATCCGGCGAATGACGCCTTTCATATCGAACCCGGCTTTTTTGGCCGTCTCGACGATGTGTGGCAAGGATTGTTTACCCGCTTGTGAAAGTGCCCACATCGTTGTCGAGCGCATGCCTGAACGGCAATAGGCCAACACCGGTTTTGGCAGTGTTTCAAGGAGCTTGCCGAAGGCGAGACCTTGTTCGTCGGTGACTTTGCCTGATTCCGCAGGAAGGTAGTGCGCTTCGATGCCGACGGCTTCGGCGGCTCGTTTGATTTCGGCAAACAAGGGTTGATCACTGCCTTCGCCATCGGGACGGTTACACACGACGGTACGAAAGCCGGCCTCTTTCAGTTCGGCCAATTGGTTGGGAAAAATCTGTTCGGATACCGACAGTCCAGGCGCAAGGGGGCGAATGTCCATAAGTGACTCCGTTATGGGTTTTTTCTTATGTGTAATTTGGGGAAGGCAACGTCAGGCGACGTTGAGCGGGATTTTCAGGTAGCGCGTCCCGTTCGATTCGGGCTCAGGCAAGTGCCCGGCGCGCATGTTGACCTGAACCGAAGGCAGGATCAGTGTCGGCATTTCCAACGATGCATCACGCTTTGTGCGCATCGCCACGAACTCCTCCTCACTGATGCCATTACGCACGTGAACGTTGTGCGCGCGCTGGTCGGCCACGGTACTGACGAATTGCACCTCGCGCCCACCTGGCTGGTAGTCGTGGCACATGTAAAGCAACGTATTGGCCGGAAGGCTCAGCACCTTGTTAATTGACTGGAACAGCGTGCGGGCATTTCCACCGGGAAAGTCACAGCGTGCAGTACCGTAGTCAGGCATAAACAAGGTGTCACCGACGAATGCAGCCGTTTCGGTTCCATCGCTGATCACATAAGTCATGCAGGCGGGTGTATGGCCCGGTGTATGGAGCGCGCGACATTGCAGCGAGCCAATGGCAAACGGTTCGTCATTGACGAACAGATGATCGAACTGACTTCCGTCGCGGGGCATATCGCCAGCCGTATTGAACAGCGTGCCAAACACTTCCTGCACCGTGGAAATCTGGCTGCCGATGCCTATTTGTCCACCGAGCTTTTCCTTCAGATAGGGCGCTGCCGTGAGATGGTCCGCGTGGACGTGGGTCTCGAGAATCCAGTCGACCCTCGCATTGAGTTCGTTCACCCTCGCAATCAACTTGTCGGCAGACGTTGTGGCGGTGTGGCCGGACTTAGGGTCGTAATCAAGTACGCTGTCGATTAACGCGCAGTGGTGGGTGGCCTCATCCAGCACAAGATAGCTGACGGTATTGGTAGCAGAATCGAAGAATCCTTCGACGTGAAGTTTGACGCTCATGACCTGTCTCCTTAGGGGCTTTTACCAAGCCGCTCACACTAAGGACTGACATAGCAATAAGCCTGCCAGGCTGGAGCCGTACAAAATCATGGTCATATCTATATGATTTTATTGGTTTATTTTTCTATAAATGGTTTTATTTTTTCTGCATCATCCTTGATTTACTGCCATTGGCAGTCCGTATTGACAGCGGTGGCAGTGCCATTACAGGATGGACGGATTCTCAGGAGCCACGATGAAGACTATCCTGCCCATCCCCAGCAATTCACTCCCGCACTCGGATCAAGTGCAGTCACTTGTTTCGTTTCTTGAGCACGAACCCCAGCCGATGATCGTGCTCGATCCGGACTACAACATTCTGGCTGCCAATACGGCCTATCAGCGTCAGTTTGGCAGCGCTGATAAACCTTTTATCGGCCATAAGTGTTATCAAATCTCGCACCATTACGACGTACCGTGTGATCAGGCGGGTGAGAACTGCCCGATGAAAAAGGCGCAGGAAATGCGCGGACCGGATCGCGTTTTGCACATTCACCACACACCTCGGGGCCCCGAGCATGTCGACGTTGAATTGCGTCCGATTCTAGACGAGCACGGAGTTATAACCGCCTATGTGGAGCGTCTCACCCTGGTCCGTAGCGCCTCAGCGCGACCCAGCAACGAAGGCTTGGTTGGCTGTTCACCAGCCTTTAACCGTGCCCTTTCGGAGCTGCAGCGGGTCGCACCATCAATGCTGCCGGTGCTGCTGCTGGGCGAGTCCGGTACGGGCAAAGAGCTGTTCGCCCGTGCGGTACATGAAACCAGCGACCGGGCCACTGGACCCTTTGTCGTCGTTGATTGCTCTGGATTGACCGAAACGTTATTTGAGAGCGAACTGTTCGGTCATGAAAAAGGAGCATTTACCGGTGCCACCACGCGTAAGCCTGGCCTGGTTGAAACGGCCCAAGGCGGCACGTTGTTTCTCGATGAGATTGGCGATGTTCCGTTGGCCATGCAGGTGAAACTGTTGCGCCTGATCGAATCGGGCACCTATCGCCGTGTGGGCGGTGTCGAGACGCTACATGCCAACTTCCGGTTAATTGCGGCGACCCACAAACCCCTGGAAAAAATGATGGAGAAGGGCGAGTTCAGGCAGGACCTGTACTACCGCATCAGCGCCTTTCCAATCCAATTGCCGCCGTTGCGCAACCGCGTTGAAGACATTGGTTTGCTGGTGGATTCATTTCTGCAACGTGCCGGTACAGGTAAGCGTCGGCTAACGATAGATGCGGATGCTCTGGCGCAATTACAGCGGTTTTCCTGGCCTGGAAATATCCGTGAATTACGCAATGTTCTGGAAAGAGCCAGTCTGTTCGCTGACGATGGTGTGATCCGCTCCATACATTTGCCCCAGGCATCCGTGCTGGCACCTGCTCATGCCTCTCCTTCAACTCCGTTCGACGGCAGCTCGCTGGTACAGGCACTGGCTACTTTCAAAGGTACCCGCGGTGAGTTGGCCAAGCACTTGGGAATTAGCGAACGAACGCTGTACAGGCGCCTGAAAGAGCAGGGGCTGGCCTAGTAGCCAGCGCTCATGCCACAAGTCTGCCAATGACTGCCAGCCCCTGGCAGATTGGCAGCGCACTGACCTGCCAACTCATTCTGCGCATCGCTGGATTATTGTCTAACTAATTGTTTTAACACGATAAAACAAGATTTATCCCCCTTGGCATGCGGTGTGCTAACTGCATAGACATGACCATTTCCGACAAACGACTGCGACGCCATCTGCTCACGGCAGTAGTGATAAAGCTACTGGTGCTGACAGTGTTGTGGTGGCTGTTCATCCGGGATTCGCACGTCAGTGTCGACTCGAACACCATCGGCAACCGTTTCGGTGTACCCACCTCGACTCAAGGGGCAAGCAAGTGATTTCAGAACACCTGGTGGATTTGTCTCGGCTGCAGTTTGCAGCCACAGCGCTTTACCACTTTCTTTTTGTACCGCTCACGGTTGGCATGGTTTGGCTACTGGTCATCATGGAAAGCGTCTATGTGATGACCGGTAATGTTATCTGGAAAGACATGACGCGCTTCTGGGGCAAGTTGTTCGGCATCAACTTCGCCCTGGGGGTGACAACGGGCATTACCCTGGAATTTCAGTTCGGCACCAACTGGGCGTATTACTCGCACTATGTCGGCGACATCTTCGGTGCGCCACTGGCAATCGAAGGCATGATGGCGTTCTTTCTTGAATCGACCATGATCGGCCTGTTCTTTTTTGGTTGGGATCGCCTGAAGAAACAGCACCACTTGCTGGTCACGCTGCTGATGGCGGTGGGTACAAACCTTTCAGCCTTGTGGATTTTGATCGCCAATGGCTGGATGCAGAATCCGGTGGGTTCAGAATTCAGTTACATCACCATGCGTATGGAGATGGTGGATTTTTGGGCGGTGGTTTTCAATCCGGTAGCACAGGCCAAGTTTGTCCACACCGTCTCAGCCGGCTACGTTACCGGTTCGATGTTTGTGCTGTCGATTTCGAGTTGGTACTTGCTCAAGAATCGGGATGTCGAGTTTGCCAAGCGAAGTTTTCGGGTGGCGGCGGCCTTCGGTCTGGCTTCAGTGCTGAGCGTGATCGTGCTGGGTGATGAGTCGGGTTATACGGTGGGTGAAGCGCAGCAAACCAAGATGGCTGCCATGGAGGCCATGTGGGAAACGAAGCCTGCTCCGGCGGGCCTGACATTGGTAGCCAGTATTAATGAAGCCGAGTCCAAAAATAACTGGGAAGTTGAAGTGCCATGGCTGATGGGCCTGATCGGCACACGATCAGTCAGCAAACAAATTCCAGGCATTCATGAGATTAAAGAAAAGAACCGCGCTCGAATTCTCCGAGGCATTAGTGCCGTAAATGCCCTTGAAGCCGTCAGGGCCGATCGCACCGATTCGGCAGCTCTCAAGACGTTCGAAGAATACAAAGCCGATCTGGGCTTTGGCCTGCTGCTCAAGAAATATGTCGAGGACGTCAACCAGGCCACGCCGGCCATTATCGAAAAGGCCGTAAACGATACCGTACCGCGTGTGACACCTATGTTCTGGGCGTTCCGGATCATGGTAGCCCTTGGCTTTACCATGCTTATGCTCTTCGGGCTTGCCTTCTGGAATACCTTGAAGTCCACCTGCACGCGACGCCGCTGGTTACTGCGTTGGGCGCTCTGCATGCTGCCTGCGCCATGGATTGCCTGCGAATTGGGCTGGTTCGTCGCTGAGTACGGCCGCCAGCCCTGGACCATTTACGGCGTGCTGCCGACCCACATGAGCGTATCCACGCTTAGCGTCAACAATCTCTATGGCTCGCTGGCCGGATTCATCGTTTTCTACACCGTGCTGCTGGTGGTTGAAATGTTCCTGATGGTCAAGTTTGCCCGTCAGGGTCCTGGCAGCCTCGGGACCGGCCGTTATGTTCACGATGCCCATTTGAAGGAGCTCCACCATGCTTGATTACTTCACTCTGAAAATTATCTGGTGGGCACTGGTTGGTGTATTGCTGATCGGCTTCGCCATCATGGATGGCCACGATATGGGGGTAGGTACGCTGCTGCCCTTTGTTGGCCGCAATGACATGGAGCGCCGCGTTGTCATCAACACCGTTGGTCCGCATTGGGATGGGAATCAGGTGTGGTTCATCACCGCGGGCGGCGCATTGTTCGCGGCGTGGCCTGTGGTGTATGCCACGGCATTCAGCGGGTTCTACTGGGCGATGATTCTGGTCCTCTGGGCGCTGTTCTTCCGCCCGGTGGGTTTTGACTATCGCAGCAAGATTCACAACGCCACCTGGCGCAGCACTTGGGATTGGGGGCTCTTTGTGGGCGGGGCAGTGCCGCCTCTGGTGTTCGGAATTGCGTTTGGCAACCTGTTGCAAGGTGTACCGTTCCACTTCAACGACCTTCTGGTATCAACTTACACCGGTAGCTTCTGGCAACTGCTGAATCCCTTTGCATTACTAACCGGCGTTGTGAGCAGCGCAATGATCACCTTGCAGGGCGGTGCTTATCTGGCGCATCGCACTGAAGGGGTTATCCAGGCAAGGGCAATCAAAGGCGGGGTTGGTGCGGCGATTGTCCTGGTGTGTTCATTTATTGTTGCCGGCATCTGGCTGCAATGGATCGATGGCTATCGGATTACATCGGTCGTTAATACAGCCGGACTGCCTGACATTCTCAGCAAGTCCGTGGTACGCGAAGCTGGAGCCTGGATGGCCAACTACGGTCACTATCCCTTGTTGTGGCTGCTGCCCGCACTGGGATTGAGTGGCGCAGCAGGTGCCGCCCTGTTGCTGATGGTGCGCCGCACGCTTTCAGCGTTTATCGCGTCATCGTTTTCGGTAATCGGTGTTATCAGCACGGCAGGCGTATCGATGTTTCCGTTCGTCATGCCGTCATCCACGATGCCTGCGGCAAGTCTTACCGTGTGGGACAGCGTCTCCAGTCACTTAAGCCTGGCCATCATGTTCTGGGCCACGTTGATCTTCATGCCACTGATCTTGATTTACACCTCGTGGGCGTATCGCGTCATGAGGGGCAAGGTCACCGCCGCACAGATCAAAGCCAACGAACATTCCGCCTACTAAGTGATGGCAAAGGAGTAATAAGCATGTGGTATTTCGCCTGGATGCTGGGGGTCGGTTTTGCATTGCTACTGGCCATATTGAATGCGATGTGGGGCGAGAACGAAGCTGGCCGAGCCTTGAGCGACAACGACGAGACACGGTCATGATGCCGCGTGTGGCTAACCCACCACCATCCTCACAAATTCATTTGCTGAGTCTGGTAATCGCTTTAGTCATCATGCTCGCCTGCACGCTCTATCCCCCCATGATGGCCGCCCCTGACGGGAAGCCTGACCATGCTCTGGCAACTGCATTGTTCGCAGCCATGAGTGTGGCCTTCGTGAGAGGTGTGGGTTTTGTCCCGCGGATGCTCGTGTGGCGTTGGCTTTTCTCAGGCTGGACCTGTTTTGCGTCACTTGCAGTTGCTGGCTGGGTAAAGTTTCTGCATTGAGGGTTGACGACAGGAGATGATGCAGCACGACCAAGCTATAACATGATGGCTCTCGCGCAGTCAGTGATAGCTTGGTTTCGTCTAGCGTGGCAGCTTTCCTGATCATTCGGGAAAGTCTGTCCGCTGCCGACCTTCAAGGTCCTCAAGCAAACCTTGAAAGTCATGAAGCCCGTGCCGGCATGTGCTTGTCAGGCGTGAAATGGATAGTCAATGTAGCCACGCTGATCCCCGCCGAAAAAGCTGCCTGGGTCTGGCGTGTTGAGTGTCAGGCCATCGTGAAGCCGACGCGGCAGGTCAGGGTTGGCCAGGAATGGTCGGCCGAACGCAATGATGTCGGCACGATCGGAGATCAGCGCCTGTTCGGCAGATTGCGCATCGTAACCGCCAGCCAGGATCAGCACGCCGTTCCAGGTCTTGCGCAACTGGGCAATGATCGCGTCCCAGCGCGGGTCGAAGTTTTCGTCTTTCACCGTGCCGACCATCGCAGGCTCGACCAGGTGCAGGTACGCCAGATTCCATTGATTGAGCGCTTCGACAAGGTGCCCGAACGTCGCCTCTGGGGTGTCATCGCCCATGCCCATAAAGCGCCCCATCGGCGTCAGGCGTACGCCAACGCGCTCGGCCCCGACTTCCTCAGCAACGGCCGCGACCACTTCCAGCAGAAAACGCGCGCGATTCTCCACGCTGCCGCCATAGGCATCGTCACGCTGGTTGCTGTTGCTGTTAAGAAACTGGTCGAGCAGGTAGCCATTGCCGGCATGAATTTCCACGCCGTCCATGCCCGCATTCAGCGCGTTGCGCGCGGCCACGCGGTAGTCTTCGACGATGTCTGCGATTTCCACCGTTTCCAGAGCGCGCGGCACGGGCACATCACCCCAGACGCCGTTGCCGTTTTCATCGACGATAAACGTCTTGCCGGGCACCGGCAGAGCGCTAGGCGCCACGGGCAGGCCGGCGTCGGGTTGAAAGCTGGGATGGGAAACACGACCGACGTGCCACAGTTGCATGAAGATCAGCCCGTGGGCCTCATGCACCGCGGTGCTGACTGCTCGCCACGCCTGGACCTGTTCCGGGGTGTAGATGCCCGGCGTCCACGCGTAGCCCTGAGCCTGGCGGGAGATTTGTGTGGCTTCGGTGATGATCAACGCCGCGCTGGCACGTTGGCGGTAGTACTCGGCGTTCATCGTCGTTGGCACATCACCCGGTTGACCGGCGCGTGAGCGAGTCAACGGCGCCATGGCGACGCGATGGGCGAGGGTGTAAGGACCCAGTGCGATGGGTTGGAACAGACGACGTGTCATGGGTAGCTCCAGATTCAATCAACGGGATTCAAACGCAGCAGCAGGGCTGCGACTCAGTGCAGGTAAATTAACCGGGGGCAGCGGGTGTGATAATCCGTGGCCGGCGCTACGCTGTTTTGCGCGCTACGCAACGGCGCCCGTGCTCATCAGCGATGAACACGGGCGTGGCTCAGACGGGTTGGTTCGAACGGGTCAGCGGCAGGTTCAGCCAGCGCCGGCCGGTGGCGTTGGCGACGGCGTTACCAAGGGCGGCGGCCATCGGACCCTGGACGATTTCAGCGGCACCGAGGAAGGGTTCTCCCGGCTGGTCAAGCAAATGCACATCGACTTTGTTCGGCAATTGGGTGAAACGCAGAATCGGATAACCGCTCCAGTCGTAGCTGCGAATGCCCCCCGCGTCGTAGGCGACTTTTTCGTACAGGGTCCAGCTCGCGGACTGCACGATGCCGCCCTCGACCTGATTGCGCAGGCCATCGGGGCTGACGATCTGGCCGACGTCCACCGCTGTCACCACATGAACGATGCGGATCTCGCCGGTCTGCGGATGCACCCGCAACTTCACCGCGATGGCGCAGTAACCCATGATGTTTTTGTAGCGAGCAAAGGCGAAACCGATACCGGCGCCGGGCTCGCTGTTTTTTTGCGGCCAGCCGATCGCATCCCGTACACGCTCCACGACCGCGCGGGCACGCGGGTCACTCAGATGGGCCAGCCGCAACGCGACCGGGTCGATTCCGGCCTTGATCGCCAACTCGTCGAGACTCGCCTCGATGGCGAAGATATTGATGTGTGCACCGAGCGAACGCATGGCCGAGGTACGAAAGGGCATTTCGGTGACGAAGTTCATGTTGATGCGCGTCGAGTTCATGTCATACAGCGGCACCGCGTTGCGATCTCCATCCCCTTCGGGCTGGGCGATCGGCACGGATGGCGCCGAGGCGAAGGGCCGGGCGAGCAAGCGCGCCGGCAACAGGCGCCCGGCGTTGACGATGCGTTCGTTGTGCGGCGTCGTCCATAGATCGTAAGTCCAATCCTGCAGTCGGTTTTGCAACAACCCCGCGTCGACCTCGACCACCATCGCCGAGCTATAGGGCTCCCAGAGATTTTCCTGTTCGCGCATCCATTGCACGCGCACCGGCGTTCCGGGCACGCGCATCGCAATCAAGGCCGCATCGGCGGCGGCATCGTCGGCGCCGTTGTGCCCGTAACAGCCTGAACCCTCGGTGTGAATACAACGCACCCGCTCAGGGGGCAGGCGCAGCATTTCGGCGATGCCGGCGCGCAGCGGATACACGCCCTGGGTGTGGGTCCAGACGGTGAGAGTGCCGTCCTTGAACCAGGCCACCGCACAGGAGGGGCCTATCGAACCATGCATCAGATACTGCTTGGTGACCCGCGCCTGAAAACGTGTGTCGGCCTTGCCGCTCGGCGTGCCGTCGTTGCTGATCGGATAGCGTCGCGAGGGTAGACGTTTGAGCAGGCCATGAATTTCGGCGGCTTCGGGAATCGCCTCGCCGCCGCTCCACTGCGCAACTTCGCTGGCACTGCGCATGCCTTTGATCGCTTGCCACTCATCACGGGCAACCACCGCCAGATAGTTTCCGTCGCGGATCACCTTGACCACGCCAGCCAGTGCCTCGATGGACGCCTCATCGAATGCTTGCAGCGTGCAGCCCGGACGTGGCGGACGGATCACCCGCGCATGCAGCATGCCCGGCAGGCGCATGTCCTGGACGAATGCTGCACCGCCGCTGACTTTCGCCGGGATGTCGAGGCGCGGCAACGAATGCCCGATCAGTTTGAAGTCTGCGGCGGCCATCGCCGGTGACTGTGCCTTGGCGTATTGGTGCACATCGACATGCTTGACCGCCTCGGCGTAAGTCATCCGCTGACCGGCCGGGCCTTCGATCACTCCGCCGCGAGTGCTCAGCAACGCCCCCTCAACCTGCCAACTGCGCGCGGCGGCATCGACGAGCATTTCGCGCACCTGCGCGGCCGCGTTATACAACGCGGTACCGCTGTCGAAAATGCTGTGGCTGCCAGCGGTGTAGCCTTCGTTGGGCGTCAGCGCGGTGTCGGCGGTGAGCAAGTTGATAGCGGTTGCCGGCACCTGCAAACGCTCGGCGGCAATTTGCAGCAGTGCGGTTTTCACCCCGGTGCCCAATTCGACCTTGCCGGTGTAGACCGTAATGCCGTCGGCACCGATGCGGATCCAGGCGTCGAGCCAGGGGTTGGTGCGCAGGCTTCCGGGGAGGTCGGGCGCGAGTATCACGGTGCCCAGCGTATCGACTTCCGTATCAGCCAAAACCCGCCGTGCCACCGGCATCAGGGTGAACGCCACCAGCAACGCACCGCCACGCAGGAAGGCGCGCCGACTCGGGTTCAAACCATTGGACTCACTCATGTCAGGCTCCCGTTGATCCCGGCCACCTGTTTGATCGCTTCGATGATCCGCAAGTGCGTACCGCAGCGGCACAGATTGACGGCCATGTGTTCACGGATGGTTTGCTCATCCGGGTGTGGATTGCGCTCGAGCAACGCTTGCGCGCGCATCAGCATGCCGGCAATGCAGTAGCCGCATTGCGCGGCCTGTTTCTCGATGAACGCCGCTTGCAAAGGCCCAGGTTTCTCGGCGCTGCCGAGGCTTTCCACGGTGCGGACTTTTTTGCCTTCGAGGCCGGCGCAGGGCGTCAGGCAGGCGAACACCGGTTGATCATCGACGATCACCGTGCAGGCGCCGCATTGACCCAGACCGCAGCCGTACTTGGCGCCGTTGAGGTTCAAGTGGTTGCGCAGCGCGTACAGCAGCGGCATGTCCGGCTCCAGCTCCAGCGGTTGCGCGGCTCCGTTGACGTTGAGAGTGATCTGGCTCATTTCGTCTCCTGACGTAACGCTTCAATAGTGGAAGAGAGGTCGGTCCACGGCTGATCGGGTCTGGCTTGCTGGCGCAGATACGCGGCGAGTGCGCCGAGTTGCGTGTTGTCGAGGCTGGCGGCGAACGGTGGCATCACCGGGCCGGGCGATCCGGGCATGGCAGGCAAGCCTTCGAGCACGGTCTTGAGAAAGTTGCGCGAACTGGCCGCTTGCAGCGCCGAGGTGCTTTGCAGTCCCGGGCGACCATCGATTGCGCGCATCGGCGCTGCCGGGCCATGGCAACCGGCGCAGGCACTGTTGAAGAGCAGGGCGCCGGTCGAGTGGTCTGCCGGTTCATTGGCGGGCGTCTTCGGCGTCGTCTCCGTCACTGTGTGCGGGTTCTCCAGGCTGAGCAGGTATTCGGCAATCGCCTCGGCTTCACTGGCGGGCAAGCGTGCCAGACTCAAACTCACCGGACGCATCGGGCCGGCGGGCGTACCGTGGCTATCGACCACGTCGGCGCGCAGATAGCCAACCAGTTGCTCGCGACTCCACGGCGCGGCGCGCTGGCCCATACCGACCAACGCTGGCGCTTGCCAGCCGTCAACGCTGCCACCTTGCAAATATTCCGAAGATTTTTCCGCACCGATCAGGTTCAGCGGCGAATGACAACCGGCGCAATGGCCCGGGCCGTCGACCAGATAACGCCCGCGATTCCACGCCTCGCTGCGCTGTGCCACTGGCGTCAGTGGTTCACCGTGCAGGAACAGCAAGTTCCAGAACGACACCAGCGGGCGAATGTTCATCGGGAAATTCATCTGGTTCTGCCTGGCCGGCGCGTGCACGGCGGGGCCGCTCATCAAGTAGGCATAGGCGTCGGCGATGTCCGCCTGGCTCATGCGCCGGTAGTGCACGTACGGAAATGCCGGATAGAGAAAGTGACCGTCGCGGGCAATACCCTGGCGCATCGCCCGCTCGAATGCCGGCAGGGACCATTGGCCGATACCGGTCTGTGCATCCGGGGTGATGTTGGTGCTGTACAGCGTGCCGAACGGTGTCACCAACGGCAGCCCACCGGCCAGGTATTCGCCGCCGGGGCGGGTGTGGCAGACCGCGCAATCACCGGCCTCGACCACTCGCGCCCCGCGTTGCAACTGTGTGGCCTCGAACGTCGTCGGGCGTTCGATGGGCGCAATTGCCGGGCGCCACATCAGCAATGCGGCGCCGATCAGGCCGAGCACAGCGACGGCTGCCACGCTGATCCATAGCGTTCTGGATTTCAGGAATAGGCGGCTCATGGGACAGAGAAAAACGCGGCAGGCAATGGCAGAACGGAGGGGATACGGGTCATGACAACGCTCCTTGTAACGGCCGGGGAAGGGCGCCGATGTAGACGGCTGCGCCAAGGGCCAAAGCGTAGAGAAACCGCCAGCGCTGGAGAATCACCGGCGCACGCAACAGCGCGTTGCGCCAAAAGCAACGCCTGCGACGTTGCGCGGGACGCATCACTGCGTTGCCTGACGCATGGATTCTGCTCATCGACACGCGGCCGTAGCCTTGGCAGCACGTTCCTGAACTCAATGAGGTGTCATCATGCTCACGGGCAACCCGGCCGTTGCGGCCAGCGCCGAACAGCCAACTTCACTTTCCGGCCTGATGGTCGCGTTCCTTGCGTTCTGCTGTGGCGCGGTCGTGGCCAATCTTTATTACGCGCAGCCGATCGTTGAGCTGATTGCACCGCAGATCGGTCTGTCCAGCGCCAATGCCAGCCTGATCGTTTCGCTCACGCAGTTTGGCTACGCGCTGGGTCTGTTGCTGCTGGTGCCACTGGCCGACCTGATGGAAAACCGCCGTCTGGTGGTCGGCTTCACCCTCGCGGCGAGTGTCACGCTGTTGTGCGCCGGACTGACCCATTCGCCGTCGATGTTCCTGGTGCTGTCCTTGTTGATCGGCCTCACGTCGGTGGCCGTGCAGATCCTCGTACCGCTGGCGGCGCACCTGGCACCCGAGGCCAGCCGTGGCCGCGTCGTCGGCAATATCATGAGCGGTCTGCTGTTGGGCATTCTGTTGTCGCGGCCACTGTCGAGCCTGTTGGTCGACGTGTTCGGCTGGCGCGGGGTGTTTTACAGCGCTGCGGCCCTGATGGCGCTCATCGCGCTGATTACCGCTGTGGCATTGCCGCGTCGGCTGCCGACGCATAAAGCTACGTATGTTGCGTTGATCGGGTCGGTGTTTGCCTTGGCCCGGCGTTATCCGGTGTTGCGTCAGCGCTCGTTGTACCAAGGGCTGCTGTTCGCCAGTTTCAGCCTGTTCTGGACCCTCGCCCCGATTGAACTGATGCGGCACCACGGCTTTACTCAGGCGCACGTGGCGATCTTCGCTTTGGTCGGTGCGGTGGGTGCCATTGCGGCGCCGATTGCCGGGCGTCTGGCCGATGCCGGACATGGTCGTCGCGGCACACAGGTCGCGTTGTTGCTGGCGCCGGTGTCGCTGTTGATCGCCGCGCTACCGGGCAGCGGCTATGTCTGGCTGGTGGTGTGTGCGGTGCTGTTGGATTTCGCCGTGCAATTGAACATGGTGCTCGGTCAGCGTGAGGTGTACGCCCTTGATCCACACAGCCGTGCGCGCCTTAACGCGGTGTACATGACCAGCATTTTCGTCGGCGGCGCGTTGGGGTCTCTGGTCGCGAGCCCGCTGTACGAGCATTTCGGCTGGAACCTGTCCGCCGTCGCGGTGGCGTTGCTGCCAGCGCTTGCGCTCGGGTTGTTCGTGAGCCGCAAGGCCGATGTCTGAACACCGGGCGAGGGCGTGCAAGCACGCCGGTACAAGACGACGGGCGAGCAGTGATGCACAATCGTCCGGGATCCCTTACGACCGGACCCCGCTTATGGACAAGTTGCTGGCACTGAAGATGTTTGTTGAAACCGTGCGCTGCGGGGGCTATTCCTCAGCCGCGCGCAAACTCGGGATCTCAACGTCGTCAGTGACACGGCAAGTTGCGGGGCTGGAACACGAGCTGGGTGCGAGCCTGCTCAATCGCACCACGCGCAACACCAGCGTGACCGTTGCCGGCCAGACCTATTTCGAAAAAGCCGTGGCGATTCTCGACGCGATCGACGAAGCCGATGCCGTCGTCGCTGACCGTGGCAGCGAGCCGCAGGGCCGACTGCGCATCAGCGTGCCGGTGGAGTTCGGGCGACGCCTTATCGCGCCGCACCTGAGCCGTTTGCTCGAGCGGCATCCGGGTCTTGAGATCAGTCTGTCGCTGAGCGATCAGGTCGGTGACCTGCTCAGCGAACAGATCGATGTTTCGGTCCGACTGGGGTCATCCGTGGTCAGTGAAGACATTGTCAGCAAACGGGTAGGGCATTTCGAACGCTGGGTGGTGGCCAGTCCCGAATATCTGGCCCGTAGCGCGGCGCTATGTCACCCACGGGATTTGCTTGAGCATCAATGCCTGCGTTTCGATTACGGCGGCACACACCAGCACTGGACCTTTCAGAGTGAGGAAGCGCCCATTCAGCTCAACGTCCACGGCCGCCTGCAAAGCAACAACGCCGATATCCTGCGCGAAGCAGCCATCGGCGGAGGTGGGGTGACGCTGCTGGCCGACTGGCTGGTGCGCGAAGACGTGGCAGCCGGCCGGTTGACCCGGGTGCTCGAGCATTACGAGGTCAATCCCGGCAGTGCCAGCACGTGCATCAACGCGTTGTACTTGCCTAATCACCGTGGCTCCAGCCGGATTAATGTGTTTATCGAGTTTCTGATGGAAATCCTCAGCTTCCTTCCCCGTGGCACGCAAACCGAATAGCCGTAAACGACGGGGGTATCCGTATGGGGGCCTTCGTCACTATCATTTATTGAGGCGTAAATAGCGCAGGCGCTGAAGGCGACCGCTCTTTGATCACTGCAATCGGCCAGAACCGGACGGTGAAGTCCCAGGATTTTTTCAACAAACGGAGTATCCCTACATGGAAGTCATCAATCATTTGCAGCCCGAAGCGTGTGCAGGCATGGAGGACATCCGGCGCGAGATCGATGCCCTTGATCAGGCTGTCATCCAGCTGTTGGGCAAGCGCTTTCACTACGTACTCGCGGCCTCGAAGTTCAAGACCTCGGCGACTTCAGTGCGTGCGCCGGAGCGATTCAAGGCCATGCTGGTCACTCGACGCGAGTGGGCAGAGGCCGAGGGTCTGAATCCAGATGCAATCGAGAAAATGTACAGCGACCTGGTGAATCACTTCATTGCAGAAGAGATGAAGCACTGGGCTGCTCATCAATCCGACACTTGATAGCAGTGGCCGGGCTGTCTGCCGTGAGGCGTCGATTTCGGTCAGTCATGACAGGCAGCAATCGGCCAGAAGCAGTCGTACGCACAGGTATAGGTATATTTCAGATCCCAGATTGCGGGAGCATCAACTGCCAACGGATTGGAGGGGGGCGTTTTACAGGTCGTCCCCACGACTAATCCACAATGAACAACTTCGCCCCGATCGTGGTGAATGAACGATGTCCCTCAGCATTATTGCCCACCTGATAGCTCATACCTGGCGTCAGTGAGAACTGACGACCATCTTCCAGTTCTGTATGCAACTGACCCTCCAGGCACAACAGTATGTGCCCCCTCCAACACCAGTGGTCAGCCAAATATCCAGGGCTGTATTCGACCATCCGCACACGCGCTGATCCAAATTGGCAGGTACGCCAATAGGCTGTGCCTGTCTGACCGGCATGCGCCACCGGCTCTATCGTTGACCAATCGGTGATACCAAATGGGATTGCAGTGAGATCCATTTTTGCCTCATCGATATGCAATAAATGCAGACCGTATCATTCGGGCGATGCTGCCGACAGATACAGACGGCCCGCATTTATGGGATACAGGGAGGGGGAAACTGCCTTGGGATAAAAGGGAACGGATTTGATTTCTCGACTCGAAACGTCCGCTCTTGCCGATAGCGTACGCCCACCTAAGTCTGCTTCCGGCCAAAAGCTGACGGTGGCTACAGGCAGAAATAGACCCACAGCTGCCTTCTAGATCAGTTGTGATCTTTGTTAGAGCGGGTTTACCCGCAAGTAGGCTGCTTGAGCAACACACATACTTTTCGAACGATGTCATCTGCGCTATCGGGAATGATCACTGAAATGCCTAAATAGTGTTCAAGGTGCAGGGTAACCGTGTGTTCATCCACCAACAGATCCCAATAGCGCTGGTCCGGGCTATCCAGCCTCTCTTTCCAGCAACCGCCCAGCCCTTTCTCAATAACCCGGGCCACGTCCTCGAAAAGCTTCCAGTCGGCTTCTTCTGATACTTCAATCCTCACTATGCGTCACCTCACCACCAACAGTCCTCCGATTCTGGTGGCTCCTGCGAATGGCCGCAATGGTTCGACACCTAACGGTGGAGGATGGCCGCTATTGGCCCTGGCATAGGTCGACACGAAGCACGCTCACGATCTGAGTATTAGCTAAAGCTTTGTATATCTATCCGTAGCTATGCGCAGAGGAGATGGGCGATGGTGATCGAAGTGTTTGTCGCCGCCGACGCAGCGCGAGGGTTGACGCTGTCGAGCATGTACGCTCGGAACTCGTTCGGGGGAGGGTAGTCGGGTGTTGCGTGGATCTCATGTGCTGCCGCGTGCGCAACGTCTTCCTGCTGACCTGATCTTCTGCGCAGCGATGCGCAAGCTGTAACATTTGGTCTATGGAGAGCTCAAGTCAGGCGTACCGTTTGATCCAAACTTCGCGCTTGCGCGATGAGAAATTCAAGACGGTATCTACAGGTACAGCACTATTCCTATGGGAGCGAGCAGGGCCGCCGCAATCTACGCCCAGGTCGGCAGCGGCGAAGGCCGCGCTTCGCGTAAGCGCTCAAAGCTCGCGGTGGTGCCGCGATGGCAGGCGAAGCGCATGTCCATACTTACCCGCGTGACCTCGGTATGGTTGTGCACCGTGCCATGCGCCAGATACCCTCCATCGAAGATCAACGCCTGCCCATAACGCAGTGTTACCGGTGCGAAATCGCCCCGGCCATACCCGGTTTCGACATGCATCGCGCAACCCTCGTCAACATCGACAAAAGGCACCCACACGGTCAACTGATCGCTGCGCCGGGTAACCTGGGCGTCGCAGTGCCAGGCACTGACACTGCAGGTATGCGCAAGGTGCACCCGCCATTTCGGCTGGTTCGCATAGGCGATCTTTCCGCCAAACGCGGCCGCAATCACGCTCCGGGCAAAACCATGGTAGGCCTGGTACAACTGGCAGTCCTCGGCCAGCCCCTTCATCCGCTCGCGCAGGCGCAGGTTGGCGTGATAGCCGGCGCGCTCATCTCCGCGCCACTGTTCACGCTCAGCCTGCGCCCGATGCAGTAGAGCCAGTTCGCTCACGCCATAAATGTCCCGCGCGACGATCTGCTGAAACGGGAAGGCCACGGTGTCGTACTCTACCTTGGCCATCCACACCCCAGCCGGCCCGCCGGCCCGTTGGTGACGAAACAGGTCCATGGCCTGCCACCCCTTAGCGCAGCACGGCATGCAACTGACGGTTCATAACCGCCGTGCTGCACGCATACTTCTGCCACTTCTGCCAGAGCATCAACCCGCCGCCTTCCTTGTTGGCCGCGGCGCAAAGCCGGTACAGCCACTCCCAGGCCTGCGCGGACAGCCCTTGATCGGACCATGGATTAACCGCCGGCAGCCTCCGCGCGCCCAGCCGCGCGCCGATGCAGTTGACCTTGCCGTTGGCCGGTAAGCCGATGCTACCGAACAGCACCACGTCGAGGGTGATCGGGTCCCAGAGCAGCTCCAGCGTGCCACTGGCAGCCATCGCAGGGCCGCCGCTCCAACTCAGGCGAGAGTCCGCGAAGCGGATTTCCCCCACCGCCTGGCTATTTACCGTCAGGCCCTGCTCCGACCAGTTGAGGACGACGGCCGGGCTGTCAGCGAGCTGGTTCCTCAGCACATAGCTGCCCCAGTATTCATCGGCGAGCGGCGCCTGCCGCTGGTAGAGCTGGCCCAGCTGCGGCGGCGCACCCAGTGCCTGCAGGTCGAAGCGCGCGTCACCCACGCACAGCGACCAGCCGCTGATACTCAGCCCCGCACCTAGCGGCCGGCCATTGAGTTGGGCGACCACCTGCTGATCGCGCACGGCAATCTGCAGGCAGTCGCCCAACTGGTTGCGATGCGCGCCCACCAGATGCACCGGCGTCAGCCCGCCCGGATGCAGTTCGTTGGCGATCAGCGCATGCTCGGCCGGCAGGTTGTCCTGCTCGCCCCAGATCGAGCCGATCAGCCGGCGCTTGCGCCCAGGCCCGAGGTCGGTGCGCAGGAACCCGTTATGCGGGTTGCCGCTGGCCGCCGTCCACTTAAGAATGCCTTTCTCGTAGCGCGCCTGACACACCGGCTGGCCGTCGACGTATAGCAAGCACTGCTCGGGCTTGCCCAGGTCGCCGATGATCACGATCAGCCGCTGCGCCGCGGCGCTGAAATAGACTCCGGTCCAGGGCAGACTGTCGTGACGGTTGAGCAGGACGATGTCCTGCGCCAGGCTGCCGGCATCGAACTGCCAGCCCTGGAAGCGCGCGACTTCTTCCAGGTGCTGGCTGCCGGTGCCCTTGTCACAGGCCAGGCAGGCCTTGCGCACCTCGCCGGCGAGGCGTTTGCTGCGAAGCATCTGCAAGAGGAATGCCTTGTTGTTCGAGTCCTTGGCGAACACGCCCTTGGCGGCGATCTGCATGGCGCCGGGGTCGCCGGTGGCCAGCAGGCGTTTCTCGCGCCCGCTCAGACCGGGAAACACATCGCTGTCGACGGTGCCTCCCGGGTCGTCGGCAAAACGCTGGCGCAGGCCGATGTCGTTTTTAAGGGCGAGGATGAAATGGCTGGCGGGGGTAGACTCCTGCCAGTGATAGTCCAGCGGTACCTTGAAACTCTCGAACTGGCGGATCGCGGCCAGCTCGCGCGGGCCATAGCGGTCGACCTCGCGCTGCGGGTTGGTCGGGGTCTTGAGGATTTCGTGGTCCTTGAGCAGGCCCAGTCGAATTGCCATCTCGCGGTTGCTCGGCCGGCTGACCTTGGGTGCGATGTAGAAGGTGGAAATGCCGGTAAAGCGTACTTGCACTTGCGGGTCATGCAGGGCACTCAGCGGGAAATGCTCGACGACCGGCGCGACCCCCGGGTAGCGAGAGGCGATGTAATGGGTGATCGAGTAGTCGTCGCCATAATGCTGCTGCAGGTACTGCACCAGAATCGAGAAGTTCTCGTTGAGGTAGCCTTCACGGCGAAAGCCCATTTCTCCGATCAGCCCGACCTGCCACAGCACCACATGCAGGCTAGTGTCCGGCACCCGATCGCGCACCAGCATGTCGGTGGCTTCGTGGGTTTGCAGGCCGGGGTGGCAGGGGTCGATGCCGAGGTCGGCGCACAGGCAGTCAAGGGCGCAGATGCCGGCACGCATTACCGCGCTGTAACCCTCGCGGCGGGCGATGGCGATCGCCCGGTGGGTCGACAGCACGAAGATCCCCGGGTGGCCATAGAACACAGCCACCACGTTCTCGCCCTGGCGCACGGGGTGCAGCATCGCCTCGCTCATCTGCATGTAGGTGTGATAGCGCACCTTGTTGTCGTCATAGAGCACGTAGAGGTCGAAGGCGTCCGGGCGCAGATGTTTGAGCCAGACCGTGGTGGCCGGGTCGGCGACACAATAGAAGACCTTGTCGGCAGCCTTGAGCAGTGCTTCGTCGCCGACGCTGAAGCCCATGGCCTCGATACCCGAGCCGATGATGGTCAACTGCCCGGCAGCTTGGCGCGTGGTAGTGGCCGGCGGTGTTTCCGAGGCCGGAAGTTGGCGGGCGATGTCGCGGGCCAGAGCTTCCCAGGCCTGGGCGTGTTCCTGCTTACTGGCATAGGCGGGTGCCGCCTCGGCTGACGTTGCTGTAGAACGGATCATGGGAAATTCCTCTCCTAAGGCTTAGCCGGCAACCCGATTAAGGTATTTGAGCGCGACGCTGCAACCGACCTTGATCGGCAACACCTGGCCCTTGTAGGTGTTGCCACCGAGCAGGATGTAGGCCTGGTCGGCGCTGCTGCAGGCGGCCATCTGGCCGACTAACGCGTTCTCGTCATCACTCGACCAGCGCCAGGCCTGCTGGGCATTGTCGGCGGCAGCATTGGCGGTCATCAGCACAGTGGCGATGTTCATCTGCTGGGTGGTGTTGTCCGGCTCGGCTTCCTTGACGTACTGGGCGAAGGTGGTCCAGCGTATCTGCACCGAATTGGCTTCGTTGAGCATGCTGTTGACCAGCAGGCCGACGCCGGTCGACTGCTGTGGCGCAAGCGAGGCCAGGTACTGCTCGGAGGAGCTTTTCCAGGCGTTGAGCAACTGCCCGGCGGTCTGGAAGGCGACCATAATGGTGAGGTTCTCGACCAGTGCCGGGAAGCCTTTGGTCATGATCCAGTTGCCGACCTTGTTGACCAGGCCCTGGACCATTCCCGGTTCGACGTTGACGTCGGTGTCGATGTCAACGTCGACATCGGTGTCGGTCACGTCAACGTTGTCCACCACGTTGTCGGTGTCGATGTCGATATCGATGTCCACGTCGATGTCCACCACCAGCACATCGATGTCGATGTCGATGTCGATATCCACGTCGATGTCCACGTCAACATCAATGTCCACGTCAATATCGATATCCACGTCGACGTCCACATCCACATCGACGTTGATTGGGTCGACCGGGTCGCCGATATCGCCCAGCGGGTTGGCGTTTTCGCCCACCGACTGCAGGCGCTGTGACACGTTCTGGTAAAGCGTCTGGGCATTCTGTCCCAGCCATTTCAGGCCACTGGCTGCGCCTTGCAGCACGTGCACGGCCATGTCCACGGTCATGGCGATCTGCACACCCTCGAAGGCGATGAAGGCCATGTCGTAGGCCGCCGCCCACCAGGGAATGGTCGGCTGCTGGTAGGGCTGGGCGATGAACACGTTGCCGTTGTAGGTACCGGACCAGCACATCGCCAACTGATCGGGTTTGCCTTCCCAACTGAGGTCGCGCAGGGTGCCGGTGACGATCAGTCCGGAGGTTTTACCGGCGCCGCTGGAACTGAGTTGCAGGTTATACAAGGTCACGCTGGTCTTGGCGCCGAGGCTGTCGGTGAAGGTCGCGCTGCCGTCCTGGATTAGCAGGGTGCCGACCGTGGTTTGCGGGAGCACCAATTGCCCTCCATTGGTGGTCGGTTCGTAGCAGTAGTAGGTGCCGCTCCAGGCGTAGAGCGAGTTGCCGGCCCAGAACGAGACGATGTTGAAGGCGTCGTAGTCGGCGCCTTTGTATGGGCTGGTGGAGAGCAGCCCGGAGACTTGCTGGTCGAGCGTGAGCATGTTCGCCGGGTCGGTCACCAGCGCGCTGAACTGCAGCGCCAGCGGCCCATAGGGCTGGCTGACATAGCTTTGGTAGAAGGCCCAGGCGGCGTTGGTCGAGGCGAGGTCGGTGCTGGTGACGGTGGTGCTGAAGTTCTCATGGACCAGATCTGGAACGAACAGCTGTACCGGGAAGTCATCGCTCTGCCGGGTCATTACCAGCCGCGGGAGGATTTCCGGGCTGGGGATCTGCGCGCTCTGCCCGGGGGCGACTGTGCCCAGTTGCTTGTACACCGGGTAGTAATCAGCGGGGTTGGTGCTTGGCGGATCGCCGACGGGTTGTGACATCGTGTCATAGACAACCAGGGTAAAATCCAGTTGGTTGACCACTGTGATCATTGTATTGGTCATGTTGGCGCTTCCATGTGCGCGACCAGCTACCCGACAGGTAGCCGATCTGGGGGAAATGAAGGGGGAGGGTCAGATTTCGATCGGCTTGAGGTCTTCATCGAACTCGCCGTCCTTGACGCCGTCTTTTTCCGCTTCGGTGTCTTCGTTCAGCTTCTGCGCGTCTTCGACCGCGATCTGTGCCTCGTCGAGCTGTTGCTTGAGTTCCTGGTTCAAGTGCTGGGCATTGGTCTCGATCGATTCGCCGATGGTCGTATG
>Ga0308163_10000662_pt1 | contig 52115 bp, 60 predicted proteins | sample PhyTR1_FD_201037 | JGI IMG/M metagenome (GOLD analysis project Ga0308163, IMG submission 201037) | Phyllosphere microbial communities from UC Gill Tract Community Farm, Albany, California, United States - DLSLT.R1 | ecosystem: Host-associated > Plants > Phyllosphere > Unclassified | place: USA...
TTTTGTGTTGGCGCTGCTGGGCCCCCCCCCCCCCCCCCCTGCCCAGCAGCGCAATTCACTGGTTGAAGCTCAGGGGTACAGCCCAGCCTGGAACGTGAACGTCACCAGCTGCGCGCGGTCCCGGGCTCCGACCTTCGTCATCGCCCGCACCGCGTGGGTCTTCACCGTGAACGGCGACATTGACATCTGAGCAGCGATCTCGTGATTATCGAGCCCACTCGCAACGGCGACGACAACGTCGCGCTCCCGCGGAGTCAGAGCCTCGAACCGCTGAAGAAGCTCCTTGTCGATCGCAGGTGGTGGGCTGTCGGTCATGTGACCGATCAGCGCCGCCGTCGCCGCGGCTGACAGCGCTCCCCCACCCGCGACCACCTCGGCGATGCCGGCCACCAGCTCAGCAGGACTCACCGTCTTGCTCAGGAACCCGTTCGCCCCCGCGCGCAGCGCCGCGAGCACGATCTCATCCTGGTCGAACGTGGTCAGCGCGATCACCCGCAGGCGAGAAGCCGGATGCTCCTTGCGAATCCGCCGCGTGGCCTCGACCCCGTCGATCCCGGGCATCCGAATGTCCATCAGCACCAGATCCACACCGTTGTCCCGAAGGAACGCCGGCACCTGCAGCCCGTCAGACAGATCCCCCACAACAACGAACGTGCGGTCGAGCAGCAGCATCGAACACATGCCCGCCCGCATGTCGTCCTGGTCGTCGACGATCAGAATGTTCGTCATGCGAGCCGTGCCCCCACCGGGTCGAGCACGGCGCTGACGCGAAAGACGTCGTCAGCAGACGACACCGTTGGTAATGGCGATCTAGTAAATCAGTGTGCAGTGCAGTAGAGCGGCGAACCTCCGTCGTCGCTGCGGGCGCAGGCCGTCGAGACATATTTCGAAGACCACGTCACAGTCATCTGCGTTGTGGCGGTGCAAACCGCCGACGACTCACCAAAGTAAATTCAGCCACGAATGGCCGCACTATTCGCGAGATCTCGGCAGAGCACGTCGATAGCCTCATTTAGATACATGATGCCATCTCTGGAACGAGAGACAGTTATAGCGATGCCGGGTCCTCTGGTTGAGGCACGAAGGCCGTCATTCCTACTACAGCAGCGAACTGTTCCCCGAAAGCGGTCGGCTTTAAGTACCCCTTTTGTGCCAATCCGTGCACACTGGCGAAACCCTCTGGTACTGGAGTGTTGTTGATTTCTTCCATCATTCGCTTTACCTCGACACGCTCTTCAATTGGAAGATACCGATCGTCCTTCAGATGCGCGTCATAGTGAACTTCGACCAACCCGAGGCGGGCCCAGTTGTCAACGTACGTCGGAAGTTGCAGGTCAATCAGAGGGTTGCCCATGGAATCTTTGAGATCAAGAACGTGATTTCGCGCGACCAAATTGCTTGATCCGGGCTCGAAAACCATCTGTATCTGAACGATTGCCCGATTCGAGGTTCCGACGATGAACTGCGGGAGATACTGGGCTTCGACCTCTGACAATTCCCGAATAACGCCTGCAAAAGACGGATGAACCCTCGTGGCTTCCTGTTTGTGGGAGGCCTTCGCGAGCAGCTCGAGATACAGGTTCTTGAGATCTGGCTCTTCGAGCGAGTACCCCAGCCCTTCCATCGCCGGCCCAGCCACTGAAGCTTTGGGAGTCTGGAGATCTTCTTCAGGGATATCTCGAGTCTTCTCTGCCAAGTCGATCCCGAAATCATGCTGGAAGTACTCTCGAGAAACCCCCATAATCAGCGCCAGGGGTTTATAAAGATTCAGCAAGACCTGCTGTTTGACTGCTTGACGTCGTCCGTAAGTGGCGGCCGCGACTTCAAACCCTGGTGTCGTCTTGGCTTTAGCGAGGAGCTCCTTATTCACAGCTTTCTGCTCTAGATCAATTCCTTTGACGGCTTCGGCGGCAGCTTTACTCGCCGCCGCTCCTGCGACAATTTCCCCACCAGTCATGGGCGAATCCTAGCGATCAGCTTGGACACACAGCTTGTAGACACACTCATCCAAACCACTAAGGGCGCTCAAACGGGCTGGGTGCATTAGCCCGGCCTTCCGTCGTACTTACGGGTCGACGTCAAAGCCTGAGGCAGATCGGTCAGCCGATCAGGGGTGGATTTTTCAACGGGCCATGTCGATGTGAAGGTTTGCGCAGCTGTCTTCGAGCCTTTTCCAGTATGTGAGCGCGACGGTGGTTCCCGCCACGGCTCGACATCGGGACTGTCCGACGTGGATTCCTTCGGGTAAGCGCGGGTCGCGAAGCGATCAGCGATATCGAGCTACCGTCTGCGCCGTTAAGCCCGTTCCCCTTGAGATGGACAAGATCGACGGGAAACGTGGTGCATTGACCCGCCAGGGCCGCAATATCAGAGCGGCATGCGTTATGGACGCGTCGAACCTCACGGGTACAACCCCGCCCGGAACGTGAACGTCACCAACTGCGCCCGGTCCCTCGCCCCGACCTTCGTCATCGCTCGCACCGCGTGGGTCTTCACCGTGAACGGCGACACCGACATCTGAGCAGCGATCTCGTGGTTGTCGAGGCCGCTCGCGACAGCCACCACAACGTCGCGCTCCCGCGGCGTCAAAGCGGAGAAGCGCTGAAGCAGCTCCTTGTCGATCGCCGCGGGCGGGCTGTCTGTCATGTGCCCGATCAGGGCCGCCGTCGCCGCAGCTGACAGAGCTACACCGCCCGCGACCACCTCGGCGATTCCCGCCGCGAGCTCAGCAGGACTCACCGTCTTGCTCAAGAACCCGTTCGCCCCGGCGCGCAGTGCCGCGAGCACGCTCTCATCCTGATCGAACGTCGTCAGAACGATCACCCGCAAGCGAGAGGCCGGATGCTCCTTCCGGATCCGCCGCGTCGCCTCGACCCCGTCGATGCCGGGCATCCGGATATCCATCAGCACCAGATCCACAGCGTTGTCCCGCAGGAACGCGGGCACCTGCAGCCCGTCCGACAGGTCCCCCACAACGACGAACGTGGGGTCGAGCAGCAGCATCGACCGGATCCCCGCCCGCATATCGTCTTGGTCGTCGACGATCAGAATGTTCGTCATGCGAGCTGCGCCCCCGCCGGGTTGAGCACAGCATCGATACGAAAGAGGTCATCTACGGCAGACACCAACAGCGTCCCGCCGCACGACTCCGCGTGCTCCCTCATGCCCACCAGGCCGAGCCCACTGCCAGCAACGGCACCGCGCAGCATATGGCTGATTCGGTTCTCCACACTCACGTGAATCCTGTCCCCGTCCGAACGAACATCCACGACCGCCGCTCCCTCACCGTGCCGGTATGCGTTCGTCAGCGCCTCCTGCACGACGCGATAGACCGTCACTCCCGCGACCGGGCCGCCCACGGCATCCGGAACCGAGATCGGCGCCGCCACCTCGAGACCGACGCTCTCGAACGACTCGATAAGTTATTGCGGGCACAGACGGACGAGGTCGTTCCGAGGGAACAGGCCGCCGGCTATAAATGGGGCGCAGGTGTAACTCTTCACGCGGACATTCCCGTTTGATCTCGTTCTCGGTCTAAGTTTTTCTCATGAATCTCGCAGAGAGCACACCACCCGACCCCAGCGACGTGCAACTCATACAACAAGTGCAGGCATTCTGGAACGCGGGGAATCAAGCTGATGCGATCGGCATACTCCGACCGCGAGCTGAAGCCGGTCAGGCATGGGCGGCGGCGTTTCTGGCATGGCTGCTTGTGCAGCAGGGCATTCCAGGGCTTCCCGAGAGCGTTAATTGGGCGATCAGGGCGGCGGAGCTTGGCGCTCCGTGGCAGGCCGTCCAGACATTCAATAACGTCATCGGAAATGTGGCCTCTTACCCCCAACTTGCCGAGCGTCTGCCGGAGCTAATTCAGTGGGCTTCACCGTGGATGGGCGGAGTCGATGTTGTCGGTCAAGGGTGGAATCTTCTTGCCCAAGGTCAGCCAGACCTCGCCATGAAAATAATGACGACTTTGTCGCCATGGCCCTTTTCGGAGCCACAGCTAAATGCCCTTGGAGAGCAGGGCAGGTCTCGGATACAGGAGTTGGACGGCATCCTGACGACGGCTCGTCAAACGCGAGAGACTTTTTTGACCCTGGCAACAGAATCTGAGGCAGCAATCACTAAGGCGAAAGATGACCTCACGACTAGCGCCAATCAGGCGGGACTGTTGGTGACAACAGTCCTATCCGATGCCACCAACACTCTCTACAAGGCTGATGCAACCCGCAATGAGAAAGAGTCAAAGGGCGCATGGAGGTGGGGACTGGGGGTGCTTGGTGTTGCCGCATTTGTTGCGGTGCTACCTGTGGGCCTGCATTACCTGAGCTTGGGTCCGAGTTACTCCACGGCACAAGTGATTGGAGTTCATCTTGCCTCAACCGCTGCACTGGGGACGTTCTCCGGGGTGCTTCTGGCACGCGCCCGATCGCGTGACCGCGCAGCTCAACGCTCGCACGACCTCTCCACTGCAATGGGCACCATGATCTCGTACAGCAATCAGATCAGCAATCCCGTTGAAAAGGAGCGCTTCATGATGACCATGGGACAGGTGGTCTTGCAGGCTCATCTCTCGTCAGGCTCGGGGTCGAAGCCGGCAGACGATTCGCTGCCCGGAATGTTGGCCCTAGTGAATGCCTTGAAGTCGACGACGCCTACTTCACCAACGGCCTAAACTTTCGACCCTTCTCATCCACAACGAGACAACTTGATGGGCAGCAGCGAGCGGTTGTTTCACGGGTACAGCCCCGCCCTACACGTGAACGTCACCAGCTGATGGAGAGCGCTGCCTGGAGCTCGCTGTACAAGATCTCGTCTGCCAGAGACGGCAAACACGGGTTCTCCCGCGAGTCCGTGCGGCGCATCCGGACGTTCGCGGTGCCCTACCGGGCCAAGCTGCTGATCTTCATCGCACTCTCCGTCGCGGGAGCCTTCCTCGCGGTCGCAACGCCGATACTCGCCGGGCAGGTGGTCAACGTCATCGTCGCCCGGGGCGCGGTCAACACGATCGTGTGGCTCGCCGTCGTCATCGCCCTCGTGGCCGTGGCCGACGCCGCCGTCTCACTCGTGACCCACTGTTTCTCGGCGCGCATCAGGGAGGACATGCGTTAGACGCAATCTCGAAGCGGGAGGCGTGATGGGCACGTTAGGCGTCACGGATGCAGGCCCGCCGCGAACCTGAACGTCACCAGTTGTTCCCGGCGATCAGGACCCGACCCAACTGCCGGCCCGCCGCATCCACCGAACGGCCTTGAAGCTTTGTCACAGCGTCGGGCAGGCTGGGTTCCATGGCCAATCGACCCGACGGCTTCACGTACGAGTTAGTTCGCGGCGACGTCGTGATCAGCCATCACGGACGCTGGGCCGTCACCCTGCGAGGAGCCGCCGTCCAGCAGTTTCTGGCCGATGTAGAGCACGAGCCTCAGCAGCTCATTGCTCGCATCACGGGAAACTACAAGCGTGGCAGCGAGAGGGTCGCCAAGGAGCACCCGCGCAACCAGAGGCATTGAGCTGACAAGCCGAGCCCGGTTTCGCGGAGCCCTCAGGCTTCCGGATCTACGGCTCTTGCACGAGCCTCCGAAGAACTCCTTCGAGCGCTGCGCGCTCCTCCTCGTCGAGCGGGGCGAAGAGGTCTTCGAGCACGTTCGCAGCGACGCGGTGCCCTCCGCTCAGCGCGTCCCGCCCCGAGTCGGTGAGGGCATGTTCGATGCGCCGCCCGCGCCCCGCGGTGCGCGAGATGAGCCCCCGGTCGACGAGTCGGTTCGCCAGTGTGCCGAACGCCTGGTCGCTCTGAAAAGTCACAGCCGCCAGATCGTGACCGGATGCGCTGGGCATGCGGTCGATCGCGCGCAATGCGTCCCACTGAACCAGGCTCACCCCGACCTCGCGCAGGGCCGCATCCATCGTGCGGTGATTGCGGTACTGCGCCTGCTTGATCGCCTGCCCCAGCGATTCCAGATTCGTCGTCATCGTGTTAGCGTATCAACACCCGTACATAAACATATTGGGATAGGCCCATGATGACCCCTTCAATCCCCCAGAACACACTCGTCGTCGAGTCCGGCAATCCGGATGCGCGCACCGCGTTGGTGCTGCACGGTGGCGGCGGCCCCCAGACCGTCGCTTCGATCGCCGGCCACCTCGCCGCGACCATGCATGTTCTGGCCCCGACCCACCCGGGATGGAACGGCACGAGCAGACCCGACGACATCGCATCCGTCGCCCAGCTCGCAACCGCGTACCTCGAAAGCCTTCGCGAGCGCGGCGAGCGCGACGTCGTGGCGGCCGGATCGTCGATCGGCGGCTGGATCGCGCTCGAGATGGCGATCCAGTGCGCCGCCGACAAGCGGTACGCCGGCCTGGTCGGCGCCGTCATCGTCATCGACGGCGTCGGCGCTGTCGTCGAGGGCGAGCCCGGCGCGGACTTCTTCGCGCTCGACGCCCGCCAACTCGCCGAGGCCGCATGGCACAACCCCGAGCTCGGATACAGGGACCCCGCGGCGTTCACGGACGAGCAGCGTGCCATCCAGCAGTCCAACGGCCAGACCATGGCCGCCATCGCGGGGCGCGGCATGAGCGACGCGACCCTCCTCGAGCGCCTCGCCGCGATCACCGTGCCGACGCTCGTCGTGTTCGGCGCCAGCGACCGCATCGTGACACCCGCCTACGGCCAGGCCGTCGCCCGCGCCATTCCAGGCGCTGAGTTCGCCGTCGTTGCCAAGGCAGGACACCTTCCCCACCTCGAGGCGCCGGAAGCGACCTGGGCAGTCATCGACCCGTTCGTGAACCGCGTCCGGTAAGCGGATCGCACGCGCCCGATCGGGCCGAACATCGTCGATAATCGGCGACGCGTCGATGGCGACTCCGACATCGAACGCGACAACCAGGTTTGACTTGATAACTCAGGACGAAAGACGGCGCGAAGGGAGCACTATCACGTGGGGGTGCTCGATCGTGGCCTTCTAACCGCGCCGATACACGCTAACCAGCGGCGCCCCCTCAAGTCAGCGACCTACCCGCTGAACGCTGAATGCACAGTTACTCATTTGTCCCGCTCAGCCGACAACGCAAAAGTGATGAATTCTCGCTATCGTTGCCTAGCTGTGTTCGTGCAGCCCGAGGTTTCTGGAGTTGACTGTGGATAGTCCCGAAAACGATGCGCCCATCCTTGTGTTTCTGCATGGGGTCGGCACCGGCGACCGTGACGACAAGTGGATGACGCAGCTCTCGCAGTCGCTGACGAAGATCGGTTATCCCGAGGCGAACGCGACGCAAGTCATCGCGCCTAAGTACGCGCACGCTTTGAAAGGTTGGGACTACAAGGTCGCATTGCCGGACGTGACGGTGAAACAGCCTGTCCGCGAGGCCGCCCGACAGAACCGTAGGGAGTTCGAGCGTCGAACAGGTGCCGTCGAATTTCGGCTTGGACGCCATGACCGAGGGGTGGGGTGGCCCGGCGGCGAGTTCGTGATCGGAGGAGCCTCCAAGCTCTCTCCCTTCAAGCAGGCTCACAATTACGTCAACGATCCCCAGATTCGCGCTCAAGTCTTGACGCATATTCTCAAGGCCCTTCCCGAGACAGGACGGGTCGTCATCGTTGGCCACAGCCTCGGGTCAGTCATTGCTGCTGATCTCATCCGTCGACTGCCGCATGGACTCCACGTTGAAGGCCTCATTACGATCGGTAGCCCTCTTGCCAACGGCAGCTTTGATGTCGACAAGGTGCGCGAGAATCTCAAGGAACCTCCGACGAACTTGGCTTGGTGGGTGAATTTCTGGAATCGTTTCGATCCAGTTGCTGCTCACCGAGGCGTCTCGTCTGTCTTTCCCTGGATGATCGATTTCCCCGTTCAGACGCCGCCTAGCTTGCACGTGCACGACGCCGTGGAGTACCTGGCAAACGAAGGTGTGGCCGAAGCCATCGGCTTTGCATTGTTCGGGTCGAGATCCAAGGAGCTTGTGCCCGTCGAGAGAGGCCTCGACATTCCACTCGACGAAGCAGAGCTCTATTCTCTGCTGGCGCTGCGGTATGCGTATCTGATCAGAAGTCGGCTCGAGGGCGACCTTCGTGACCGATTCACTGGCGCGCTTCGTCAGGTGCAAGCGACCGTCGTCGAGGGACTCAAGTCCAGGAACAAGATGGAGAACCGACCAATTCCGTCGGCGGTAGCTCGTCTGAGCTTCGACCTCTCCGACCCGCATTCAATCGTCCCCGAGCCGCATCCGACTGGGTATCTGACAAAAGACGACGCCGTTGTGCCGCTGACGGTGCTCGCGTCAGAAAACATCATCCGCCCTTTCGATATCGGCGTTCCGAGAGACAAGCGGCAGGCGGCACTCCAAGACTTGACCGCCGAGATGGGGCTCGGAGGTCAATACGGCACAGATGTTTTTACCGCAGCGAAGCGCGCCCAGAGCGCGCTGGCCGCTGGCCGCGGAATCAACTGGATCAAGTGGGGAGCACTGAGTGTTGGCGCGGTTGCGCTCGTGGTTGGAACCGGTGGCCTGGCTCTTGCGGCCGCTCCTGGACTAGCCGGCGCGGCAGCAATCACGACTGCCCTCGCCGCTTTCGGTCCGGGAGGCATGATCGGTGGGTTGCTTACAGCTGGCAGTCTTGTCACTGCAGGCGGCGGGGGTGTCGCATTCGGACTCGCAAACTCGGGAACGACTGCGGAAACACTCGAAGCTGTCATCTCGCGCCAGCTGGCAGCGACTATTCTCCGACAGCTGCAGCACCTCGAGCAAACAGATGAGGTGTGGAGACTCCTAGCTGAGACCGAGATACAGGTCCGGCGGGAACATGAGCGGCTCGATGAGTTCTCCGACGAGTCCGCTTCAGCTCTGAAAGAGCTCAGGCGGAAGATTGAGGCGGTCGAGCGGTCGCTTGAATATCTGAAAGCCAACGGGCTCGAGCCTGAAATTGGATACGAATAGGAAAATTGAGGATGCGGACCATCACTCGGGCACGGAGTTGAACCTCCGCTGCAGGTACCGCGGCTCGCGGGATGCGTTACTTCGCTGCCCCCGCTCGCACGCAGACCATATGCTGTGCGCGTGACCTATCCGAAAGCCGTTCGCGACCTCGACTACTTTCGTGGCGCGACTCAGCTGTCTGCAGTGCCGGCTCGGCTTACTTGGACAGGCGATGATCGCCTTCGCCTCGAAGCTCTCGACAGGTCGGGCACGCCCGTCGAGACACTGTTCGACGCCGCGACACGCGACGTGGCGATCTCTGGCGGATTCACGACGCCGAGTTTCAGGGTGGCAGGGGCAGGGTATCGAGTCGACTTCGCGATGAGCGCACGCACCGGATCGTTCAGTGCCGCGTCTACGTCGGGTGTCGCCCAGTGGATGCACGCTTTGCGCGCAGCGGGAGCCGAGTCACACTACTGGAGCGCGACTCGCATCGCCGTCTGGTCGACTGCCTCCACTGTCGGCTTCGTCATCCTTCTCTTTCTGGTTCTGGTCATCAAGGGAACCATCGACGGCACGTTCGAGTTGCCCAGCTAAGCGGCGATCAGGATCGGGAGGATCACTCACGACGAAGTGTGCGAGCCGAGCCCGTCGCGGAGTGCGACGAGGTGAGCGCGGCTGCGCTCGGCGAAGGTGTCGAAGAGTTCGATCGGGGTCGGGAGAGTTCATCCGCCGACCATCGCAGGCAGGCCCGCGCCTTGAGCTATCGCCGGTACTTCGGCGCGATCAACGGGACCGGTTTCGGGTTCTCGCGCACCCACCGCACCGCGTACTCAGACAGCATCGAATGATCGACTGCGAGCCGCTTCCTCCCCTTGAGAAGCCTCGTTGCGTTTCTCGCCGCCTTGAGATCGGCGGCAGGGAGCGGCATCGATGAGCTCAGGTACTCGGGGAGAGCATCCGCCATCCGCTGGAAATCGCGATCCCAGTTGCCGCCGCCGTTTCGATCGAGCTCGTCTGAGATTCGACCTGTGATGCGAATCACTTCGCCTTGTACCGTCGCCGCCGGTCCCTGCGAGGGAACGAGCAGGTCCCACAGCTCCCGGTGCTGTTGCTGCCAGGTCGACCCTGTCACCACGATGTCGGAAGACCCCTCATGCATCTGTCTTCGTTGAATTGGCTGCACTTTCAGCAACTCGTAGATCTTCTGCAGACCCGCGTCAGCTTCAGCCAACTTGTCCCGGTTGAAATTGTCACGATGGAACTCGAATTGCTTGCCGATCCGCGCTCCGTCAGCACGCAGATCCTCGCTGAGCACGGCACCGGCCGCAACGAGAATCTCAAGAATCTCGGCGGTGTCGGCGATCGAGGCGTTTTCACAGAGCTTCACAGCGGTTGAGGCAGGCGTGAGGCCGCGTTGATCTTCGGGCGACACATTCGCGCCGCGCTCGACAAGTAATCGCACATTCTGCGCACGGTGCCTACCCGCCGCTATATGCAGGGCCGTCTCACCATGCTTGGTCACCGACTCGATGTTCGCGCCGAGGTCGAGCAGCAGCCCTGGCTGTCCGTTCCAGGCTCCTGCGTGTCGATGCAAAGGGGTCATACCGCCCGAGTCGACAGCTTCGACATCTGCACCATGCTCTACAAGCCACCGGGCGACGGCTGCAGGGCAGGTGGCAAAACCAAGCGCTGTGCACTTCGAGTACCCGCCCCGCGCGTCGACCTCACACGTGTCGAACACGGCGAGCACTGCAGCCTCGTCGCCATCAGCCAGAAGGTCTTCAAAGTTCTTCGGAAGAGTGGAGCTTGACTGTTGCACCATGTGGAGATCGTAACTGGCCGCCGAGGTGGGCCCGAAGTGAACCCATGCCGGGCGCGATGCGTGGGAAAGTTAAATGCGTGCGATACGTGTTGACTGCAGATCATGAGATTCCCGAGCGTGCCCCATTTGTACTCGAGCCCGGCGACGTCTTTCAGGCGGAAAAGCGAGAGGGTCGAAGTAGTTGAGGACGATCCAGAAAGCGGCTGGTCGTGGTGCCGGAACGCTGACGGCCGCGAGGGATGGGTTCCGCACCGCGTGCTCGCTGCCGAGTGACCGAGAGTCACGCGGGTAGTCGCACCCGCTAGCCGGCCGCCGTGCGGATGCGCACCTCGCGTTCCATGCGCTTCTCATGCCGCTCGCGCCCCTTGACCGCCTCGAGCTCCCTGCTCTTCGGAGGGGCGTTCGTCACCAGGCCGTCGAGAAGTCGCCGCGTCGCATCCGCGATCTCGTCGATAGCCCGCTCGAATGCCTCGGTGTTCGCCCGGGAGGGGTGGGTGGATCCGCTGACTTTGCGCACGAACTGGAGCGCGGCCTCGCGCACCTCGTCGTCGTTGGTCGGGGGTTCGAAATTGTGGAGTACTCGGATGTTCCTGCACATGCGAGCGAGATTACTCCTCAGCGCGAGCGACTTCGAGGGGCCCTCACGGCGTCCGGCACGGTGATCGACTACCGGCGCAGAGCCGATCGAATCGTGAACGGGCCGCGCACCGAGCCCGGGTCGATGGCACGTCCGTTCTGAACGATGTCGATCTCGCCGCGGTGCGCGAGTCGTCGTGCCGCGCGGCGGGCGGGTTCGTAGAGCGGCTGCCAGTCGTCGGGCGCCGCGGATCGCGCCACGAGCTCTGGGGTGACGGGCGCATCCTGGCCTTCAGGCAGGAGTCTCAGGATGGTGGCCTCGAGCCGCAGGTCGGTGTCGGTCACGCCGCGGCGGCGACAGGCGTCGGAGCAGTACTTCACCTCGGCCCAGTTCTGGGCCCACTTCGCTCTCCACTGCATCGGTCGACCGCAGGATGCGCACACCTTCTCGTGCGGCTCGTTCTGCGGGGCGGGCTGACGGTGTGGCACGTGTCCATTGTGCCAACCAGGGCGCTGCCGCCGTCGTGAACTAAACGGGGTCGACAGCTGTCAGCGCGCGGAATGTGTCGTGCAGTTTCCAGAACTGCGAGGTGGGCAGCGGTTCGCCCGCGACGGCGGCTTCGAGAAACGACAGATGGGTCATCCATCCCGCCTCGTACGACTTCTCGAGATCGCCGAGTTGCGAGTGAACGAGGTGCAGGAGCGTGCCGTCGTCCACGCTCTCGAGAGTGATGGCAAGACGGGACGGCGTCTCGTTCGGAAACTCCCATGTCAGCTGCAGTCGATGCGGTTCCTCAGCGTCGAGAATCTCGCTTCGAGAGAGCGTGTCCTCTCCGTGGTCGACCACGAGTAGGCCGCCCTTCCTGATGTCACACGCGACCGCTTCACCCAGCCACTGAATGAGCAACGCCGGGTCGGTCCACGCCGACCACACACGTTCGGTCGGTGCCTCAAGCGACCATGCCAGGGAGACGACCCCGCCAGAGCAGCTCGTGGAGGAGAGGGGCATCGCGCATCCATTCTCTCGGTGGTCGACACGGCCGACGCTATCAGCGCCCGTCTACAGACCCGCCTGAAGCAGCCGGATGTTCTCGCCGAGAACTCCGGATGCCAAGAGTCCGGCGCCGAGCGGGCCCGACGAATCCGTGCCGAGCAAGGGCAGCAACCGCAGCGCTTCGCGGACCGGCTCGCTCATGTGCTCGAGTTGCCAGGCGATCTCAGCCGCGCCACCGGCATCCGGGTCAGCAAGACCAGCAGCCTTCGCGGCGTAGGCGGCCGCGCCGAGCGCGTGCGCGCCCATGTGAGCGACACCGGATGCCTGTCCGGCCGACCACGCTGCGGCCTTCGCCGCCGGCGAGCTCACCACCTGCGCCGCCCGGTTGGCCACGAAGCGACGCCGGATCTCGCCGGCCGCATCCAGCTCGCCGCGAGCGAATGCGCGTGCCCGGGCGATCGCATCCCGCGGCCGGTCGTCGTCGGGTGCTTCCGCCTCGAACAGGGGCAGCACGCGCTCGGCGCAGTCGGCGGCCCAGGCGGCAACGAGTCGGCGATCACTCTCACTGAGCGACTGGGGAGAAGGCATGCCAGCACTGTTGCACATCTGGCCGACGACAGCATACCGATTCGCCAGCCACCGTTGCTGCTCGCCGCGCGATCCCGCGATCAGCGGCGGAACATCCTGAGGGTCGTCTCGAACAGGCCTGCAACGGGCCTCTGCTGCTCCCCCTGTTGGGCAGCAAGCACGATGAGAACGCCCGTGAGCACGGGAGTGGTCCACTGCAACACCTTCTGGGCTCGCTGAGCACCGGTGAGGGTGGACGAGGATCCGGCGTCGGGCTCGGTGACGCCCTCGCCGCCTTCCTTCGCGTGGCGACTGATGACGCCTCCCAGGAGTCCGGAGGTCAGTGCCGAGGCTCCGGCCAACCCGGTCACCACGAGTTTGATGGTCGTGTTGGTGCGGCTCTCCTGCTGGCCGACGAGGCGTGTCTTGTTTCCGGCGATCAGCCCCAGTCCGCCGATGCCGTGCACAACGACCGCGGCGACCTGCACGGGCGCCCACTTCGCCCAGCCTCGAGACGAGATGGCGAGTCGCTCGGCCGACGACTGGGCCGTGGCCGCGCCGCCATTGAGACCGACGGCGCCCATAAGAGAGCCGCCGAACCAGGCCGCGAGCCCGAGATCGCGCATGCTGCGTACGAGTGTGTTGCGTTCAGACATGAGGGCCCCACTTCCGTTTGGTCGCGCGACGAACGTGCCGCGCGTGTCCGCTCGACGTTAGGCGCGATCGACGCGCGTGCTGCGGGGACTTGACACACTCACGCGGTCGATGAGATCCGCCGCACTTGTTCGAGCACAGCACCCTCTCGACGGGCACCGCGTCGTCAGCCGACGCGGCGCCGCTGAATGAGGGTCGCGGTGCCGAAAGCGACGAGCAGGATGCTGGCGCACCACGAGAGCGCGACCCACAGCTCGGCGTCGAGCGGCTGCTCGGCGAAGAGTGCGCGAATCGAGTTGACGATGGACGTCACGGGCTGATGCTCGGCGAACCAGCGCACGGGAGTCGGCATCGACTCCGTGGGCACGAACGCGGAGCTCACGAACGGCAGGAGGATCAGCGGATACGAGAACGCACTCGCCCCGTCGACCGACTTCGCCGACAGGCCTGCGACGACGGCGATCCAGGTGAGTGCGAGCGTGAACAGCACGAGAATGCCGAGCACCGCGAGCCAGGCGCCGATACCAGCATTACTGCGGAACCCCATGAGCAGGGCGACCCCGACGACAACGGTCACGGACACCAGGTTGGCGACGAGAGACGTGAGCACATGAGCCCACAGCGACGCCGAACGCACGATCGGCATCGACCGAAACCGCTCGTCGATGCCGGCCTGCAGGTCGAGGAAGAGTCGGTAGGAGGTGTAAGCCACGCCGGATGCGACGGTGATGAGCAGGATGCCGGGCAGCAGGTAGTCGACATACGAGGTGCTGCCCGCGTTGATCGCGCCGCCGAAGACGTAGACGAACAGCAGCAGGAAGGCGATGGGCATCACGGCGGTGGTGATGATGGTGTCGGGACTGCGGAGCACGTGCGTGAGCGAGCGCCCGGTCAGCACGACCGTGTCATGGATGGGATGGGCGGACGACTGAGACATCAGGCGACCTCCTTCTGGTGACCCGTCTCGCCGTGGCCGATCACGGCGAGGAAGACCTCTTCGAGCGACGGCTTCTTCTCGACGTATTCGACGCGGGCGGGCGGAAGCAGAAGCTGGAGCTCGGCCAGGGTGCCGTTAGCGATGATGCGGCCCTCGTGCAGGATCGCGATGCGGTCGGCGAGCTGTTCGGCCTCGTCGAGGTATTGCGTGGTGAGCAATAGGGTCGTGCCGCTCGCAGCCAGGGCGCGCACGGCATCCCAGACCTCGGTGCGTGCCTGGGGATCGAGGCCGGTCGTCGGCTCGTCGAGGAACACCACGGCCGGGTCGCCGACGAGGCTCATCGCGATGTCGAGCCGACGGCGCATCCCGCCCGAGTATGTCGCCACCCGTCTCGAGCCGGCTTCGGTAAGCGAGAACTGTGAGAGCATCTCGTCGGCGACACGTGAGGCCCGAGGGATGTGGCGCAGGCGGGCGACGAGCATGAGATTCTCTCGCCCTGAAAGCACCTCGTCGACGGCGGCGAACTGCCCGGTAAGGCTGATCGACTCGCGCACCGCCCCCGGATCGACCGCGACGTCGTGCCCGGCGACCATCGCCGTGCCCGCGGTTGCGCGAGACAGTGTCGTGAGGATGCGTATAGCCGTCGTCTTACCCGCACCGTTCGAACCCAGCAGGGCCATGACGGTGCCCGCCTCGACATCGAGATCGACACCGCGGAGCACCTGAAGCGAGCCGAAGGACTTCTCGAGCCCCCGCACGCGGATCGCCGCGTTCATGCCGATGTGCCTTCCGCATTCGCCTCGTCGATCGCGTCGACGAGGCGCTTCTGCTCCTTGCTGAGCCACGAGCCGAGGCCGTAGTTCGCCTTGAAATCCTCGGCGAAGGCGATCGGGTCGCTTCCGACGACAGTGCGAACGCTCGTGCCATCAGCGGCCGTCTGCTCGAAGAGATCGGCGAGGTCGTCGAGCATGCGCATGAGCTGATCGCCGTCGCTCGGACCGGTGTACATGATGTACCGCTCGATGCCCGCCACCGCTGTGCGATGGCTTGGTGGCAGCGCGGCCACACGGGACTTGTATTGACGCCAGCGCTTCTTGTCGCCGATGAGCTTGGCGGAGATATCTGAGATCGAGATGCCCATGATCAGTCCTGTCTGTTTGTGCTGTTCGTGCTTCGCTTGAGGTGGTCGAGTCGACCGGAGAGGAAGGTCCAGGCCTCCCAGAAGTCGCCGAGCTGTTCGCGCCCGCTGGCGTTCAGACTGAACACCTTGCGCGGCGGCCCCTTCTCCGAAGGAACCTTCTCGACGTCGACGAGACCGCGCTGCTCGATCCGAACGAGTAGCGCGTAGACGGTGCCCTCGGCGATGTCGCTGAACCCCTGCTCGCGCAGCGAGGCGGTGATCTCATATCCGTGGGCGGGGCGGTCGGCGAGCACGGCTAAGACGATGCCCTCCAGAATGCCCTTGAGCATTTCTGTCTCCTGCTTCGCCATGCGCTCCTCGTTCCGCTTTTCAGTAGTCAGTAATGTTGACTACCAGTACATAGTAACGCTGAGTACCGAAAAGACAAGGGTGGAAAACGGTGCGATCTACCTTCGGCCGCACGTTCTAGCGCAGGCTCCTCAGCCCCGCCCGCAGCTCGCCGACGAGAACATCTGGCTGCTCGAGTGCGGCGAAGTGACCACCCTGCGGGGCTTCGCGGAAGTGAATCAGGTCGCTATAGGCGTCCTCGATCCAGGTACGAGGCAGCAGCGGAATATCCTTCGGGAACACCGTTACCGCGACCGGCAGCGTGAGCTTCGGGCCAGCCATGGTCGCCGCCCTGTTGTCCCAGTAGATGCGTGCCGACGACGCCGCACTGTTGGTGAACCAGTAGAGCGAGATCGCGTCGAGGATCGCGTCTACACTGACGGCATCCTCGGCCAGCCCGCGATTGTCGGTCTTCGATTGGAACTTCTCGTAGATCCACGCAGCCTGGCCGACCGGCGAGTCCGCGAGCGCGAATCCGACGGTCTGCGGCTTCGTTGCCTGCACATGGTTCGACCCGCCGAGCGGTCCAGCGTAGAGCGCGAGGCCATCGACCGCGCGTCGCTCCTCGGGTGTGAGCGACTCGGGAATCCGTTCCGGGAACGCGTAGGGGGTGCTCAGATGGATGCCGGCAAGGCCGTCAGGCCGCATGGCCCCGAGGGCCGTGGTGACGGCCGCGCCCCAATCGCCGCCATGAGCCGACCAGCGCTCGTAGCCCAGACGCCGCATGAGCTCGGACCACGCCGTGGCGATTCGCTCGACGCTCCACCCTCCCTCTCGCGGCTTGCCCGAGAAACCGAATCCGGGCAGCGACGGTATGACGACGTCGAACGAGTCGCTGACCGACCCGCCGTAGGCGACAGGGTCGGTGAGCGGGCCGATCAGCTTCACGAAGTCGAGGATCGAACTGGGCCACCCGTGCGTGAGGATCAGCGGCATCGCGTCGGGATTGTTCGACTTCACGTGGATGAAGTGGATATCGAGTCCGTCGATCGTGGTCACAAATTGTGGATGAGCATTGAGCTCGGACTCGAGGCGGCGCCAGTCGTATCCGTGCTCCCAGTGCGCGACGAGCGACGCGAGATTGTCGAGACGCACCCCCTGCGACCAGTCCTCGACGGTTTCGCGCGCGGGCCACCGAGTGTTTCCGAGCCTCCGCGCGAGGTCGTCGAGGGCGGATTGGGCAATGGCGACCCTGAACGGGCGAACCTCGTCTGGGGCGGTTGTTGAGTCAGATCCGGTCATGGGGTGCCTTTCCTCTCGTCTGGGTGCGATGCGATTGCACACTGGTGTGCAGACTACGCAATTACACACCGGTGTGCAATCATTGATTCATGCACATCGAATCCCGCGACGACCGTCATGGCTGACGCGACGAGCGGCGTCGCCGAGACGAGAGATCGAATCCTCGACGTCGCGATCGAGGTTCTGGCACAGAACCCGGATGCCGGAATGGGCGAGATCGCCTCGGCCGCCGGCGTCGTCAGACGAACGGTCTACGGCTACTTCCCCTCCCGATCCGACCTCGTGCTCGCCCTGACGAATCGCGCGGTCAGCGAGATTGCGTCGGCCATCGACGAGACCGCATCCGTCGACACAGCGGCCGACGCAGCGTGGGCGGAGTTCATCACGCGGCTGTGGCCCCTGGTGCATCGCTATCGAATACTCGTCGTGCTCAGACGATCGGCCTTCGGCGACGACATCCACGCCCTCCTCACGCCGGTCGACGACGCGCTCGCCGAACTGGTCGGCCGGGGCCAGAGGGAGGGCACCTTTGGTCGACATCTGCCCGACCACGTGCTGAGCCATGTCGCCTGGTCGGCGGTATTCTCTATCGCAGACAGCGAGTTGGCTCGCGGTACGCTCAGCGCCTCTGCGGCAACGATGACCAGCCTTCTCGTGCTCGGAGTTCCAGAAGAGCGCGCGCGGGCGTTGGTGAACCAGCCTTCGTGAACGGTCGACCCAGCGGCACACGACACGGAGGTCATTCCATGGCATCACCCGAGGTAGACCAGATCATCGCCGCCTTTCCCGACTGGCGCGGCGACACGCTCTCGCGCATCCGGAGCCTGATCGTCGAGGCGCTGCCCGACGTGACCGAAGAGGCCAAGTGGAAGAAGCCCACGAACCCACTCGGCGTCGCCACCTGGAGCCTCGGCGGCCTCATCTGCACCGGCGAGACCTACAAAGACAAGGTCAAACTCACGTTTCCAAAGGGCTCGTCGATCGACGACCCCACTGGTCTGCTCGCGGTGGGCGCGGGCGTGCGTCGCGCCATCGACATCCGCGAGGGCGAGACACCGGATGCGGATGCGTTCCGCGCCGTGATCCGCGCGGCGGCGGCGCTCAACACCGCTCCGAAAGCTTGAGTCCGCGGCTCGAGCCGCTCTAATTCAGGAGAAACGACTGGAATCGGGAAGTTCTGCACGCAGACGCTCAACATTTCCTGCATTAGTGCGGGCTGAGCCGCGAGAGGTCGATTCGAATGCCGCAGCCCCGACTGGCCCCAGCGGGGCGTGGTTCGCGGCGAGGTCGTTTTCTAGGCTCGATTGCGCGCCGTAAGCTGCCAATCGAGAAGGAGCCCTCCATGACTGATGACGAGCGTCCTGCGATTCTGCCGCCGGCTGCCTCGGCAGAGCTGCCGACCGCTGACGAGGCGATCGCAGCGCTGTCTGATCGCGCCGGGGCGTTCTACAGCGCGCTGATGAACGAGCATTTCGTGCTCGAGTCGGCGCGCAGCATCACCGTGAGCGAGGCCAGCAGCCGAGCCGCTCTGTACCTCACGACGCTGTCGAGCAGCCTCGTCGCCTTCGGCTTTCTCGCCCAGACGGACTACGCGCTGGGATTCCTCATGGTGATCATCCCGGTCGTCTTTCTGCTCGGCATCTTCACGTATGAGCGACTCGTCGAGACCTCCCTCGAAGACGTGGCGGCCCTCGACTCCATCCAGCGCATTCGCGCCGTCTACTCCACGCTGCTGCCGGGGGCGGCGAAGTACTTTCCCCGCCCCGTCGGCCCGCACGCACCCAACGAGATGCTGCCCATCGGCCGCCGGCATTCCTGGATCGGTGTGTTCTTCACGACGGCCACGGCCATCGCAGTGGTGAACTCGATGGTGGCCGGTGCGGGCGTCGCGATCATCATCGTGCAGTCCACCGAGCAGGCCACGCCGTCGATCCTCGTCGGGCTGGGAACCGCGGCGCTTCTCGCCGTTCTGCACGGTCTCTACCAGGAGTACCGCTACGCGGCCCTGCGCCGTTTCCTTCACTCGGCGCCCCAGGACTGAACGCGCGTCGACGGGCGACAGCCTCCTCCGCCTGCCGCGCCGCTCTATTTCAGGAGAATCGGCCGGAATCGGATGTTTCTGCACATCGAGGGTCGGTATTTCCTGAGTTGGAGCGTGGCACCCTGAGCCACTGCACCCCCAGTCACTGCACCCCGAGCCGCCCAACCCCCAGCCAGACACGTCGGTCTGCTACGGTCAGCCCCGATAGCGCCTAGGGTTCCGGAGCAGCACGCTCGACTGGTCCGAGCGGCGCCACGGTCGAAGCCCATGCAACGAGCGTCATCTGACAGGACAAAAGCCCGGAGGACCCTGCTTTGTCGCGCCTGCGACAGGTAGAAGGGTCTGCCCGTGTCTTCGTTCGCCGTCTTCCTCGTTCTCGCCGCCGCCGTCTGCCACGCCGCCTGGAACATCCTCGCGCACGGCGTCAGCCGCATCGGCCTGCCGTTCCTCTGGTGGTCCGCGGTGTTCAGTACCGTGCTCTGGGCCGGGGCCATTCCCTTCACCGGCGGCCTGGGCACCCCCGACATCGGCGCCTTCCTTCTGGGAGTCGGCGTCTCGGGAGTGATGCACGTGGCCTACATGCTGGTGCTGCAACGCGGCTACGCCGTCGGCCGCCTCTCGACCGTCTACACGACAGCGCGGGGAACGGGGCCCACGATCAGCGTGGTGGTGGCCGTGGCGTTTCTGGGCGAGCGCCCGTCGTGGATCGCGCTGGTCGGAGTCGCGGCCATCCTGCTCGGCGTCGTGACCGTCGGGCTCGTCGACCGCGAGCGGGGCGAGAGCCGGATGCCCGGGGCGCGTCGGCGACTCGACCCCAGCATCCTCCTCGGCCTGCTCACCGGCGTCGCCATCGCGACGTACACGATCTGGGACGCCCATGCCGTTCGCGAGCTCGGCCTTGCGCCCGTGGCCTTTATGGTCGGCTGCACGCTGATCGAGATTCCGATCTACACGGCCGCGCTCGGTCGTCGCCGTCGTGAGCTCGCCACCGTGTTCCGACAGCACTGGCCCCGACTCGTCGCCTTCGGCGTGCTCTCGCCCCTGTCGTACATTCTCGTGCTCGTGGCGATCACCATGGCTCCCGTCGCGCTCGTCGCTCCGATGCGCGAGATCAGCGTCATTCTGGTGAGCCTCTTCGGCGTGGTCGTGCTGCGAGAAGGGCGAGCCGGATGGCGAATCGCTGCCTCTCTCGTCGTCGTCGCGGGCGTTGTGCTGCTCGCGATCTGAGAGATGGGCACGAGATAGGCATACAACACATGAACTTAAGCTGAATTGGGCTTACTTAGGTATATTTGTTTCCCGCTGCATGACACGATTCTGGCGTCCCGTTCTCACCGAAAGGCCGTCATGAAAATCCGTCGTTCACCGCTCGCGACCGCGCTCGCCGGCGTCGTGCTCCTCACCGCCACGCTCGCCGGCTGCGCGTCACCTGCCGCGTCATCCACCCCCTCCACCGACGACGCCTCGGGTGCGGGCACCTACGCCGTCGACGAGAACACCCTGGTGTTCGGCGTCGTTCCCGACTCGGTCGACACCCAGACCAACTACCAGCCCCTCATGGACTACATCGCCCAGGAGACGGGCAAGAAGGTCGAGTACCACGAGTCCACCGACTACGCCGCGCTGATCGAGGCCGCCATCGCCGGCCAGATCGACGTCGCCAGCTTCTCCGGCTTCACCTACGTCACCGCCTCGAACAACGGCGCGAAGCTGACCCCGATCTCGTCGATCGTCACCAAGGAGGGCCAGGAGCCCGGCTACTACTCGCAGGCGATCGTTCCCAAGGGCAGCTCCATCACCGACCTCGCCGGATTCAAGGGCAAGAAGGTCTGCTTCGTCGACCCGTCGTCGACCTCGGGCTACCTGTTCCCGAGCTACAACCTGCTCGAGGCCGGCGTCGACCCCGAGAAGGACGTCACACCGGTGTTCGCCGGCAAGCACGACGTGAGCGTCACCAAGGTGGGCGAGGGCACCGAGTGCGACGCAGGCTTCGCCGAAGACAGTGAGGTCGCCAAGTCCGACAAGGTGACCGTCATCGCCCAGACGATGGTGCCCGGAGCTCCGATCGTTATGTCGAGCACGCTCCCCACCGATGTGCAGACGAAGCTCACGAAGACGCTCTCTGACGTCACCATCGACCAGATGATCAAGTCGGGCGTCAGCTCGGCCGACTCCGACGGGTTCCGCAGCGTGTTCTACGAGACCAAGCCGGTCGACGACACCTACTACGACACCATCCGCGACATCTGCGACAAGACCAAGGCGAAACAGTGCCAGAGCTGACCGAGCGCGACGCCTGAGACCGAAACCCGCTGACGAACCCGATCCGGAGACTGCAATGACGAATCCCCAGACACCGACCGACACCGTGATCACGCTGTCGAGCGTCACGAAGCGCTTCGGCGCGACGACCGCTCTCAACGGCGCATCCATCGAGGTCAAGCGCGGCGAGATCGTCGTCCTCCTGGGACTCTCCGGATCGGGCAAGTCGACCCTTCTGCGCCACGTCGACGGGCTCGAGCAGCCCACCGACGGCAGCATCCAGGTGCTCGGAGAGAATGTTGCCGGGCTCTCCGGTCGACCCCTGCGCGCGCTCCGCAGCAAGGTCGGCTTCATCTTTCAGCAGTTCGAGCTCGTGCCCTCCCTCTCGGTGCTCGAGAACGTGCTCACCGGGGCACTCGCCACCCTGCGAGGCCCTCGGCTCGGCCTCTGGTCTTACGGCCGTGCCAACAAACTCGCCGCACTCGGCCACCTCGACCGGGTCGGTCTTCTCGACCGTGCGTACCAGCGCGCCGACACCCTCTCCGGCGGCCAGCAGCAGAGGGTCGCCATCGCGCGGGCCCTCATGCAGAACCCCGAGATCCTGCTCGCAGACGAACCGGTCGCGTCGCTCGACCCGGAGTCCAGCGACCAGGTCATGGCTCTCATCCGCGAGATCGCCCTCGACCGCGGACTCACCGTGCTCTGCAGCCTGCACCAGGTCGATCTCGCCCTCTCGTGGGCCGACCGCATCGTGGGTCTTCGGCACGGCGAGGTCGTGCTCGACACCACGACAGTCGGACTGACGAAGGCGCAGGTGATGGAGATCTACGGCCGCGTCGCCACCACGACCCGTGAGTTGCAGGCCATCGAGGCAGAGCTGCTCGCCGACACCATCGCGGACTCGGTGCGATGAGCACCGCGACCCGCACCTCTTCGCACAGCCGAGCGGGCCACCGCTCCGGATCGCGCGAGCCGAGCGGCCACCAGACTCCTCCGGGCAGCGTCGCCGAACGCGCACCGCGCCGCCGCATCTCGCCCGAGCGCATCGCCGCCGGCATCACGCTGCTCGCCCTTCTCGCCGCGTCGATCGTGGCCCTCGACAACATCGGCATCGACCCCGCGAAGATGGCGCGCAGCTGGTCGAACGCAGAGCGCTTCTTCACTCGAGTCGGCGCCATCTCGTTTCCGGAACCCGGCGAGCTGCTCTACCTCACCGGCCTCACCCTGGGACTCGTGATCTGCGGCACGCTGCTCGCCGCGGTCATCTCGGTTCCCGTCGCCTACCTGGCGGCATCCAACACCACGCCCGGCAATGGCTGGCGAGCCTTCGCCCGGTTCTTCGGAGTGCTCACCCGCGCCATCCCCGACGTGGTCTTCGCGATGGTCTTCGTGCTGATCTTCTCGCTCGGTGCGCTGCCCGGCATCCTGGCCATCGGCATCCACTCGATCGGCATGATCTCGAAGATGTTCGCCGACGCCATCGAGCAGATCGACGAGGGTCCGCGCCTGGCCATCCGCGCCGGCGGAGGAAGCAAGCTCCAGGAGTTCACGGCCGGGGTGCTGCCCCAGGTGATGCCGTCGTGGGTGGCCACCGTGCTGCACCGCAACGACATCAACCTGCGCGGCTCGGTGATTCTCGGCTACGTCGGCGTCGTCGGCTTGGGCATGCAGATGTCGTTCGCGTTCAAGTCGCTCGACTACGGCCTCGGCCTCGGATTCGCCCTTGTGATCTTCGTGCTCTGCGTGGTGATGGAGGTCGTCTCCAGCGCCGTGCGGGCCGCCATGCTCGGCATTCAGCCGACCGGCCGCGGCCTCGGCGACCGGATGCTTCGAGGGCTCCGGCGCATCCGGCCCGGTTCTGCACGGCTCGGCGTTCGGGCCGCTGCCGCCTCCCCCGCCGCGATGCTGCACCGCCCGTGGAACAGTGCGCGGGTACGCAACACGGTGTGGGGATGGATCGCGGCGGCCGTCGTGGTCGGCAGCATCCTGATCTGCAACATCCAGTGGGGCGACCTCGTCACCGTATGGGCGAAGGTTCCGGCGATCGCGGTGCAGTTCTGGCCTCCCTCGTTCGGTAGCTACGAAGCCTCGACGATGTTCGACGCCATGGGCGAGACCATCGCGATCGCGCTCGCCGCGACCCTCCTCACCGCGATCGTGTCGATCGTGGTGGGCTCGCTCGCCGCCCGCAACGTCGCCCCGAACAGCGAAGTGCGCGGGGGCATGCGGCTGCTGCTCGTGGTGGTACGCGGCATCCCCGAGATCATCCTCGCCATCGTGCTCATCGTGATCTCGGGCCTCGGCACCCAAGCGGGCACGATCGCCCTGGCCATCGGTGGCGTCGGTCTGCTCGGCAAGCTGCTCGCCGACTCCTTTGAGGAGGTCAAAGCAGGCCCCGAGCGCGCGCTCACCGCGGCGGGTGCGTCGCGACTGCAGGTGTACGCCGGAGCCACCGTGCCGCAGGGGCTGCGCGCGATGATCGGCCACACCTTCTACATGATCGACTGCAACATCCGCTCCGCCACCCTCCTCGGCATCGTGGGCGCCGGCGGCGTCGGCTACTACCTTCTCAACGCGAGTCAGGGCTCTCACTACGGCGTCGTCACGGCGATCGTGCTGATGATCCTCGTCACCGTGTTGCTCGTCGAGGGTCTCGCCATCTGGATGCGACGGGTCTTCCGATGAGCGCGGTCGAACGGTTCGACGTGGTCGTCGTCGGGGCCGGCATCGTGGGGCTCGGCGCGGCCCTCGCCGCCGTCGATCGCGGATGCTCGGTGCTGGTCATCGACCGCGCGTCCGAGATCGCGGGCGCGAGCATCCGCAACTTCGGTCACCTCTGCTTCACCCCGCAATCGGGCGTCGCCCGCGACTACGCGATGGCGTCACGCGAGATCTGGCTGCGCCTGGCGCGCGACGCCGGATTCTGGATCGACGACGCCGGCACCCTCGTGGTCGCCCGGCACGACGACGAGCTGCAGCTCCTCCGCGAGCTCGCCGCACAGCGGTCCCCACGATCCGCGGCAGACCGGGTCGAGATCGAACTCCTCACCGCCGACGAGATCGAGACGCTGGCGGCTTTGCCCCCGGGCACCGCGGTGGGAGGGGCGCGGCTGCCCCTCGACCTCCAGGTCGATCCGAGATTCGCCGCCGCCGCCATCCGAGACCTGCTGCTGGGCCGGGGCGTCGAGTTCCGGATGCGCACGGCCGCCGGTCGCATCGCGAGCGGGCGGGTCGACACCAGCCGCGGCCCGGTCGACGCCGGAACCGTCGTCGTCGCGGTCAACCACGACATCGATCAGCTGTTCCCCGTGCTGGCCGAGCGATACGGCGTGGTGCGCTGCGGACTCGACATGATGCGCGTCACCGCCGACCTGCCGAGGCCGCTCACCGGGCCGCTCCTCACCGGATGGTCGCTCATCCGGTACAGCGCCTTCACGGGCATGGCCGCCTCGTCCGACGTGCGCGATCGGCTCACGGCCGAGCGCCCCGAATTGGCCGCGCTCGACCTCAACCAGATGTACACGCAGCGGCCCGACGGCTCACTCATCGTGGGCGACAGCCATTGGAAGGGCGCGACCGTCTCGCCTTTTCAGCCCGAAGCTGCGCCTCACGCGCTCCTCGACGAGTTCGAGACGCTGTTCCAGCGCCGGCCCGACGTGGTCGAGCGCTGGCAAGGCGTGTACGCCACGGCACCCGAGGAGTTCCTCATCGAGGAGATCGAGCCCGGCGTGCTCGTCACCATCGTGACCACCGGCATCGGCATGACCACCGGACTCGGCCTGGCCGAGCAGGTCGTCGGCGCACACCTCGACACCCTCTCCCGCACACTGACAGAAAGCACGATCTCATGACCCTCACCACTCCCGTTGCCTCCGCAGACTCCGCCGCCGCGATCGTTCCCGTCGAACTCGTCGTTCTCGACATGGCCGGCACCACCGTCGTCGATGACGGCATCGTCGAGCAGGCCTTCGAACGCGCCGCCCGCCGCACGGGTCTCGCGTCGACCCGGCCGCTCGAGGAGTCACTGCAGTACGTGCGCGACACCATGGGGCAGTCGAAGATCGAGGTGTTCCGCTATCTCACTCGCGGCGATGAAGACGCGGCTCACGCCGCGAACACGGCGTTCGAGGCGGCCTACGCCGAGCTCATCGACGAGATCGGAGTCGACCCGATCGCCGGCGCGGGCGACGCGATCGACGCGCTCCGGGCATCCGGCATCAAGGTCGCACTCACCACCGGCTTCTCGCCCGTCACCCGCGACGCCGTGCTCGCCCGCCTCGGCTGGCAGGTGGATGCCGCGCTGTCGCCCGCCGACGCGGGTCGCGGTCGCCCCGCGCCAGACCTCGTTCTCACCGCCCTCATGGCGACCGGCGCGAGCTCCGTCGCATCCGTCGTCGTGGTCGGCGACACCATAAGCGACATGCGCTCGGGCCGCAACGCAGGCGCGGGCCTCGTGGTGGGCGTCACCACTGGGGCACACAACCGTGAGCAGCTCGAGGCCGCGGGCGCCGACGTCGTGCTCGACAGCGTGCGCGACCTCGCAGCCCTGCCCCAGCTGGCTGCTCGGTGACCCTTTTTCGCAGCCGCGCCTCGACGCCCTTGGCCGAACCCGTGGCCGTCGCTGCCGTCGCTGCTGTCACGCGACTGCAGCTCGAGCCCGCGCCCACGGCCATGGTCTGGGTGCAGCCGGGTCAGAAGCACGAGTGCATCGCTGTTCCGACGGTGTCACTGGCCCCCGGCGACGCGTTGGTGGCCATTGAACTCGCGACCATCTGCGGCTCCGACGTGCACACCACCCAGGGGCATCGCAGCGCCCCCACACCTCTGGTGCTCGGGCACGAGCAGGTCGGGCGGGTGGTCGCTGTGGGCATTGGAGCCGTCACGTCGACGGGCGAGCCGCTCGACGTGGGCGAACGGGTCGTGTGGTCGCTGACCATCGGATGCGACAGCTGCGGCACCTGCGTGCGCGGGCTCCCACAGAAATGCGAGACGGTCAGAAAGTACGGCCACGAACGCCTCGAGGCAGGATGGGAGCTCAGCGGCGGCTTCGCCTCCCACGCGCATCTCCGCCGCGGCACGGCCATCGTTCCCGTCTCTCGCGTGCTGCCTGCCGCGGTGCTGGCACCCGTCTCGTGTGGAACGGCGACCGCGGTCGCGGCACTCGATGCAGCCTCCGCCATCACTCCGCTCGACGGCGCCGTCGTGATCGTGTTCGGAGCCGGCCTCATCGGGCTCACCGCGAGCGCGCTCGCCACCGACCGGGGAGCGCGCGTGATCGTGGTCGATCCGGCCCGGCGTCGTCGAACCCTCGCCTCGCGGTTCGGCGCTGCGGCCACCGTCGATCCCGCCCTGAAGCCAGGCGACCCGGGATCGCTCGAGGCCGCGATCGACGGGATCGGGACGCGTCCGCTCGTGGCGGTCGAGGCATCCGGATCGGTTCTCGCCGTCGCGTCGGCGATCGACTGCCTCGGCACCGGCGGAGTCGCCGTGCTCGTCGGCAGCGTGTCACCCTCGGCGGCCGTGCCGATCGACCCCGAGGCCATCGTGCGAGGGCTGATCACGATTCGTGGAGTGCACAACTACGCCCCTCGGCACCTGGAGGAGGCGGCCCGATTCGTCGAGGCTCGACACGATGCCTACCCGTTCGCAGACCTCGTCGGAGCGACGGTCGCCTTGGGTGACCTCGACGACGGCATCGAGGCGGCGGCCGATGGCGGTGCCGTGCGCATCGGTGTGTCCCCCAGCCTCGAACCGGTGGGATCCCGCACACAGACCGGCTAGGCGCCGATCGAGCCGATCGCGCGGATGAAGTGGCTGCCTTCTCGGGCTCGCCCTGACGCCGAGACGGTGAAGCGGATGATGTCGCTGCGGTAGCGGTCATCCGATGCCTCGAAGATGCGACCGTCGGGGCCTCGCGTTACGCGGTGCAGGCGCAGAATCGGCGCTCCGGGCTCGACGTCGAGGAGCCGACTGTCGAGTTCGTCGGCAGCGACGGCGTCGATCTCGTGGTCGACGTCTTGGTAGCCGAAGCCTCGTTCGTTCAGGTACTCGGTGATCGAGACGGTGTCGAGATCGACATCGAAGAGAACACGGCCCACCTCCTCGATGAAGGTGAGGCGTTCGAGCATCGTCGGTCGGCCGTCGAGCAGGCGCAGACGCACGACGTCGACGATCGGGGCACCCTTCTCGATTCCGAGCGCCCGGGCCTTGTCCTCGTCGGCGCGACGAAGGGAGACCTCCTGGGTCTGGGCACCAGGCTGCGTTCCCATCTGCTCCGCCCAACGCGTGAACGGGATCGACACATCCGCCGCCTGCTGAGCCTTGCGCTCGGCGACCCTGGCGGGCCGACCACGACGGGTCTCGATGAGCCCCTCGTTTCTCAGCGCCGCAAGCGCGTTGCGAATCGGGCCGCGGGAGCTGCGCCACAGGTCGGCGAGCTCTCCCTCGCTCGGCACGTCGTCACCCGGGGACAGCTCGCCGCTCACGATCTTGCGGCGCAGGTCATCGGCGATCTCGACGTACAACATGGCAGACACGTAGGCATACTAGTTGGCCCGAACGACGGGCGGACGAGGCCCGAGGGTTCAGACGTTTGTCGTGCCGTCGCGAACAACCCCCGGAGTAACGTCGCAGTCACGCTCCGGAGGACAACTGAGAGGGTCAGCACGTCGATGCCGGGGCCAGCCAACGGAACGAGGACAGCCATGCATGCACCCAGCGATCTGACGCCCGAAGCCCGACGCGTTCTCGATCAGATCGAGTACCACCCCACGACGCACAACCTGGGCTGGCACGACCTGGTCGTCATGCTCAAAGAGGTCGCCACGGTCGACGAGAGCCACGCCGGCGCGAAGGTCGTCGTGCACCTGGCCAATCAGCGGCTCGAGCTGACTCGACCCGAGGGCACTCCCGTGAGCGAGCAGACGCTGCTCGAACTGCGCCGCATATTCAAAGACGCCGGGTTCATGTGATGCCCAGACTCGACGGTCAGGCCATGCGTCACTCTGATCCGTCGGCCGCCTGAATCAAGTAGTCCACGGCGGTGAGGAGGTTGTGCAGCGCCTGGCGCTCCACGGAATCCTCGGGGAGCTTCTGAATGTCATAGCTCGCAGCACTTGCGGCTTTGCGCGCTTCGGAGAGCGCTGCTTGGGTTTCGAGGTCGGCCATGATCTGCTCCTTTATCTGCGTGTTGAGAGTCCGTTCAGCGGTGCTGCACGGTGTCGTGTCGATCCTCATCCACCAGGTGCTCGGTTGTCTACGACTCTTGTCGAGCATGACGAGTATGTGTATGCCGAAGAGGTGCAGCAGGGGCCAGGCTTTCGACGTTTGTCGCGTGGCGGCATCCGGCCTCGCGGGTAGTGTCGCGAGGGCCCGCATGTGCCAGCCACTCTCTCAGATCGGAACTCGTATGAGCCTGCCCAGCGACCCCAATCAAGACGGATTCGAGTTCGCCGGCGAACCGGCCGACGCCGACGCATCCGAAGCGATTCTCAGTGAGCTCGCCGACAGCGACGACGCAGCGGAGGACGAAGAAGCAACGACTCTCGATGACGTCGACACCGCCGAGTGAGTCCCGCGGACGCACCGTTCACGTCAGCCTGCTGCTGCTGTCGTTCGGTTCTGGCGCGGCCGACGCGTTCGCGTTCCTCGCACTAGGCGGCATCTTCACCGCCAACATGACCGGCAACCTCATCTTGAGCGGCATGTTCTCGAGGCCGGAGTTTCTGCAGACCTTCATCGGCTCCGTCACGGCGATTCTGGCCTTCGCCGCCTTTCTCTACCTCGGCTTCCGGCTGACGAGCGCGCATCGCCCGCCGACGAATTCGCCCCGCGCCACGACCTGGACCCATCTCTTGGTCGGCTCGATCGTGCTGCAGGCGATCGTTGTGCTGGTCTGGGTCTTCGGATGGGCCACGGCCCCGAACGGCCAGATTCTCGCAGTGGCGCTCGCCTCTGCGGCGTTGGCCCTGCAGACGGTCGCGGCCCGGCGCCTGTCGGATCGCTCGGGCGTCACGACCACCTATGTCACGGGCACACTCACGAGCACGATGGAAGCCTTGGCCGAACGCAGCTCCTCCGGGCAGTTCATTCGCGTTCTCAGCATTCTCATGCTGCCGCTCGGGGCTGTCTGCGAGACCGTGGTCATCGCATCCGCCAAATGGGCCGGGCCCATACTGCCGCTGGCGGTGGCTCTCGCGGCGGCGGCGGCTGTCGTCATTGCCGGGAGGGTTGTTCGCCGGACGTAGGCAAAGATTGCTCAGTTCGTCGAATCGTCTCGCGACAGCAGTCCGAGTGTGCTGAGCGGGATCATCTTTAGCCTGGCGGCATGACGAATCCCCAGCACCGGCCGTTTCCCTCTGCGTCTCGCCCTGGCCCGCGTGCCGCCGCCGAATTCGCGGGAACGTTTCTCCTCGTCTTCGGCCTCATCGGAGCAGCGCTGTTCACAGCGCCTGACTCGAATGGGGCGGCCGCGCAACCCGGAACGGGTCTGTTGGGTGTCGCGCTGGCACTCGGCCTGGCCGTCACGGCAGGGGGTTTCGCGTTCGGCCCGATCTCGGGCGGCCACTTCAACCCGGCCGTCACACTGGGAACCGCGATCGCGGGGCGTCTGCCGTGGCGCCTGGTGCCGATCTACGTGATCGCCCAGATCGTGGGCGCACTAGCGGGAGCAACCGCGGTCTACGGGCTCGCATCCGGAGCGAAACAGGACTTTCTGGAGAAAGCCGTGTCATCGGGATTCGCGTCGAACGGTTTCGACTCGTTGTCGCCGGGGCAGTTCGGGCTGCTCCCCGTTGCGGCCGTCGAGACGATCGCTACCGCTGTGCTGGTGTTCGTTGTGCTCGCTGCTACCCACCCGGTCAAAGGAACTCCCTTGGCACCTCTTGTGGTCGGCCTCACTCTCACCTCCATGCTCCTGGTCGCGCTGCCGATCGACAACGCGTCGATCAACCCGGCACGGTCGATCGCCACGGCACTCTTCGGCGGGCCCGAGTGGCTCGCGCAGAGCTGGGTCTTCATCGTGTTCCCACTCCTCGGCGGCGCGCTGGCCGCACTCGTATATCCGCGCCTTTTCGCGCCACGCGAAGAACAGCCCGCGTCATGAGCGCCCTCGGTCCGCAGGCCGCGTCGTCACGGGCTCCGGATGCGCCGCAGCCCGACTATCGCATCTGGTCGGCGGTGTGGATGGTGTTTCTGGGCGGCGCCATCGGCACCCTCGCCAGGGAGTCGCTCGACCTGATCACGCCGACGCACAATCTGCCGCACACGACTTTCATCATCAACGTGGTCGGCTCGTTCGCACTCGCCGTGATCTATTCGCTCGTTCAGCTGCGGGCCGAGACTCCGCCCGCTCAACGTCGTCTTCGGCTGCTCCTCGGCACGGGCTTCATGGGCGGCTTCACCACCTACAGCTCGTTCTCCGTCGCGGTCGCGACCGAGGCGGCATCCGGTTCTGTGGCCGACGCAGCCCTTCTCGCCGTGGCCAGCATCGTCATTGCAACCATCGCGGCGATGACGGGCCGCTGCATCGTCGAGACCTTCGTCACAGGGCCAGCATCCGGGAGCACGCGATGACCGATTTCTTACCGCTTACCGTGATCGCCATCACCATTGCCGGCGGGCTCGGGGCCGTCGCGCGCCTCGTTCTCGGCGGAGCCATCCAACACGCGGTGCGCACGTCTTTTCCCGTCGGCACGCTGGTCATCAACATCAGCGGGTCATTCCTCTTGGGGCTCATCATGAGCTCGGCTCTCGCGCCGGCCGGCCCGGCCTGGCTCGCCATAGCGGGCACGGGATTCTGCGGCGGCTTCACCACCTTCAGCACGGCGAGTGTCGACAGCGCCGACCTGCTGCTCAAACGCAAATGGATGCCCGCGGCGTTGTACGCCGTTGGCACGGCTGTCGCGTCGTTCGGGGCGGCCGCGCTCGGGTACTCGATCTGACGAGGTCCCCTCTCAATCGACGACTTTTCGCCAAGTCGGGCGCCCGCTGGTCAGAACCTCGAGCATGACCAGTCAGACTTTCATTGTGGCCTGGTGCCCTCGAAAGGAATTGCTATGAGCATGGAGAGCGCGGCCTGGAGCTCGCTGTACAAGATCTCGTCTGCCAGAGACGGCAAGCACGGGTTCTCCCGTGAGTCCGTGCGGCGCATCCTGACGTTTGCGGTGCCCTACCGAGCCAAGCTGCTGATCTTCATCGCGCTCTCCGTCGTGGGGGCCTTCCTCGCGGTCGCGACGCCGGTACTCGCCGGCCAGGTGGTCAACGTCATCGTCGCCAGGGGCGCGGTCTCGACGATCGTGTGGCTCGCCGTCGTCATCGCCCTCGTGGCCGTGGCTGACGCCGCAGTCTCGCTCGTGACGCGCTGGTTCTCGGCCCGAATCGGCGAAGGCGTGATCCTCGATCTGCGCACCGCCGTCTTCAATCACGTGCAGAAGATGCCGATCGCCTTCTTCACCCGCACACGCACCGGCGCCCTCGTGAGCCGCCTCAACAACGATGTGATCGGCGCACAGCAAGCCTTCAGCGGCACGCTCTCCGGAGTGGTCACCAACGTCGTTGCGCTGATCCTTACCCTGATCGTTATGCTCAGCACGTCGTGGCTCGTGACGATCCTGGCCGTGATCATGCTGCCCCTCTTCTTGATTCCCGCACGCCGCATGGGCAGCCGCCTCGCCGCCCTGCGCCGCGAGGCCGCCGACCACAACGCCGCCATGAGCACCCAGATGACCGAGCGCTTCTCGGCTCCCGGCGCCACTCTGGTCAAGCTGTTCGGCCGTCCCGACGACGAGGCAGAGGAGTTTCGCGTGCGCGCCGCCCGCGTGCGAGACATCGGGGTGCGCTCCGCGATGCTGCAGTTCGTCTTCGTCACCGCCCTGACGCTCGTCTCCGCCCTCGCCCTCGCGCTCGTCTACGGACTCGGCGGCTTCCTCGCACTCGCCGGCCAGCTCGACACCGGCGACGTGGTGACCCTGGCTCTGCTGCTTACCCGCCTCTACGTTCCGCTGACCGGCCTCGCGAGCGCCCGGGTCGAGATCATGAGCGCGGTGGTCAGCTTCGAGCGGGTCTTCGAGATCCTCGACCTCGAACCGCTCATCCAGGAGAAGCCCGACGCCGCATCCGTGCCCGAAGGCCCCGTGTCGGTCGAGTTCGACGATGTGCGATTCGCCTACCCGTCTGCCGACAAGGTGTCGCTCGCGTCGCTCGAGGAGGTCTCCACGCTGGACACCCGCGGCGGCGAGGAGGTGCTGCACGGCCTGTCCTTCAGGATCGAGCCGGGTCAAACCGTTGCCCTCGTCGGCACATCGGGCGCCGGAAAGTCCACGATCGCGCAGCTGCTCTCGCGCCTCTACGACGTCGACAGCGGCGCAGTGCGCCTCGGGGGCACCGACGTGCGAGACGTCACCTTCGCGTCGATGCGGCACACCCTCGGCATGGTGACCCAAGACGGCCACCTCTTCCACGAGACCATTCTTTCCAATCTGCGTCTCGCGAGGCCGGATGCATCCGATGACGACGTGTGGGACGCCGTGCGTCGCGCGCGACTCGAGCCGCTGATCCGGTCGCTGCCCGACCAGCTCGACACCATGGTCGGCGAGCGGGGCTACCGATTGTCGGGCGGTGAACGCCAGAGGATGACCATCGCGAGGCTCCTGCTCGCGCAGCCGCGCGTCGTCATCCTCGACGAAGCGACAGCCGCGCTGGACTCGACCTCGGAGGCCGCCGTGCAGGCGGCGCTCAGTGAGGCGCTCGAGGGGCGCACCGCGATGGTGATCGCGCACCGCCTCTCGACCATCCGAAGCGCAGACCTGATTCTCGTCGTCGAGGACGGCTCGATCGTGGAGCGGGGCACGCACGAGGAACTGCTGGCTGCGGGCGGGCGGTACGAGGAGTTGCACCGCACCCAGTTCGCGGTGCAGAAGAACGTTGCGGCAGACGAAGACGTGCCGACCGCGCCCTAATCGTTGCGGGCGTCGCCACCCCGGAGGTCAGCCACGAGAGGACCGACCGACGTACGGGCCGCTCCGCCAGAGGCGTACCCTGAAAGTCATGGACGATCCCCGGCCCCTTCCCGCCATCGGGGCGCCGGCAGCTCGTGCGCTGGCCGAGGTAGGGGTGCGGAACCGCGACGACCTGGAGAATGCCGATATCGAATTTCTCGCGACGCTTCATGGAGTCGGACCGAAAGCCATCGCACTCTTGAGAGCCGAGTTGGAGAGCTGACTCGGGCGCCCAGTGGCTTGCTCATAATGCCGTACGCCCCGCACGCCTGAACGCGCCACAATACATAGATGACCAAGAACGCGAAGGCTCTGAACAAGCTGTTGTCGGCTCTAGAGAAGCACTCCATTGTGGCCAACGCCGACAAGAGCTCCATGAAGCAGATCGAACGCGCCACGTCGCGCGTGCGGGAGGCGGCCAGCCTTTACTTGTCTTCCCTACCCGCCAAGAAGGCCATGCCCAACCCGTTCCTCGACGTACTCGATGATCGGCTCGACGATGACACTCGCGCGACGCTGGCCGCTGAATGGAACGAAGCCGTTCAGAAAATTCAGGAGAAGCCGGAGAAGTAGATTCGTGATCGTCACATCTCGGATGCCCTCGGGGTGACCCCACGAGGGCTCGTCACGCGGCGGCACCCGATCGTAGGCTGACGACGATCGCACCGCCCGAGGGAAAGAGGTCTGTGATGTCGGATCAGTCAGCAGCAGTGGAGTTCGCCGGGGTCGGCAACGTCTTCTACTTCGTCGACGACCTCGACGCGGCGGTCGAGTGGTACTCCGCGCGACTCCAACGCGAGCCGGTCGTGCGGGGCGGAGCACTCGTGGCCTTCGACCTCGACGGCACCAGGCTGACGCTGCATCAGAAAGACGAACTCAATTCGCCGGGGCCGGCGGGAACCAGCCCCTACTGGACGGTCGCCGACGTCGACGCTTTCGTCGAGGACTGGACCAGCAATGGCGCAGTGGCACATCGAGGGCCGAAGACGGTGTTCACGGGTGAGCGCCTGTGCCAGCTGCTCGATCCTTTCGGCAACCTCTTCTCTGTGAGAGAAGCCGCGCCGAAAAACTGATGGCGAGGCACGTCCTGCGCATCCGGTTCTAACCGACGGAGCGGCGGGCGATCAGCCACGTGCCATCCGTTTTGCGCAGTGACTGTGAGATGCTGGCGACGGCGCGCACCTCGCCGTCAGCACCTATCAGGGTGAGGGTGGAGTGGGCATCCGCGGTTGCGTCGTCACTCGACGTGACGACGACATCGCTCGTGACATGCCGCGTGCCGACAGGTTCAGCCGCCCAGATGCCACCAATCGCCGACCGAACTGCGTCGCGGCCGGAGGCAGCACCCTGAGTTCCATCCAGCACCATGTCGAGCGTCGTGAGTGCGAGATACCCGTCGACGTCGCGTGCCGTCGCGAGCTCGTCCGCTCGACGAACGACCGCGACGATCTGCTGCTGATCAGCGTCGGACAGCACGCTCACGTAGCGGGCCTCAACCATGCATTGATCTGAGCCACCTTGTCGGGAGAGAACACCCGCTTCGGAACCACGCCGTGCACCGTCTTCGCGGGTACCGATGAGTATGCCGATCCCGTCTGGTTCGCGAACTGGGTGACCCGAAAGCTCACCGAGAGGCTGCACAGCGCGTAGGCCTCACTCTCGCTGATTCCCGCAGCAGCGTGAAGCCACGCGATGAGGCCGCGCAGGCACTGCACGAGCGCGTCGTCGAGGGTGTCGCTGAACCCGAATCCGATCCACTCCGTCTCTGTCTCGACCAACGGCCCAGACAAGGGAACGTCTTTGCGGAGGTCGTAGCGGATCACGAGTTCTTCGGCGGCCGTCTCGATCGCCGTCTGGTCGACGACGCCGTCGCCCTGAACCGCATGGATGTCTCCGAACCAGACCCGTCCCCCCGGTTTGAACACGGGAAGGAAGACCGAGCTGCCGGCCGTGAGCGCGTTCAGCACGAGGTTTCCGCCATATGGTCCAGAGAGGATGGCGCTCGTCGCGTTCTCGCCGGCCGGTTCGGTGCCGATCACTCCCACGAAAGGGTTCAGATCGAACTCGACACCGGAGACGAATTCGGCGCGCCGGCGGTCGTCGTCGAAGCGGAAGTAGTGCAGATAGGGCTCGGAGAAATCATGGGGTAGCGCTCCGACGCCGAGAGGGAAGCTGTTCCAGCCCCAATCCAGAGTCCTCAGCGTCTCGATGCTGCACTCGATGACATCGCCAGGCTCGGCTCCGACGACTTCAACGGGGCCGAGCATCGAGTAAGGGCCCTGCGGATACTTGTGGCGCAGCGGCTCCCGCTCGGCGAACGTCATGCCGAACACTGCCTCGTTTCCCCAATGGGTCCAGGTGTTGGGAAAGGACACACGGTCTCCCGAGGGGATCGACACGACCGGCGGGGCAGTTGGGTCGAGATAACCGGATCGGATGGTGTCAGTGGTCGATTCAACGACGTGCGGCTCAGGCATGGCTCCTCATTCGGCTCGATGGTGCCATCTTGCTCGACGCAGCGGGGCGCCGGATGCGTCAATTGTCGCGACCTCACGCTCGCACCGCTTAAACGGATGCCCAGCTTCGCTCCCGCCTTAGAAGACGCTGAATGCCCGCCGCTAAAGCCGCCGTCAGGCATCCGGCACCACGTCGACGATCGTACGATCAACTTGCTCAGACGATCGTCTAATGAGATCGCCGGGCATACATCATTTACCGCGTCACGACCCACTGAACGGAACCCGATGAGCACGACACCCATCCACTGGACTGGCGGCACCCCCACCGAGGCCGTCGACCTTCTCTCGGGCGAAGGCGGCATCGCCGTCGTCGCCACCAAGGTCGGCTACATCATCATGACGAGCGACAAGGAGGGACTCGAGCGCAAGTTCGACGCCAAGGAGCGCAACCGCAACAAGCCCGGAGTCGTGCTGGTGAGCTCGCTCGAGATGCTGCGCAAGCTGGCTCAGCTCACCCCGGAGATCGACTCGCTCTACGAGCGGTGCTGGAATGAAGACGTGCTGCTCGGATGCATCCTGCCGTGGAGCGAGGAGGGCAAGGCGTCGCTGCCCGCCGATGGTTCGGACGAACTCATGATGGATACCCGAGGCACGTCGTGCTTCGTCATCAAGTTCGGTCTTCCGGCCGAGAACACGGCCCGCGAACTCTACGAGACGCACGGCAAGATCGCCTTCGCCAGCTCGGCGAACCCCTCCGGAATGGGCAACCGGGGTCTCGTCGAAGGAATCGGCGAGCGCATCTTCGACGCCGCCGACGTGATCATCGAGGCAGACGACTACGTCGCGTCGATCCAGCCCGACAAGGATGCCGACAGCCGCTACGAGCAGGGCGTCATGGTGTCGATGGTCGACGTATTCGGCACTCTCGTGCCCGAGCAGAACGGGCGGCGATCGATCACGCCCGCTCCGACGCTCATTCGCAAGGGACTGGCGGTAGACCGCATCATGTCGCTGCTGGCCGACACATTCTCGAGCTGGGACTACCGACAGGGCGAGTACTACTAAGCCCGGCTCGGCAGGCGGGTGTCGGCCGGGTGCGGGCCCGGCCGGCACCTCTAATGTCGCGGCCCTCTCGGCCTGCCATCCTCATCGCGCGACGCGGCCATCGCCGCCGTCGCGTCGAATTGCGTCATGATCAGCGCCGCCGTGCTGGCGAAGCCGGCACCGAGCGCGATGAGAAGCGACGGAATGTATGCGGTCGCGGGAGGCACCCAGCCACCGATGACCCACGGAAGCGCCACCATCACGACGACGGCCACCGTGCACGCCCACTGATTGACCACGAGGGACATGGAGTTGCCCGAGCCGCCCCGCCGCAGCATGCGCAGTCCGGTATCGACAGTGGTGAGCACGACGAACAGGCCTAGAGCAATGAACGTCACCGCACCCCAGATCGGCTCGAACGCCGCGAGCGCCAGGGCGACGAAGAGCGGCACGGTGTAGATGATGAAGACCCAGCGCACTCCAGAACGCAGATAGCGATCGGCGGCATCCGACGACATCATCATGCGATGCAGATCGGTGTCGATATAGAAGAAGACACCCACGATGAACGTACCGATCAGGGTCGATGCGACACCGGCGACACCGAGGAGGAACTCGTTCACGTTCAGAAGCATCGTCGAGCCACCACCTTGACATCGATGTTCGTTCGGTCGACACCGTCGGCCTTCGACGGGCACCTAAGAACTATCACAGCCGCCGCCGTCGCGACATAGGCAGCAGGAGGGCGGCGATCCGCAGACGCCACGACGAGCAATTCCAACGTTGGCTATTGACGTTAGCCAAACGGGAATGCATACTAGCTATATGACAACAACATCGCCTTCCACTCGCTACATCAAGCGGCCCGAAGGCCGCATCGCCTACGACGTTCAGGGCGCCGGCCCCCTCGTCGTTCTCGTTCCCGGCATGGGCGATCTCCGCGCCACCTACCGCTACCTGGCCCCCGAGCTCGTCGCGGCCGGATACACCGTCGCCACCACCGACCTTCGCGGCCACGGAGACAGCGACATCACCTTCTCGTCTTACGGTGACCCCGAGACCGCTGGCGACATCGACGCCCTGATCGACGAGCTGGGCGGAAAGGCCGTGATCGGCGGCAACTCGCTCGCGGCGGGCGCGGCGGTCATCGTCGCCGCAGCGCACCCCGAGAAGGTCTCGGGCCTGCTGCTGTTCGGTCCGTTCGTGCGCAATCCACAAGCCTCAGGGTTCGAGACCTGGATGTTCCGCACGATGATGGCTCCGCTCTGGGTGACCACCATGTGGAAGGCCTACATGCCGACGCTCTACAAGGGCACGAAGCCCACCGACTTCGAGCAGTACCGCGCGCGCGTGGTTGCGAGCCTCAAGCGCCCCGGATACGGCAAGGCGTTCTCGCTCACGACCAGGCAGACCGACCACGCCCCCGCAGAGGCCAGCCTCGGCAAGGTCGCGGCTCCGGCCATCGTCATCATGGGCGACAGCGATCCCGACTTCAAGAACCCGGTCGGCGAAGCCCAGTGGATCGGTGAGAAGCTGCACGCTGACGTCGTCATGGTGCCCGAGGCCGGGCACTACCCGCAGTCGCAGCGTCCCGAGATCACCACGCCCGCGGTTCTGGGCTTCCTCGGCACAGTGGCTCCCGTTGCCTAGGGCGGGTCTCACTCGCGACGGCGTCGTCGAGACGGCCGCGGTCATGGCGGATGAGGTGGGACTCAACTCCCTGACCCTCGCCGCCCTGGCCGAACGACTCGGCGTCAAGCAACCCTCGCTCTACAAGCACCTCGATTCACTGGCGGGCCTGCACCGAAGCGTCTCTCTGCTTGCCAAACGCGAGCTCGGAGAGGCGATCTCGCGCGCCGCCGTCGGTCGCTCTGGCTCCGACGCCATCTTCGCCATGTCGCATGCCTACCGAAACTGGGCGATCGAGCATCCCGGCCGCTACGACGTCACGCAGACACCGGCCTCCCCTGGAGATACCGAAGACGAGAACACCATGATGTCTGCGGTGCAGGTCATCGCCGATGTGCTCACCGCGTATCGGCTCGAAGGCGACGACTCGGTCGACGCGATCCGCGCCTTCCGCTCGCTTCTCCACGGATTCGTGTCGCTCGAGACCACCGGAGGATTCGCCCTCACGGCGGACATAGAGCGCAGCTTCGAGCGGCTGATCCGCGGCTTCACGGTTGCACTGGACCACTGGACCGACCCGGCCGAATCGACGGAGAGCTAGAGATTCTCGCCGTCGACGTACGTCAGACGACTGATGAAGGGCGCCTCTCACGGCGGCACACTGGTAGCCAGGTTCCCTTTTCGCTCGAGAAATAAGGATGTCGGAATGTCTGTGATTGCCGTGGTCGGTACAGGTCGTGTAGGCATCGGGTTCGCTGAGGCTGCGGTCGCGGCGGGCCATCGAGTCATCCTCGCCAACTCCCGCGGCCCCGAAACGCTGACCGAATTGGTCAGCTCGCTCGGCACATCCGCGGCAGCCGACACGGTGGAAGGCGCGGCCGCCCAGGCGGATATGGTGCTCCTCGCCGTGCCGCTCCACAGCTACGACAGCCTTCCCGCTTCCGCGCTCAACGGCCGAATAGTGATGGATGCGGGCAACTACTACACCGACTGGTCCGGCCACATCGTCGAGCTCGATGAAGAAACCACAACGACGTCCGAGCGACTCCAAGAGATGTTTCCGCTCGCCCGGGTGGTCAAGGCGTTCAACAGCATCTACGCAGAAGACATCGCGCTGGACGCGCGGCCCGGCGGTGGAGAACGACGCGCCCTACCCGTCGCAAGCGATGACGACGTCGCCAAACAAGCCGTCATCGACCTGATCGAGAGCATCGGATACGACGTCGTCGACGCAGGCGCCCTACGGGAGGGATGGCGCTTTCAGCGCGATACTCCCGCATATGTCGTGCCTCTGAACACGAGCGAACTGGTCACCGCGTTACGCCAGGCGCGACGGTATCGCGACATGGCGGCAGACAACGTGGCAACCGAGCGCAGCCACCGGATGCCCGGCACCGACGACTGACAGAACCCGGCGTCAGGCCTGGGCCGCAGCATCCGCGGCGACTCGAGTCACAGCATCTGCAGCCCTGCGAGCCCTCCCCGTGACCTTGTCGCGCACCATCGCGATCATGATTGCAGGCGTCGGTGGAAAGACACCGAGCTGGTCGAGCATGGTCATATCGTCGCGCACCGCCTCGTGCGTTGTCACACCACGATCGTCGAGGTGCAATACGTGGATCTGCTCGAAGTCGATCCGCTTGCCCGTAGCGGGAAGAACCTGGTCGGGCTTGCCGTCGGCGTAACGCACGAATGGACGGTTCTGTCGGCCTTGCATGCGCAACCGGATCCAGGCGACGCCGCTGTCGTACGAGCTCTCGATGATCTCGAAGTGAAGGTCGTCGAACGCGGATCGCATCCAGGCGCTCGAAGCGAGCAGACCAGCGGGGCCGGGAATCGCGGTCGCGGGTGGCGCCACGGCTGACTCTCGGTTGGTGAACGTCGGGGACGCCACCGCGCGTGCGAGTTCGATGTCTCCCGTTTCAAGAACGGTGAAGACGTCGAGGGCTTTCTCGAGTTCGGCGTTGGTCACGACAGTTCCTACCTAGTTACTCAGCCGCAAGGACGGCTCTGACGGGACGACGAAGGGCCGAGAGAACCGGTAGCGCGCTAGCCGCCGTAATCGCGATGACGCACACCACCGATGCCGCCACAGCCGGCAGCAGCCCGAAGTCGGGGATGGTTCCGGTGATCCGACTCAAACTCAGAGCCATCCCGACTCCCGTTGTGATCTGTACAGCGGCAGCGATGAGAGCGGAGGTACCGACGAGAATCAGCGCCTCCCACGTGGCCCGCAAAAGAACCAGGCCCCTACTTCCCCCTGCGGCCTGCACCAGTGCAGTCTCCTGCTCACGCGTGCGCGTCGCCATGAGAACAGTGGCCGCCGCCCCGGCAAGCGATACCAACAAAGGGCCGCCCAGGAGAAGTAGGAAACTGCCGGGGCCGATCGTTCCCATGGCCTCACCGGTCGCGGCACGCACGAAGTTGCCGTTCGTGGAGAGTGCAGCGTAGAAGCTTGCGGGCAGTGCGATGGTCACGACGAGGGCGCTGATGGTGGCCGCACTTCGGCCCACGTTGAACCCGGCGGCATTCCGGGCAAGGAACCAGGAGGTCGACCGTCGATCCGGGATCAGCCCGGTCCAGGCACGCAGCAACGGGGGCGCGACCAAAGGAATGGCGCAGACGGCCACAGCGGTGAAGAGCGGACCGATAATGACGAGCTGCCCACCCGCGCCCGCGGGGTTGCTCCCGACACTCCAGGTCATCAGGAGTGCGACGGCGAACGTCAGGCCGAAAAAGATCCATCGCACCACGCCCATCCGAGTGACGTCGCCACCGGCATCCCGAAGAACCTCGATGGCACGCACCCTGCCCGCGCGTTTCGAAGACTTCACACTGCCGAGCACAACCACCAGGGAGACAAGCAGTATCACGGCGAGGTGGCTGGCCGCGAACGTCTGCGGCTCGATCTGTTGGAGGCCGGAGGAGTCGGAGAGTCCGAACCGAAGAATGCTCGGCAGGAAGGGGGAGACGAGAACCGTTCCGAGGGTCGATCCAAGCAGCGCCACGACCGCCAGCTGGGCTCTCACAACCCAGGTGACTCTGGCCGCCGATACACCGACCAGTTGCCAGAGAGCGTAGCTCCTGCGCTGCAAGTCGATCGTCAGCCGCGTGACGTTGCCCAGCACGGTGACGACCGAGATGATCGTCAGGATCGCGGAGATCGATGCGAGGGTCGTGAGCCCCGCCAGATAGACAAGGTCGAGGCCGAAACTCGATGTCACGAGCCCTGCCGCGACCGACGTCGCAGCGCCAGCCGCAGCCGTGACCACCAGAGCTCCGAGCCAGATCGGAACGTTGGCGAGGAGGTCGCGAAAGACGAGGCGGATCACGAAGCCACCTCGTCTCCGGCTGCCGTCAACGCCTCGAGTACCTCGCTCGCAGATGGACGCCGGAGTTCGCGATGTACGCGGCCATCTCGAAGAACGAGCACGCGATCGGCTCGGGCCGCCGCTTCGAGGTCATGGGTGACCATAACGACAGAGCGATCGCCTTGCGCCACCTGGCGAAGCAATTCGAGCACGGCAGCGCCGGCCTGCGTATCCAGCGCGCCCGTGGGTTCGTCGGCAAACACCAGGGCGGGATTCGCGGCCAAGACGCGAGCGATGGCGACGCGCTGCTGCTGACCGCCCGACAGCTGTCCAGGACGATAGCCTTCGCGACCCTGGAGTCCGACGGATGCGAGGACACTGTCGACCGCAGAATCGGACACGGCTCGATGAGCGAGACGCGCTGGCAGCGAGACGTTCTGGCGCGCGGTGAGCGAGGGGATGAGGTTGAAAGACTGGAAGACAAACCCCACCAGATCTCGACGAAGCGTGGCGAGAGCTTTGGGTGTGAGCTGGTCGAGCTGCTTTCGCTGCAGAAGCACCGCGCCCGAGCTGTAGGGTTCGAGCCCGGCCAGGCAATACAGCAGGGTCGACTTACCCGATCCGCTCGGACCGACGACGGCGACGAACTCACCCGGATCGACGGTCAGCGAGACGTCACGCAGAACGTCTACCGACGAACCGTCGGCGGAGGCGTAGGTCTTCGTGATGTGCTGCGCGTCGAGCAGATGCCCCGCTCCGTTGACGCCGGTCGTGGGAACACTCGGATTACTCATTGTCGTCTCTCGTCACCGTTCGAAAGCCCTTCGCGGCCCCTGCATCCACTCTCTCGTGGGCGGGCCCGCCGATCATCCGTGAGTTGACGTATCACGAACAGTCCGCTCGCGTCTGAGCTGGAATATTCTTAGTTATGAATCGATTACTAACATAGTTACTAATCGAACACTTCATAGGAGGACACTCATGACTACTCACCCGTCTCACGCACGAACCGACAAGGGCCGGCCCAAGGCTCTGCCGATACTCGCGATCCAGGTCATTCTGTCGACGCTGGTCGCATCGGCGTTCGTCGGCATCTATCTGGGCTTGCAAAGAGACCCCGCTCCGACCAACGTTCCCCTCGTCACCACAAGTCAGGAGCTGGCCGCGGCAGCTGAGGCTGCCTGGGGCGACAAGGCATCCGTGACGGTCGTCGGTTCGTCGACGGAAGCGAAAGCTCGGCTGCGCTCCGATGCTGCGGTCGCCGCCTTCGTGCCGGCAGCTGCAGGGATCGAGCTGTACACGGCCGGCGCCAACGGTCGAAGCGTCACACTCGCGGCGACGGGCCTCATCGAAGGTCTTGCCCAGTCGGCCGATCTGCCCATCGCTTCGACGACCGACGTTGTGCCCTTCGTGCAGTACGACCGACAGGGCCTGTCGAGCTTCTACTTGGTCTTCGGCGTTACGCTCGCAGCGTTCATCCTCGCTCAGATTCTCTCGGCGATGAGCTTCCTCACGCTCCGCTCTCGGATTCTCGCTGTCGCAGCGGGCGCCGTCGTCAGCGCTGCGGTCGCTGCTGTCGTGGCCGGGCCTCTCCTCGGCGCGGTTCCGGCCACACTCTGGGTCGTCGTTCCAGGGTTGGCTCTTCTGTCTGCAGCGGTGTCAATCTCGACGATGGCCATCGCTGCCGCCGTCGGCCCGATCGGAAACGTCATCTCGACGTTGCTCTTCACCGTGGCCGGAAATGCCACCGGCGGTGCGACCATCAGCGCGTTCTTGATGCCACCCGTCATCGCGTTCGCCGGCGCGCTTCTGCCCCAGGGCGCAGCGTTCCGGCTCATCGTGGATGCGGGGTACTTCGGGACTACCAACAGCCTCGGTCCGATCCTCGTCCTTCTGGCATGGAACGTGGCCGCGGCCGCGCTCCTCTTCTTCGCCTCACGCCGAGCAGCTCACCGAGCAGCTCGCCAAGCAACTCGCCAAGCAGCCGTTCGGTTTACGTCAGGTGACTGATGCCACCGAGGTCCAGGCTCGGCAGACTGACTCTGCAGAGCCTCGACCAGGGTGGGACATGATGACGACATCGGTGATGAGCAAAGTTGCGACCCGACTCTGCCCATGATGGCCCCACGTTTCCGACTCCCCCTGATCGCACGACGAATCGACGAGCAGGACAGAGCGTCGTCACCGCTCGAGCTGCTCTTCGATCTCACGTTCGTGGTCGCGATCGCTCAGGTGGTCGCGCAGGTGGCGCACCGAATAGAAGAGGCCTCGATAACTGAGACCGTTGTTCCATTCGGACTCGCCTTCTTCGGCATCTGGTGGGCCTGGATGAACTTCACCTGGTTCTCGTCCGGCTATGACAACGACGATGCGCTGTATCGAGTCGCGACGATGATCCAGATGATCGGGGTCCTCGTTCTCGGCTCGGGTGTGCCCGCGGCCTTCGAGCATGGCGACTACTCGGCGATGACGCTGGGGTACTTCGTGATGAGACTCGGCCTCATCACGCAGTGGACACGCGCGGCGATAGAAGACCCGAAGCATCGCCGTAGCTCCGTGCGCACCATCGTCGGATACGGCACCCTTCAGGCCGGGTGGCTGGCGCGACTCCTGTTGCCAGAGCAGTGGGGTATTCCCGTAGCTCTGATTCTGGTCGTCTTGGAACTGCTCGTGCCGTTGTGGGCAGCACGAGCCGGCGATCCAGGATGGAACCCCGGCCATATCGCCGAACGCTTCGGACTCTTCACGATCATCCTTCTCGGCGAGAGCGTACTCGCAGCCATGACCGGCTTCCAGCGTGCGTATACGGAGAACGGGCTGAGCGTACAGCTGGTGACGGTGGCTCTATCGGCGGTTGTGACGCTGTTCGCCCTGTGGTGGCTGTACTACCTCCAGCCAGCTGCTCGAGGTCTCGCCGAACGTCGGCGATTCTCGTACATCTGGGCTTACGGGCACTACGCCACCTTCGCCGCGCTGGGGATGTTGGGTGCCGGCTTGGAGGTCGCGGTCGCGTCGACCAGCGAAGACAGCCACATCCCCGCGTGGGTGATCGGCCTCGCCGTGACGCTTCCGGTGAGCTCGTTTCTGGTCGCGCTCTGGGGCCTCAATGCTCAGCTCATTCCCTACGCCGCCTTACGGGCACGCGTACTCCTGCCGCCCTCCACGATGACGGCACTCCTTCCGTTGGCGGCAGAGCCTCTGCGCCCAGTCGGCGTTGTCGTCATCACCGCTGCCATCTGCGCCCTGGCGGTCGTCCTCGCTTCAGTAGACCAAGCTTCCCGATCAGCCGCGATGAGTTCGGGGCCTGGTGTTCTGCACCGAGCCGCTCAGGGATGATCGGCGGGCCGAGGCAGCGTTCCGTTATCGATGAGACGCTCGTAGACACGCTCCATGATGTCGGCGAGTTGGTCTAGATCGGTCTCGTCGAGAGCGTCGAGAAAAATCGACTTCACGAGCTCCACGTGGGAAGGCGTCGCCGACCTCAAGGCATGCCAGCCCTGCGGAGTGAGGCGCACGTCGGTCGCGCGGCCATCCTCGACCGCGGTACTGGTTTCGAGGAGAGATCGCTGTTGCATGCGTCGCACGTGGTGGGAAGTGCGACTTCTCTCCCAGCCCAGACGGGTGGCTAGCGCTGCGATGCGCATCGTGGCGGCAGGCTCGCTCGTCAACGCGACCAGAACGTCGTAATCGGGCAACGACAAGCCACTGTCGGCCTGCAACTGCCGATTCATCTCGTACCTCAGCCGCAACTGCACTTTCATGTAGGCGTACCACGCCCGGATCTGCTCGTCGCTCATCAGAAAGTACGGCGAGCCCTCAGGTGGTTTTGCTTGCTCTGGCGTGCTCACGTTGTTCCCTCAGGCGTCGAAAATCCAGTATCCCGCGTAGTTCTAGGGCCGCATAATCGAAGGTTGTCACCGCAAATAGTCGCCCGCTTCGAGCGCGTCTCGCAGCTGTGAGCGGCTGGTGATCCCGAGCTTCGGAAATGCTTTGTACAGGTGCGTACTCACTGTGCGGTGCGAGAGATAGACCCGGTCTGCGATTTCCTTATTGCTCATTCCCTTGGCAGCCAGAAGGGCCACCTGCAGCTCTTGCGACGTGAGCACCGACAGCTCTCTCGACACGAATCCCGAGCGCGGCGCCTCCCCGGCTGCCCGCATCTCTGCAGCGGACCGCTCGGCAAGCCCCCTGGCTCCGCTCGAGTCGAACGTATCGAAAGCACGCTTGAGATGAGGTCTGGCCTCCACGGGTCGGCGCTCCCTTCGAAGCCACTCACCGAAGAGCAATTCTGTGCGCGCCAACTCGAATGGAGACTCACTGAACTCGCCCATCCCGACCGCAGCGACGAATTGCTCCTCCGAGACCTTCGCATCACCCTCCGCATCGGCCAGAAGAGCTCGGCTTCGCGCCACGAGCGAGCCGAGGAACGCGGATCGATACACACGAGCGGCACGTTCTGCTGCCGCGACGCTGTCTCGAACGGTATCCGCCCGGTTCGCACGCACTGCGGCCTCCGTGCGATCAGCGATGGCCCACAATCCTCTCGTCGGATGAACGGTGACGTGCGTCAGGTCGATCAGAGCGTCGCGGTACCGGTTCTCGGCAAGAGCCACTATTCCGGTGGCCCATCTCGCATCGGCCGTGGCCATCGCGAGTGGATGGATCGCGACGAGATGGCTCTGACGCTCCAGCGCCACCGCGGTCATTTCTGCGTCGCCCAATGTCGCGTATCCACGCGCGATCGTTGCGACGCACATTCCCTCTACAAGAGGCTGCGCCGTGTCCCGAGCCATCCGTGCCGCGAATTCCGCGTCAGCCAGCCCCTCGCGTATCCGGCCCCGCAACATCAGCAGGGTGGCCCTGCCACGCAGAGCCTGAGCCTCGTCTGCCGGCGCACCTCGTTCATGAAATCTTTCTCGGGCGAGCCCCCAACAGACCAGGGCCGTCTCGATGTCATGGAGTGATTCCGCAGCGATCGCCAGGCTCAACATGCTTATCGGGGACTGATCCAACTGGGGAATCAATTGCGGCAATGCCGCTCTGACGTCTTCGTCGACCTGCCCCAACGGTGACATCAGGGCGAGAATGATGGGCTTGAGCGGACTCGACGTGTGAATCGCTCGAACCTGCTTCTCGACCTTGCGCCATTCGGCCTGCGGAAGATTTCTGCCTCGGACCGTCATAGCCGCAGCCCATAAGACGTCGAGGCGCCGATCAGCATTTTCAGGCCCGGCGAGCCGCGAGATCGTGCGTTCCACGTCTGAGGGCGAATGCCCCGTCAAACCGGTCGTCAGGCTGAGCCCGTTGCGGGTTGTGGCCAAGAGAGCGATGGTCTCAGGGCGAGTCGCTATGCGTTCGGCTTCCTCCACCGACTCCAGAGCTTCGGCGCCCAGACCGGCGGCTCGGGAGACATCCGCCGCCCGAGCAAGGCGATCAGCACGCGCGTCCTGCGATTCCGAGAGCTCGGCCGCTCGTTCAAACGCTGCCGCAGCCTCGGCGAGCGCCCCTCTCGTCTGCGCCTGGCGTCCGGCATTGTCGAGTTCTTGCGCCACAGCCTCACTGCGTTCGAAGGTGGAGGCCGCTCTGTGCCAGGCCGCCCGTGCGGGATCGCGCACGGTCTGTGCCAGCACGGAATGAGCATGCTGCAGAGCACCCGTGGCCGCTGCGCCCAGGATCGCCGCACGAAGGAGCGGATGGCGGAAGTGCGGCCGATTCTCGACGACCTTCAGCATGCCGGATGTCTCGAGAGGGGCGAGATCGTCGAGGTCGAGTCCCGCGAGACGAACCGCGTCGAGCACGTCGCGCATGCCGACATCCTCGGCGACGGCTGCGATCAGCATGAACGTCTGACTCCGAGTCGACACATCGGCCAACTGGCCGAGAAAGGCCTGCTCCAATCGCTGGGTCGTAGGGATGACGCTCCTGAGCCCGGTACGCTTCACCGGCCCCCTCACCGCGATCGCCAATTCTCGGATCGCCAGAGGGTTGCCTCCCGCTTCCCTCAGCACCCGCGCCCTCTGCGATTCGCTCAGATCCGGTGACACTTCGGCCAGGAGCTCGCGTGACGCCCCATTGCTCAGAGGGCCGATGACAAGTCTCTCCAGTGCACGAAAATCGGTCGCCCCGTTCCATGACGGTCGCGCAGTCGCCACCATCGACACGTGGGAGTCGCCGAGGCGAAGCCCGATGAACTCGATGACGTTCTGCGTCGACCTATCGACCCACTGAAGGTCCTCCACCGCCACGAAGAGGGGAGTCGTAGAACTCGCCTCCTCGAGAAGACCCAGCGCGGCGACGCTGACCAACAGCCGATCGGGAGACGACCCGTCGGCCAGCCCGAAGGCAGATTCGAGGGCCTCTCTCTGGCGGGGCGGAAGTCGATCGATCTGGGCCATCAAGGGCCTCAGCAGTTGATGCAAGGCGCCGTACCCGACGGGCGACGCGCTTTCGAGACCTCGACAGGTGAGGACTTTGTAGCGAGATTTCATCGCTTCGTAGGTGATCTCCGACAGGAGCGCTGACTTGCCGATGCCTGCCTCTCCCTCGACGAGAACGGCGGCGCCGGCCGACGTCGATCGGATCACCACGTGACGCAAGTTCTCGATCTCGCTCGCTCGACCGAGAAGTGGTCGTTCATCGCAGCCAGAAACACCAATAAGGGACATGTCACCATAATAAGCACGCGCGTCGGAAGTGTCGAGACTCCAGAAAAAACACCACGGTATACGTCAGGTCACGGATGCCACGACACTGCTTCCCTTGCAGATTGGTGACCACAGCACCTCACCCTCGAAGGAGACCTCATGTCTGGAAACCCGAAGAATATTGCACTCGAGCCGGCAGCTCAGGAATTCGCGAATGCCACCTCCACTCCGCCATTCCTCTACCAGCTCACGCCCGAGGAGGGCCGCAAAGCGGTCGATTCCGTGCAGGACTCACCCATAGAGAAACCGGAGGTACAAGACGAGTGGATCGACATCCCCGGTGGACCCTCGGGCACTGTCAAGCTGCGAATCGTCAAACCGCTCGGCGCTCAGGGCGACCTGCCCGTCATCCTCTACATCCACGGAGCAGGCTGGGTCTTCGGTGATGCCCACACGCACGACCGACTCGTTCGCGATCTCGCGATCGGCTCGAACGCCGCCGTCGTCTTCCCCGAATACGATCGCTCACCCGAGGTGAAGTATCCGGTCGCGATCGAGCAGTCGTATGCGGCGGCGCAGTGGGTCGTCACGAGTGGCGCAAGCAAGGGTCTCGACGCGAGCCGCATCGCGGTGTCCGGAGATTCGGTGGGAGGCAACATGGCCATCGCGGTCGCACTCCTCGCGAAGCAGCGGGGCGGCATCGCCATCTCAAAACTGGTGCTGTTCTACCCGGTGACGAATGCGGCGTTCGACACCGGGTCATACAACGAATTCGAGGTGGGCTACTTCTTGGGCCGGGAGGGCATGCGCTGGTTCTGGGACCAGTACACGCTCGACGAGGCGCAGCGTGCAGAGATCACCGCCTCCCCCCTCCGTGCGAGCCTGGAAGAACTCTCCGGCTTGCCCGACACCCTCATCATCACCGGCGAGGCCGACGTGCTGCGCGACGAAGGAGAAGCGTTCGCTGCTCGCCTGCGCGAGGCCGGAGTGCCGACCGCCAACGTGCGATTCGGGGGCATCACGCATGACTTCGTGATGGTCAATTCGCTGCACGCCACGGAGTCCGCGAAGCACGCCATCTGGCTGGCCAACGCCTCGATTATCGACGCCTTCAAATAGACGAGGCGTCGACCTCCGGGGGCCGGGTGCTACATCAGCGCCCGGCTCCCCAGTTCCCACAGCCGCTCGGCGTTGTCGGGATCGACGGCGTACCTCGCCACACCCGTCGAGCGTCCCTCTCCTGACTCGACGACCTCTGATTCTTGATTGTCTTCGAAGTACTTGCCCGTCACGTCGGCCACGAGAGGCGACGCCGCCAGCAAGACCGACGTGGCCGCCCCCTGGGCGGGAGACTTGAAGAACGACTGTTCGATGCGGTTTCCGCTTTCGTCCATAGCCCCCATGGCCCGCAAGGTGCCTTCGTCGAGGTGTCGTTGCAGATTCGTGGTGATCCACCCCGGCATCAGCGCGTTCGCCGAGATGCCGTCGTCGGACCACCGCGAGGCGATCCCCGCAGCCAGCAGCACATCAGCGGTCTTGGATTGCGAGTACGCGTTCCATCGGTCGTAGGGTCGGTCGCGGTACTGCGGATCGGTGAAATCGAACGCCGCCCGAAGATGCGCCGTCGAACTGAGTACCACGACACGTCCTCCGGACGAAGCAAGGGCCGGTCGGAACCCCCGGGCGAGCGCGAAGTGTCCGAGGTAGTTCGTAGCCAACTGCAGCTCCCATCCGTGCACATCGAGCTCCCGTGCGGGCAGTGCCATGATTCCGGCGTTGGCAACGAAAGCGTCGAGGCTCCCCTGCCACCCCTCGATGAATCGATTGATGCTTGCCGGATCGCTCACGTCGAGCTGACGGACGGAGACATCCATGTCGTGCTCGCTGACATCCGTCGAGAACGCGGCCGTCGCCGCATCCGGATTTCTCGCCCCCACGACCACGCGGGCGCCGCGACGAGCGAGCGCCAGAACCGTCTCGCGCCCGATGCCGGAGGCACCGCCGGTCACGACAAAGGTCTTGTTGCCGAGGTCGACACCGTCGAGCACCTCGTCAGCCGTCGCCTTCGGTCCGAATGGCGTCGTCACACGATTCATCGCGTCGACGCTGCCCTGTTCTTCCTCGGCCATTGTTCCTGCTCCCTTCGAGGGCTCCACCCTCATCCACTCAGTATTGGTTTGATGCTTCTCAAACCTTTCTCAGCATGCGCTATAGTTTTAGATATGTCAAACAAAGCAATCGCTGAAGCATTTCCGACTCCCCCGACGGATGCCATCGACTTTGTTTCCGTACTCAAAGCCCTCGCAGATCCGGCCCGCCTCGCCGTTGTCGCGCGTCTGGCAGATGGCGCATTTCACCCCTGCAGCACCGAGGAATACGGCCTCACGATTCACAAGTCGACGCTGTCGTATCACTTCAAGACGCTTCGAGAAGCAGGCATCACGTCGACCCGCGTTCACGGCCGTGAGCACGCAGTGCAACTGCGCATCGCCGACCTCGAGAGCCGATTCCCGGGCTTCATCGATGGGGTCCTTCGGGCTGCGGCCGCCTATCAGACAGCCGATTGAGCTCCTGCGCGACGACGGCCACGACGTCGTCGTCTGCGAGAAGCACGCGAATCTCTCGTGATTTCGTGACCGACGACGCCCTGTCGATCGCCGACCTGACGGCCGAGCTACGGCCCGCCTCCAGCGCCATCGGATGCACGTAGGAGCGTCGTGCGACAGCGCGCGTGTTTCCCAAGAGGTAGGCGGCGACATCGTACGCAATCAGATCCGAGCGCCGAGTGCGAAGCTCTACGGGCGATTCCGCTCCTCCGATCATGATGGCGGCGGCCGCGGTTCCACCCCACGTTCGTACCGTCTTGGCCGTGGCCGGAGCAGCGGTCGCGGCGTGAATGTAGGAATTGACGGCCGAGCTCCCGACGGAGTGGTGAGAGCCGTCAGCAGCGACGGAGAACAGGGCCGCGTCAGGGTCTTGAGCCTCGTCGATCAGCGAGCTCAAGATCTGCGCGACGGCGTCATCGTGGATCGTGAGATGCCACGGGCGATGCTCCTTGCCCACGAAGCTGAACTCGATCTCGGCCCCGACGATCCGTACGTGTCTCGAGGTCAATGTCGTCAGCCCGTAGGTGTGGTTCTCAAGCGCATAGCGCTCCGACCCCACCCGGAAGAATCCGCGATCGATGAGTCGCACCGCGGCCGCGGTCGTTCGCTTCACTCTGTGCTCGAGCGAATCGCCGGTCAGACCACTCAGATGGTCGTGCACCTGGGCGCGAAGGCGAGGAAGCGCATGGCCGAAGAGCAAGAGATTCGCGAATTTGTGCTCCGACGCCTCCGCCTCTGCGTGCACCGAATACCGATACTGCGTTCGCCCTCGCGCGTCGACTCCCGTCGCTTGCACGGGCGCCGCCGGGTCAGGCGAAGCCCACACCTCCCGCCATGCCGGAGGAATGCGCAAAGCCTCAAGGCGAACGAGTGTGTCTTCTACCTCGACA
>Ga0308163_10000663_pt1 | contig 51994 bp, 44 predicted proteins | sample PhyTR1_FD_201037 | JGI IMG/M metagenome (GOLD analysis project Ga0308163, IMG submission 201037) | Phyllosphere microbial communities from UC Gill Tract Community Farm, Albany, California, United States - DLSLT.R1 | ecosystem: Host-associated > Plants > Phyllosphere > Unclassified | place: USA...
ACGAAGTGCTGGAAGAGCTGGGCCTGCAGGACGACCCGCTGTTCAAGCTGGCGATGGAACTGGAAAAGATCGCGCTGAACGACGAATACTTCGTCTCGCGCAAGCTGTATCCAAACGTCGACTTCTACTCGGGTATCGTGCAGTCGGCGCTGGGCATTCCAGTGTCGCTGTTCACCGGTATCTTCGCCATGGCCCGCACCATCGGCTGGATCGCCCAGTGGAACGAAATGATTGCCGATCCAGAACAGAAGATCGGCCGTCCACGTCAGCTGTTCGTTGGTTCGACCACGCGCGACGTCAAGCCGCTGGATCAGCGTTGATAGAAGACTGAACGCACCTCGGTGCGTTTGTAAAAGCCCGGCTCCGCATTATGCGGAGCCGGGCTTTTTTATTGATTTCGGTTTACGTCGAAGTTCTTTTTGGCAATAGGTTGCGATATTGCAAGGTGCCTCTACAGGCTCGTGACACCATGTGTTAACGATGGCCCATCGGGCTGAACACAGGAGCAAGTGCATGAGCACTTCAAGAAGAACTTTCCTTGCAACGACAGCGGGCCGATAGCCGGTCGGCGGCGGCGGTGCCAAGGTTATTACAACCGTAACTTGCGTCGACACGATCGTCCAGGTTAGCCAGGCTGCTACGGGCCCCAAGACAGTTGAATTTGGTATTAAGGGGATAAAGGTTGAAACCGTTCCGAAAATTGAACACGTGACGAAAACCAGCGTTTGTACCTCTATTAAAGCCCAGACGAGTCGCTAACGGTAAAGCCAACTATTGATCTAGGCCGCTGCGGCTCTTGCTAGCGGCCGTTTAACACCGGAGGGAATATGCCAAACTTTTTTTCTAAAAACCGGATTAGATTTTCTATGGCACTTATCCTGTCGTTCTCTACATTTCCTGTTTTTGGGCAGCAAAGCTTGGAGTTTGCCATTCCAGCCGAAACGTCCACGGATTCGCTTCAGGGTCAAATCGATTGGCCCCATGGAAGGCTGGAAAGCTGGAATGGTCCGGTTGTCCTATTTATTTCTGCAGCCTCTCCGAGCGACCGTGATGGCTGGCAGGTACGCGCGTTGGAAACCGTTTGGGCAGAACGCTTACCTTTGAAGGAGCTGTCCGCCACATTAGTTAAGCAAGGCATTGCTGTAATCCGCTTCGACAATCCGGGTGTACTACCGCCACAAAAGCAATGCCGACAAAGCATTTTCAAGAAAGGCCTTACTGAACGGATTTTGTGGCAGCGATGTCTAGATCTTGCGACTGTGGCCCGTTTCACCCCCATCAGATATTGGGAGACTATCGAGCATATGTGGCCGCGACTCCAAAAGTTAGTGCCTGCAATACGTAATCAGCTGTATTTGTTTGGCTTTTCAGAGGGGCTTATACACGCCGCCGCCATTGCGGATAGAGGAGGAATCCGCCCGCAGGGCTTCATTTCGTTAGGCTCCCCGGCCGAAACTTCCGAATCGGCGGCCCGGTGGCAAGCAACAGAGAGAATAACAGAATCTTTAGCCGAATTCGACGCCAGTGCAGACGGCATCGTCACGAACGAGGAAATTAAAAAGGGCTATAAGAACGGAATTAATAATTTTATGAACATTGAAGGGTGGCTGAGCGCTAGTGGCGCCTGGGATTCCACGAACCGAGGTTTATTGGCAAAGGATATGACGCTTTACTATGAGAAAATTCTTCGAGATTACCGTGATGTTTCCGGTCCGGGCACGCTTTACTGGGTGGCCCAAGCCAACGGCGTGAAAGTGCCAGACATGACTGATGCGCTATGGCACTATTACTTTTATGGGAAAACGTCTCCAGCCGAAGTAATGCAGCGACTGAAGATACCTGGCCTGTTTATGTGGGGAGACTCCGATCGGCAAGTCGCAATAGAAAGGCAAGTGACGCTTCTTGATAAAACAAATCGGGAAGGCGGCAATCTTTCCTACGTACGATTTCCAGGACGCCATCACCTACTTTCAAAGCGCAAAGATTTCGACTGGTTCGAAAAGGAGTTCATGCCTGAGATCGCGGAAAAAGTTGCCGCCTTTGTTAGTAGTAGTGCTCGCCCCTCGGATGCGGGCGCAGACACCGATCTAGTCGTCAAGCCGGATGCCTACTCCCGATTGTATGAAAATTCTTCGCCTAAAAATCGCAGGTAAAAGCCGGCGAAGGGGACAATTCCTAATTGGCGAGCGGTCAAAGACTATTGGCAGCGCTGCCGCATAAGTGACGGTCATCAAATGAACAGTTCTAGCTCCCTGATGTTTGGCGGTAAGCAAGTACCTATTGTCTTGCAGACAGAAGCTGCCGAATGCGGGCTTGCCTGTTTGGCTATGATCGCGGGCTGGCACGGTCACCGTACGGATCTGGTAGCCCTTCGTGCTCGATTTCTGATCTCGCTTAAAGGCGTAAACCTAAGCCATCTTGTCCAGTATGCCAACCGGCTTGATTTGTCCTCGCGTGCCTTGAGGCTCGATGTAAACGAACTGCACCAGCTTGCCCTGCCATGTATCTTGCACTGGGACCTTAGCGATTTTGTCGTTTTGGTCGCAGTGAATCGTCGAGGTATCATCATTCATGATCCGGCGATCGGTAAGCGTAGCTTGTCATCCGCCTTGAAGCAGGTCATATTCTCGGGGACGGAGATGTGGTGCCCTAGCAGCAGCGGCGCCGACAAGGCGGCGCTGACCTTGCCCAGCGTACGGCTCGGTCGTGAACTTGTTGCGGTCACCAAGCAGGTCAAGGAGAAGACCTCCGGCGTAAAGCTGATGGCCTTCGGTCACCGCGTGTACAACAACGTCGATCCGCGCGCCAAGCTGATGCGCGCGACTTACTACGAAGCGACCAATACTTTTTCTCGCGCAAGGTGTATCCGAACATCGAGAGTCTATCCCCATCAGCTGTTCGTCGGCTCGGCAGCGCGGGACTTCCAAGCCGCTAGATCAGCGTTAATCGTCGGTTTTGCATCGAACAAAAACGGGCTTCGGCCCGTTTTTCGTCCGTATCAGGGCGTAAAAATTGTTTCGATCGCCGTCCCGAACAGTTTTGCGATCGCGAACGCCAATGGCAGGCTGGGGTCGTAGCGGCCGGTTTCGATGGCGTTGACGGTTTGGCGCGAGACCGCCAACTGGTCGGCCAGGTAGGCCTGGCTCCAGCCGCGCTCGGCGCGCAGTTCGCGAATCGTATTATTCATCGGCACGTTTTCCAGCAACGCAGCAGCCCGATGACCAGCCAGGAAAAGCCCATCACGCCCCACACGTAGAACATGCTCAAGCGTGGGTAACCTGCGTTCTCCATGAACCCGTAGGTGAAAGTCACGGCGGCCGTCACTGCGGCGGCGAGCGCGAAGGTCTCCAGCATCAGGATGCGCTGGTACTCGTCCATGCGACCGAAGTGGCGCGCGATCGCCCAGATCATCAGCACAAAGCCAATCATCGGGGACGTCAGGACGCCGGTCTTGAGCGGACCGGCTTCCATCGCTGGACCATAAATGATCGAGGGGATCAGTAGCGCGGCATAGACGGCTATGCTGCCGAATAGCTCACGCATATAGGTTGCGCCGGCTTTGCGCTCGGCTGCGGAATATCTTGGCTCGCTTTGAGTACGCATCGTTTCCCTCCATGTGTAAAGTATGCTTTACATCTTAGGTCGCAGGGTATTCGATGTCAAGCAAACTTTACACGATAGGTAATGCGTTGTTAGGCGGGCTCTTGGAGCAACTGGCGGATGACCTCGACGCTGCCGTTGTCGAGTCGCAGGAACTGGACGCCGGTCTTGTAGCCCAACTCCGCATCGGGATCGCTGTAGACCACTTGGCCCATCGCCAGCACTTTATGGGCGCCATCGCCCAGTTGCACCTGGAACGACACGGCGCAGTACTGCGCGAGTCGAATCTGGCTAGACGTCTGTAAGCTGACGCCGCCCTGGGACAAGTCCAGCGTGTGGGCGGGAAGGCTGGTTTCATCGGTCATCGTCAGCGTGGCCGCATGACGGACCTGGTGGCGGCGCGTGACTCGTGCTTTCTGACTCATGGCGCGGACCTCGAATAGTGTAATGTGAACAAGACTATCAGAAGTCCGTCGTGTACAGCAAGTTCCTGTCGGCAACTGTGCGACTTGGGGCGACATTTGCGCGGAGATTGCCGCAGTGGTTCTTATTTAAAGCTTGCGGCGGTCGGGGCGGACCACCAGCAGCCACCAGCACAGCACGCCCAAAGTCAGTTGCGGCAGGTTGAACAGAAACTTGCCCAGGGTGGCGTCGCGCCGCTGCGGCCATGCCGCGTCGGCGGTCTCGACAATGATGTTGGTGTGATACAGGCACAGACCCAGCAGAATCAGCGCCGCCACACCCCACAGCACTGGCAGGCTGGTGACGCGATGCCGCAGCACCGCCGCGACCGGGTAGGCCAGCACGCAGGCGAACGCATAGGCAAACAGGTTGGGCATCAGGTTGGCCAGGTTGGCGTGCGGCAGCACGACAGGAACGGCGCAGATCGCCACGGCGAGCATGACGGCGATGACGGGGTGCGGGTGTTCGGGCCAGGAGTTGAAGCGGCTGATCATTGGGACGGGCGGGGAAGGAAAAGGGCTCCATTGTAGGGTGAAACGGCGCGCGACAAATAAAGATCCGTGGCTTGAACTTTTGTAGTCGGGCCGAAGTCTAACCATGTTGATCACACAGAAATAGGTGGCGTTATGGATTTCCTGGTTGCAGAACCATTGATGCTGAAGTATGGCATCACGCCTCAGCAGGTCCGCGAGCTGAAGGCGCTTGCCGCAAAACTGCCGGCAGATTTTGTCAAAGGGACGCGGATGCCGATTCCTAAGATGCCCGGACTAACTGCTATGGAGTCCGAGTTGTTAATGGCTCGCATGCTCGATGCGATTGCGCCCGTGCTCGGCGTGCCGGTTGACGACCCTGACTTGCTCGATGAACTGGGCTTGCCAACGATGCAGGAGTTGATGCGAACCGCCGATCAGGCGAAGGAGGCCGCGCGACAGCGGCGTCAAGGTTTCCGGCTCGGCCCCGCCAAACCCGCGAAAAAAGTCGCATCGGGCGATGAGCCTGAAAAAAATTGTGAACATGGCTGATCATGGACATGAATTGGCTGATTGGTGTGCGCAGAGCGCTCACAATCGTGGGTGCGCTGCAACCCTTTGCAAAACGCGCGTGCGCGCTACTGGCCCGCCTTTTCAATATCGATGTCTGGCGGGACGGCGAACGGCTTCGTCATGAAGCCGATGAGATCAAAAACATGCAAGCCTACGGCAAAGTGGTTGCGGAGTATGCGCGCCACATGAAAGCATCCGGCGGCACCAGGTCGGAGGTCGATGCATTGGTGGCTGCCCTGTTGGTTGCGCGATTGCGAAGCTATATGCGCGCACGCGGGATCGTGGCTCTAAGAACGCCGCGCACGGTTAAACGTCGCGGAGCATCCATGGTCATACCCGATGAGGTTGGCAATGTCGAGCTTGGCGTCTCCCCGGCGGTGATCGAACGGCGAAACGCCGAGCGCCGTGCTCGGAAAGCAGCAGGGGACGACGATGGTTTCGTATAGCAAGCGTAGTGACGAATGCAGCACCTGGTAGCCGAACACAGCGTTTGATAGGCCGAAGCTATTTTTCCTGGTCCAGTAGCGCCTGGATTTCCGCGCGCTCTTTTTTGCTGACGTGGCCGCCACGAAGGGCGGCCAGCACCAGCGCCTTGCCGGAGCCGGAAAACGCTTTCTGTATCAGGTCCTTGAGCAAGTTGGTCTGGATCGAATCCTGTTCCTGCGCCGGGGCGTAGATGTGGGCGCGCTGGCTTTCGTCGCGCGTCAGCAGTCCCTTCGTGTGCATCACTTGCAGCAGGCGCAGCACGGTGGCGTAATTCATATCCGGCCGCGTTTCAAGGGCGGCGGCGTGCACCTGCTTGGCAGTGGCCGGCCCGAGGGCGAACAGCAGGCGCAACATCTCCAGCTCGGAGGCGGTCGGTTTGGGTGGGGCTACGGTGGTCATGGATGTAGAATAAAATATCTAGAACGTCTTGTCTAGTGCTGTCTGAGCGCGCGCAGCCTGGTTTCGATGTCGGCGAACAGAGGGCGGGCGAGGCTGTCCGCATCCAGGCACGCGTCGCGCAGCTGGCGAAGACGCGCCAATGCCGACTCTGCCGCTGCGGGTGCGTCGCAGCGCTCGGCCAGCTCTTCCAGCAGGAAGCCGAAGGCGCGTACTTCCAGCCGTTGCAGCGGCGCAGCTTGAGGGGAGGCGGGATCGTAAAAGGAGGCGGCGCCGAAGTCGCCCAGCAAGGTTCGGCCTTGTCCGCAATGCATGATGTTGTGGCCGTACAGGTCACCGTGCATGATGCCGCGCTCATGCAGGCGGGCGGCGGCGGAGGCGATGCCGTGGGCGATTTCCAGCGTCGATGCGAGGTCGAAGCGTTTGCCGGCGTCGTAAATATCACGCGTGCAGCTTTCCAGGCTTGGCGGCCCGGCCAGATTGATGAATTCGGGATCGATCAGCGACATGATGAGACCATGCGCCCCGGCCGGATGGCGTTCAAGGTGGCCCCGCACGGGAATCAGGTTCGGATGCGCGCCGGCGCCGATGCACGCGGCCATCTCGCACAGCGGCGAGCCGTCGCTGGTCATTGCTCCTTTGAACAGCTTGACGGCGACGTCCTCCGTCATGCCGTCATGCCGGTAGTTCGCGCGGTGGATCACGCCCGAGGCGCCTTCGCCTAGCTTTTCATTCAATTCCAGCTGTTCCCAGCCGATGGCTGCGGACGGCGTGCCCGTCATCGCAAGTTCGCGCTGTTCGCAGAACGGATTGCCGGCGTAAGCCAGCCAGGTCAAGCGGGGCAGGGCTGGCAGCCATTCGGGAAATTCGGTCAACTGATTGGCGGCGATGCGCAGCAGTTCGAGCCGGTGCAGTTGCGCCATGGTGGACGGCAGGGAGCGCAGACGGTTCCCCGCAAGCATCAGCTTTTGCAGCGCCGGACGTTCGCCAAGCCCAGGCGGCAGTTCCTCGATCAGATTATCCGTCAGTACCAGCCATCGCAGTTGCACCGGCAGCGAGAGCGGCGGCACAGTGCGTATCCGGTTGGCCTTGAAGCCGACCATCGTCAGGGCCGGGCAGGCTCCCAGCACCGCCGGCAGTTCAGTGAACTGGTTGTCGGAACAGAAGATAATGCGCAGCTTGTGCAGGCGCGGCAGGTCGTCCGGCAGTGACGACAGCGCATTGCCGGACAGGTCGAGGATTTCCAGCGAGTCGGCCAGGTCGAAGATTTCGCGCGGGAATTCGGTGAGGCCGCCGCGCATTTGCAGGCGTTGGACGCCGGTGAGGGCGCCAGCGCGCAACTGCTCTAGGGTATGCATGTCAGGTGGCGGTGAAGGTCAATGTTGAAGTTTATCACTTCACCGCCGCCTGCCGAGGGCGGTTAACGCCGGCTTACCACTTCATTTCGCCCTTGGCGACTTTGGCGCCGGTATCCAGCGCCGCGCTCAGGCCGGCGTCCGGATACAGTTGCTTCATGCGGGCGATCAGGGCTGCCGAGTTCGCGGCTTTGGCGGTTTCGGCTTCGAAGTGCAGCAGATAGTCGCGGGTGAAGGCGACGCTCTCCGGCGTCAGCGGGGCGCCAACCTTGAAATGGCCCGGCACGACAGTCGCCGGCTTTAGCGAAGCGATATGGTCGAGCGTGGCCAGCCAATTCTTGCGCGAATCGGCGCTTTGGGTGTCGGCGGTCCACACATGCAGGCCGTTGAAGACCACCACGCCGCCGGCGATCGTCTTGATCGATGGAATCCAGACGTAGCTGCGGTCTGGCGTTGGCCCGCTCAAGCCCTCGATCTTTAGCGTTTCGCCTTCCAGCTTGATGGTGTCGCCTTGCAGCGGCTGCGGCACGATGATGCTCTTGGGCGCGTTGTCTTTCAAGATGGGCGACCAGTAGGCGACTTTGGCGTCCTTCTTCTTCTCGATGCCGGCGACGGTTTGCGGCGTCGCGACGATTTTGGCGTCGGGGAAGGCCGCGTGGATTACATCCAGGCCGAAGTAGAAGTCCGGATCGCTATGGCTGACGTAGACCGTGGTCAGGCGCTTGCCGCTGGCGCGAATCTTCTCGACCAGCTTGACCGCTTCGCCGCGCGAGAACTGGGCGTCGATCAGCACCGCATCCTTGGCGCCGGTCACCAGTACCGAGGCGACCGGGAAGATGGCGGCTTCGCCCGGGTTGAACACCTCGAGTTTGAGTGGCGCGGCGCCGGCGCCGCCGACGGTTGCTGCGAGGGCGGCGGACATCAGGGTGTGCTGGATTTTGAAGTTGCGCATGATGGTCTTTCGATGAGGTTGGAAGGAACCCATCATAAATTTCTTTATTCGATAGAAAAACCCGGTAATCTGCACTTATTAATTGCATGGATCGAGCCAATATGGACCGCATCGTCGCCGCAAAGGTATTTGTCGCCATCACCGAACGGGGCAGCATGATCGCCGCCGCCGACGCGCTCGACATGTCGCGCGCGATGGTGACGCGCTATCTGGCAGCCATGGAGGAGTGGGCCGGCGCCCGGCTGCTGCACCGGAGCACGCGTCGCCTGAGCTTGACCGACGCCGGCGATGTGACGTTGGCGCGCTGCCGCGAGCTGCTGGAGCTGGCCGGCTCGATGGAAGTGGCGGCGCAGGACGACGACATGCCGAAAGGGCTGTTGCGCATCACCTGTTCGCCGTCGCTGGCGCATGCCGAGTTGGCCAGCGCGGTGACGGCGTTCCTCAAGCGTTATCCGGGCACGTCGGTTGACCTGCAGGGAAGCAACCGGGCGGTGAATCTGGTCGAACAGCGTATCGATCTGGCGCTGCGCATCACCAACGCGTTGGAGCCGAACCTGATCGCGCGGCAACTCGGACAGTGCGATTCGGTGGTGTGCGCGGCGCCGTCGTATCTGGCCGAGCGTGGCGCGCCGCAGCGGGTTGAGGATCTTGCGTCCCACAACTGCCTGGCTTATACGTATTTCGGGCAAAGCCTGTGGCAGTTCACGCGGGACAGCGGGGAAGAGGTGACGGTGCCCGTCAGCGGCAACTTATCGGCCAATGACGACCATATATTGCTGAAAGCTGCGGTGGAGGGCGCCGGCATCGCCTTGCAGCCGGTGTATAGCGCCGGCCCTCTGATCGTCCAGGGAAAGCTGGTGGCGTTGCTTTCAGGCTACAAAACCCAACAGATGGGGATTTACGGAATTTATACGTCGCGCCATCATATGTCGCCAGCGCTGCGGGCTATGCTGGACTTCCTGCTTGATTGGTTTGCTCAAGCAGACCTCGGATCTACGTAGGGCGGATTAGCGCAGCGTAATCCGCCATGCATGCGTTTTGGCGCCTCACGCATTGGCGGATTACGGCGTTCCGCCTAATCCGCCCTACGTGGATCCGAGGTTTGGTTAATTTGGCGCATATATATTGGGCCTGAAGGGCCCGCCATGCGCCTTAGGTGAAAATTAATAGCCACCGTCCCGGTACATAAATGGTTGTTGCGATACAATACCGGTGCTATCCTGAATAACCGTTTTTTGATCCACTAAAGAACTTTAGCCCTTCCCCACAACTTGATGTGCAATCCGCTAACCGGTCAGGCCGTGTCGCGGAAGGTTAGACTAACCCGCTAATTCCTCGCGAAGCGCGAAGAAAGGTGAGCAGCAAATGCAACAATATACGTCCAACTCCTACCTGTTTGGTGGGAACGCACCGTACGTCGAAGAACTGTACGAGGCGTATCTCAACAATCCGGGTTCCGTGCCAGATAACTGGCGCTCGTACTTCGATGCCATGCAGCACGTGCCGGCCGTCGATGGCACCAACAAGCCAGACGTCGCTCACGCCTCCGTCATCGCCTCCTTCGCGGAACGCGCTAAATCCGGTCCTATCCGTACCGTCGTGGCCTCGGCCGACGTCGAGATGGGCCGCAAACGTGTTGCAGCCACGCAACTGATCGCCGCTTACCGCTACTTGGGTTCCCGCTGGGCCAATCTTGACCCGCTGCAACGCCAGGAACGTCCGGCCATCAACGAGCTGGAGCCAAGCTTCTACGGCTTCACCGACGCGGACATGGATACCGTCTTCAACATCAGCAATACCTATTTCGGCCCGGAAACCGCGACCCTGCGCGACCTGCTGAACTACCTGCGCGACACCTACACCCGTTCGATCGGCGCAGAGTACATGTACATCTCCGACCCAACCGAAAAGCGCTGGCTGCAAGAGCGCCTGGAGTCGATCCGTTCGACCCCGAATTTCACGGCGGAAAAGAAAAAGCACATCCTGGAGCGTCTGACCGCGGCCGAAGGCCTGGAACGCTACCTGCACACCAAGTACGTCGGCCAGAAGCGCTTCTCGCTCGAAGGCGGCGAGACCTTCATCGCGTCGATCGATGAGATCATCCAGCGCGCCGGCGAAAAAGGCGTGCAGGAAATCGTTATCGGTATGGCCCACCGTGGCCGTCTGAACGTGCTGGTCAACACCCTGGGCAAAGCGCCAAAGGAGCTGTTCGAAGAGTTCGAAGGCAAGCACGGCGACGACCTGCCGGCCGGCGACGTCAAATACCACCAAGGTTTCTCGTCCGACATCTCGACCCAGGGCGGTCCGGTTCACCTGTCGCTGGCGTTCAACCCGTCGCACCTGGAAATCGTCAACCCGGTCGTCGAAGGTTCGGTCAAGGCCCGCATGGATCGCCGCGGCGACCACTTGGGCAAGCAAGTGCTGCCGATTCTGGTGCACGGCGACGCCGCCTTCGCAGGCCAGGGCGTTGTCATGGAAACGCTGAATCTGGCGCAGACCCGCGGCTACGGCACGGGCGGTACGGTGCACATCGTCATCAACAACCAGATCGGTTTCACCACCTCCGATCCGCGCGATGCCCGTTCGACCATCTATTGCTCGGACGTCGTCAAGATGATCGAAGCGCCGGTGCTGCACGTCAACGCCGATGATCCTGAAGCGGTTGTTCTGGCTTCGCAGATCGCGATGGATTACCGTCTCGAGTTCCAGAAAGACATCGTTGTCGACATCATTTGCTACCGCAAACTGGGCCACAACGAGCAAGACACGCCAGCGCTGACCCAGCCGCTGATGTACAAGAAAATCGGTACCCACCCAGGCACCCGCAAGCTGTATGCGGACAAGCTGGTTGCCCAGACCGTGATTCCAGCCGATGGTGGCGAGCAGATGCAAGCCGCTTACCGCGACGCGATGGACGCCGGCAAGCACACCGTCGATCCTGTCATCTCGAACTTCAAGAACAAGTACGCCGTCGATTGGCTGCCGTTCCTGAACCGCAAATGGACCGACTCGGCCGACACCGCCGTGCCGATGACCGAACTGAAACGCCTGGCCACCCGCATCACCACGGTGCCGGACGGCTTCAAAGTACACTCGCTGGTCGATAAAGTACTGGGCGACCGCGCCACCATGGGTCGCGGCGAACTGAACCTTGACTGGGGCATGGGCGAACACCTGGCCTACGCGTCGCTGGTCGCTTCGGGCTACGCAGTGCGCCTGACCGGTCAGGACGCCGGCCGCGGCACTTTCGTGCACCGTCACGCCGTGCTGCACGACCAGAACCGCGAGCGTTGGGATGCCGGCACCTACGTGCCGCTGCAGAACATCGCCGAAGGCCAGGCGCCGTTCACCGTGATCGACTCGGTGCTGTCCGAAGAAGCGGTGCTGGGCTTCGAATACGGTTACTCGACCGCCGAGCCAAACACCCTGACGATCTGGGAAGCCCAGTTCGGCGACTTCGTCAACGGCGCGCAAGTGGTCATCGACCAGTTCATCAGCTCCGGCGAAGTGAAGTGGGGCCGCGCTTCGGGCCTGGTCATGATGCTGCCGCACGGTTACGAAGGCCAGGGTCCCGAGCACTCGTCGGCGCGTCCTGAGCGTTTCCTGCAGCTGTGCGCAGACAACAACATGCAAGTCGTGCAGCCGACCACGGCCGCGCAGATCTTCCACGTGCTGCGTCGCCAGATGGTGCGCCAGTTCCGCAAGCCGCTGGTCATCCTGACGCCGAAATCGCTGCTGCGTAACAAGGAAGCCGGCTCGTCGCTGAATGAACTGGCCAAGGGCGCCTTCCAGACCGTCATCGGTGAAGTCGACGAGAAAATCGACGCCAAGAAGGTCAAGCGCGTGGTCGCCTGCTCGGGCAAGGTCTACTACGATCTGGTCAACGCACGCAAAACGCGCGGCCAGACCGACACCGCCATCATCCGTGTCGAACAGTTGTATCCGTTCCCGCACAAGTCGTTCGCTGCTGAACTGAAGAAGTTCCCGAACCTGACCGAAGTGGTGTGGGCGCAGGACGAGCCGCAGAATCAGGGCCCATGGTTCCAGATTCAGCACAACATCTTCGAGAGCATGGACGCCGGTCAGCGCCTGGCGTACGCCGGTCGCCCAGCGTCGGCATCGCCGGCCGTCGGTTACTACGACAAGCACTACGCCCAGCAAAAAGACCTGCTGGAAACGGCGTTCTCGAAGCTCAAGGGTTTCATCCTGACGAAATAAGCGTTCGGGGGCCGCGCTGGGCGCGGCCTCTCTTCACCTCACACAATTAACGGAGCGCCGCCTTCCTACGCGAAGGGGCGCCGCAATAACAAAATATACGGAGTTTCACATGGCACAAATCGAAGTTAAAGTTCCTCAACTGTCGGAATCGGTCGCAGAAGCAACCATGCTGACGTGGCATAAAAAAGTCGGCGACGCAGTCGCGCGCGACGAAAACCTGATCGATATCGAAACCGACAAGGTCGTTTTGGAACTGCCAGCGCCCGCAGCCGGCGTGCTGGTCAAGATCATCAAGGGCGACGGTAGCACCGTGGTCGCCGACGAACTGATCGCCGTGATCGACACCGACGCCGCCGCGGCAGCCGCAGCGCCAGTCGCCGCCGCAGCGCCAGCACCAGCAGCCGCCGCTCCCGCAGCAGCTCCGGCTGCCGCCGCCGCCACCGGTGGCAGCAAGGGCGATGTCGCCATGCCTGCAGCCGCCAAGATCCTGTCCGAAAAAGGCCTGAGCGCTGGCGATGTCGCCGGTTCGGGCAAAGACGGCCGCGTGACCAAGGGCGACGCCCTGGGCGCCTCGGCACCAGCCGCCACCCCGGCCGTCGCGCCGCTGGCCGCAGCCGCCGCCAAGCCGGCCCTGCAGCAAATCGCTTCGCCGTCCGTCGCCAGCCTGGGCGAGCGTCCGGAAGAGCGCGTGCCGATGAGCCGTCTGCGCGCACGTATCGCCGAGCGTCTGCTGCAATCGCAATCGACCAACGCCATCCTGACCACGTTCAACGAAGTGAACATGGCGCCAGTGATGGACCTGCGCAACAAGTACAAGGACAAGTTCGAGAAAGAGCATGGCGTCAAGCTGGGCTTCATGTCGTTCTTCGTCAAGGCCGCCGTCGCAGCCCTGAAAAAGTATCCGATCATCAACGCTTCGGTTGACGGCAACGATATCATCTACCACGGCTACTTCGACATCGGTATCGCTGTCGGTTCGCCACGCGGCCTGGTGGTGCCTATCCTGCGCAACGCCGACCAGATGTCGATCGCTGAAATCGAAAAGAAAATCGGTGAATTCGGCGCCAAGGCCAAAGAAGGCAAGCTGACCCTGGACGACCTGACCGGCGGCACCTTCTCGATCTCGAACGGCGGCACCTTCGGCTCCATGCTGTCGACCCCGATCATCAACCCGCCACAGTCGGCGATCCTGGGCGTGCACGCGACCAAGGACCGCGCTGTTGTCGAAAACGGCCAGATCGTGATCCGTCCGATGAACTACCTGGCGATGTCCTACGACCACCGCATCATCGATGGCCGCGAAGCCGTCCTGGGCCTGGTCGCCATGAAAGAAGCGCTGGAAGATCCTGCTCGTCTGCTGCTGGACCTGTAATCGTTAACCCGGGCACACCAGGGTCGTACCCCGTACGGGGTACGACCCTCTCACGGGTTTGCGGATTTCAACACTTAGGGGTGTTATGAGCGTTGCCGAAGAAATCAAGCGTTTGCACGAACTGCATCAAGCCGGCGCCCTGACGGACGCGGAATTCGCGGCCGCCAAGGCCCGTCTGCTGGATGCCGAGCCCTATAAGCCGGGCGACAGTATCGGCGACGATATCACCCGCCTGCGCCGTTCGCGCACCGACCGCTGGCTGGGTGGTGTCTGCGGCGGCCTTGGCCGCGTCTCCGGCATCGAGCCGTGGATCTGGCGCCTGCTGTTCGTGATGTTCGTGATGACCTTTGGTTTCGGCCTGGCGATCTACATTCTGTTATGGATTTTCGTTCCAGACGAAGAACTGATTGGAAAATAAAAAATGAGTAAACAATTTGACGTAGTAGTCATCGGCGCCGGTCCCGGCGGTTATATCGCCGCCATCCGCGCCGCACAACTGGGTTTCTCCGTCGCCTGCGTCGACGCATGGGAAAATGAAAAAGGCGGTCCCGCACCAGGCGGCACCTGCACCAACGTCGGTTGCATTCCGTCGAAAGCGCTGCTGCAATCGTCCGAGCACTTCGAGCATGCCGGCCACGCGTTCAAGGATCACGGCATCGATGTCGCCGGCCTGTCGCTGAACCTGCCGCAAATGCTCAAGCGCAAGGACACCGTCGTCAAGCAAAACAACGATGGCATCCTGTTCCTGTTCAAAAAGAACAAGGTCACCTTCTTCCACGGCCGCGCTTCGTTCGCCGGCGCCGCCACCGCTGAAGGCTACCCGCTGACTATCTCGGCGCCTGCCAACGAGACCATCAGCGCCAAGCAAGTCATCATCGCCACCGGTTCCAACGCACGCGAACTGCCGGGCGCACCGTTCGACGAGCAACTGATTCTGTCGAACACCGGCGCACTGGCGATCCAGGGCGTTCCAGCCAAGCTGGGCGTCATTGGCGCCGGCGTCATCGGCCTGGAAATGGGCTCCGTATGGCGTCGCCTGGGTTCGGAAGTGACCGTGCTTGAAGGCCTGCCGGTGTTCCTGGGCGCGGTCGATGAGCAGATCGCCAAGGAAGCTGGCAAGCTGTTCGCCAAGCAAGGCCTGTCGATCAACCTCGGTTGCAAGATCGGCGCCATCACCAAGGGCGACAACAATGTCACCGTGGTGTACGAGAACGCCAAGGGCGAGTCGGTCACCTCCGTGTTCGACAAGCTGATCATCTCGATCGGCCGCACGCCGAACACCAACGGCCTGGCCGCCGATAAAGTCGGCCTGTCGCTGGACGAGCGCGGTTTCGTGGCGGTCGACGACGACTGCAAAACCAATCTGCCAGGCGTATGGGCGATCGGTGACGTGGTGCGCGGCCCGATGCTGGCGCACAAGGCGGAAGAAGAGGGCGTTGCCGTTGCCGAGCGCATGGCTGGCCAGCATGGCCACACCAACTTCAACACCATTCCTTGGGTCATCTACACCTCGCCGGAAATCGCGTGGGTCGGTCAGACCGAGCAGCAGCTGAAGGCCGCTGGCGTTGCGTACAAAGCCGGTACCTTCCCGTTCCTGGCGAACGGCCGCGCACGCGCGCTGGGCGACACCTCGGGCATGGTCAAGTTCCTGGCCGATGCGACCAGCGACGAAATCCTCGGCGTGCACATCATCGGACCGATGGCCTCCGAGCTGATCTCGGAAGCGGTTGTGGCGATGGAGTTCAAGGCTTCGGCCGAAGACATCGCACGCATCTGCCACGCGCACCCGTCGCTGTCGGAAGCCACCAAGGAAGCGGCGCTGGCAATTGACAAGCGTACGTTGAACTTCTAAGCAGTAGCGACAGGCGGACTGCGGGCGGACTGCGGTTCGCCCGTTTTTGTTTGCGCCGCCCACATAGAATCGAACACATGAACGTCGAAGAGTTTTATCAGCAAGCGCTGGAACAGCGCAATTTCAAGGCCGACGCGGCCCAGCGCCGCGCCGTCGATCGTCTGCAACTATGCTACGACGAATGGGTCGCGTACAAGGGCCAACGCTCGAGCACGTTCAAGCGCCTGATCAACCGTCCCGACGTGCCCAAGGGCGTTTATATGTGGGGCGGGGTGGGGCGCGGCAAGTCGTTCCTGATGGATAGCTTCTATTCGGTGGTGCCGCTGGTGCGCAAGACGCGCCTGCACTTCCACGAGTTCATGCGCGGCGTGCACCGCCAGCTCGACGAGCTGACCGGCGTCGCCAATCCGCTCGACGAGGTGGCCAAGCGCATCGCCAAGAAATACCGTCTGATTTGCTTCGACGAATTCCACATCTCCGACGTGGCCGACGCGATGATCATGTACAACCTGTTGAAGGCGCTGTTCGACAACGGCGTGTCCTTCATCATGACGTCGAACTACGATCCGAAACTGCTGTACCCGGACGGACTGCACCGCGATCGCATTCTGCCCACCATCGAGCTGCTGTACGAAAAGCTTGATGTGATGAACATCGACGCCGGCATCGACTATCGCGGCCGCGCGCTCGAACAGGTCGATTCCTACTACACGCCGATCAACGCCGAGACCGATCAGAAGTTGCGCGACGCTTACACCAGCATCGCCGAGACCGCCGACGAGGATCCGATCGTACGCATCGAGGCGCGCGAGATCCGCGCCTTGCGCCGCGCCGGTTCCATCATCTGGTTCGACTTCCACACCTTGTGCGGCGGACCGCGCTCGCAGAACGATTATCTGGAAATCGCCAGCCGCTTCCATACCGTGATATTGTCCGGGATTCCGATGATGTCGGCGTCGATGTCGTCGGAGGCGCGCCGTTTCACGTGGCTGATCGATGTGTTTTACGACCAGGGCGTGAAGCTGCTGATGTCGGCCGAGGTCGAGCCGGAAGAGTTGTACACGACCGGCACCCTGGCCAACGAATTTCACCGCACGGTGTCGCGCATTGTCGAGATGCAGTCGCGCGAGTACATGGATAAAGAACAGCGGGCAGCGGCCGGTTCGCTGGCCTGATGTAACAGGAAAGACTATGAGAGCAAGTTTGAAACCGTTGGGCGACATGATCGCCATCGCCGTGCTGGCCGCCGTGGCGGCGGTGACTGCGCCGGCCGCAGCACAGGACGCGACGTCCGTGGCGCCGCCGTCGCGCTCGGTCGAGGAGGCCGACGCCACCTTGGCCAAAGTGGCCAGGGACCGCGCCGTAGTCAATGCCGAGTACGCGGCCCGCGAGGCGGTGTGCAATGAAAAATTCTTCGTCAACAACTGCCTGGACAAGGCCAAGGAACAACGCCGCGCCGCACTGTCCAACCTGCGGGTTCTGGAAGTGGAGGCCGAGCATTTCAAGCGCGCCGATGCGGTGGCGCGCCGCGATGCCGACCTTGCCGAGCGCGTGCGCAAGGACGAGGAAGAGCTGGCGCGGCGCGAGGCCTTGCCGCCGAAGCCGGTCAAGGACGTGGAGAACAAGCCCGAGCCGGCGCCGCCCAAGGGTCGGCGGGTGGCCGATCGCGAGGCCGATCATGCGGCGAAAATGAAACGCGAGGCGGCCGCGACGGCGGCCGATGCCGACAAGCGCGCCGCCAACGTAGCCCGTTTCGAGCAGAAGAAGATCGATGCCGAGCGCCGTCAGGCCGAAGTCGCCAAGCGGGTGGCCGAGACCGAGCGCAAGGTGTCGGCCAAGGTCGCGGCGGAGAAGAAGAAAGCGGCTGCGGCCGCGGCGGCTGCCGCGAAGAAGCAATAAGACCAAGGGATCCACGTAGGGCGGATTAGGCGGAACGCCGTAATCGGCCATGCATGCGTCAACGCGGCGCGCGCGTGGCCGATTACGCTACGCTAATCCGCCCTACGTGTTTCCACGATTTTTCAATCGTTACCTTATTAGTTTTCAGCGCGCCGTACCTGGCGCCACCAGCTTGATGATAGCCATCGTGCAGTTGTCGCCCTTGCCCTGCGCGCGCTCGGCGGCCTTGGCGATCAATCGTTCGGCCGCCTGGCGCGGCGTATGGCGGGCCACCACCGCCGCCAGTTCCTGATCGGCGAAACACTGCCACAACCCATCCGAACACAGCAAAAATGAGTCGCCCGGCCGCAAGCCCTCATGCATGCCCAACGCCACGAACGGCGCCTTGAAGCCGTTGCCCAGCACATTGCGGAGCAGCCTGGAACTGCGATGCTTGCTCGCCACCTCCAGCGGTACCTTGTCGTCTTGCACCAAATGCTCGATGTACGCGCTGTCGTCGCTGCGGGCCATGCAGGTCTCGCCGTTGAAGCGATACACGCGCGTTTCGCCAGCGTGCGCCCAGACCGCCTGACCGGCCGGCGTCAGCACCAGTAGCGCAAGCGCGCTGTGCGGATCGGCGCTGGCGGCGATCGGATTCATCTTGATAACGTGATGCGCCTCCATGACTATCGCGCCGAGCAACTCCTTCAGCCGGGGAATGCTGGGCACGTCGCCGACGCGGAACTCATCGAACATATGCCTGCTGGTCAGCAGCGCCTGGTCCGAGCCGATCGGGCTTTGGTTGCCATCGGCCAGCACCGCCAGCACGTAGCCGGGCGCGTTCGGCGATGTAAACAGCGCCACGCGATCGTTTTGCTGCGGCCGGTTGCCGATGTGCTGGGCCGTGCCGGCTTCTATTTTATAGGCGCTCATATGGTTGACACTGTATCCTGACCGGCGGGTGAGCGGCGATATTGATCATTCTGTTGGCGGCGGGGCCGCCGTAGATTAAACTATGCACCGTGTCGCGGTTTGTCTGCAATACGTGCGTTGTTTTAGTGAAACTTTTGTGTGAGTAGAGACCTAGAAATATGACTGATGTACAAGATATCCAGCGTCGTCTGATCGAACTCGACGTCGAACACCGCGATCTGGACGCGGTGATCGACATGCTCACGCTGGACGGACACCACGATCAGCTGCAGTTGCGTCGCCTGAAAAAGCGCAAACTGCAGCTGAAAGACCATATCACCCTGCTGAAAATGCAATTAGTGCCAGACGTGCCCGCTTAACGTGCTCGCTTAACACCCCGGCCCTTCCGCCTCAACTAAGTATATTTTGACCGAACACCTTCCAACGCCCGCCGACCCGCGCGCGCCGGCCGCCGCCGACGCCACTCCCGCCGTCGTCGGCGCGACCCCGGACCTGCCCCCCGGTAAATACGATTCCGAGGTCGAACGCCTGTTTGGCGCCGGCGGGCCGCTGGGGCCGGCTGTTGGCGACTTCAAGCCGCGCCGTTCGCAGACCGAGATGGCGAAGGCGGTCGCGGCCGCGATTTCCAGCCAGACCACGTTGATCGCCGAGGCCGGCACGGGTACGGGCAAGACCTTTGCCTACCTGGTGCCGGCCCTGCTGTGGGGCGGCAAGACCATTGTTTCCACCGGTACCAAGAACTTGCAGGACCAGCTGTTCCTGCGCGACATTCCGACCGTGCGCGCCGCGTTGCAGGCGCCGGTGTCGGTCGCGCTGCTCAAGGGCCGTTCCAACTACGTGTGCCATTACCACCTGGAACGCACGCTGCAGAACGGCCGCATGACCTCGCGCGACGATGTCGGCCACCTGCGCGAGATTTCGCGTTTCCTCAAGATGACCAGTTCCGGCGACAAGGCCGAGCTGGCGCGCGTGCCGGAAAACGCGCTGATCTGGAACCTGGTGACCTCGACCCGCGACAATTGCATGGGCGCCGAGTGCCAGTATTACCAGGATTGTTTCGTCATGAAGGCGCGCAAGGAAGCGCAACAGGCCGACGTGGTCGTGGTCAACCACCACCTGTTCTTCGCCGACGTCGCCCTCAAGGATTCCGGTATCGCCGAGCTGCTGCCATCGGCCAATACCATCATCTTCGATGAGGCGCACCAGCTGCCGGACACCGCCACCTTGTTCTTCGGCGATACTTTTTCGACCTCGCAAATCCTCGAATTGTGCCGCGACGTGCTGGCCGAGGGCTTGTCGAACGCCCGCGACGGCGCCGATTGGGGCAAGGTCGTTACCGTGGTGGAAAAGGCCGCGCGCGACCTCAGGTTGACATTCCCACAAGACATCGTGCGCTTGTCGCTGCCGCAGATCGCGCCATCGAGCGAATTTTTCCCCGCCTTGCAGACGTTGAAGGACGAGCTGGACGGCATGCTGGCCGTGCTCGAAACCCAGGCCGCCCGCGCCGAAACGCTGGAGCAGTGCCGCCAACGCGGTATCGAACTGGCGCAAAAATTGTCGTCTTGGAAATTCGATCCGAAGGCGCGCGTCGAAAAAGGCGAGGAGGCGGTGTTCTGGGTCGAGGCCTATGCGTCCTCTTTACAGCTGCACAAGACGCCTTTGTCGATCGCGCCGATCTTCAACGGCCAGCGCGAAGGCGTACCGCGCAGCTGGATATTCACGTCGGCGACGTTGGCCGTGAAGAATGATTTCAGCCACTTTTCCGAGCAAATGGGGTTGACGGACGAACCGTCGAAGACCTGGCCGAGCCCGTTTAATTACGCGGAGCAGGGCCTTTTATATGTGCCACAGGGTTTGCCGGATCCGAATTCCATCGGTTATACCGACGCGGTGCTGGACCTGGCGCTGCCGGTGATCGAGGCCGCAGGCGGAAAAACTTTCCTTCTTTGCACCACTTTACGTGCCGTCAAGCGTGCCGCCGAGCGTCTGCGCGACGAGTTCGAAAAGCGCGGCTTGCCGTATCCGCTGTTCATCCAGGGCGACCGGGGCCGCACCGAATTGCTGGACCAGTTCCGCAAGGCGGGAAATGGCGTACTGATCGGCAGCCAGAGTTTCTGGGAAGGTGTCGACGTGCGCGGCGACGCGCTGTCGTTGGTGATCATCGACAAACTGCCGTTCGCGCCGCCGGACGATCCGGTGCTGGCCGCCCGCATCGAAGTCATGGAAAAGCAGGGCAAAAATGGTTTCATGCACCATACCTTGCCGGAAGCGATCATCAATCTGAAGCAGGGCGCCGGCCGTCTGATCCGCGACGAAGGCGATCGCGGCGTACTGATGCTGTGCGATCCGCGCGTCATTTCCAAGCCCTACGGCAAGCGGATCTGGCAGAGCTTGCCATCGTTCAAACGCACGCGCGAGCAGGCCGACGCGGTCGCATTCTTCCAAAACAAGAATACCGAAGAATAACTTTCGGTATTTTTTCTCCCGCCACACGGCGATCATCCTTGTATTCGTAGGGCGGATTAGCGCATCGCGCGTAATCCGCCAAGCTCCGTCGGCGGCTCATGGCGGATTACGCGCTGCGCGCTAATCCGCCCTATGGCCCGCGATCATCTCGCCCTGCGCCCGGTTTTTCCTCAAATCACGCCAAATCTTGGCGTCTTCCTGCCAGTACTTGGCTTTTAAAGCGCGTATGCCGCCGATAGCGCCCCGTATCCGAACCCGTGCAGACACAATCGCTTGCATATCACACCCATTTGCGCCGCCGCAAAGTGGCCATTGCGCGGATTGTTAGAGTTGGTTAAGCGCTGTTCCCCTAAGGAGCAGGATTGGAGGAGGCCATGACTATCCGCCACGGCTGTTTTTTCAGCTATGCACACGGCCAGCATGCATACATGAGCAAGTTCAAAAACGATTTGATCGATGCTCTGAAATGTTATCTGGAACCCCACTTCGACAACGAAAACGAATTGTTTGTCGATAGTGAGCAACTCGGCGGCGGCGACGACCTGGACGAGAAAATAGCGCGGGCGATGTGTGAAAGCGTTTGCATGATTGTTATTTACACACCGAAGTACGAGGCCCATGCCTACACCCGGCGGGAGTTTGCAGCGATGCAGTTAATTGAAGCCGAGCGCAAGAAATGGTACACCTTGCCCAGCCACCTGATCATCCCCGTCATCATGACCCGACATCCGGTGAGTTTGCCACCGCAGATTTCCGGCCCGGGCATGTATGTCGATTTTTCCCGGTACACCCTGGCGAGCGGCGACTTGAAGACCAATCCGGATTTTCTGCCGGATATCGAAAAGATCGTGCTGCGCATCGCCGAGCACTACCACCACCTGAAACACTGCACGCCACCCGAGCATGACTGTGGTCGTTTTGTCATGCCGGACATTCCGCCCGAGTGGCGCGCCATTCCTCCTCCCCACTTTCCTCGCTAAAGGTTTGTTATGGAAACCACATCATTGTCCTTGCCGCCGCTGACAGCCAGCGGCGAAGTGATTACTTTCTATTCTTACAAAGGTGGAACCGGGCGCACGATGGCCTTGTCCAACCTGGCGGTGTTGCTTGCAAGGCAGCAAAACGCCACCACGCCGGTATTGATGATCGATTGGGATATGGAGGCGCCCGGCCTGCATCATTACTTCGACCAGGGCGAGGAGCGACCCGGGGTGCTCGAGTTGTTCGAAGCGTGCCGCGAGCAACTTTATCGGCGACGCAAGGGCGCCGACGCGCTCGACGACGAGGAGCTGGCGCACGAAGTGCTGGCCGCGGTGGGATGGGAACAGTACGTCAGCCGGGTCGACCAGAGCAGCCAGCTGTATCTGATGCGCGCCGGCTGTTTCGACGAAAGCTACGGCGAGCGGCTCTCGGCCATGCGCTGGGACGAGCTGTTCGACCGCTGCCCGGCGCTGTTTCGTTGTTTTGCCGACAAGCTGGCGCGTCACTTCCGGTACGTGCTGGTCGACTCGCGCACCGGTCGCACGGACACCGCCGGCATCTGCACCACCTTGCTACCACGCAAGCTGGTGGTCGTCTTCACGCCCAATCGCCAGAGCCTGGAAGGCGTGCAGGCGCTGGTCACCCGCGCCACCGCCTACCGGCGCAGCCATGAGGACGAACAGCGGCCGCTAATGGTCTACCCGCTGCCGTCGCGCATCGAAATGGGCGACAGCACCCAGCGCTCGCAATGGCGGCGCGGCGATCCCGAACAGCATATAGCGGGCTACCAGCCCATCTTCGAGCGGCTGATGCGCGATTGCTACGGCATGCAGCAGTTGTCGCTGGACAGCTATTTCGACGAAGTGCAGCTGCAACAGACGCGCACGTTTGCCTATGGCGAGCAACTGGCGGTGCGGATGGACCAGGGCGGCGACCGCTTTTCGCTGACGCGCACCTTCGAAGCTTTCCTCGACTGGCTCGGTCCCGGCTATTTTCCGTGGCAGTCCAGCCGCGAGATCCATCTGCTGTCGGCCATCGGGGAGGCGCGCCAGGCGCTCGGCGAGGGCGGCGGGCGCGCCTTGTCGCAACCGCTGGCGCGCGACCTCAACCTGTTGGGCGAGCTGTATCGCCGCGAAGGCAGGCTGCGCCAGGCGCAGGCCTGTCTCGAGGAAAGCCTGACCCTGCGACAGCGCGGCATGGGCGACGATCATGCCGACACGCTAATAAGCAAAAGCAACCTGGCCTCCGTCCTGCGCCAGCAGGGGCGCCTGGACGAGGCGCAGTTCCTGGAAGAGTGCATCGTCGAGGCGCGCGAGCGGCTGCTGGGCGCGGAGCACCTCGACACGCTGGCCGCGCGCGGCAATCTTGCCGCGACCCTTGCCGAGCAGGGCAAAGGCGCCGAGGCGCTGGACATCCAGGATGGCGTGCTCGACGCCTACCTGCGCATGCTCGGCTCGGAACATCTGCTGACCCTGTCCTGCAAGGCGGCCCGGGCCGGCCTGTTGTTCCGGCGCGGCGACATCGACCAGGCGCGGCGCGAGCAGGAGCAGGTGCTGGCCAAGCGCAAGCGTTTGCTGGGCGCCGAACATGCGGACACCTTGCGCAGCAAGACCGTGCTGGCTTGCACCTTGCTGGCGCAGAACGAGCACGAGGCGGCGCGCGCACTGTTCGACAAGGTGCTGCAGGCGCAGCTACGCCGGCTGGGGCCGGATCATGCGGACACCCGCCGGACCATGGAATTGCTTGACCACGCACAACCGGGCCGCTACGGCAACGAACCCCGCAGCGACCCCGGCAGCGACCCCGGCAGCGAACGGGGTGGACCGCCGGACGACTTCGCCCCGGTGCGCGAATTGCACCAGGACGCGGCCATGGACGACTACGACGTGACGCTGGGGTTGGCGTCGCATCCGCGCGCCGGCATGTCGGTCAACAACCCGCGCCCGCGTGCCGGCGACGACCTGCTGACGCTCGATGAGCAACTCGCCAGTGGCCGGCGAACGTCGCGTTAGCGCAAATTTATCTGCTTCCAACCGGTCGGCGCGCGCAGCGCGAGCGTTGCTTCAGGTAAAATCTCTGTATGAGAATCCTGATCAGTAATGACGACGGTTACCTGGCGCCGGGCATCAATGCCTTGGCCGCCGCGCTCGCGCCAATCGCCGACATTGTCGTCGTGGCGCCGGACAGCAACCGTTCCGGCTCGTCCAATTCGCTGTCGCTGGACCGGCCGCTGTCGGTGCAGCGGGCCGCCAATGGTTTCTATTTTGTCAATGGTACGCCGACCGATTGCGTGCACGTGGCGCTGACCGGCGTGCTCGATTACCGGCCCGACCTGGTTGTCTCCGGCATCAACAACGGCCCCAATATGGGCGACGACACGCTGTATTCGGGCACCGTGGCGGCTGCCACCGAGGCCTATCTGTTCGGCATTCCCGCCATCGCCTTTTCCCAGGGCGCGTTCGGCTGGGAGTACATCGACGATGCCGCCCGTCACGCCCGCGACATCATCGAGCGCTATTATGAAACGCTGCCGCGCCCGTATCTGCTCAACGTCAACATCCCCAACCGGCCCTATGCGCAACTGACCCAGGTGGTCGCCACCCGGCTGGGCAAGCGCCATCAGTCGGAACCGGTGATCCGTTCGCAAGATCCGCGCGGCAAGGAAATTTTCTGGATCGGTCCGCCCGGCGCGACCAGGGACGCCGGCGAGGGCACCGACTTTTTTGCCTGCGCCAACGGCCGCACCTCGATGACGCCGCTGCAGGTCGATCTGACCCATAAAACGCAACTCGCGGCACTGGAAAAGGGCCTGGCATGAGCGACAAACCCCGCACCTTTCCGCTGCCGCTGTCGTCGGTAGTGGACAAGGGCGCCAAGAAGACCACCTTGTTCGCGCCGGTGGCCACGCCGCAGACGGCGACCCAGAACGCTGCGCGCCACGTGCCGCCGCTGCACGGTTATCCGGGGCCGCGTCCGGTGGCGGTGCCGTCCAAGGCCCACAGTTACGCGATGGAGCGGGCCCAGCCGGTGGTGGCGCCGGCCCCGCGCCAGAACCCGCTGGTGTCGGACGCGGTGCGCCGCGCCATGGTGCAGCGGGTGGCGAAGCAGGGCGTCAAGGACAACGTCGTGCTTGGCGCGCTGGAAAGCGTGCCGCGCCACATGTTCATGGAGGAGGCGCTGGCCTCGCAAGCCTATATCGATGCTTCGCTGCCGATCGGCCACCAGCAAACCATCTCCCAGCCGTATATCGTCGCCCGCATGATCGAGGTGATGCGCAATGGCGGCCAGCTCAAACGGGTGCTCGAGATCGGCACCGGCTGCGGCTACCAGGCGGCGGTGTTGTCAAGAGTGGCGCAAGAGGTTTATTCTATCGAGCGCATCAAGCCGCTGCACGAGCTCGCCAAGCACAATTTGCGGCCTCTGCGCGTGCCGAATCTACGGTTGCATTACGGAGATGGTATGCTTGGCCTGCCGCAAGCGGCGCCGTTTGATGGCATTATCCTGGCTGCGGCCGGGTTGGAGGTGCCGCAAGCGTTGCTCGAACAACTGGCTATCGGTGGCCGGCTGGTGGCGCCGGTCGGCGCCCGCGCGCAGCGTCTGGAACTGATTACACGCATCGGCAAGAAAGAGTGGACCAGCGAGACGCTGGAAGATTGCCATTTTGTGCCGCTGCGTCCGGGCACGGTGTGATCGTTCACCGGTCCGACTTGCGCTCGTACGCATCAAACTGAAATTTAAGATGAGAATGACAACTAAAAGTAATGTGCTCGTATTGAGCTTGGTGCTCGCTTTCCTGAGCGCCTGCAGCACCACCCCGAACCAGGCCCCGGTGATCGACCGTCCGGTGTCGACCCCGCCAGTGAAATCCGCCACGCCGAGCGAAACGGCGCAAGTGTCGCGCGACGAACGTGGCCTGTACACCGTCAAGAAGGGCGATACGCTGATCCGCATCGCGCTTGAATACGGTCAGAACTACCGCGATCTGGTGGCGTGGAACAATCTGGCCAACCCGAACGATATCAAGGTCGACCAGGTGCTGCGCGTGCTGCCGCCCGACGCCGCCGGCAACGGCAATGGCGTGGAGACCGCCGCGATCGTCATGCCGCCGAGCGACAAGACGCCGCCGCCGGCGCCGGTCGTCAAGAAGACCGGTCCGAAAGGCGAGAAGCGTCCGTACACCGACGCCACCCTGGCCGAAATGCAACGCGCCGATAACGGCAAGGATGTCGCCGCCACTGGTGCGGCGGCCCCCGCGACGTCGGCAGCACCGGCCGCGCCGGTGGTCCGTCCGCCGGCCGCCCCGGCGGCCCCGGCAGCGGGCGCTGCTGCCGCCGATGATGAAAAACTGAGCTGGATGTGGCCGTCCGAGGGCAAAGTCGTCGCCACCTTCGACGAGGGCAAGAACAAGGGCGTCGATATCGCCGGCAAGGCCGGCCAGCATGTCGTGGCGGCCGGCGCCGGAAAAGTCATGTATGCCGGTAGCGGCATCCGTGGTTATGGTAATCTCGTTATTGTGAAGCACAGTAATAGCTTGTTGTCGGCCTACGCCCATAACCGCAGCATCGTGGTCAAGGAAGGCCAGAGCGTGACCAAGGGACAAATGATTGCCGAGATGGGCGATTCGGACGCCGACTCCGTTAAGCTGCACTTTGAAATCAGGCAGCAGGGCAAACCGGTGGACCCGTCCAAATTCCTGCCTAACCGCTAGCTGAGCCATGAAACATACGCCGCACGACCCAATGGATGACGACTCGGCCCCGGAAGATTTCCAGGACGAGTCAAACGATGATGTAGTCATCGATGCCATGGACGGTGTGGACGGCGCGGACGAGGGCGGAGACCTGCCCGAGGCACCGGCGGTGCTTGAGGTCGATGAATTGAAAAAGGTGTTGGCGGCCGAACTGTCGACCGACACCACCCAGCACTACCTGAACCAGATCGGCACCCGGCCGCTGCTGACGGCGCCGCAGGAGGTGCACTACGCCACCCTGGCCAAGGCCGGCGACTTCAGCGCGCGCCAGACCATGATCGAGCACAACCTGCGGCTGGTGGTGTCGATCGCCAAGCACTACATCAATCGCGGCGTGGTGCTGCTCGACATGATCGAAGAGGGCAATATCGGCCTGATGCGCGCGATCGACAAGTTCGAGCCCGAGCGCGGCTTCCGCTTCTCGACCTACGCCACCTGGTGGATACGCCAGAGCATCGAGCGCGCCATCATGAACCAGGCGCGCACGGTGCGCCTGCCGGTGCACATGGTGCGAGAGCTCAATCAAATCCTGCGCGGTAAATACCACCTTGAGGCCAAGCACCACAACGGCAAGGATGCCACCGCCGAGGATATCGCCGAACTCGTCGGCCGCCCGGTGGAGGAGGTGCAGGACATCCTGGCGTTGTCCGAGCACGCCACGTCGCTCGACGCGCCGCTCGACAACGATCCCCAATCGTCGCTGATGGACATGCTGCCCGGCGACAGCGATGACAGTCCCGACGCCCGTGCCGAGCACCATGAGATGACGGTGTTGATGCGCGACTGGCTGACCAAACTGCCCGACAAGCAGCGCATTGTCATCATGCGCCGCTTCGGCCTCGACAACGACGATCCCGCCACCCTGGAAACGCTGGCCGAGGAAATGGGCGTCACGCGCGAGCGCGTGCGCCAGATCCAGCAGGAAGCGCTGGTCAAACTCAAACGGGCCATGGCCGCGCGCGGCGTGGTGCGCGATTCGTTGCTGTAGCCGTAGCATTGCCGCGGCCGCAGCCGACCGCCGATTCCTCCCCCTTAACGCCTTCTGCTATCATACTGGCCCCGGCACGTCCCGGCCACCGCACGCCCACGCGGCCGCGCCCGCCTTTCTTTCTTTAAAATTAAATTTTATGCAAGATACTATCCTCGACATCAAATCGCTCGACATGGACGCCCGTGGCGTCGGCCATTTGCAGAATGAAGACGGCTCGCAGGGCAAGGTGGTGTTTGTTGAGGGCGCGCTGCCGGGCGAGAAGGTCAGTTTTTACACCTTCAAAAGGAAGAAGAACTGGGAAATGGCGCGCATGACCGAACTCCATCACGAGTCGCCGATGCGGGTCACGCCCAAGTGCAAGCATTTCGATTACTGCGGCGGTTGCTCGATGCAGCATCTGGAGCCGACCGCGCAGGTGGCCATCAAGCAGCGCGTGCTGGAGGACAACCTGCGCCACATCGGCAAGGTCAAGCCGCTGACGGTGATGCGGCCGATGTACGGCCCGACCTGGGGCTACCGCTATCGCGCGCGGCTGTCGGTGCGCCACGTGGCCAAGAAGGGCACGGTGTTGGTTGGTTTTCACGAGAAGAAGTCGGTGTTCGTCGCCGATATCGACAGCTGCGAGATCCTGCCGCGCCACGTGTCGGACCTGCTGCTGCCGCTGCGCGAGTTGATCGGCGCGCTGTCGCTGTACGACCAGGTGCCGCAGATCGAAGTGGCGATCGGCGAGGGCGTCACCGCGCTGGTGCTGCGCATCATGGCGCCGCTGACCAAGGACGACGAGGCCAAATTGAAGGCCTTCGCCGACCTGCACCGGATTCAGTTCTGGCTGCAGACCAAGGGACCGGAGACGGCCGCGCCGTTCTATCCGCTGGACGACGACCTGCATTACCTGCTGCCGGAATTCGGCATCAAGATGCCGTTCAAACCGGTCGATTTCACGCAGGTCAATCACTACATCAACCGCGTGTTGGTGGGTAAGGCATTGCGCCTGCTGGAAGTGCAGCCGCAAGACCGCGTGGCCGATCTTTTCTGCGGCCTGGGTAACTTCACCTTGCCGCTGGCGACGCAGGCGCGCGAGGTGGTCGGCATCGAGGGCAGCACCACGTTGTCCGAGCGGGCGCTGGACAACGCCAAGGCCAATGGGCTGTCGGACAAGACCACCTTCTACACGCGTAACCTGTTCGAGGTCACGGCCGACGATCTGATCGCGCTCGGTAAATTCGACCGCATGCTGATCGACCCGCCGCGCGACGGCGCGATGGCGCTGAGCGAGGCGCTGGTGGCGTTGAGCGCAACGCGCGCGGACCTCCTGCCGAAGCGCATCGTGTATGTGTCGTGCAGCCCGTCGACCTTGGCGCGCGACGCCGGCATTCTGGTCAACGCCGGCTATGTGCTGGACAAGGCCGGCGTGGTCAACATGTTCCCGCACACGTCGCACGTGGAATCGATGGCGGTATTCAATCTGGGCCCGAAGCCGGCGCCGGTGGAGTGAGCCGCGCGGTAACCCGGTAAGGCGGGGTCGTACCCTGCGGGTACGACCCCTGTGTGCCGCCGTGCGGGTGGAACAAGGCGTCCCCACCCACCATGTTTATTTTGTAATGTTATTGACTTTGCCGTAGCCGTTTGCAACACTGGACTGATTCCACATAGCATTCGGAGTTGGCATGCGCCTTCTGTCCCGTCTTATCGGCATGGCCGCTTTCTGCGGCCTGCCGCTCGCCGTTCTCGCCCAAACCACCGTCACTTCGTTTTCGCCCACCGGCACCGTCAAAGGCGTGCGCCAGGTGGTGGCGCGCTTCAGCGCGCCGATGGTCCCGTTGGGCGATATGCGCCTGGCCGATCCTTTCAACGTCGACTGCGCGGAGCCGGGCAAGGGGCGCTGGATAGACGGTCAAAACTGGAGCTATGATTTCGACCGGGACCTGCCGGCCGGCGTGGCCTGCCGCTTCACCGCCAGGAACGACGTCAAGGACCTGGGCGGCAAGCCGCTGTCCGGCGAGCGCGCCTTTTCGTTCGACACCGGCGGACCCGCCATCGTCGAATCGCTGCCGTATGAAGGCAACAACCGCATCGACGAACAGCAGATCTTCGTGCTCGGTCTCGACGCCCCGGCCAGCGACGCCAGCATCGCCGCCAACGCCTGGTGCCGCGCCGACGGCGTGCACGAAAAAATCGGCGTGCGAATACTGGCCGGCGCCGAGCGCCAAAAGATCCTCGATCTGCGCAACGACTTCGCCAACCGCTATCTGTCGTTGTACTTCAAGGCGCGCGGCGTGGTGTGGCGCGCGACGACGACGGTGCGCAGCAACCGGAGCGGGAAGCTGCCCATCGTCGTGCTGCAATGCCAGCGGCCCTTGCCAGCGGAGGCCAAAGTCGCCTTGGTATGGGGCGCCGGCATCGCCGCCGACAGCGGCATAGTCACCGCGCAGGCGCAAACGCTGGCGTTCAAGACGCGGCCCGACTTCACCGCCAAACTGAGTTGCGAACGATTGGCCGTCAAAGGCGGCTGCATTCCCTTCCTGCCGCTGCGATTGCAGTTTTCGGCGCCGGTGCGCACAGCCGATGCGATGGCCGTCAAAGTGACGGCGCCTGGCGGCAAAGTCTTCAAGCCGAAGCTGGAAAAGGGGGAGGCCAAGGCGCAGGATGTCGGCTACCTGACCATCCCCGGGCCGTTCCCGGAGAACGCCAAACTGATGCTGTCGCTGCCCGCTGGCCTGAAGGACGATGCCGGCCGCGCGTTGATCAACCAGCGGCGTTTCCCGATGGCGGTGCAGACTGCCGCGCAACCGCCGCTGGTCAAGTTCCCGGCGCGCTTCGGCATCATCGAGGCCAAGGGCGACCGCCTGCTGCCTGTCACCGTGCGCAATATCGAGGGCAACTTGGCCGGGTTTAAAACCGCCGTCGAAGGCGCGTCCCTGCGCGTCAACGACACCGGTACGCAGGAGCAGCAGGACCGGCAGATCATCGCCTGGCTAAAGCGTATGAGTTACAGCGGCAGCTGGCAACCAGGCGAACAGGCCGGCGAGGCTTTGTACAAGCCGCTGCTGGCTGGTGCCGGTGGTGGTGACAAAACCGCTGCGGCCGCCGAGCGCTTCACCATGCCCAAGCCTGGCGGCGGACGGGCCTTCGAGGTGGTCGGCATCCCGCTGCGCAAGCCGGGCTTCTATGTGGTCGAACTGGCCAGCCCGCGACTGGGCGCGGCCTTGTCCGGCAAGCGCGAAACGGCTTACGTCAGCTCCGCGGCGCTGGTGACCAACCTGGTGGCGCACTTCAAGCGCGGCGCGCAGTCTTCGCTGGTGTGGGTGACGTCGCTCGACAAGGGCAAGCCGGTGCCGCAGGCGCAGGTGTCGGTGCGCGATTGCGCTGGCAAGCAGGTGTGGCAGGGCGTCACCAACGGCGACGGCGTGGCGCGCATTGCGCAGGAACTGGCGGAAAGCGCGTGCCAGCCGCGCGGCGGTTTCTTTGTCAGCGCGCGCAGTGGCGGCGATATGACGTTCACGTTGTCCGACTGGGATCGTGGCATCGAGAACTGGCGCTTCAACCTGCCGACCGATGACCAAGGAGCCGATAACGTCATCGCCGCCACCGTATTCGACCGCACTTTGCTGCGTGCCGGCGAGACGGTGCACATGAAGCACTTCCTGCGCCGCCACGTGGAGCAGGGCATCGCGCTGGTTGGCGCTGGCGACGCGCCGCGCAAGCAGCGGCCCGCCTACGACACCAAGCAGCTGACGGCGGCGGAGCGCAAGGCGCAGCCGTCGAGCATTTTCCTGGTCCACGAGGGCAGCGAACAACGCTACGAGTTGCCGATTGCCTGGAGCGCCAACGCTACCGCTGCCAACGACTGGGCGATTCCGGCCGACGCCAGGCAGGGCTGGTATCAGGTGATGCTGGGCGGCCGCGTGGCCGGGCGCTTCCGCGTCGAGCAGTTCCGCGTGCCGACCATGAAGGCGTTGCTGCAAGGGCCGAAGGCGCCAGCAGTGCAAGCCACGTCGGTCGATCTGGACGTGCAACTGAGCTACCTGTCAGGTGGTGGCGCCGGCGGGGCGCCGGTGCAACTGCGCACGGTGGTGCAGGACAAGCAGGTCGGCTTCGAGGATTACGAGAACTTCACCTTCAGCAGTGGCGACGTCAAGCTCGGCGTGGAACGGCAGTCTGGTGCCTTCGACGAGGACGAGGGCATGTTCGACGACGGCGGCGAAGGCGCCACCGAAGGCGCCGCGACCGGCTTCAAGACGCGCAACCTGACCCTGGACAAGGCCGGCGGCACCCGCGTCACGCTCGACCAACTGCCCGCCGTCACGGTTCCGCACGAGCTGATGGCGGAGATGTCCTATCAGGATGCCAACGGCGAGACGCTGTCGGTGGCGACCCGGATTCCCCTGTGGCCGTCCAATTACGTGATCGGTATCCAGCCCGATGGCTGGGTGATGAGCAAGGACGCGCTCAAGTTCCAGGTGGTGGTGCTCGACCTGCAAGGCAAGCCGGTGGCCGACGCGCCGGTGTCGGTCGACTTCTTCCAGCGGCAGTCGTACGCGCACCGCCGGCGTTTGATCGGCGGTTTCTACGCCTACGAGAACAGCAGCGAAGTCAAAGCCATGGGCGCCGCCTGCGAAGGCAAGACGGATGCCAAGGGCCTGTTGATTTGCCAGGTCAAGGCGCCCGCCTCGGGCAATTTGATCCTGCGCGCGCAAACCCGCGACGGCGGACAGCACGTGGCCATGACCAACCGCGAAATGTGGGTGGCCGACGGCGCCGACTGGTGGTTCAGCGCCACCGACAACGACCGCATCGACCTGCTGCCGGAGAAAAAACGCTACGAACCGGGCGACAACGCCAGCTTCCAGGTGCGCATGCCCTTCAGGGAGGCCACCGCGCTGGTGACGGTGGAGCGCGAGGGCGTGATCGATACTTACGTGCGGCCGCTGACGGCGGCCGAGCCGGTGTTCACGATCCCGGTCAAGAAAGCATACGCGCCCAACGTCTATGTGTCGGCGCTGGTGGTGCGCGGCCGCGTGGCCAGCGTGCAGCCGACCGCGCTGGTCGATCTGGGCAAGCCGGCGTACAAGCTGGGAATCGCGCCGCTCCGCGTGGGCTGGTCGGCCAATGAGCTGAAGGTGCAGGTGACGGCCGACCAGCAGGTGTACAAGGTGCGCGACAAGGCACGCGTCAAGGTCAAGGTGGCGCGCGCGGATGGCTCGGCGCCGCCGGCAGGCGCCGAGGTGGCGCTGGCGGCGGTCGATGTCGGGCTGTTGGAGCTGATGCCCAATGCCAGCTGGGATCTGCTGGAGACGATGATGCAGCAGCGCAGCCTGCAGGTGCAGACCGCGACCGCGCAGATGCAGGTGGTCGGCAAGCGCCACTTCGGCCGCAAGGCCGTGCCGCACGGCGGTGGCGGCGGCAAGGGCGGCGGCCGGGAATTGTTCGACACGCTGCTGTTCTGGAAGGCGCGCGTGGCGCTAGACGCCAACGGCGAGGCCTCGGTGGAGGTCCCGATCAACGATTCGCTGACGGCTTTCCGCATCGTCGCCATCGCCAACGCGCAGGCCGATCTGTTTGGCACCGGCCGCACGGAGGTGCGCAGCTCGCAGGATCTGATCCTGCTATCGGGCCTGCCGGCGGTGGTGCGCGAGGGTGACCGCTTCCGCGCCGGCTTCACCCTGCGCAACACCACCGGCGCCGCCGTCAAAGTCACGTTGGGCGCAGCCGCCGCCGGTAAAGCGCTGGCCCGGCAGGATGTCGCGCTTGAAGCGGGCGAGGCGCGCGAAGTGGGCTGGGATTACCAGGTCCCGCCGGGTACCCAATCGCTGGCTTGGGATGTCAGTGCAAGCATCGCCGGCTCAGCTGATGCGCCGGCCTCGCGCGACCGCTTGAAGGTGCAGCAGAAGGTCGTGGCGGCGGTCCCGCTGCGCACCACGCAGGCGACCTTGCTCCAGCTGGAGCGCAAGCAGAGCATCCCGGTCAAGCTGCCGGAGGACGCCTTGCCGGGTCGTGGCGGCGTGCAAACGCAATTCGCGACCACCTTGGGCGGCGAGATGCCGGGCGTGCGCGATTACATGAACGCCTATCCTTACCGCTGCTTCGAGCAGGTGACCTCGCGCGCGATCGCGCTGCACGACGCGACCTTGTGGCAATCGGCGTTGGAGACCTTGCCCGCGCATCTGGATGCGAATGGCCTGGTCAAGTATTTCGCGAGCATGCAGGCTGGCAGCGACAGCCTGACCGCTTATGTGTTGTCCGCCTCGCAGGAAGCCGGCTATGTTATTCCGCCGGATTTGAAGGCGCGCATGGAGTCCGGCTTGCTGGCCTTCGTACAGGGTAAGGTGACGCTGTATTCGGCCTTGCCGACGGCCGATCTGGCGGTGCGCAAGATCGCCGCGCTGGAGGCGCTGTCGCGCACCCACGGCATCAATGCCAGCGAACTCGAATCATTCACGATCGCGCCGAATCTGTGGCCGACATCGGCCGTCATTGACTGGTATCTGATCCTGCGCCGCTCCGACAAGCTACCGCAACGCGCACAGAAGCTGGCCAATGCGGAGCAGATCTTGCGCTCGCGCCTGAACCTCCAGGGCACGACGATGGGGTTCTCGACCGAGCGCACCGACGACTGGTGGTGGCTGATGGCGTCCGCCGACAGCAACGCCAACCGCTTGTTGCTGGCCATGGCGGACAACCCCGCCTGGCGCGAAGACATGGGCCGGCTGGCGCGCGGCGCGCTGGGACGGCAGCGCGGCGGACGCTGGGGAACCACTGTGGCCAACGCCTGGGGCGTGCTGGCGCTGGACCGCTTCGCGCACAAGTTCGAGAGCCAGAAAGTGACCGGTACTGCGATCGCGACCTTGGGACAGGCCAGCAAGAGCATCGCGTTCGGCGCCGACGCCAGCGGCGGCAAGGCCATGCTGCCATGGCCGCGCGGCGGCAGCGGCAACCTGGAACTCGATCACGCCGGCGCCGGCAAGCCTTGGGTGACATTGCAGACCGTGGCGGCGGTGCCGCTCAAGGCGCCGCTGTCGAGCGGCTACAAGATCGCCAAGACCATCACGCCGGTCGAACAGGCGGTCAAGGGCGTGTGGTCGCGCGGCGATGTCTATCGGGTGCGGCTGGACCTGGAGGCGCAATCGGACATGACCTGGGTAGTGGTGGACGATCCGATTCCGGCCAGTGCCACGGTGCTCGGCTCGGGGCTGGGCCGCGACTCGGCGCTGCTGGATGCGGGCAACCGTCGCGCGGGCTGGGTCGAACCGGCGTTTGAAGAGCGCACATTCGAGGGCTTCCATTCGTTCTACCAGTTCGTACCGAAAGGGAAGTGGAGCGTCGAGTACACGGTGCGGCTGAATAATGCAGGCCAGTTCAATCTGCCGCCGACCCGCGTCGAAGCAATGTATAGCCCCGAGATGTTCGGCGAGTCGCCGAATGCGCCGCTGAGCGTGAAATGAAGTTGATCATTTCCGTCGGATTGGCGCTGGCGCTGGGCGGCGCCGCCCATGCGGCCGGCCCGCGGATGGCGCGGACGCAGGACGTCCCGACAGCGGAGCAGGTGCGTGAAAGCTACCGCTCCTCCGAGGCGGCGCTGCTCGATCGCCATGGCGAGCCGGTACAGTCGCTGCGCATCGACATGGCGGCGCGCCGGCTGCCGTGGGTCGAGTTGAAGGACATCTCTCCGGCGCTGCCGGGCGCGGTGTTGCAGGCCGAAGACCAGCGCTTTTATCAGCATGATGGCGTCGACTGGAGCGCCGCCGCCAAGGCGGCCTGGGATAACCTGTTTCGCAGCCGGCCGCGCGGCGCATCGACCATCACCATGCAGCTGGCCGCGCTGCTGCATCCCGACCTGCGGCCGAGCGCAAAGGGCCGTAGCTGGGGACAGAAGTGGGACCAGATCAAGGCCGCGCGTCAGCTCGACGCCACGTGGAGCAAGCAGCAGATCATCGAGGCGTATCTGAACCTGGTCTCTTATCGCGGCGAGCTGCAAGGCGTCGGCGCGGCGTCGCGCATCTTGTTTGGCAAGGCGCCATCGGGCCTGAACCAGTCCGAATCGGTGATACTCGCCAGCCTGCTGCGCGGGCCGTCGGCCTCGCCCAAGGTCGTCTCGCAGCGCGCCTGCGCGCTGGGTCGTGAGCTGAAAATGCCCGCGACCTGCAGCGATATCGAGCTGCGCATCCTGGTCGCGCTGGGGCGTCCGCAACTGGCCGCCGACCTGCCGCCGGCGCCGCAGGTCGCGCAGCAGCTGCTGACCGGTGGCGGGCAGTCGATCCGCAGCACCCTGGACGGGGACCTGCAGCGATATGCGCAGACGGTGCTGCGCCAGCAGTTGATGTCGCTGCAAGGCCGTAACGTCCACGATGGCGCCGTGGTGGTGCTCGACAACGCCAGCGGCGACATCCTCGCCTATGTCGGCAACGCCGGCGACGGCGAGGTCGATGGCGTGGCCGCGTTGCGGCAGGCCGGTTCCACGCTCAAGCCATTTTTGTACGAGCTGGCGATCGAGCGTAAATTGATCACGGCCGCCTCGCTGATGGACGACACCGCGATCGATATTTCCACGCCTTCCGGCTTGTACGTGCCGCAGAATTACGACAAGGATTTCAAGGGCTACGTCAGCGTGCGCACCAGCCTTGCCAGTTCGCTCAACGTACCGGCGGTGCGCACCCTGGTGATGACGGGACTGGAGCGCTTTCACGAGCGCTTGCGCGATGTGGGCCTGAGCAGCTTGACGCAGTCGGCCGATTTCTACGGCTATTCGCTGGCGCTGGGTTCCGCCGAGGTGTCGCTGCTGGAGTTAAGCAATGCCTATCGCGTGCTGGCCAATGGCGGCATGGCGGGACCGGTGCGGCTCGCGCTGGCCGCGCCTGCGTCTGCGTCTGCCATCGCACCGCGACGTGTGCTCGACCAGCGCGCCAGCTTCGTCGTCGGTGACATACTTGCCGACCGGGGCGCGCGCAGCCTGACCTTCGGCTTGAAGAACGAACTGGCCACGACTTTCTGGAGCGCCGTCAAAACCGGCACCAGCAAAGACATGCGCGACAACTGGTGCGTCGGTTATACGGACCGCTACACGGTCGGCGTCTGGGTCGGCAATTTCGACGGCCAGCCGATGTGGGATGTGTCAGGGGTAACCGGGGCGGCACCGGTGTGGCGGGATGTTGTCGACTATTTGCATCGCGGCCGGTCGAGCGTTGCGCCGCCAGCGCCGTCCGGATTGGCGCGCCAGCAGATCGTCTATCAGCCGGCGCTGGAGGCTGCGCGGGGCGAGTGGTTCCTGGCCGGGACGGAAAGTCCGGTCATAGCGCTGGTGGGTGATGCGGGCAGGGCGCCAAAGATACTCTATCCCGGCGATACGGGGATAATCGCGCTCGACCCGGATATCCCGAAAAGTATCGAGCGGGTGTTTTTCCACGCGCAGGGTGGGCGCGGGTTGCGATGGCGGCTGGATGGTGCGGCGCTGGGCGGCGCCGATGCCGACTACGCGTGGCAGCCGGTGGCTGGGCAACACGAGCTGGCGCTGGTGGACGATGAGGGCACGGTCGTCGCCAGCAGCCGGTTCCAGGTGCGCGGTAATGCCGAGTCCAACCCGGCCCCGCTGTAACGATACGCCAGCGGCGCCTCAAGGGGTCGTACCCCGTACGGGGTACGACCCCGCTTGGCGGTGCGGGTTTGCAGGCAGTTAAAACCAATAAAAAAGCCGGCGCTAGGCCGGCTTTTGGATGCTACTGACTTGCGATCTTACTCGCGGCTGCCGCCAGCGAAACCCAGCAGCGCCAACAGATTGGCGAAGATGTTGTACACGTCGAGGTACAGACGCAGCGTGGCGCTGACATAGTTGGTCTCGCCGCCGTTGATGATCTGCTGCACGTCATACAGGATGTACGCGGAGAAGATCGCGATCGCCACCACCGAGATGACGATGCTCAGCGCCGGGATGTTCAGGAAGATGTTGGCGACCGAAGCCAGGATCAACACCACCACACCGGCGAACAGCCACGTGGCCATGCCCGAGAAGTCACGCTTGGAGACCGTGGCGATCGATGCCAGCACCGCGAATACCGACGCCGTACCACCGAAGGCCGTCATGATCAGGAAGCCGCCGTTGGAGAAACCCAGGATGCGCGTCAGCAAAGGCGTCAACATCAGACCCATGAAGAACGTGAAGCCCAGAAGCAGGGCCACGCCCATGCCGGAGTTCTTGTTCTTTTCAATCGCCCAGATGAAACCGAAGGCGCCTGCCAGGAACAGCAATGCCATCATGCCGCCGCCCAGCGGCAGGTGCAGGGACACGCCCAGCACCGCGCCAAACACGGTAGGTATCATCGACAACGCGAGCAGCCAGTACGTATTGCGCAGCACGTTGTGCTGTACGGCACGGCGACTGCCAGCCGACAGATCGTAAGTTTTTTCCATATTAATCATAGTGCCTCCCTGAAGTGATTCGGTTTACCGCTTGTTAAAAGCATAGCACGTACCAGCCAAAATACCCAAAAAGATGTACCAGAAGCACTTAATCCTGGCTTAAAGCCGCATGTTGGCGCCAAAACCGCGGTAAAACCCGGGTTTTTTGCCCCGAACTGGGGCATGCTACGGTCAGTTGGCATCCTTATCTGGTGCCCTTGCTCGGAATATGGGGTGTTCTATGGTAAAATCAAAGGTTGATTGAGCTATCAATTTTGTTTTAAACCTTTCTTTTTATTGGAGTTTTTCAAATGGCAATCGAACGCACCCTGTCGATCATCAAACCAGACGCAGTTGCAAAAAACGTTATCGGCCAAATCTATAGCCGTTTCGAAGGCGCTGGCCTGAAGATCGTTGCTGCTCAAATGAAGCAGCTGTCGCGTGAAGAGGCTGAAGGTTTCTACGCCGCGCACAAAGAGCGTGGCTTCTTCAAAGACCTGGTCGACTTCATGGTCTCGGGCCCAGTCATGATCCAGGCACTGGAAGGCGAAAACGCCGTCCTGAAAAACCGCGAACTGATGGGCGCCACCGATCCGAAGAAGGCTGAAAAAGGCACCATCCGTGCTGACTTCGCCGATTCGATCGACGCCAACGCCGTTCACGGTTCCGACGCTGTCGAAGCCGCAGCAGTTGAAATTGCCTACTTCTTCGGCAAGTAATTTGCGCTAAGTAATGCCTGTAGCACACCCCGTTTCCGCCACCGGGCGGAAGCGGAGTTTTTTAGAATTGTTTTGAAATCGTAATGAGCATAACCATGAACGCACCTCTGACCAACTTGCTGGACTTCGATCCCGCGCAGCTCATCGCTTATTGCGCCGAGTTGGGGGAGAAGCCGTTCCGCGCCAAGCAACTGCAACGCTGGATCCATCAATTCGGCGCGTCGGATTTCGACGCCATGACCGATCTGGCCAAGTCGCTGCGCGACAAACTGAAAACCCGCGCCCACGTCACGGCGCCCGCCATCATCAGCGACCACACGTCCACCGACGGCACGCGCAAATGGCTGGTCGATGTCGGCAACGGCAACGCGGTCGAAACCGTGTTCATCCCGGAAGAAAACCGTGGCACGCTGTGCATTTCCACCCAGGCCGGCTGCGCCGTCAACTGCCGCTTCTGCTCGACCGGCAAGCAGGGCTTCAGCCGCAACCTGAGCGTCGGCGAGATCATCGGCCAGCTGTGGATGGCCGAGTTCGAACTGCGCCGCACCAAGGGCATCGAGCCGGGCCCGAAGGGCGAACGCCAGATCACCAACGTGGTGATGATGGGCATGGGCGAGCCGCTGCTGAACTTCGAGCCGACCGCCACCGCCCTCAAGCTGATGCTCGACGATAACGCCTACGGCCTGTCGCGCCGCCGCGTGACCCTGTCGACCTCCGGCGTGGTGCCGATGATGGACAAGCTGGCCCAGGAAGTGCCGGTGGCATTGGCCGTGTCGCTGCACGCGTCCAACGACGAGCTGCGCAGCAGCCTGATCCCGCTGAACAAAAAATACCCGCTCAAAGAGCTGATGGCCGCCTGCAAGCGCTATCTGGAGTTCGCGCCACGCGACTTCATCACCTTTGAGTACTGCATGCTCGACGGCGTCAACGACAGCGACGAGAACGCGCGCGAACTGATCGCGCTGGTGCAGGACCGCCAGTTCGGCGTCAACTGCAAGTTCAACCTGATTCCGTTCAACCCGTTCCCGGAGTCCGGCCTGCTGCGCTCGAAAAATCCGCGCATCAAGGCCTTCGCCCAGATCCTGGTCGACGCCGGCCTCGTCACCACCATCCGCAAGACGCGCGGCGACGATATCGACGCCGCCTGCGGCCAGCTGGCCGGCGAAGTCCAGGACCGCACCAAGGTCGCGCAGCGGATGGAAAAGATGGCCGAGTACCAGCAAAAGTTCGGCGCCAATTTCGGCAAGATCGTGGAGATCACTTCCTGATGACGCTCCTGGCGCAGCGTAGCCGGCGGCTCGTCGCGCTCGGGTTGATCCCGGCGCTGGCGGGGACGTTGGCCGGCTGCGCCTCGGCGCCGGAACGCGGCAACAGCGGCCAGGCCGAGTTGACCACGGCGTCGGACCAGACCAGCGCGCAGCGCAAGGTCGAGATCCGCATGCAGCTGGCGGTCGGTTACTACGAGCAGGGCCAGTACGCGTTCGCGCTTGACGAGGTCAAGATGGCGCTGCTGGCCGATCCACAGTACGCCGACGCCTACGGCATGCGCGGCCTGATTTATCAGGCGATGGGGGAGAACGGCCTGGCCGAGGATAACTTTGTCCGCGCGCGCAAACTGGCGCCGGGCAATCCGGATCTGGCCAACAATTATGGTTCTTTCCTGTGCCAGAACGGCCGGGTGGCAGAGGCGATGCCGCTGTTCGATACCGCGCTGGGCAACCGCAGCTATCGTTCGCCGGCGTCGGCCGCGAACAACGCCGGGTCCTGCGCATTGAAGACCAAGGATTACGCCAGCGCGGAGCGTTATCTGCTGCAAGCCTTGCAGTTGACGCCCGACCTGCCGGCCACCAACGCCAATCTGGCGCGGGTATATTTTGAAAAGCGCGATTATGTGCGCGCCAATTTCTTCATTACCCGGCTGAACAAGGTGGCAAAGATGGAGAGCCTGACGGCCGATGTGCTGTGGCTCGGGATTAAGGTGCAGCATAGGGTAGGCGACAAGGGGGCTGAAGATGGTTGGGCGACGCAACTGCGCCGCCACCACCCCGGCTCGACCGAATATGCTGCTTATCAACGTGGGGCGTTTGATGAGTGAGACAGGGAAACCAATGAATTCAGAGTGGGCAGAACCGCCGAAAAAAGACCAGGGCGGCAGCAGCCTGGCTACGCCCGGAGCACAACTGGCCGCCCAGCGCGAAGCGATGGGCATGTCGGTCGAGCAGATCGCCGACCAGCTCAAGCTGGCGCCGCGCCAGGTCGCCGCGCTGGAAACGGGCGACTACGCCGCCTTGCCGAATATGGCGGTGGTGCGCGGTTTCGTGCGCGCCTACGCCAAGGTGGTCAAGCTTGATCCTACCCCGCTGGTGGCGATGATCGAAGTGATCTCGCCGACCAGTCCCGAGGCCGCGCCGCCGCGCAGGGAACGGGCCGCGGAGTTTTCGGAGTCACGCTTCCCGCTGATGACCGACCGTTCGTCCGGCCGTGGCGGCTGGATGGTGGGTGCGGTGGTGGTGGCCGCCGCCCTGATCGGCGGCGGCGTCTACGCTTACCAGAGCGGTTTGATTTCGACCTCGATGTTCGAGCGCTCCGGCACTGACGCCGCCACCAGCGCCAGCGCGGTGACCGAGCTGCCCAAGCCGATCGATTCGACCATGCCGCTGGAGACCACCTTGGTCAAGCCGGGTCAGGAAACGGCGCCGCTGCAGTCGCCTAACGTGCCGCTGATTTCGGTGCCGCCGCCAGGCGCCAGCACCAACCCGGCGGACGCCGCGAGTGCTCCGGCGGCCGGCGCCACGACCACGCCTGCGGCGCCTGCGACCACCGCGCCGGCAACCGGCGCGCCGGCCGCGCAGGTATTGCCGCCGGCGGCCGCTCCGGCAGCGGCGAGCGGCACCCAGCTGGTGCTGGAAGTGACGACCGATTCGTGGGTCGAGATTCGCCGTCCGGGCACCAAGCCGCTGATTTCGCGCCTGGTCAAGGCGGGCAGCACCGAGACCTTCGATATCAAGGATCCGGCGCTGCTAATCGTCGGCAAACCCGATGGCGTCAAGGCCACCTTGGGCGGCGCGCCACTGGCGCTGCCACCGGTGGCCGGCGGTACGATCTCCCGCGTGAATATCAAGTAAGCACCAATTAAACCAGCCTGCACGAGCAAACAGTCATGTCTTCTACGCAAACAGCTATTCCTTCGGGACCGTCGAATCGCCGCGCCAGCCGCAGCGTGCTGGTCGCGCACGGCCAGCGCAAGATCTGGGTCGGCGGCGACGCCCCCGTAGTGGTGCAGTCGATGACCAACACCGACACCGCCAACGCGATCGAGACCGCGATCCAGATCCGCGACCTGGCGCGCGCCGGCTCGGAGCTGGTGCGCCTGACGGTGGACCGTCCGGAGGCCGCCGAGGCGGTGCCGTACATCCGCGAGCAGCTGGACAAGATGGACGTCGACGTGCCGCTGGTGGGCGACTTCCACTACAACGGCCACACGCTGCTGAACGATTATCCGGAGTGCGCCAAGGCGCTGTCGAAGTACCGCATCAATCCCGGCAACGTCGGCAAGGGCGCCAAGCGCGATACGCAGTTTGCGCAGATGATCGAAGCGGCCGCGCGCTACGACAAGCCGGTGCGCATCGGCGTCAACTGGGGCAGCCTGGATCAGGCGCTGCTGGCCCGCATCATGGACGAAAACGCCGGCCGCGCCGAGCCGTGGAGCGCGCAGGCGGTGATGTACGAGGCGCTGATCACCTCCGCCATCGAGAACGCCGTGCGCGCCGAGGAGCTGGGACTGGGCCGCGACAAGATCATTCTGTCGTGTAAAGTCTCGGGCGTGCAGGACCTGATCGCCGTCTACCGCGAGCTGGCGAAGCGCTGCGACTATCCGCTGCACCTGGGCCTGACCGAGGCCGGCATGGGCAGCAAAGGCATCGTCGCCTCGACGGCGGCGCTGTCGGTGCTGCTGCAAGAGGGCATCGGCGACACCATCCGCATCTCGCTGACGCCGGAGCCGGGCGGCGACCGCACCAGGGAAGTGGTGGTCGGCCAGGAGATTTTGCAGACCATGGGCCTGCGCAAATTCACGCCGATGGTGATCGCGTGCCCGGGTTGCGGCCGCACCACCTCGACCACGTTCCAGGAACTGGCGGACAATATCCAGACCTATCTGCGCGACTCGATGCCGGAATGGAAAAAGACCTATCCGGGTGTCGAGGCGATGAACGTGGCCGTGATGGGGTGCATCGTCAACGGTCCGGGCGAATCGAAGCACGCCAACATCGGTATCAGTTTGCCCGGCACCGGCGAATCGCCGGCGGCGCCGGTGTTTGTCGACGGCGCCAAGTTCGCGACCCTGCGCGGTGAGCGCATCGTCGAGGAGTTCCAGGAAATCGTACTGAATTACGTGAAGAACAACTACGGCAAGCAAGCCGTCGCAGTGTAAATAAAGCATAAGAAGAGTTGAAATGTCCGAAAACAAAAAAGCTGAAAAGATCACCGCCGTCAAAGGCATGAACGATATCCTGCCCACCGATTCGCATCTGTGGCAGCTGTTTGAAAACACCGCGCAATCGGTCGTGCAAAGCTACGGCTTCCAGCAGATCCGCACGCCGATCCTGGAAGACACCGCGCTGTTCAAACGCGCCATCGGCGCCGTGACCGACATCGTCGAAAAGGAAATGTACTCGTTCACCGATTCGATGAACGGCGACGAGCTGACCTTGCGTCCTGAAGGCACGGCCGGCGCGGTGCGCGCGGTGATCGAACACAATCTGGTCTACGAAGGCCCGAAGCGCCTGTGGTACACGGGACCGATGTTCCGCCACGAGCGTCCGCAGCGCGGCCGCTATCGCCAGTTCTACCAGTTCGGCTGCGAGGCGGTCGGCTTCAACGGCCCGGACGTGGACGCGGAACTGATCATGATGTGCCGCCGCCTGTGGGATGACCTGGGTCTGGAAAACATCCGCCTCGAACTGAACTCGATCGGCGACGCCGAAGAGCGCGCGCGCCACCGCGTCGACCTGATCGCCTACCTGGAAAAGCACGAGGACATCCTCGACGCCGAAGCCAAGCGCCGCCTGCATAGCAACCCGCTGCGCATCCTGGACACCAAGAACCCGGCGATGCAGGAGATGGTCAACGGCGCGCCCAAGCTGATGGAATACCTGGGCGAGGAGTCGCTGGCCCACTTCAACGGCGTGCGCAAGATCCTCGACCATAACAACATCCCGTACGTGATCAACAACCGCCTGGTGCGCGGCCTCGATTACTACAACCGCACCGTGTTCGAATGGGTCACCGACGCACTGGGGTCGCAGGGCACCGTGTGCGCCGGCGGCCGGTACGATCCGCTGATCGCGTCGTTCGGCGGCAAACCGACACCGGCCGTCGGTTTCGCCATGGGCATCGAACGCCTGCTGGAACTGATGAAGGAAGCCGGCGAGCCGGAACAACCGAATCAGTGCGACGTCTACCTGGTGCATCAGGGCGAGGCGGCGCAGCTGCAAGCCTTCGTGCTGGGCGAACGTATCCGCGACGCTGGCCTCGATGTGGTCATGCACGCCTCGACCGCCAACGGTCCTGGCAGTTTCAAGACGCAGATGAAGAAGGCCGACGGCAGCGGCGCTTCGTTTGCCGTCATCATCGGCGAGGACGAAGTGGCCAACCACACCGCCACCGTCAAGGCGATGCGCGCGGAGGAGGGCGACATGCAGCAATCGACGGTGCCGTTCGACGACGTGGTCGACTTCCTGGTCGACCAGATCACCGGCAGCGGCGATCACCATCACCACGTGCACGACGAGCATTGCAATCACTAAGCCGGTTTAAAACCGCTTTCTTTAGTTAATCCTCATAACTTTCTAGCAGACGAACTGACATGGCATACGATCTCGAAGAACAAGAACAACTCGCCTCCCTTAAAGCCTGGTGGGAAAAGTACGGCAACCTGACCTCGTGGGTGCTGATCGCCGGCCTGGCCGCTTATTCCGGCTGGGCGGGTTGGAACTACTACCAGCGCAACCAATCGAGCCAGGCCTCGGCGCTGTACGAGGAACTGCAAACGGCCGTGCAAGCCAAGGACAACGCCAAGGTGCTGCGCGCCGCCGGCGACATGGAATCGAAATTCGGCAGCACCACCTACGCGCCGATGGCCGCGCTGGTGGCCGCCAAGAGCAGCTTCGACGCCAACGACGTCAAGTCGGCCAAGGCGCAGCTGCAGTGGGCGATCGATCATGGCGCCGACGAATTCAAGGCCCTGGCCAAGGTGCGCCTGGCCGGCATCCTGCTCGACGAAAAAGCTTATGACGACGCGCTGAAGGCGCTGTCGGGCGACGTGCCTGCCCAATTTGCCGGCGCCGTCGCCGACCGCAAAGGCGATATCCTGGCGGCGCAGAACAAGATCGCCGAAGCCCGCGCCGCCTACCAGGCCGCGCTGGACGCGACCGACAAGAAGAACCCGGGCCGCCAGCTGATCCAGCTGAAATTCGAAGCCATCGGCGGCACCGTGCCGGCCGATGCCAAAGACGCCAAAAGCGCTGCCTAAATAGCTTTATGCCGCAAGGGCGCCACGGCGCCCGCTTAGCTCTCCAGATCAAGGTTAAAAAATGCGTATTACCGAAAAAGTTATTGCTGCAAGTGTGTTCGCGATGTTGGCCGGTTGTTCCTTGTTTGGCTCGAAAGACACCAAGAACCAGCCGGCGCCGCTGGTGGAGCTCAAGGGCGGCATGGTGCCCAAGACCGTCTGGAAGTACTCGATGAACAAGGCCGGCACCGCCGTCTTCACGCCGGCCCTGTCCGGCGAGAGCCTGTACGTGGCCGACGGCGACGGCGTGCTGGCACGCCTGGACGCCGCCACCGGCAAGGAAGCCTGGCGCGTCAAGACCGGCGTCGACCTGACCGCCGGCGTGGGCAGCGATGGCGAAGTGGTGGTCGTTGGCGGCAAAAAAGGCGTGATCCTGGCCTACGACGCCAGTGGCAAGGAATTGTGGAAGGGCCAGGCCACCAGCGAGGTGCTGTCCTCCCCGGTGGTGGGCGGCGGCGTGGTGGTGGTGCGCAGCGTCGACAACCAGATCACCGCGTACGACGCCAAGACCGGCGTCAAAAAATGGAGCGTGGCGCGCACCACGCCGGCCCTGACCTTGCGCAACGCGCCGGGCATGGTGATCAACGGCCCTAATGTGTATGTCGCCCAGCCGGGCGGCAAGCTGCTGGTGCTGGCGCTGGCCGGCGGCCTGCAACGCTTCGAACTGGTGGTCGGCGAGCCGCGCGGCGCCACCGAACTGGAACGGGTGACCGACATCGCCGGCGCCCCGGTGATCTTCGAAAAAGATCTGTGCGCCGTGTCGTACCAGGGCCGCGTGGCCTGCTTCGACGCCACCAACGGTGCGCCGCACTGGAGCAAGCCGACTTCGTCCGACGTGGGCGTGGCGGTGGACCAGCGTTTTGTATTCGTCTCCGACGACAAAGGCGAAGTTGCAGCCTATAGCCGCGAAAGCGGCGGCAACGCCTGGAAGAACGACAAAATGTCGTATCGCCGCCTGTCGACCCCCGTGTCGTTCGGCCGCGCTGTGGCAGTCGGCGACTACCAGGGTTACGTTCACTTCCTGTCGCGGGAAGATGGTTCGTACATAGGTCGTGCCGCGACCGACGGAAGCCCGATCCAATCGGACCCTGTCATCGCCGGCGCGAATTTGATTTTTCAAACCCAATCAGGGACAGTGACCGCTCTCGCGGTCGAGTAATACAATGAAGCCGGTAATCGCACTAGTGGGTCGACCCAATGTAGGGAAATCGACCTTGTTTAATCGTCTGACCCGCTCGCGCGATGCGCTGGTGGCGGACTTGCCTGGGTTGACGCGAGATCGTCACTATGGCGAGGGCCGTGTCGGCGAACGTCCCTTCCTCGTCATCGACACGGGCGGCTTCGAGCCGGTCGCCAAGGAAGGCATCATGCATCAGATGGCCAAGCAGACCAAGCAGGCCGTGGCCGAAGCCGACATCGTCGTCTTCCTGGTCGACGGCCGCCAGGGTCTGACGCCGCATGACAAAACCATCACCGACTTCCTGCGTAAAAGCGGTCGTCCGGTCATGCTGGTCGTGAACAAGTCCGAGGGCATGCGCTACACCGCCGTCGTCGCCGACTTCTACGAGCTGGGACTGGGCGAGCCGTACTCGATCTCGTCGGCCCACGGCGACGGCGTCGCCGACCTGGTGGAGGAGGCGCTGAACCTGGCCTTCGCCCAGCGTCCGGAAGACCCTGAGGAACTGGCCAGGGCAGACCACGGCATCAAGATCGCGCTGGTGGGCCGCCCGAACGTGGGCAAGTCGACCCTGATCAACACACTGGTCGGCGAAGAACGCGTCATCGCTTTCGACATGCCAGGCACCACCCGCGACTCGATCGAGATTCCGTTCGAGCGCGAAGGCAAGCAGTACACGCTGATCGACACGGCCGGTATCCGCCGCCGCGGCAAGGTGTTCGAGGCGATCGAGAAATTCTCGGTCGTTAAAACGCTGCAGTCGATCTCCGAGGCCAACGTGGTCGTGCTGATGCTCGACGCCCAGCAGGACATCTCCGAGCAGGACGCCCACATCGCCGGCTTCGTGCTGGAGACCGGCCGCGCGCTGGTCATCGCCGTCAACAAGTGGGACGGCCTGCGCACCGACGAACGCGATGAGATCAAGATCGACATCGACCGCAAACTCGACTTCCTGTCGTTCGCCAAGATGCACTTCATCTCGGCGTTGAAATCGCAGGGCATCGGCCCGCTGATGAAGTCCGTCGACGCGGCCTACGCCGCCGCCACGGCCAATCTGTCGACGCCGAAGCTGACCCGCGCGCTGATCGAGGCGGTGGAAAAGCAGGAGCCGCGCCGCAAGGGTTCGATCCGTCCGAAGCTGCGCTATGCGCACCAGGGCGGTATGAATCCTCCTGTGATCGTTATCCACGGCAATGCGTTGGACGCCGTCGGCGAGCCTTACAAGCGGTATCTGGAAAAACATTTCCGGGACACGTTCCAGCTGGTCGGCACGCCGTTGCGCATCGAGCTGCGCACTGGTAAAAATCCGTTCTCCAAGACGGCGCCGAAGTAAAAAAACAAACCCGCACCCCCATGCGGGGTCGTACCCCGTACGGGGTACGACCCCAGACTGCCAGTGCGGGTTTGAGTGAGAAAAAAATAAGAGAATTTTGGCTTTTTTGTACGGGACTCCCCTGCAAAAATTGTCAAAACAGGTTACAGTGGCTTAGAAGCACCATTCCCGGCGTGGCGAGCGGTGTTTCAGCGGAAATCATTTGACTTTCGCTGGGCCACGTACTTGAAATCGCACTTGAAATTAAGCGTTTCGCCTCCAATTCCAACACAACAACATAAAATGGAGCTGTTATGAGCAACAAAGGGCAACTGTTACAAGACCCATTCCTCAATGCCTTGCGCAAAGAGCATGTTCCTGTCTCGATCTATCTGGTCAACGGCATCAAGCTGCAGGGCCATATTGAATCGTTCGATCAGTACGTCGTACTGCTGCGTAATACCGTAACCCAGATGGTCTACAAACACGCCATCTCCACGGTAGTGCCGGCCCGCGCCGTCAATCTCAACATTGAATCCGAAGCGGAATAATCGCTTGCATCTCGGCTTCTTTCCAACCAGCCTGACCGTCTTATGCGCGCAGCTCTAGTCGGTATCGATTTCGGTCAGGGCGACTTTGCCGCCAGCGTCGAGGAACTGCAACTGCTGGCCCGTTCAGCAGGCGCGGAGCCTGTCACGACGATCACGGCAAAGCGTTCCTCTCCTGACGCGGCGTATTTCGTCGGCAGCGGCAAGGCCGACGAGATCGGTCTCGCCGTGCTCGATCACGCCATCGAAATCGTCATCTTCAACCACGCGCTGTCGCCGGCCCAGCAACGCAACCTGGAAAAGCGCCTGCAGATCCGGGTGCTTGACCGTACCAGTTTGATCCTCGACATTTTCGCCCAGCGCGCCGCCTCCCACGAGGGCAAGCTGCAGGTGGAACTGGCGCAGCTGCAGCATCTGGCCACGCGCCTGATCCGCGGCTGGACCCACCTTGAGCGGCAAAAGGGCGGTATCGGCTTGCGCGGTCCCGGCGAGACGCAGCTTGAAACCGACCGCCGTTTGATCGGTGAACGGGTCAAAGCGCTGCGCGCGCGTCTCGGCAAGCTGCGCAAGCAGCACGAGACGCAGCGCCGCTCGCGTGGACGCAGCCAGACGTTTTCGGTGTCGCTGGTCGGCTATACCAATGCCGGCAAGTCGACCTTGTTCAACGGGGTGACCAAGGCCGGCGTCTACGTCGCCGACCAGTTGTTCGCCACCTTGGACACGACCTCGCGCCGCGTCTACATGGGACAGGAAGTTGGCAATGTGGTGTTCTCGGACACGGTCGGTTTCGTGCGCGAGCTGCCGCACCAGCTGGTGGCGGCGTTCCGCGCCACGCTGGAGGAGACCATCCACGCCGATTTGCTGCTGCATGTCGTCGACGCCTCGTCGCCGGTGCGCATGGAGCAGATCGAGCAGGTCAACCTGGTGCTCAAGGAGATTGGCGCCGATCATATTCCGCAGATTCTGGTGTGGAACAAGATCGACGCGGCGGGCCTGGAGCCGTCTGTGGAGCGGGATGAGTATGATAAGATTTCCCGCGTTTTCCTCAGCGCGCGCACCGGTCAGGGCGTCGATTTGCTGCGCGAGGCGGTGGTTGAATGGGCCAAGGCGGCACCCGGCGCCAGGTTGAACCAGGCGTATCCGACAGGCGAGATGGAAGAATTCGAAGAAGCGGATCAAGCGGACGACGAGGAGGCAGCCGATGGCGACGCCGACTTGCATTCCGACTATGAAGCAGAGAGCAGTCCCACCCCTAATAACGTTGGACCACACTAATGCGTGTCTCCTCAATAATGAAACGTCTTGGCCTCAAGCCGTCGCTGAACGATCCCCGCTGGGGCTCGGACAAAAAGGACGGCGAGCCACAAGCGAACGAAGGCAAAAAGCCTGGCGAAGGACCTCCGGACATGGAGCAGCTGTGGCGCGATTTCAATCAGCGCCTTAACAGCTTCTTCGGCCAGAAGAACCGTCCCGAGGGCCCCAACAACGGCGGCCCCGCCGGCCCCGGCGGGCCGCGTCCCGACATGGCCGGCATGCGCGCCACCGGCGGCGCCATCGCCGTCGTCGCCGCGCTGATCTGGCTCGCCAGCGGTTCCTTCATCGTGCAGGAGGGCCAGACCGGTGTCGTCTATACCTTCGGTAAAGTGAGCCACACGACCGGTTCCGGTTTCAACTGGCGCTGGCCGTATCCGTTCCAGAGCGACGAAACGGTCAAGGTATCGCAGATGCGGATGGTCGAAATCGGCTACCGCGGCAACGTCAAGAACAAGCAGGCGCGCGAATCGCTGATGCTGACCGATGATGAAAACATCATCGACATGCAGTTCGCCGTGCAGTTCAAGCTCAAGGACCCGGTGGCCTGGCTGATGAACAACCGCGACGAGGAGGACACCGTACGCCAGGTGGCCGAGACCTCGATCCGCGAAATCGTCGGCAAGAACAAGATGGACTTCGTGCTGTACGAGGGCCGCGACAAGGTGGCTTACGAAACGCAGCAGCTGATGCAGCTGATCCTCGACCGCTACGCGTCGGGCGTGCTGATTTCGAACGTGACGCTGCAGGCGGTGCAACCGCCGGAGCAGGTGCAAGTCGCCTTCGACGACGCCGTCAAGGCCGGCCAGGATCTGGAACGCCAGAAGAACGAAGGCCAGGCCTACGCCAACGACGTGATTCCCAAGGCGCGTGGTTACGCTTCGCGCCTGCTGCAGGAGGCCGAAGCCTATCGCTCGATGGTCACCGAGAACGCCACCGGTAACGCGGCGCGTTTCAAGCAGGTGCTGACCGAGTACCAGAAGGCCCCCGGCGTCACGCGCGACCGCATGTATCTGGAAACGATGCAGCAGATTTATTCGAGCGCCAGCAAGGTGATGGTCGACGCCAAGAGCGGCAGCAACCTGCTGTATCTGCCGTTGGACAAGCTGATCGCCCAGGCGGCTGCGACCGACGCGTCGGCGGCCCAGGCCAGGGCGGCGCAGTCTTCGCCACCGCCGGTGGCGACGCTGCCGTCCGAGGTCATGCCATCGGTTGAAGTAACCCGCCAGCGCGATTCGCGCTCGCGTGAGTCCGGACGTGACCGGGAGGGTCGTTAATGAATCGCATAGCTAGTTCCCTCATTGCTGTTTTCGTCGTGCTGCTGTTGCTGTCGTCGATGGTGTTCGTGGTCGACCAGCGCAAGTACGCGATCGTCTTCGCGCTGGGCCAGATCAAGGAAGTCATCCGCGAGCCGGGCCTGCATTTCAAACTGCCGCCGCCGTTCCAGAACGTGCTGTATCTGGATAACCGCATCCTGACCATCGAATCGGCCGACGCCGAGCGCTTCATCACCGCCGAGAAGATGAACATCCTGGTCGACAGCTTCGTCAAATGGCGCATCGGCCGCAACGAAGGCCAGGCCAAGCTGTACTACGTCACCTTCGGCGGCGACGAGACCCGTGCGCGCGATCGCATGTCGGTCATCGTCAAGGCCGCGCTGAACGAGGAAATCACCAAGCACACCGTGAGCGAAGTCATTTCGGGCAAGCGTGGCAAGGTGATGGAAGCGATCCGCACCAAGGTGGTACAGGAAGCCGCGCAGATCGGCGTCGAGATCATCGACGTGCGCCTGAAGCGTGTCGAATACGTCGAGCAGATCAACAACTCGGTGTACGACCGCATGAAGGCCGAGCGCCTGCGCGTGGCCAACGAACTGCGTTCGACCGGTTCGGCCGAATCGGAGAAGATCCGCGCCGACGCCGACCGTCAGCGCGCCGTGATCCTGGCCGAGGCTTACCGTGAAGCGGAAACGATGCGCGGCGAGGGCGACGCCAAGGCGTCGGCCATCTACGCCGAAGCGTTCGGCCGCAATCCGGAGTTCTACAAGTTCTATCGCAGCCTGGAAGCCTACCGCGCCACGTTCAAGAACCATGGCGACGTGCTGGTGATGGACGCCAGCTCGGACTACTTCAAGTACTTCAAGAGCTCGGGCACCGGCGGCGCGCCGTCGGCGCCTGCGGCGCCGAAGAAGTAAACCCAACCCGGCAAGCCTGAGCGAGACGCCCGCGTCGC